>Ga0065721_10006024_pt1 | contig 18085 bp, 14 predicted proteins | sample Mesricmetagenome_FD_59108 | JGI IMG/M metagenome (GOLD analysis project Ga0065721, IMG submission 59108) | Mesophilic microbial community from rice straw/compost enrichment Sample: eDNA_1 v2 (version 2) | ecosystem: Engineered > Solid waste > Grass > Composting > Bioreactor | place: USA: Davis... | reverse complement strand
CGCGGTACTGGCAAATAGCGCACAGTACCAAAACTAACTCAAAACACATTGCAAAGATTACTTTCCGTTATTTTTTCATCTTCACTGGCTCCAGGCTTGGTACTAACAGATGGTGAATAACAAACGCTACAAGATAGGCAAAAGCACATATTGCAAAAAGAATTCCATACCCGGCGGTGATGTTTCCCGCTTCCGCAAATCGGTCAAGCATCTTGCCGCAATAGATCGGGAAGTACATCCCGCCCAGTGCCCCCGCAAGTCCACCCATACCAATTACAGATGCCACGGCATACTTAGGGAACATATCGGATACTGTTGTAAACAGGTTCGCTGACCACGCCTGGTGGGCAGAACCTGCAAGAGCGATGATCAGCACAGCTGTCCAATCACCAACCGATGTAACTGCAAATATCGGGAGAACGAGTACAGCGAATAACAACATCCCCGTTTTACGGGCTCTGGTAATAGACCATCCCGATTTATTCAGGTAGCCGGTAAACCAGCCTCCGACAATACTCAGGATCGTGATGATGAAATAAATAGTAACGAGGTGCACCCAGCTTTCCTTGATATGCAAACCACGTGTTGACGAGAAATAATCCGGCAACCAGATCAGGAAGAACCACCAAACAGGATCGGTTATGAATTTTGCTGTGATGAAAGACCACGTTTGGCGGTATTTAAGAAGATCAAGCCACGATGGCTTTTTCTCTGGCGCGGGCTCCTCGGCATCGCTGTTGATCAGATCGTACTCCGCTTTACTGAGACGCTTGATTCTTTCAGGCACATCATAAAACGGAAGCCAGAGCAACAACCATAGGAATCCCACAACACCTGCTCCGATAAAAGCCATTTCCCATCCGAATGTAAGCGCAACCCAAGGTACAAGCGCAGGTGCTGCAATTGCCCCCACGTTGGTACCCGCGTTGAAGATACTCGTTGCCAGGGCCCGCTCTCGTTTCGGAAACCACAGCGCCGTAGCCTTGATCGCTGACGGGAAGTTTCCGCCTTCGCCAAGTCCCAATGACATGCGCGCAATGGTAAATCCTTTGACGGTGGACACCAGACCGTGCCCCAGAGCAGCAAGGCTCCATGCGGCTATCGAAACAGCATAGCCTATTTTAGTACCAAACCTGTCGACAAACCATCCGAAAAACAGCAGACCTATTCCATAGGCACCCTGGAAAGCCGAGTTTACAATACCATACTCTTCGTTAGTCCAGCCAAGTTCAACATCCAGAATCGGCTTGATCAACGCCAGGATCTGCCTGTCGATGTAATTGATAGTTGTCGCAAAAAAGAGCAACGCACAAATTACCCATCGGTAATTTGTGATTTTCTGGTCTAGCTTTTCAGTTTGCACGCGTCGTGGTTTTGAAATTGAATATTCTTATTTTTCTGAAAAGTATTCCTACTTCTTCAGGGACTCAATGATTTTCATTGCAGATCTCACTTTTTCTTCAAGTTCTTTCCATTGTTTTCCATTGATCATCTCCTTGGTAAACAGCTGAGAACCCATGCCAACACAGATGACCCCAGCGTTGAACCATGCGCCGAGATTTTGTTCGGTAGGCTCAACTCCTCCTGTAGGCATGAGTTGCAACCCTGGGACTACTGGCATAACGGCAGACACGAAACCGGGACCAAGTACTGAACCCGGGAAAACTTTAATCACTTCTGCGCCGTGATTTTTTCCTGTTACGATTTCTGTCAGTGTCGCGCAACCCGGAACCCACATTACATCAGCCTTGCGACATGTCTCTGCCATCTCAGTGTTTAGAATAGGTGACACGATGAAATGCGCTCCAGCCTCGATAAACTTCTGTGCTGTAGCACTGTCCATAATTGTTCCAATACCGAGAATCAGGTCGTTATATTGTTCAATGTGTTTGAGGAGCTGGACGAATACGTCGTAGGCATTGCCACCGCGATTGGTAAACTCGAAGATGCGCACGCCACCTTTGTAAGCGGCGTCGATAACGCCTTTTGCAACGTCAACATCGGGATGATAAAACACGGGAATCATACCCGTGCTTTTCATCGTATCCTGAACTTGTGGTTTTGTGAATTTTGCCATACCCGATTCTTATTAGCGTGATACCCTTCCTGATGCGTCACCCTTCATCAGTTTTTCAACTTCATCAACAGTTACGAGATTGAAGTCACCTTTAATCGTGTGTTTCAGGCACGATGCAGCTACGGCGAAGTTCAACGCCTTTTGATCATCCTGCGGATATTTGATTAACCCGTAAATCAATCCGCCCATGAAGGAGTCTCCCCCACCAACACGGTCTACGATGTGCGTAATCTGATAGGTAGGAGCCTGGAACAATTCCTTGCCGTTCCACAGTACCCCAGACCAGGTATTATGACTTGCGCTGATTGAGCCGCGCAGAGTAATGATAACGCGTTTTGCTTTCGGGAAGCGTCTCATTAGCTGCTGACCAACGGATTCAAAGGCAGCACCATCAACGTGGCCAGCTGTTACATCGACACCTTCAGGTTTGATGCCAAATACCATGTCAGCGTCTTCTTCATTTCCCAGGATTACGTCGCAATGCTGAACCAGTCCCTCCATTACTTCGCCAGCGGACTTACCCCACTTCCAAAGCTTGTTTCTATAGTTGAGGTCAGTTGAAATCGTAAGTCCCCTCTTTTCTGCCACCTGGCATGCTTCGAGACACGCTTCCGCCGCGCCTTGAGACACTGATGGCGTAATTCCTGTCCAGTGAAACCACGAAGCGCCGTGAAACACCTTGTCCCAGTCAATAACGCCTTTCTTCAGCTCTGCGAATGAGCTGTGTGCGCGATCGTAGACCACTTTGCTGGCGCGGCTTACGGCACCACTTTCAAGGAAGTAAATTCCAATGCGATCTCCTCCGCGATGAATCCATTCTGTATTGACATTGTGTTTGCGCAGCGTTGCTATGGCAGCTTCACCGATGTCGTTCTTCGGAAGGCTTGTGACAAAGGCGGCATCCAGACCATAGTTTGCAAGCGAAACCGCTACGTTGGCTTCGCCGCCACCAAACGTTGCTTCGTATTCGGTGGCTTGTGAGAAACGCAAAAATTCCGGTGTTGCAAGTCGAAGCATGATTTCACCGAAGGTTACTACTTTAGTCATAAAAGGTTTAAAAGTTTAAGATCGTATTATTTGCCTGTTTTAGTTTCGTCGGTTCGTTCAACCATTCGGCGGAATAGGGCCCAGACGCAATAATTGTTCTCCAAATTAAGACACGGCCATTTCAGTGCGATACTTCCGGAGCAATTCTTTTTCCCTTCTTAATAGACGGTCTATTCCGGTCCAGTCCCTTATTGATATTAGTCCGGGAGGAAAAATAGTTTCTTCCCTTCGGATACAGAGTGCCCCTGCCGAAAGCCATTCCCCCATCCTATTGTCGTCGATTTCGTTCCCGCTCGACGGGATAAAGCGTGATTTACCCGTTTCCTGACGAATCATGCTGATGTTTCCGTTGGCTAGCTGTCCGGGGAGGATTGACACGATCTCAGCTCCGTAGTTCACAGCTTGGCGTACGTCGTCTGACGTTGCACATCCGGGAATCCATCCACGGCCATGCTGCGCGCAAATAGCGGCAAGCTCCGGATCGAGGAATGGCGAGCTGATGAATGCGGCGCCTTCGCGTAGGAAGCTTCCACAGTTTGGAATATTTTTTATCGTCGATACTCCGATCTGAAAATGTGGGTACCTTGCGGCGTATTCCACTACGCGTGGAAACAGTTTAAGCCCACGGGCTTCGCGACCGTCCCGAAATTCGAGAATATTGATATCGCAGGCTGCGCACAAGTCGATGACGCCTTGCCAGACGTAAGGATCATTTGATTTCAATACGGGAAGGATGGGACTACGGCGGAGTTCACGCAAATAGGGCGGCGGCTGGTTCATAGGTGATGAATTTATTCCCATTCCGTTTCTCACGAAAGTATAAAAACTTCGTATATTGTGCAATCGATTGCGCAATATACGCTATAAATAAATATGTCAAACACATTTTTGAAGATTCATCCTGCGGATAACGTCCTGGTCGCACTTACCGACCTCCGCGCCGGCACACAGATTTCATACAACGGTACGTCCATCACTTTGCAAAACGACGTCCCGGCAAAACACAAGTTCGTTATCAACGACCTTGGCGAAGGCGCCGACGTCATCATGTATGGAATCATCGTCGGAAAGACGATGTCGCCGATCCCTCAGGGTGGCGCCATTGGAACGCATAATGTGAAACACAAGGCGGCCTCTTTTGAAAGCCGTCAATCTTCATTCACCTGGACACCACCTGATGTATCAAAGTTCAGCGCGCGTACCTTCAACGGATATCACCGCCAGGATGGCCAGGTTGGCACGGCCAATTACTGGCTCGTCGTACCATTGGTGTTTTGTGAAAACCGCAACATCGATACAATAAAGAACGCATTTGAGGAAACCCTTGGATTCGTAAAACGCGACTCTTATAAACAGTATGTCCAACAACTGGTTGATGCGTACCGCGACGGCGACACAGAAAGAATTCTGAATATCAAACCCACCCTTGAACAACAAGGGGGCTCTGCTCAGATCTTCAGAAACATCGACGGCATCAAGTTCCTCACGCACGAAGGCGGATGCGGCGGCACCCGTCAGGATTCTGAAGCTTTGTGTGCACTCATTGCAGGTTACATCAAAAATCCGAACGTGGCAGGTGCAACTGTCCTCAGCCTGGGATGTCAGAATGCACAACCGGAAATTCTGCGCAGCAAACTGGAAGCGATCAGATTCAACAACTCCAAACCTGTTTATCTCCTTGAACAACAAAAGGAGGGCACAGAACAGGAGCTACTTACCAATGCAATTCAAAAAACATTCTTGGCTCTGGTCGAGGCGAACAAAATTGAACGCAAACCTGCACCGCTCAGTAAGCTCGTTGTAGGGCTTGAATGCGGTGGCTCAGACGGGTTCTCTGGAATATCGGCGAACCCGGCCGTAGGTCACGTGTCTGATCTGGTCGTTGCACTGGGCGGAACGACCATCCTTTCAGAATTCCCTGAGCTATGTGGTGTAGAACAGGAACTCATCAATCGGTGTACCAACGATGCCACCGCAAACCGATTTGTATCCCTTATGCGTGCATATGCCAAAGCTGCTGTTGATGCCGGTTCAGGTTTCGACATGAACCCATCTCCCGGCAACATCAAGGATGGATTGATTACTGACGCAATGAAGTCGGCAGGCGCCGCAAAAAAAGGTGGAACGTCACCTATTGCGGCAGTGATTGATTATGGTGAGTATGTCCAGCAACCCGGATTAAACTTACAGTGTACACCAGGGAACGATGTGGAAAGCACAACGGCAATGGCAGGAGCTGGTGCTAACATAATCCTCTTCACTACTGGTCTCGGTACCCCTACCGGAAACCCGATTGCGCCCGTCATCAAAATTTCTTCCAATACAAAGCTTGCCAACAAGATGCCCGATATTATCGACGTTGACTGCGGTGGCGTGATATCCGGAAGTAAGACGATCGAACAAAGCGGTGAAGAAATCCTTGAGTATATCCTGGCTGTTGCAAGTGGTGAAATCAAACCAAAGGCAGTACTGCTCAATCAGGATGACTTCATTCCCTGGAAACGTGGGGTCTCACTCTAAATTCCTGATTCCTGATTTGTAATAAGGGGCCTCTAGTTTCGAGGTTCGTAGTAGTGAAGGTTAAGGCTTGTGCAACAGGCAACCGGTAGCCAACAACATTTATCTCACGACGGGTTTTGACCAATCACCGAGTATATTTTCCTTCGTGTATCCGGCTGCCTCTTCAGCTGTAAGTTGACGTGACCAAGAAATGCGGTCCGCTTTTTCAGCACCGGGACCTCGTGAGTTGTACTCGGCATAGAAGGCGGTTGACTCAGCTTCTTCTTTATCCCAGTTGTGCCAGCCTTCAGGCTTGACCTGTTTATCGAGATAACAATCTATGAACACCGTCTTTGCATAAGGGCGCCACGGCCTGCCAAGATAAAATGTATGTGCATCGGCATCACCGGTGATCTTGCAATTCTTAAACACAAACCCATGAGCAGTTTCTTGCAACGTGGAGGCGGCTGTAACGTATCCGCCTCCCTTCTTGCAAAAGATCTCACAATCTTCGAACAACGCAGTCGACCATCCAAAAATGAAGTCAACAGTCCCCTCAATATAACAGTTCTTATAGTACTGCCGACTTCTTTCACCATGGGGATAGAGTGTATCCTGAAATCCCAGGAACCTACAATTCAAAAACGCAACCCGGTCACCATCAATACGCACCGCTACCGCCTGCCCTACCGGACCCGAAGAATTTTCAAACGTTATGTTCTCTGCGGTAAAGCCATCGCCAAAAACATAAAAGGAAGTTGATCCAGTAGTACCCATCTCCTCACCAAAACGATTCTTCTTTGACGCGAAGTCATCATACGTAAGTATTGTCCTTTCCTGGCTTTCACCAATGAACCTCACATTGGTCTTCGATGCCGGTAATATCAGTTTCTCCTTATAAGTGCCGTTTCGTATGAATACTGTGGTAACGTTCTTTCGGAAATCAGGGATTGAATTGATTGCATCCTGTACTTTTGTAAACATACCACTTCCGTCTTTCGCGACGATGAAGTCATAATGCGTTTGTCCGTTAACCTTCATGCATAGCACGATACAAATTCCCCAAACATATAAGATGATCTTCATCGTTTCGGAATTATCCAATTATCCTGACCAGATAGAATTTGTTCAGCATTGTACGCACGCGCCTGTTTTGCACTGAGCTGTTTCGACCAGGATACACGCGCTCCAGACGACGCCCCGGGACCTGAGGAGTTATACTCCGCGTAAAATACGGTGCTTTCGGCTTCCCGTTTGTTCCAGTTGTGCCATCCTTCCGGGCGAATGTGAGGCCCCAGTTCACAATTAATAAAAACTGTTTTGGCATGATTTCTCCACGGTCTGCCCAAATAAACCTTTGTCACGCTATCTTCAGCAGTAAGCTTGCAAGACAGGAAAACGTACCCGTAACGTTTACCCTGAGGCGTCGATGCTGCGGTTACGTATGAATTCTTTTTGCTGTGGATATGACACCGCTCGAATAACGCCGTCGCCCGACCGAAGATGAAGTCGGTAGTGCCTTCAATATAACAATCGATGAAGTATTGACGACTCTGCTCACCGCCCGTGAATATCGTATCCTGATTTCCAAGGAATCTGCAGTTTCGAAAGACACAACGATCCGCCTCAACGTGTAGCGCAACAGCCTGGCCAAGTGGGGGTGCGTTATTTTCAAAAGTAATGTTCTCCGCATAGAAGTCATTGCCCATCACTTTGAAGGTCCACGACGTAAACGTGTTGTGGTGGTCTTTGCCGGAATAGTCGTCAAATGTAATAATGGTTGTTGCAGGATCTTCTCCCAGTAGAGAGATTTTGGTTGTCCACGAAAACACTTCCGTTTTCTCTCTATAAAAACCAGGCTTCAAACGTATAATGGTTCGCTGGTCGCCGTAGTGTTTGCAATTTGACAAAGCCTCGCCGATTGTCCTAAAGTCACCAGATCCATCTGCGGCCACGACAAACTCATAGCGCTGCTGCCCAACTGCAACTAATGAAATAAACACCAGGAACAGGAACGGCTTCGGCATCTACTTCATTTTTGAGGCTTTGTCGAATATCGCATATTCAAGATCCATCATAATAAACGGACCTACCGCTTTGGGATCATTATCGCGCTGGGGTTCGTTGATGTAATATTCAAATGAACCATCACGATAGGGATTCCCTCCAAGACCGGCGACGGAACACACTTTCGTAATACTTACCATCCCATCATCCGCAACTTTGATGAACTCCCGCAAAACACCATCATATGCTTTGCGTGCAATCTTTTCATACTCGGCTCCGATGTATCCCTTATTTAGCGCTTTCAAAAGGAAATAGGTGAACATGGCTGAAGCCGATGCCTCAAGGTAGTTTCCTTCACGATTTGGCTGATCCATCACCTGGTACCATACGCCGGACTGGGCATGCTGGCTTTTAGCAACAGCGCTGGCCATCTTGTTCAGTATGGTAAGGATTTGTTTCCGTTCAGCATGATCCACCGGGATGAAATCCAGCGCATCCACCAACGACATGGCGAACCAACCCATCGCGCGTCCCCATACATGCGGTGACTTTCCATCTTCCTTATTCGCCCATTGTTGTTCTTTGCTTTCATCCCACGCATGATAATAAAGACCTGATTCGGCATCGTAAGTGTACTTGTCGATCAAACGGAACTGAAGTGCTACATCCTCAAACAATTCTTTCTCGCCAAATACCATTGCATATTGTGCCAGAAAAGGACTGCCCATATAAAGTCCGTCAAGCCACATCTGGTGTGGATAAATTTTCTTGTGCCAGAAACCTCCCTCAGATGTACGCGGATGAGATTTCATTTGATCCCGAAGAAGATGAATTGCTTTTGCATACTTTTCATCCTTAGTGTGTTCGTAGAGCGCAAACAGAAACTTTCCCGAGTTTACCTTGTCAATGTTATAATCCGATGCCTTGTAGGCCTTTATCTCGCCGGATTCGTTTATCATCATATCAGCATAATCCTTGATGTAGGCGTAGTACTTTTCGTTGCCGGTTGTCTTCCAGACACGTTCTACGGCGCTACAAACCAGTCCATTGGTGTAGTTCCATTTCGGCTCTTTGACAAAGTCAAGTCGCGATGCATCCGGGTTCCGGATCATTTCCGACAGCGCCATTTGCTCCGCCAAGGTTTTCCCTTTAGACGGTATCCGCTTGTGCGCGCAGCCTATCGAACAAGTAAGTACAAAGGCGAGGAGGATATTTACTACTCTCATAGGTTAAGGTTTGTCATTCCATTCTATTTGGTGATGCGGAACCATTCGATGTCCACGAACCCCGAATCGTTTGTCTGGGAATCACGCGTGCAAAACAGGCCCACTTTTGCGCCAATCCATTTTCCAGGCACCGCCTGGAATGTATCACCGACTACGCTGAAACTCTTACCATCAATGCTATAGCTGAACACACACTTAGCATTATCGCTAACTTGAACCTGAAGATACACATCTCCGTCAGGTATGGAACCAATGATGGTTTCCCGGGGAATACCGCTTTGCTCTGTATTTGTGCACGTCGAAAGGACGAGTTTCGTCCCGTCTTTTCCTGACCGCAGGCCCAGCCACGCATAATCAGTTCCCATAATCAACAGCCCCGCAGCTTCGTTCGAAAGGTTTTGGTTCGGATAAAACGTAAGTTGCGTGGTGACAGTAAACTCAGGAGCAGGGAACTTTTGAAGCAACAGATTTGGAACATCCCACAGACTTTTTGCTCCATCGGGAATTTTCTGACTATACAAGCGAAGCTTTCCTTCCGGGGAGAGGAATGACCATGTAGCCTTAGGGTTGGCGTGCCATTGCCACTGAGGCATCAGGACATGACTATCAAACTCATCTGACTCCGGCGGCGAAACATGAGCAACACCTCTTACTGAATGAGGCTTTTTGAACCTTTGCACGGGCTCACCAATCGAGTCACCGTCTTTATCTTTACCAATAACAGGCCAGTCATTTTCCCACACCATCGGTTGAAGGTGCACGACGCGGCCATAGGCTTCAATATCTTGAAAGTGGATGAACCAGTCTTCACCTGATGAAGTAGTCACCCACGCCCCTTGGTGCGGACCATTGACTATTGTCTTGCCTTGGTGCAAAACAACCTTCCTTTCGTAGGGTCCATAAACATTTTTCGAACGCAATACAATCTGCCACCCCGNTGCAACGCCACCGGCAGGCGCAAAGATGTAATAATAGCCATTGCGCTTGTGAAATTTAGGGCCTTCCACCGTTGGGTCAATGGNATGTCCATCGTAGACGATTCGGCCGGCATCAAGTGNTTTCGTTCCGTCAGCACTAAGCNGTTTCACTGCCAGAATGCTTTTGATGCCGGCGCGACTTCCGGCATACGCGTATACGAGATATATTTTNCCATCATCATCCCACAGTGGACAGGGATCGATCAAACCCTTCCCCTCCTCGACAAGCACCGGTTCGCTCCAGGGGCCCCGGGGGTCTTTTGCCTTCACGAGGTAAATTCCAAAATCGGGGTCAGGATAGTAAATGTAGAACTCATTTTCGTGATAACGTATGGACGGAGCCCAGACGCCACCACCATGTCGTGGAGTTTCAAAATGGGCCTGAGGCACCAGACGTGGCAATGCATGACCAATCAGTTCCCAGTTCACAAGATCCTTGGAATGAAGCAAAGGAAGGCCGGGCACACAGTTGAAACTCGATGAAACCAGGTAGTAGTCATCACCCACGCGACACACATCAGGATCNGAATAGTCAGCGTATAATACAGGATTCTGATACATCCCGTTTCCCAGATCACTTCTCCAAACACCANCGCGACTGCCCGAAGGTTGTGCTGATAGATCACATGANCAGAATACCAGCAGGACAAAAGTGACAAAGTCGCGCATAGCTATTTCGTTACGTCCTTCACCAGATCGTTAAGATAGACTTCAAGGTTTGTGTAAACCTTGCTCAATGATTGCAGCGATCCGTCAGAAGGATCATCTGGATTGAGACCATGACTTTTTTCCCACTCATCAGGCATTCCGTCCTGGTCAGCGTCCCGTNGAACAGGACCAGCTTTGAGCTCCGGCCATCCACCAACATGCTCCTGGGAGTCAATGATACCATCCCNATCCTTTCCGGANTTTGAGTTTGCATTCCTGACTTCGCTGACGATNCGGGTATCAACCGCATCNCTCTTTAGGCTTGCCCCAGCATGACGCAACACGCTCTCNAACGCCGCTGACGCTGTTTCAATATTAATTCGCTCCGACGGAAAAGGCTTATCGATGACGAACTTCTCTATCGGAGCGTCAGCCTTTACCCCAAGATGATTATTCTTACTGACCGCTTCGTTTTCAAACAGCAAGTTGTCTTGAACATAAAATTTGCCAGCAGGTTCCCAAGGATTAAGAATCTGATCCTTTGCTTTGCGCGTAGCAGGACCCGGTTTGTAGTAATTCCCGATGACGTTGTAACGCCCTGACTCCCCACCATAGGTGTTGTTACTTCGCCAATTGTAAATCACATTGTTAACGAAATCCACCAATTCATCTTTCGAATTCTGCGTTGATTTTGATCCGCTGAATCGCGGAAAACGGCTTGTGTGACTAGCCAGGAGGTTGTGGTGAAATGTCGCCTCTTCTCCACCCCAGATTCCACCGTAGCCATGATCGCCCTTAGCATGCACAGAAGAATTGAGACTCTCGGCAATAATGCACCATTGCATCGTAAAGTTTCTGTTCCTGTAAAACGAGGCACCCTCGTCGGTAGCCCAGCTCATCGAACAGTGATCAATAATTACATTCCTTACCCCGCTGGTGCCGGATATTGCATCTGCTTCTTCGCCCATCTCGTCGCCCAGCCTGAACCTGAGAAATCTGATGATAACGTTATTCGCCTTTACCGAAACAGGATAATTCTTAATGCATATACCATCGCCTGGCGCAGTCTGTCCGGCAATGGTCACGTCATCATTGTTAATATCCAGCGGTGACTTCAGTTCAATGTTTCCCGAAACAGAGAAGACTATGGTGCGCGGTCCCTCTGCACGGATAGCTTTTCTGAGAGATCCCGGACCATCGTCATTGAGATTTGTGACATAGATAACCTTGCCACCTCTTCCGCCTGTGGTATATTTTCCGAACCCTTCTGCTCCGGGAAAGGCCAAGGCTACTTCCTGCGCTTTACATCCTGTCCCCGCTAACGCCAACAGAGAACCCAGAAGAACCATATTTAACTTTGAGCATATCATGCCGTCAACGTTTGGGTTCAGGTTTCACAACATGCTCTGCAAGGCCGAGCTTCAACGCAACCATCTCCTTAAGAACAAGCTGAGCAATCAAACGTGCTCCCAGCTCGGTGAAATGTGTGTTGTCAACCTTTCCATCGGGATAATTGGGATGTTCACCTGGTTCCAGGTGGAGAAACAAAAGTTTTGAATTCTCCTCGCCCATACGTTGATAGAGTTCCATGCTGGCTTTGTCGATATCGATCAGAGGAACTCCCTCCGATTTTGCTACTTCGCGAACGAGAGCTGAATACTCAGCATGGCTCTCCAGAATTTTTCCATCCTGAAAACGTCGACGTGCCACTGGTGTCAAAAGGACTGGGTTTGCTTGCCTCGCCCGCGTTTCTTTAACAAAGCCCAGGAGGTTTTGCCTGTACTGTTCCGGCCTAGTGTAACGTTCCTGCTTTTCTTTGGATTCATCATTATGACCAAACTGGATGAACACCCAATCGCCGGGCTGCAGCTTCTCAGCGATAGGCGTCCATCGGTTTTCACTGATAAACGTCTTTGTACTTCTGCCGTTCTTCGCGTGGTTCTCAACAACCACATTAGAATCAAAAAAATACTGGAACGGCATCCCCCAACCCGTTTCCGGATAAGCACTGACAAGTTTCTCCGACATAGTGGAGTCGCCAATAAGATAGACTCGTGTCAATTTCTGCACAGGCGCAAATGCAGTAAGGGTAACTGCCATCAGCAGGACAAATATCTGACTGGTTTTCATTTTGGTCACCGTTGTTGTTCAGTAATATTTTTCACGATGCTGTTTATATAGACTTCGATGTTGTCGTATGCTGTAGAAAGGTGCCTTCCGTTCGCGTCAGGCTTTCCTGGCTTGAGTTTCATTTCAATCTCCCACGCATCGGGCATGCCATCGCCGTCGGAGTCAACCGGAGCCTGCGCATTTTCCAGCAGAGGCCATCCACCAACATCTTCCTGGCTGTCTATTAAACCGGGATAACCAGAAACAGATCCGTAATACGTAATCGTGCCATTGCGAACCTCGTCAACTACCCGTACATCCACATCATCTCTTGACAATGAAGACCCGGCATAAGCCAGGACCTTCTCAAACGCCTGGTCTGCCGTGTGCTCGGTTGTCATGTTGTAGTCGATAGCAGTGATAAGTTGTGCCACGCCTTTCGTCGTACCACCATCGTAAATAATCCCTCCATTCCAATTGTCGCTGGTAACTGCGGCGCTTCCGAAAACGTAATTTCCTTCAATATAAAACTGTCCGTAACCCGGTGCGTAGACTTCATCTGATTCTTTGCTAACGCGCATGACCCGCGCGGTTTTCGACTCGGGTGTGGCGGGGCCTGATTTGTAGTAGTTGTTTACAATATTGTATTTACCATTTTCACCGCCGTATGCGCTTTCATCCCGCCAGTTGTATATCACATTATTTCGATAATCAACATGTTCATTGAGATAAGGACCATTACTTGTTCCGGAACGCCAACCGTTGAAGCGCGGGTTACGGCTCTTGTGATGCGCAATGAGGTTGTGATGAAAACTCGCGCGGTCTCCACCCCATATACCACCATACCCATGGGAACCTTTTTCGTGCAATGAGTTGTTAAGGCTTTCCGAAATGATGCACCATTGCAAGGTGAAATCCTGGTTTGCGTAGAACGAGGCAGCCTCATCAGTACACCAGCTCATTGAACAATGATCGATGATAATGTTTTTCTGATATCGACCCCATATCGCATCACCTTCAACCTGCTTTTCGTTTCCCAATCTGAAGCGAATGAACCGAATAATGACATTATCCGCGCCGACGAATACAGGATAGTTTTTGATAGTTATTCCATCGCCGGGAGCCGTCTGCCCCGCTATTGTCACATCAGGCTGAGTGATATTGAGATTGCTCAGCAATTCAATGGTCCCTGAAACATCGAAAACAATAATACGTGCACCTGAGGTATTAACTGCTGCGCGGAGGCTGCCTGGGCCGGTATCATTCAGATTAGTAACCTTAATAACCTTCCCACCGCGTCCGCCTGTAGTTTTGTTTCCAAATCCTTCGGCACCAGGAAAAGCAAAGGCTTCCTCCTGGACGGGATTAAGGCGTACCGGAGTTTCCTCCTCCTCATCCATGATGTCGGGCGAAACCTCGTCATCTCCGCATGAAAACACGAGGAGAACACAGATCGCAGGAAAGATATAACGCAATAACTTCATACTCATCAGCAATAAAAAAAAACCGAAAGGTGTGGTCTTTCCAAACCACACCTTTCTTCATGATTCATTTTTTACGGCAGCCAGCGAGGATCGCCAATTCCTCCATCGAGGATCGTCTGATTGGTCACGGTGAAATCGCGACCAGCAGGGTTGACAAAACCTGGATCAAGCGTAGTGAAGTTTCCTGATTCATCGATCTTCACGTTGGCGACGTAGCCTGCTGTATGGAAGCCCGGCGCATTGAAGTAATTGTTTTTCGAACATACAGGCTGAGACGTTGACGCCTGATTGGTGTAGGTACCCTCTGTCGCAACGATAATCGTATTGCGAACAGTTAAACTGTTATCAGCGAATCGCACGTACAGAATTCTTCTGTTATTAACATTCGCAACGCCGTATAAGGTACAATTTTCAATCTTCACCGTTGAAACCCGCCCAGGGAAGGTTCCAGCACTGTTGTCTAGCCGAACGAAATCACGCGCAGGCGCACAGTTGCTGAACGTGCTGTTGGTAATGTTGAGATTGGCCACATATCCTACTCGGAAGTCAATAAAATCACCGCCATCCGATACGATATCATAAACAAAAGAATTGTTTATGCTCAACGTTTGAATCGTTGACGCCATTCCTGTACCACCAAAGAGTGCTCTGGTGTAATCGTGGATCAGACAATTTTCAACAACCAATGCACCATATTCCGTTCCTGACGTCGTGAAGTTGAAGGCGTTGAGAATACTTCCGTCCCCAACCATTTCAAGGTCCTGAACGCGCACGTCCTGTACACCATCCGTAAGTTCGAAACTTACGTGAACCTTAGGTTTGTCGTATGGATAAAGTCCCCGGATGGATATATTCTTGTCAATTACGATAGTACCACTGAATGCCGTATAATCGCCGGGATACAATACGAGTACATCGCCAGCTGCAGCATTGGCGATAACCACACTCAGATCATCTTCAGGATACACACGGAGGGCATCGCCAACGTCGATGAGCGTTGTGAACGATTTTGTACCGCGGGTTTTAGCATCATTCTTCAGCAGTACAGTGTATACTGTTTCACCGGTAAGGCCGGAGATAACCGCTATCCCTGATACCTTTTCCTCGTCTGATATTGGACGTTCTGTACCTCCCGGATTAATCACCAGGTGAGTCACTTCACTTCCTTCGGGCCAGCGAAGGGTTGCCTCGGTGGCCTGGATGTCGCCATCAACCGATGTCAGGAAAATTTGTTCAGCTCCTGTAGTGACTGAAGTCGTTGTCCATTTAGAATCTGCGACGCCATTCTTAACGCCTTTCACACGAATGGAATACAGCGTTTCACCCTGAAGAACTTCCTGTAGCGGAAGGTCTGCAGCAGTAACCTGGACAGACCGGTAGATTGAACTGAATTGCTCGTCTTCGCTGAATTCTACTACGTAGTAATCAACTTCCTTCCGCGCGCTCCAGTTTAGTTCAACGGTAGTCTGGTTTCTAACCCTCACCTCAAGACCGACAGGTGAGAATACTCTGCTTGTATTAAGTTCCTGAACAACCGGATCAATCTGATCATCACACGCGGCGAATGCAAAGCACAACGCGGCAACGGCCAGAACACTTTTATATATTCGACTTTTCATAGTTCTCGTTGTTAATGGTTAGTTAGTATCCGTCGTTATTCAGCATTCCGTTGCTTCCGTCAACAATTACCTGCCAGATGGGCCAGAATTGTTTTGTATCAGGATCATTCAGATAAAGGCTGTTGATTTTCGCCTCATTCAGGTTTGTCCATCCTTTGGCAGTCCAGCTTGCGCCCGGGTCGGTATTTTCACTACGGTTCAGCCCCCAGATCTCCAGCGTTTCGTAGTCGGCATAAGCGCCTTTCTCAGAGTCAGCCGGAGGCAGGTCATCGCTCTTGTACCGGAAATACAATGTGGTGGGAACATCTGAATATTCACCGGTTCGGTTTGCCAGGTCAGTCATCTTAACCTTGGCTTCCTGCATTTTTGCACTCAGCAGGTTCCAACGGATGAGCTGTTGCTTCCGCTCCATCTCACCACAGAACTCGAATTGATATTCATCAACAAGCGCTTCAAACAGGCTATTACCACTAAGCGGATCGACATATCCATCAACTTTTGTTGCGTGCTGTGCCGGCGGAAATGCCCGCTTGCGAATTTCTTTAAGATAACCTTTCGCGGCGCTTTCGTCACCCAGTCGATACGCAGCTTCAGCTGCCATCAGGATCACTTCTGCATAACGCATGTATATTTTGTTAACACCGTCGTCGTTGGAAGACGTCACATGACGGCTCATCCATTCGTAACGATATTTTCCGAAGTACCAGGTATTCAGATCAACCAGCTCCTGACGCGATACGGGCAAGCCTGACTGAACATTGTTTCCATAGCGATAGGGAACACATGTTACATCGCGGCGGGTATCGGTCTCATCATAATCGTAGAACACGAAAGGCAAAGGGCCCGCCTGACCTCCACGGTTAGAACCGTTGGAGTGATGCTGGTCATTTGCGTTGTGACGAACGGCGAAAGTAAACAGCACGCGACCGCGTCCTTCGGAAAAAGGAATTTCCCAGAGTGACTCGCCTCCGGCAGTTATTACGTCCTGGTTGTATTTTTTCCAGAGATCTTCAAACGAAGGCTCCAGACGCGCCGTGTTGCTTGCAATTACATCTTTGCACTCAGCCAGGGCAATCTCGTACAATTCCGTTTCTGAAAAGTCTGCTAACTGGCCTTTGCGGATCTCTCCGCCAGGATATTGTGAGTAACCTGCTGCCACCAGCGCAAGTCGGGCGCGCAGGCCTTTTACAAACGCTTTATTTACGCGCTCGACTGTAGCTGTTGAAGGCCTTTCATTCGGCCACGGCACAAGCTCAGCAGCTTCGCCGAGATCCTTTATCAGTTGGTTATAGATTTCATCGCGGCTCGTTCTGGGCAGATACATCGTTTCAGATGTGATCGGCTCAAACCTTGCAGGAACGTCCCCCCAGGCTTTGAGGAGGTCTGCATAATAAACGGCGCGGTACGTAAGCGCTGCACCGAGCAGCTCACCAAGCTCACTCCCCGGAACCGGATTACCATATTCGCGGAGCCCACGAATACAGAGGTTGGCCCTTTCGATACCTTGATACATCATCACAAATGCATTGTCCGAAGCATTCGTGCTGCTGTTAACCGTATTCATGTTTGTATTGTCAGGCTGCGCGTTATATATGACGAGATCAGCATTTGCGCCAGCGGTTTGCGACGAGTTGAACCACTCAATGTCCGTATTCATACCATACCAGGGAAGGAACCTGCCGCGGTAGGAATTCGTCTCAGCCATAGGAACGAGGATTCCGTCTACCGCAGCCCTGGCCATACCGTAGTTGGAAAAGATAATGGCTTCGTCGAGCGATGACTTGCTGGGAGCTTCGAAATAATCATCGCATGATGCCAGCGTGACGGCCATAATGGCCACAAAGTATTTTATTGCTCTATTGACTTTCATAACCAATTAAAAGTTAAAGTTCACACCAAACACAATCTGTCTGCTTCTCGGATAAGCGGAGTAATCAACACCCGGTGTGTATGGAGTTCTCCTTCTTGTGGATACTTCAGGGTCAAAGCCGGTGTAGTCCGTAAGAACAAAAACATTATAACCCGTCGCGTAGAATCTAAGATTCTTGATTTTCGCACGTTTGGTAAGCCCATCGGGGATGCTGTACCCAAGGGTAAGCGTATTGAGGCGAAGGAACGTTGCATCTTCGACAGCCCAGTCGCTTAGAATAAAGCGATTCATGTATGGCGACCACATTGTGGTGTTGGCATTCATCGCTGCCAGCGTAGCGGGATCTGTAACAAGTTGTCCGGTGGATTCATCCAGGTTAGTCCAGCGCTGACCATCCCCCATCATGTTGTACAAATTCCTGTACTGCGTACTCGGCGTCGCCGTGGTGAATTCTATTTTGTTCGCGTTGTATACGTGATTGCCATAACTCCAGTTGAAGTTGGCAGTAAGGTCAAATCCGTA
>Ga0065721_10050754_pt1 | contig 18088 bp, 14 predicted proteins | sample Mesricmetagenome_FD_59108 | JGI IMG/M metagenome (GOLD analysis project Ga0065721, IMG submission 59108) | Mesophilic microbial community from rice straw/compost enrichment Sample: eDNA_1 v2 (version 2) | ecosystem: Engineered > Solid waste > Grass > Composting > Bioreactor | place: USA: Davis... | reverse complement strand
TTTTCGGTGGCGCCCGCCGGCCAGACGACGAGCCTGAAACTCGCTGCCAACTGGCCCGATCCGGGTTTCGAGGGCACATTCCTGCCGGAAGAAAAGGCGATCACCGACAGCGACTTTTCCGCCGCCTGGACCATTCCCTATCTGGCGCGGGGCATCGACAAGGTCATCGCCGGCACGCAGATGCCGCTCTCCAACAGCCTGATGTCGGTGAACCTCGTCGAACCTGTCAAGTTCTACCAGGTCGTCGCCCGCACGCTCAAATACGCGATCGGCTTCATCTCGCTGATGTTCTTCGCCGTCTTCATCATCGAGCTCAAGAGCGGCCGGCTGGTCCACTGGGTGCAGTATGTGCTGACGGGGCTGGCGCTGATCATCTTCTACATCCTGCTGCTCGCGCTCTCCGAGCATCTGGGCTTCGGCATCGCCTATGCGATCGCCTCTGTCGCCACCACGGCTCTGATTGCCATCTATGTCGGCACGGTCACCAGAAGCCGGCGCAGCGGCATATCGCTGGCCGTCGTGCTCGGCCTTTCCTATGCGGTCATGTACCTGATCCTGCGCGAGGATGAATATGCGCTGCTCGCCGGCGCGCTGATCTCCTTCGTCACCATCGCAGCGACCATGTACTTCACCCGCAACATCGACTGGTCGGCGCGTCCGCGCAAGCAGGAGGAGGCTGCCGTTCCGGCCGAGTGAGGCGTTCGCGCACGAAAAAGCCCGGCAAGGCATCCACCTTGCCGGGCTGTTTGCGATCACTGCGACGCGCTGCGGAGGCGAAGCCTCACTGGTTGGCGGTGATCCGCACGTTCAGCGTCTGGACCAGGTCGGCCGGGTTGCCCATTGCCGCACCCATGATCTGCGGGAAGGGCAGGGGCTGGGCCGGCTTTGCCGACACTTCGAGGCTCTTCGGATCGTCCAGATAGGCGTTCGCCGCCGCAACGATCTGGTTCTGCAGGTCGGGCATGTTCAGCTGGGCGAGCAGCATCGGCAGCATGCCCTTGAGCGACTGGGCGAACTGCTGGCCGTCGACACCCTGCTGCTTGCCGGCATAGTCGAGCACCTTGGCGGTGATGCCGGCATCGTCGAAGCGGATCGACGCGCCGTTATAGGAAAGCTGCTGCATCAGGCCCATCATCGCAAGCCCCATCGCCTGCTGGCCGGCCTGCTTGTCCGGGTTGGCTTCCGCCTGCTTCATGGTATCCTGCAAGGCCTTGAGGAACTGCAGTGTATAGCCGGAAATGCTGAAGGTGAGGTCCAGCCGGCCGATATTCTCGAAGTCGAAGGCATATTCGGAGAGTGTCATCTTGCCGTCGGCGAGCGTCCAGTCACCCTTCATGGTGATCTCGCCGTTGATGTTCTGCAGGCCGAGCGCCTGGATGGCCTCCTGTGCCTTCGGATCCGGGGTCGAGGAGGTGTCGATCTTCACGCCCGAAATCTTGCCGTCGAAGTCGATCTTGCTCTCGTCGTCGGCGACCGTGTAGTTCGCCACCGCCTCGTCGATGCTCACGACCTGCTGGTTTTGGGAGAAGATCTTCGTCTGGCCGACATGGATGCTGGAGAACATCATCACCGAGTTGAGCGTGCCTGCTTCCGGCTTGCCCGGAACGCTGATGCCCTCGATGTAGATGTCTTCCGCCGACATGCCGTCGCCGTTCTCCATCACGTTGATGTTGGCAAACGACGCCTTTTCGATCTCGTAGCCGCCGTCGTCGTCCTCGCTCACGCCCTCGAGCGTGATGTCGCCCAGCGGGACTTTCTGGTTGTCGGCCGTGGTGAAGGTCATGACCGCGCCCTTGAGCACGATCGTGTCGCTGTCGGTCTCCTCGGCGCTGTCGGCGGACAGCACCATGCCGTTCGACGAGGTCAGCGCGTTCATCTTGGCCAGCACGTCGTTTCCATCCAGCGCAAGCGCGGCCTGGCCGATGGACATGAAGGCGGTGCTCGCAAGCAGCAGGCCGAACGTACGGTTGAGTTTCATGTGGATGGTCCCCTTTTCAAATGAAGTGGCGGTTCGAATGATCCATCGCATCAACGGATAGGGCAACGGTTATATTCGCCCCCGGTCGCTTATACATCTGGCATCGCTAACTTTTTCGTTCCGGCCCTCGCGAAGCACCGAAGGCCCCCGCAGAGGTGCGTCAACAGGCCTCAAAGCCCTATCCACAACGGGCTTGCGTGGAATCCTTGCCCCTTCGTCCGCCTTCGTTTAGACGGTCATGCATGGGAAAAAGTGATTTGCCACCGAGTGGCGAGGAGAACATTCACGCGGTCGATCTGAAGACCGCGCTAGAGGAGCGCTACCTCGCCTACGCGCTGTCGACCATCATGCATCGCGCACTGCCGGATGTCCGAGACGGGCTCAAGCCCGTGCACCGGCGCATCGTGCATGCAATGAGTGAGATGGGCGTCCGCCCGAACGCGGCCTACAAGAAATGCGCCCGCATCGTCGGCGACGTGATGGGTAAGTTCCATCCGCACGGCGACCAGTCGATCTACGACGCGCTGGTGCGCCTGGCGCAGGAATTCGCCATCCGCTATCCGATCGTCGACGGCCAGGGCAATTTCGGCAATATCGACGGCGACAACGCGGCGGCCATGCGCTACACCGAGGCGCGCATGACCGAGGTCGCCTCGCTGCTGCTCGAAGGCATCGGCGAGAATGCGGTCGATTTCCGCCCGACCTATAACGAGGAAGACGAGGAGCCGGTGGTGCTCCCCGGCGCCTTCCCGAACCTGCTTGCCAACGGTTCCTCCGGTATTGCGGTCGGCATGGCGACCTCCATCCCGCCGCACAATGTGCACGAGATCTGCGACGCGGCACTTCACCTGATCAAGCATCCGGATGCGACGGTCGACAAGCTCGTCGACTTCGTGCAGGGCCCCGACTTCCCGACCGGCGGCACGATCATCGACAGCCGTGCGTCGATCGTCGAGGCCTACGAGACCGGCCGCGGCGGCTTCCGCGTGCGCGCCAAGTGGACGCAGGAAGATGTCGGCCGCGGCGGCTACCAGATCGTCGTCACCGAAATTCCCTACATGGTGCAGAAGTCACGGCTGATCGAGAAGATCGCCGAGCTTCTCATCCAGCGCAAGCTGCCGCTGCTCGAGGATGTGCGCGACGAATCCGCCGAGGACGTGCGCATCGTTCTGGTGCCCAAGAGCCGTACGGTCGACCCGAACCTCCTGATGGAGTCGCTCTTCCGGCTGACCGAGCTCGAGAGCCGCTTCCCGCTCAACATGAACGTGCTCTCCATGGGCAAGGTGCCCAGGGTGATGTCGCTCAAGGAAGTGCTCAGCGAGTGGCTCGCCCATCGCCGCGACGTGCTGCTGCGCCGTTCGCGCCACAGGCTTGCCGAGATCGAGCGCCGGCTCGAAATCCTCGGCGGCTATCTGATCGCCTATCTCAACCTCGACGAGGTGATCCGCATCATCCGCGAGGAGGACGAGCCGAAGCCGGTCCTCATGGAGCGCTTCAACCTCACTGATCTCCAGGCCGAATCCATCCTCAACATGCGCCTGCGTTCGCTGCGCAAGCTCGAGGAGATGGAGATCCGCACCGAATACGACAACCTCTCCAGCGAGAAGGCGGGCATTGAGGCGCTGCTCGGCTCCGAGGAGCGGCAGTGGCAGACGGTTGCCTGGGAAGTCGGCGAGGTGAAGAAGAAGTTCGCCAAGGCAACCCCGATCGGGCGCCGCCGCACCGATTTCTCCGAAGCGCCTGAGACCGATCTCGAGGCCATCCACCAGGCGATGATCGAGAAGGAACCGATCACCGTCGTCGTCTCGGAAAAGGGCTGGATCCGCGCGCTCAAGGGCCATCTCAACGACCTGGGCTCGCTGCAGTTCAAGGAAGGCGACGCGCTCAAGGTGTCCTTCCACGCCCAGACCACCGACAAGATCATCATCTTCACCACCGGCGGAAAGGCCTTCACTTTGGGCGCCGACAAGCTGCCGGGTGGTCGTGGCCATGGCGAGCCGTTGCGGATCATGATCGACATGGACAACGACCAGGACGTGCTGACGGCGTTCCCGCTGGATACGTCCCGCAAGCTGCTGATCTCCTCCTACCAGGGCTACGGCTTCGTCGTCTCCGAGGGTGAACTGGTCGCCAATACCCGCAAGGGCAAGCAGATCCTCAACGTCTCCATGCCCGACGAGGCGAAGATCGTCACCCCGGCCTTTGGCGACCATGTCGCGGTGGTGGGTGAGAACCGCAAGATGCTCGTCTTCCCGATCGCGCAGCTGCCGGAAATGACCCGCGGCAAGGGCGTGCGCCTGCAGCGCTACAAGGACGGCGGCGTCTCCGACGTCCGTGTCTTCAACATCGAGGAAGGGCTGACCTGGGACGACAGCGCCGGCCGCAATTTCGTCCGCAAGAAGGACGAGCTCATGGAATGGATGGGCGACCGCGCCGCTGCCGGCCGTACCGTGCCGAAGGGTTTCCCACGGTCGGGCAAGTTCTCGGGCTGAATGGGGCGCCAGGCAGGCCCTGCCTCGCGTGACGTCTCAAGTCAGGGATTCAAGCCCTTAGTGTGCCGCGACTTTCTCGCGGCGCAGCGAGTGCGTCGAGTGCCAGACGAGCGCGCCGAGAATGATGGCGCCGCCGATCAGCGTCGGCACCGGTGGTTCTTCCGAAAAGGCGAGCCACACCCAGACCGGCGCCAGCACCGTTTCCAGGAGATAGAACATGCCGCTTTCGGCCGCCGACAGGAAGCGCGGACCGGTGGCGAGCGCCCAGAACGCGAAGGGCGTCACCAGCAGGCCGTTGAAGATGATCCAGAAGGGATCGTTGATTGTAAAGCCGGTCTTGGCGCTGAGGATAAGCCCGATTGTGCCGGGAATGATCGCCGAAATGAGCGGAGTGAAACCGAAATCCTGCCTTTTGGCGCGGCTGTAGGTCAGCGCCCCTGCAATGGCGAGCGCCGAAAGTGCCGCCGAGATGTCGCCGAAGAAATGGCCGCTTTCGAGGCCGCTGCCGACGATGATCAGCACGCCGGTGGTCATCAGCCCCATCGCGAGGAACGTCGCCGGACTCGGCCGCTCGCCGAGGAAGATCCACGACAGAAGGGCTGCAAACATCGGGTTGAAGGCGAGGATGAAGGCGACGTTGGCAGTGGTGGTGTTGAACACCGCCAGCATGAAGAAGACGGTCGAAATTCCGTAGAGCAGCGACACCGTCATGCCCGCCTTGCCCGGCACCAGCGCCGGCGCCTTGCCGGTAAAGGTGCGCAGCAGGAACCAGAGGACGACGGTGGAGGCGAGCGTGCAGACGCAACGCGTGGCCAGGATCGACCACACTGAGCCATCGGCAAGCCTTACCAGCGGAATGTCGAAGGAGAGCGCAAGCCCGCCGAGGAACGTGATCAGGACCCCCTTGGCATGGGGCGACAGACGCGGTGCGGGCATGCTCAATCGCTCGTACCGGTCTTTTGCATTTCGTCGGCGGGCTGATAAAGCGTCCAGCCCTGGCTCAGCAGATGCTCCTGTGGCAGAAAGCGCGTCTTGTAGGTCATCTTCCGCGAGCCTTCGACCCAGTAGCCGAGATAGACATGCGGCAGGCCGCGGGCCCTGGTGCGACGGATGTGATCAAGGATCATGTAGGTACCCAGTGACCGGCGCTGCTCGTCCGGATCATAGAACGAATAGACCATCGACAGCCCGTCGGCCATGATGTCGGAAAGGGCTGCGGCAATCAGCCGGCCGCCCGGCTTCGGATTCACGCCGTCGCCTTCCTCGCGGATGCGGTACTCGATAACCCGCGTGTTGACATGCGTGTCCTCGACCATCATCGCATAGTCGAGCACCGTCATGTCGGACATTCCGCCTTCCTGGTGGCGGCTGTCGAGATATTTGCGGAAGAGGGCATACTGTTCGGTCGACGGTTCGGCGGAATATTCGCGCGAGACAAGATCCGCATTGACCGCCAGGATCCGTCGCATCGAGCGCGTCGGCTCGAACCGGTCGGCAAGGATCCTCACCGAAATGCAGGCGCGGCAGTTCTCGCAAGCCGGCCGGTAGGCGATGTTCTGCGAGCGGCGGAAGCCCCCTTGCGTCAGGATGTCGTTCATCTCCGGCGCGCGCTGGCCGACGAGATGGGTGAATACCTTGCGTTCAACCTGCCCCGGCAGATAAGGGCATGCGGCTGGCGCCGTCATGAAAAACTGGGGGGAGGGGTGTACCTGGGTATTCATGCTTTAGGGGAATCTCGATCCATGCGAAGCAAGTTTCCAGCATGGCGAAAGATTGCAAAACGTCAACCGTTTCGTTGATGCCCCGACTTTCGCCGGAGAAGCGGGGTCAGCGGAGCCAGCGGCTGGTGCGTACCTGCGCGGTGCCGAGCGCGATGTCGTGGAGCAGCCGCTTGCGGTCGGTGAAGAGCCCGACGAGCAGCACGAGCGGGGTTAGCACCGAGTTGAGGATCCAGAAGATCACGAGGTGAAGGAGGGCCGTGAAGAAGTCGATCCGGCGGCCGCTGTCCGACACCATCATGATGTCCATCACCCGCATGCCCCAGGTCGCCTGCCGGAATGAGGAAAGCGTCAGCCCGAAATAGAGGCCGGCGACGATGAAGAACAGGATCGGGAAGAGATAGAAGCCGAGCCCCAGCGTCAGCAGGCCGAGGAAGAAGACCACCATGCCCGCCGGGATCATGAGCAGCAGCACGATGGCGTAGTCGATGACGAACGCCAGCATGCGCCGGGTCAGAAGGCCCTCGAAAAGGCCTTCCTCCAGCCTGCGGTCTTCACTGAATGCGTTCGCCATCTCTTGCGCCTCGCCTGGATTGGTTTTCCCGACATATGGGAAGGAGAGCGAGGGGCTGCAAGGGATTGCGCCTCAGCCTTTGGCCAGCCGCTTTGCGACCTCGAGCGCGAAATAGGTGAGGATGCCATCGCAGCCGGCGCGCTTGAAGCACAGGAGCTGCTCCATCATCACCCGCTCCTCGTCGATCCAGCCGTTGGCGGCGGCGGCCTTGACCATCGTATATTCGCCGCTCACCTGGTAGGCATAGACCGGCAGGCCGAAGGCCTCCTTGATCCGCCAGCAGATGTCGAGATAGGGTAGGCCAGGCTTGACCATCAGGCTGTCCGCACCTTCCTCGACGTCGAGGGCGGCCTCGCGCAGCGCCTCGGTGCCGTTGGCGGGATCGATGTAATAGGTCTTCTTGTCGCCCTTGAGCAGGCCGGCGGTCGAGATCGCCTCGCGATAGGGACCGTAGTGGGCGGAAGCGAACTTCGTCGCGTAAGCCATGATGCCGACATCCTGGTGGCCGGCGGCATCGAGTGCGTGGCGGATCGCGCCGATGCGGCCGTCCATCATGTCGGAGGGCGCGATGATGTCGGCGCCGGCGTCGGCCTGCGTCACCGCGGCGCGACAGATTGCGTCCACCGTCTCGTCATTGACGATGATGCCGTCCCTGAGGATGCCGTCATGGCCGTGGCTGGTGAACGGGTCGAGCGCGACGTCGGTGATGACGCCGATGTTCGGCACCGCCTGCTTGATCGCCTCGGTGGCGCGGTTGATCAGGTTGTTGCGGTTGAGCGCTTCCGAGCCGGTCTCGTCGCGCAGCGAAAGATCGACATTGGGAAAGGTGGCGAGTGCCGGAATGCCGAGATCGGCAGCTTGCCTTGCCGCTTCCACTGCCTTGTCGACGCTCAGCCGGTTGACGCCGGGCATGGCGGGAATCGGTTCGACGATGTTCGTGCCGTCGACGAGGAAGATTGGCCAGATGAGGTCATCGACCGTCAGCCGGTTCTCCTGGACGAGCCGGCGGGACCAGTCGGCCTTGCGGTTGCGGCGCATGCGCCGATGTCCGGTAATTTCGTCGACGAGATGGGTCTTGTCTGTCATGGGAGTGGGTCCAGAGCCATTTGCTAGGGTGGGCAGGCACTAACACGCATCGGCCCCCAATGCAAAAACCGCGGGCCGTCCGGCTGGATTAGTCGCACCCTCTTGGTTAGAAAGCGTTCATGACGCAAGAGAACACCCGCACCACGCTGCCCTCGCTCCTGATGTTGCTGCTCGTGAGAATCGTGGCAGTGGGCTGCCTGTGGTACGGGCTCAAGATCTGGGGCGAGATCATCGGATACTCGGAGGGCGGCGCTCTTCGCTTCGATCTCCTGACGACCGACGTCAAGGCGGCGAAGGCAACGCTGGCGGTCCTCTATCCGGTCGCCGCCGTCGGGCTGTGGCTGCGCGGTCCGTGGGGGCCGGTCATCTGGGGCGTGATGGCCGCCATGGAGCTCTTCATGCACCAGTACCATGCCGATATCTTCGGGGCCGAGCCTGTGAAGATGGTGGCGATTGCCGTCACCGCGGTGCTCTACCTCGTCCTGCGCATCCTGATCGTCCTCACCCGCCCGGTGAAATCGCCTGCCGGGCAGGGTTAACGGCACCTTAACGGTCGAAAATCATTAACCATGTGTCTTCGTTCCTCGGCCGTAACCGGCTGTTAATCCTGTGATTTAAGTAGAATTTTATGGGTCGCGCATATTCTCGTCCTCATCAAAGGCGGAAACACAAACACAAGAACCGCCGCTAAAACAGAGAGGCAGAAAAATGAACGCGAAGCTGAAGGCTCAGCCGGCTCCGGCCCCCGTCGAAACCCAGGAAAAGCTCATCCACGACCTGTACCTCGAATCTGTTCACCTGGTTGAACGGCTTCACCGCAGGCTGCTCGACGTGATCAAGGACGAGTTCGATCGCTCTGGACGTGACGACATCAATGCCGTGCAGGCGCTGCTGCTCTTCAACATCGGCTCGTCGGAACTGACGGCAGGCGAACTGCGCTCGCGCGGCTACTATATGGGTTCGAATGTTTCCTACAATGTAAAGAAGCTGGTCGACCTCGGCTTCATCAACCACAGCCGCTCGCGCATCGACCGCCGCTCGGTCCGCATCTCGCTGACCGAGAAGGGCCAGGAAATCGCCGAGATGGTGGCAAGGCTCTACCAGCGCCACATCGGCTCGATCGACAAGGTCGGCGGCATCGGCGTGGACGAGTTTGCCCAGATGAACAAGCTTCTGCAGCGTCTCGACCGCTTCTGGAACGACTCGATCCTCTATCGCCTCTGACAAGAGGCATTGTTGCAGCTTTCAAACAAGCCGGTCCGGCGATCGTCTCGCCAGGCCGGCTGTTTGCCGTGCGCAGAATCACGGGAAAATCGGCAAGACCGGCGCACGCCCGCGAAAGCGCATTTCACCAAAGCGTGATTTCTCATCCGGCACAAATCGGCCACATTATCGTGACATCGGAGCCACAACGGTTCAGCGTTTCGGGGTGTGATGGCGGCGGTGTCCGGCCTCGTCATTGCGACAGGGGCCAAAGGTGCTAAGACCGCGCCGCGCAGGATTTCCCCATTTCTTAACCATGTTCGTGTTATGACGAACAACGTTGTCTAGTTTCGCCGGGTAGTTTGGAAGGCAGCACGCATGTCGGATCACAACAAGACCAATTCGCTTTCTCGTCGCGGTTTCCTGCGTTCCGCAGCTGTGTTCGGCGCCGCAACGGTTGCGACCCGGGCCATGGCTGAAATTCCCCTCGACGAGATCATCAACGCGCCCCGTCGTGGCAATTGGGACGACCAGTTCGACGCCAAGGCCTCGCGTACCGCGGCGGCGGTTCAGACGCGCAATCCGATCTTCGGCGCCGGCGCGACCGCCAACATCCAGCAGGCCATCTACGACTATGAGTCGATCGTGGCCAACGGCGGCTGGCCGCGCGTCAACACCAATCTGAAGCTGAAGATCGGCGTGATCGATCCGGCCGTCGCACAGCTGCGCAAGCGGCTGATCATCTCGGGAGACCTTTCGCGCAGCGCCGGCATCTCCAATTCCTACGACTCGCTTGTCGAGGAGGCGGTGAAGCGTTTCCAGGCGCGCCACGGGCTTCCCCAGGATGGCGTCCTCGGCAAGTACACGCTCGATGCCATGAACGTGCCGGCCGAAATCCGCCTTATGCAGCTGCGGAAGAACCTCGAGCGCGTCAGCGCCATCAACACCGATCTCGGCCAGCGCTACGTGATGGTCAACATTCCGGCCGCCTATATCGAAGCGGTGGAGAACGACCGCGTCGTCTCGCGCCATACGGCGGTGGTGGGCCGCATCGATCGCCCGACGCCGATTCTCGATTCCAAGATCTACAACGTCATGATCAATCCTTACTGGACGGCGCCGCGCTCGATCGTCGAGAAGGACATCATGCCGCTGATGCGCAAGGACCCGACCTATCTGGAAAAGAACCAGATCCGCCTGTTCGACTCCAAGGGCACCGAGGTCGATCCGCGCACCATCGACTGGAACGGCAAGGCACCTGACCTGATCTTCCGCCAGGATCCTGGCAAGATCAACGCGCAGGGCGCCATCAAGATCAACTTCCACAACGAGCATGCAACCTACATGCACGACACCCCGCAGCAGGGCCTGTTCAACAAGCTCGCCCGCTTCGAATCGTCGGGTTGCGTGCGCTGCCAGAACATCCGCGACCTGACCACCTGGATTCTGCGTGACACACCCGGCTGGACCCGCCAGAAGCTCGAGGCGACCATCAAGTCGGGCGTCAACACGCCGGTGAACCTGGCCACCGAAGTTCCGATCTACTTCAAGTACGTCACCGCCTGGTCGGCCAAGGACCGCATCGTGCAGTTCCGCGACGACATCTACCAGATGGACGGCTACCAGGAACTGGCGCTGCAGACCGGCCTCAACCAGGAACCGGTCGTCGCCAACTGACGCGCTGCATTTTATCAACTGCAAAAAGCCGGGCCGCCGCGCCCGGCTTTTTGCATTCCCTGCAACTTTCGGATAGGCTGCTCCGCAAGGGAGGCGCATCGAGCAATCTGTCGTTGCGCGAGTATTATCATTCGTGGGTAATTTCACTTCAATTTCAAGAAGAAGACTGATGGCGGCAAACGCGACACGATTTACTTTGCGTGATTTGACCAGAGATCACCATGAACGACTCGACAACAAGGTAGGGACCCTGGAATCGGTACCGGCCTATCTCCGTTACCTCACCGGCATGCATGCCTTCCGGACCGCGGTGGACAGCGGCCTCAGGTCGCATGCCTTCCCGCAGGCCTTCGACGGCTGGCGCCCGACGCTGATCGCCGACGAGCTGCAGAAGGATATGGCGGATCTCTCGCTGCGTCCGGCGGCGGATGCGGCACCGGCGATCAACGTGCCGGGCGACCTCTCCGAGCTCGTCGGCATGCTCTATGTGCTCGAAGGCTCGACGCTCGGCGCCCGCATTCTGGTGAAGCAGGCAGCGGCGCTTGGCTTCGATGCCGCGAACGGTGCCCGGCATCTCGCCCGCCAGACGGGCGATCCGGCGTCCTGGGGCCGGTTCCAGGCGATCCTTGAAAGCTGCGCCGATGCCATCGACATGGACAAGGCGGCTGCTTCTGCGAGAAAGGTCTTCGACATGGCCTACTGGGCCTTCGAAGCTCTCGACGACCAGCTCGCTCTCGAGGCGGCCGGCTGAGGCAGGAGGCGATGGCGAGCTTCAAGGTCGACCTGAGCAATTGCGATCGCGAGCCGATCCACATTCCCGGCAGCATCCAGCCGCACGGGGCGCTGCTCGCCGCCGATCCGGGATTGACGACAGTCACCCGCTATTCGGCCAATCTCGGAGATTTTCTCGGTCTTGACCTGTTCGGCTCGCCGCTTCTCGGCATGCCGGTCGCCGACCTGCTCGGCAACGAGGCGGCGCATTCGCTGCGCAATGCGCTCGCCATCTCGCATGCCTCGCATCGTCCGGCACTCGTCTTCGGGCTCGAACTCCACGGCCGGCGCTTCGATGTATCGGTGCACCAGAGCGGCAAGGAAAGTATCGTCGAGTTCGAACCTGCGCCGGCGGAGGCGGGCCAGCCGCTCGACATTGGTCGTACGGTGATCGCCCGCATCAGCCGCTCGCAGACCATCGAGTCCCTGGTGCAGAGCACCGCACGGCTGATGCGCGCCACCCTCGGCTATGACCGGGTGATGGTCTACCGTTTCGAGGAAGACGGCGCCGGCCAGGTGATCAGCGAAGCCAGGAACGCCAGCCTAGAAAGCTTCCTCGGCCAGTTTTTCCCTGCAAGCGACATCCCGCAGCAGGCGCGCGAACTCTATCTTAGGAACACCGTCCGCTTCATCGGCGACGCTTCCGGCGACCGCATCCCGATCGTTCCCGAAATCGACGCGTCGGGTGATCCGATCGATCTTTCGTATGCGCATCTGCGCAGCGTGTCGCCCATCCACTGCGAATACCTGCGCAACATGGGCGTCAGCGCCTCGATGTCGATCTCGATCGTTCTCGATGGCCAGCTCTGGGGACTGGTCGCCTGCCATCACTATTCGCCCAAGCCGCTCACCATGACCGAGCGGATCGCGATCGAAATGTTCGGCGAGTTCCTGTCGCTGCATCTCGACATCATCCGCCAGAAGGAGCGGATCGAGACGGCGAAGGCTGCGCGCGCGTCCCTCGACCGTTTCCTGCGCGAGGCCCCCAGCCACAACGACTTTGGCGCACTGCTCCGCCATTCGGTGGGGCGCTTCTCCGACATGCTGCCGTCGGACGGAACCGGCATCCTGATCAATGGCAGCTGGACGCCGAGCGGCACCGTGCCGCCTGAAGAGGCAATTACCGAAATCGCGACATTTCTCAATGAACATGCGGAAGGGCGGATCTGGGCCACCCATTCGCTGATGAGGGAACTGCCCGAGGCCGAGGCCTATGCCGCCGATGTCAGCGGGCTGCTCGCCATTCCGCTGTCGCAACGACCGCGCGACTATCTTTTCTTCTTCCGCAAGGAATTCGAACACACGGTCAATTGGGCCGGCAATCCGGACAAATCCTATACGACCGGCGTCTTCGGCGACCGGCTGACGCCGCGCACCAGCTTCGCCATCTGGAAGCAGACGGTGCAGGGCCAGTCGCGCCGCTGGACAGATGTCGACCGCGAGATTGCCGAAGCCATCCGTTCCTCGCTGGTCGAGGTGGTGATGCGCCACAACGAGATCATCGCCGAGGAGCGCGAGCGGGCGGATCTTCGCCAGCGGATGCTCAACGAGGAGCTCAACCACCGGGTCAAGAACATTCTCGCCGTAATCAAGTCGATCGTCGGCCAGCCAAATCCCGAGGACCGGACGCTGGAGGAATATCTCGACGTGCTGCGCGGCCGGATCGATGCGCTGGCAGTTGCCCATGACCAGATCGTCCGCGGCGAGGGCGGTGGCTTCCTCAAGGACCTGCTGTTTGCCGAACTGAGGCCCTATCGCGACCAGGTGGCGCATCTGTCGCTCGAAGGGCCGCCAGTCTGGATCGACACCAGCGCCTTTTCGGTCCTGGCCCTGGTGTTCCACGAGCTGGCGACCAATTCGGCGAAATATGGTGCGTTGAGCGCTGCAGAAGGACGGCTCGCGGTGACCTGGACAATGACGCCGGACGAGGGCTGCGAGCTGATATGGGAAGAGACGGGCGGCCCGCCGGTCACGCCGCCCAGGCAGAAAGGGTTCGGCAGCGTCCTCATCACCCGCAGCGTGCCGCATGATCTCGGTGGCGAGAGCCAGGTCGATTACCGGCCCGAGGGGCTGCGCGCCCGCTTCCTCGTCCCCAGGCGCAACATCGCGGTCGCAGACGCCGAGAAGCTGGCGAATGCCTCCTCGCGGGTGGAGCATGAGCCTGCGCCCGCCAGGACCGCGGCACCGGAAGGGACCAGTATCCTGCTGGTCGAGGACCAGATGCTGATTGCCATGGACGCCGAGATCATGCTCGCCGACCACGGGCTGACGGATGTGGTGACGGTGAGTTCGGTCCGCGAAGCGTTGAGGATCCTCGCGACTTTCCGGCCGTCTGCGGCGATCCTCGACGTCAATCTCGGTTCCGGCACATCGCTGCCGATCGCCGAGGAGCTGAAGCGCCAGGGCATTCCCTTCATCTTTGCCACCGGTTATGGCGACGCCACCGCAATTCCACCGGAGTTTTCCCGTGTGACAATCGTCCGAAAGCCCTATTCGGCCATGGATCTCGTGCCGCGGATCCTGGAACTGCTCGGCGGCTGAAAGCAGGAATTCTTCGGCAGACTTTCGACGCGGCTCAATAACCAGCAAATAATTCAAGATCTTGCCTGCCTGTGTCCGCGGTAACAGCGACGGATGGCAAATTGCGCGACGCTTGGTCCATTGAAGGGACGCTCTCTCAGCACCCCGTCCCGGATGGAGAAGGATCAAGACAATGGTCAAGAAAGTTGGAACCAAATTACCCGATAACCTCCAGGGCACGTCGGGTGACGACCTGCTCAAGGGCAAGGGCGGCAATGACATACTCGATGGCCTCGGCGGCAACGACAAGCTTGTCGGCGGTGGCGGCAACGACACGCTCATCGGCGGCGCCGGCGACGATATTCTCGTCGGCAATCGCGGTGACGACATCATGATCGGTGGCGCCGGTGCGGACCAGTTTCGCGGCGGCAAGGGTATCGACACGGCCGACTACTCGTCGTCGACCACGCAGGTGCTGGCCTATCTCTCTGCCAACACCTCCGGCTTTGGCGCGTCGGGCGACACCTTCATTCTCATGGAGAACGTGATTGGCAGCGCCTTTGACGACTTTCTGCAGAGCGGCAAGGGCGGTGACGCCTTTGGCGGCGCGGGCGCCGACAAGCTCTTTGGCGGCGGTACCCTGAACTCGACGGAAGATGGCGGACGCCTGCGCGGCGATGCCGGCATCGACACGCTCAACATGAACTACGGCGCAACCCAGGCCTGGTTGCAGAACGGCCAGGGTTACGATGTGATCAAGGACTTCGTTGAAGGCTCCGACATGTTCTTCATCGATCTCTCTGATTTCGGGCTTGGCGACACGCTCGACGCCAATGAGGTCGTCAGCAATGCGGGCGGGACGGCCGTCGGCACGCACGCGCAGTTCATCTTCAACCAGACCACCCACAATCTCTACTTCGACACCAACGGCACCAATGCCGGAGGTCTGTCGCTGGTCGCACAGCTGGACAATGCGACGCTGGACTTCAACAACATCGGCGTCAACGATTTCGTCTACCAGCTCTGACTGCGGCCGAAGGCCGCGATGCCGGGGGCTGCCGTCTGGTGCGGTGGCCTCCGCCACGCCGTTGTTCCATGTTCATGCCGCAGAACGTCACGCCCTGCGACGCAATTCGTCTTGCTCTTGTGCAAGCCAGAGGCTAGAGCCTTGCGGGACCGTGTGGTCCATCCTTCCAAGAAAGACGAGACGAACATGAGCGCTACAGACGCCTTTTTCACCCGCAGCCTTGCTGAGACCGATCCCGAGATCTTCGGTGCGATCGAGAAGGAACTGGGTCGTCAACGTCACGAGATCGAGCTGATCGCTTCGGAGAACATCGTCTCCCGCGCGGTCCTCGAGGCTCAGGGCTCGATCATGACCAATAAATATGCGGAGGGTTATCCGGGCAAGCGCTACTATGGCGGCTGCCAGTTCGTCGACATCGCCGAAGAGCTCGCCATCGAGCGCGCCAAGAAGCTGTTCGGCGCCAACTTCGCCAACGTCCAGCCGAACTCCGGTTCGCAGATGAACCAGGCCGTGTTCCTGGCGCTCCTGCAGCCCGGCGATACCTTCATGGGCCTCGACCTCAATTCGGGCGGTCACCTGACGCACGGCTCGCCGGTCAATATGTCCGGCAAGTGGTTCAACGTCGTCTCCTACGGCGTGCGCCGCGAAGACCACCTGCTCGACATGGAAGATGTTGCCCGCAAGGCCGAAGAGTTCAAGCCGAAGCTGATCATCGCCGGCGGCACCGCCTATTCGCGCTTCTGGGACTGGAAGCGCTTCCGCGAGATCGCAGACTCGATCGGCGCCTACCTGATGGTCGACATGGCCCACATCGCCGGTCTCGTCGCCGGTGGCGTCCATCCGTCGCCGGTCCCGTACGCCCATGTCGTCACCTCCACGACCCACAAGTCGCTGCGTGGTCCGCGCGGCGGCATGATCCTCACCAATGACGAGGACATCGCCAAGAAGATCAATTCGGCCGTCTTCCCGGGCCTGCAGGGCGGCCCGCTGATGCACGTCATCGCCGCCAAGGCCGTGGCGCTCGGCGAGGCGCTGAAGCCCGAGTTCAAGGACTATGCCGCCCAGGTGGTCAAGAACGCCAAGGCGCTCGCTGAATCGCTCAAGAACAACGGCCTCGACGTCGTTTCAGGCGGCACCGACAACCACCTGATGCTGGTCGACCTGCGCAAGAAGAACGCCACCGGCAAGCGCGCCGAAACCGCGCTCGGCCGCGCCTACATCACCTGCAACAAGAACGGCATTCCCTTCGACCCGGAAAAGCCGTTCGTAACCTCGGGCATCCGTCTCGGCGCGCCGGCCGGCACGACCCGCGGCTTCAAGGAAGCCGAGTTCACCGAAATCGGCAAGCTGATCGTCGAAGTGCTCGACGGCCTGCGCGAAGCCAACTCGGATGAAGGCAACGCCGCCGTCGAGGCCGCGGTGCGCGAGAAGGTGGTGGCGCTGACCGACCGCTTCCCGATGTATTCCTACATGTAAGACATTCGGCTCAGGCCGGATTTGACAACCCTCTCCGGAAACGGGGAGGGTTTTTCTTTGGGAGCAATCAGGGGGCGGGGGGCATCGCGCGGACTGTCACGGCCTGCCGGCGCGCGCGACGATGAGGATGCCGGCGAGCGAGACCATGAGGCCGAGAGCCATTGCCCAGGAGAGCGGTTCGTCGAAGACGAGCCAGGCCCAGATCATCGTTACCGGCGGTGAGAGATAGAGCACGGCCGTCACGCGCGCTGGCGACGATTTCCTGAGCGCAAGATAGTAAAGCCCCCAGCATGTGAGCGTGCCGACGAAGACGAGCCACAGGACGCCGCCGATGAAGCTGACTTCGAGCACCGGCGCCACGCCGCCCTCGTTCCAGGCGAAGATCGAGAAGATTGCCGCGGCTGACAGGCATTGGATGCAGAGGCTCTGGTAGATCGGCATGCCGCTGGCCGGACTGCGCTTCTGCCAAAGCGTGGCGATGGCGAGCGAAGCAGTGCCGAGCACCGGCAGCGCATAGGCCCAGAGCGGCACGTCGGCCACCTGTACCGACCAGCCGGAGGCGATGATCACGCCGGCAAAGCCGAGGAACGAGCCGAACCACTGGCGGCCGTTGAGCGCCTGGCCGAGGATCGGCCAGGAGAGGAGCGCGACGAACAGCGGCAGCATGTCGGTGATCAGCGCCACGAGCCCCGTCGGCACGCCGCGCGCGATTGCCAGCGCGAAGCCCGCGAGATAGCCGGACATGGCGAGCGCCCCGAAGGCCACGTGCCGGATGAGGTCGGAAAAGCGCACCCGCGGCCCGAGGAAGAGGGCAAGCGGCAACAGCACGAGCCCCGAGACCAGGCTGCGCCAGAGCAGGATCAGGAAGATCGGCGCATGGTCGCTCGCAAAGCGGATGCCGACGAAGCCGGCGCTCCACGACATCACCAGCGCAGCTTCGAGCAGAATGAGGACAAGGAGCGAGAGGGCGCCGCCTTTGCGCTGCGGCGCGCGCGACAATTTCGGCGCTCATGCAGTTTCCAGAAGCGAGAGGGCGATGCGCCGGGCCGATATCAGACGTCCGTCATGGCCTTCGAGCCCGGAGCGGGCCATCGCCCCTTCGAGCAGGAAGGAGAGATGTTCGGCAGTGCCGTTGACCCAGTCCGTGTCGGACGGACGCAGTTCTGCAAGATGCTCGCGAAACAGCCTCTCAGCCTCCTCCTTCTGGAAGATCACCGTGGAGCGCGCCGGGTCATCGACATCGAGCTCCGCGGCGGCATTCAGGAGACCGCAGCCGCGAAAGCCCCACTGGTAGGAGAGGGCTGCATGGTCGACATAGGAATCGAAGACGGCGAGTACCTTCTCCTTCGGCGTTTTCGCCGCTTCCAGCCGCTGTTTGTAGAAACTCTGCCACTCGTTGAGCCGGCGTTCGAGATAGGCGCGCACGAGATCGGCCTTTGAGGAGAAGTTGTTGTAAAGGCTCATCTTCGCGACGCCAGCATGCGCCGTGATCGTGTCGATCCCGGTGGCTGACACGCCTTGACGATAGAAGAGCTCCGCCGCTGCGTCGAGCAGGCGATCCTTCGC
>Ga0065721_10050753_pt1 | contig 18095 bp, 18 predicted proteins | sample Mesricmetagenome_FD_59108 | JGI IMG/M metagenome (GOLD analysis project Ga0065721, IMG submission 59108) | Mesophilic microbial community from rice straw/compost enrichment Sample: eDNA_1 v2 (version 2) | ecosystem: Engineered > Solid waste > Grass > Composting > Bioreactor | place: USA: Davis... | reverse complement strand
TGGCCGCCCGAGGCGCCCGCGCCATCCACGCCGCCCGCCCCGCCAGCATTGGGCGCCACCACGGCCGCCACGGCGGCCGGGGCGGCCGACCTGTCCGCCACGGAACCGACTTCCCCGACTTCGCATCCATGAGCCGTCTTTTCACCTGGCTGGGCATCGGTCTGCTGACCGTGCTCGGCAAGCTGCCCTACCCCCTGGTCGCCCGCTTCGGCGAAGGGCTCGGCAGCCTGCTGTACCTGTTTCCCAGCGGCCGCCGCGAGGTGGTCCGCGCCAACCTGCGCCTGGCCTTCCCCGACAAGTCCGAGGCCGAGATCGCCGAGCTGTCGCGCCAGTCGTTCCGCTCGGTGTTCCGCAGCTTCGCCGAGCGCGGCATCTTCTGGACCGGCAGCGAGACACAGATGCGCCGCTGGGTGCAGATCGACGACCAGGCCAACCTGGTCGCGCTCGACGGCGAGCCGCACATCCTGGTCACGCTGCACCTGTCCGGCGTCGAGGCCGGCGCGATCCGGCTGACGATCTACCTGCGCGACCACGTGGGCCGCTCGGGCGCGTCGCTCTACACCAAGCAGAAGAATGCGCTGTTCGACGGCTTCCTGAAGCAGGCCCGCGGCCGCTTCGGCGCCAACATGATTGCGCGCAACGACAGCGTGCGCGACATCATCCGCTGCCTGAAGAAGGGCGAGGCGCTGCAGCTGATCTCCGACATGGACTTCGGCGAGCGCGACTCGGAATTCGTGCCCTTCTTCGGCGCGCAGGCGCTGACGCTGACCTCGGTGTCGCGGCTGGCGCGGCTGACCGGCGCCAAGGTCGTGCCGATCTATACCGAGCAGCTGCCAGACTATCGCGGCTATGTGCTGCGCATCCTGCCCGCCTGGGACAACTATCCGGGCGAGAGCGTGACCGAGGACACGCGGCGGATGAACGCCTTCTTCGAGGACTGCATCCGCCCGCGCATCGCCGAGTACTACTGGGTGCACAAACGCTTCAAGCATCGCCCGCCCGGCGAACCCGAGATATATTGACGTTCGGCCGACATTGCGGCGGCCGCAAACCCAGAACACCGACACCGGCCGCCCGCGGCCTTCCGGCTTCCGGTCCTGACCGGTCCCGGCTTTTCCCGAACCGCGCCATGAAAATCCAGTTCACCAAGATGCACGGCGCCGGCAACGACTTCGTCGTGCTGGACGGCATCCACCAGACCCTGAACCTGAGCACCGAGCAATGGCGCGCGCTGGCGAGCCGGCATTTCGGCGTGGGTGCGGACCAGATCCTGATCGTCGAGAAGCCGACCCGGCCCGATGTCGACTTCCGCTACCGGATCTTCAACGCCGACGGCGGCGAGGTCGAGCACTGCGGCAACGGCGCGCGCTGCTTCGTCCGGTTCGTCACCGACCACGGCCTGACCGACAAGCGCTCGGTCCGCGTCGAGGTGATGAACGGCGTCATCACGCTGACGCTGAACGACGACGGCCAGGTCACGGTCGACATGGGCGCGCCCGAGTTCGAGCCGGCGCGGATCCCGTTCCTGCCCGAGGGGCTGCCGACGCGCACCGAGGGCGGCGACACGCTGTACGGCATCGAAACCAATGGCCGCACCGTGTGGATTTCGGCGGTGTCGATGGGCAATCCGCATGCGGTGCAGGTGGTCGACGACACCGAGCGCTTCCCGGTGCGCGAGGACGGCCCGGTAATCGAGCACCATGCCGCCTTCCCGAAGCGGGTCAATGCCGGCTTCATGCAGGTGGTCGACCGCAATACGATCCGGCTGCGCGTGTTCGAGCGCGGCTCCGGCGAGACGCTGGCCTGCGGCACCGGCGCCTGCGCGGCCGTGGTCGCCGGCATCCGGCGCGGCCTGCTCGACTCGCCGGTCAAGGTGCATACGCACGGCGGCGACCTGACCATCGCCTGGGACGGCGACGGAACCCCGGTGCGGATGACGGGCCCTGCCACCACGGTATTCGAAGGTTCGATCGATCTGGACGCGCTGCAGCCGCGCGGCTGACCTGCCCCAGCGACCCTGCCGGAACCCCGGCGCCAACGCGGAGAAGCGCCCATGCCAGCCACGCCGCTCGACCCCTACCGCATCGCCAACGGCAAGGGCTTTCGCCTGGACCGCTTCGATGCGGGCGCCAGGCCCTTCTCCAGCGGCGACAAGACCAGCGACCGGGCCCGCCTGACCGAGCTGTCGACGCATCTGGACGAGCAGCAGGACATCTTCTACGCCGAGCAGTCGCGCAAGCTGCTGGTGATCCTGCAGGGCATGGACACCAGCGGCAAGGACGGCACCGTGCGCGGCGTGTTCCGCAGCTTCGATCCGCTGGGGCTGCGCGTGGTCGGCTTCAAGGCGCCCACCTCGGAGGAGAAGGCGCGCGACTACCTGTGGCGCGTCCACGCCCAGGTGCCGCGCGCCGGCGAGATCGCGGTGTTCAACCGCAGCCACTACGAGGACGTGCTGATCACGCGCGTGCATGGCTGGATCGACGCGGCCGAGTGCGAGCGCCGCTACCGGCAGATCCGCCACTTCGAAAGCCTGCTGGTCGAGACCGGCACCACGCTGGTCAAGTGCTTCCTGCATATTTCGAAGGACGAGCAGAAGTCCCGGCTCGAGGCGCGGCTCGCCGATCCGCAGAAGCACTGGAAGTTCGATCCCAACGACCTGGCCGAGCGCCGGCACTGGGACGCCTATATGGACGCCTACCAGGACGCGATCGCCGCGACGGCGACGCCGGAGGCGCCCTGGCACGTGATTCCGGCCGATTCGAAGACGCACCGCAATCTGATGGTCGCGGAGATCCTGCGCGAGACCTTCGCGCGGCTCAAGCCGGCCTATCCGCCGTCCGCGCCGGGGCTGGACAAGCTGAAGGTCGAGTAGTCGTCGAGTCGTCGAAGTCGAGCGGGGGAAGCAAGGATTGGGGCCCGACGGGCGCGGGGCCCGCAGCCCCGAGGGCCGAAGGCCTTGCGGGGGCTTGACGAGGCCCGCCCCGCAGGCCCGAGTTCAAACGCCGTAGCGCTGCCGGTAGGCCGCCACCGCGTCGCGCGAGGCGCCCAGCGCCGGGTCCTGCGCGGCGTCCAGATACGCCAGCAGGTCAGCCAGCGAGGCGATCGCGATCACCGGCACGCCGAATTCGCGCTGCACGTCCTGCACCGCGGAATGCGCGCCGATCTGCTCGGCGGTGCCGCTTTTCTCCATCCGGTCCAGCGCGATCAGCACCGCGGCCGGCTCGGCGCCGGCAGCCCGGATCATCTGCACCGATTCGCGCACCGAGGTGCCGGCCGAGATCACGTCGTCGACGATCACCACCTTGCCCTGCAGCTTCGCGCCGACCAGCGTGCCGCCCTCGCCGTGGTCCTTGGCTTCCTTGCGGTTGTAGGCGAAGCCGACGTTGCGGCCCATGCCCGCCAGCGCCACCGCGGTGGCCGACGCCAGCGTGATGCCCTTGTAGGCGGGCCCGAACAGCATGTCGAATGCGACACCCGAGGCCAGCAGGGTTTTCGCATAGAATTGCGCCACCTGGCCCAGCGTGGCGCCCTCGTTGAACAGCCCCGCGTTGAAGAAATACGGCGATTTGCGTCCCGCCTTGGTGACGAATTCGCCGAAGGACAGCACGCCCGCGTCCAGCGCGAAGCGGATGAAGGTCTGGCTGAGGTCGTCCGCCGCCGGCGTGGTTTGCTGCGTCATCTTTTCTCTCTTCAAAAAATTTCCCGAGATGTTACGGATTATCAGTGCCAACCTCAACGGCATCCGCTCGGCGGCCAAGAAAGGCTTCTTCGACTGGATGGGCAAGCAGGACGCCGACATGGTCTGCGTGCAGGAGCTCAAGGCGCAGGCCGCCGACATGACCGAGGCCTTCCTGGCGCCGCACGGCTATCACGGCTACTTCCACTACGCCGAGAAGAAGGGCTACAGCGGCGTCGGCCTGTACACCCGCCACAAGCCCGAGCGCGTCATCACCGGCTTCGGCAACGCCGAGTTCGACAGCGAAGGCCGCTATGTCGAAGTGCAGTATCCGCATCTGGCCGTGATCTCGGTCTACGTGCCGTCGGGCTCCAGCTCCGAGGAACGGCAACTGGCCAAGTACCGCTTCATGGAGGCCTTCCTGCCCCATCTGCTGCAGCTCAAGGCCAGCGGGCGCGAGATCGTGCTGTGCGGCGACGTCAACATCGCGCACAAGGAAATCGACATCAAGAACTGGAAGGGCAACCTGAAGAACTCCGGCTTCCTGCCCGAGGAACGTGCCTGGATCGGCGAGCTGTTCGACGTGCACGGCTATGTCGACGTGTTCCGCAAGCTGGACCCGCGGCCCGAGCAATACACCTGGTGGAGCAACCGCGGCCAGGCCTACGCGAAGAACGTCGGCTGGCGCATCGACTATCACCTGGCCACGCCGAAGATCGCCGATACCGCCAAGGCGTGCTCGATCTACAAGGACGAGAAGTTCAGCGACCACGCGCCGCTGTCGATCGACTACGACTTCCCGCTGTAACGGCAACGCCCGGACGCAGGCCGCCGGGGCGGATTGCCGCTGCGGTGCCCGGGCATCCTCGTTACAATGCACCCCTCACCCGTATTACCAAGCGAGTCCACCATGGCATTCAAAGTGTTCGTCGACGGCCAGGAAGGCACCACCGGCCTCCGGCTGCTCGATTATCTGTCCGGCCGTTCCGATGTCGAACTGCTGCGCATCGCGGAAGACAAGCGCAAGGATCCGGCCGAGCGAGCACGCTTCCTGAACGCCGCCGACGTGGCCTTCCTGTGCCTGCCGGACGTGGCCTCGCGCGAGGCGGTGTCGTTGGTGACCAATCCGAATACCTGCGTGATCGACGCCAGCACGGCGTTCCGCACCGCCGACAACTGGGCCTACGGCCTGCCGGAGCTGGTGCGCGGCCAGCGCGAGAAGATCCGCGCCAGCAAGCGCATCGCCGTGCCGGGCTGCCACGCCAGCGCCTTCGTGCTGGCCGTGCGTCCGCTGGTCGATGCCGGCGTGATGCAGCCCGACTACCCGGTCACCGCGTTCTCGCTGACCGGCTACAGCGGCGGCGGCAAGAAGATGATTGCGGACTTCGAGGCGGGCGGCAATCCGAAGCTCGACAGCCCGCGCGCCTATGCGCTGGGGCTCGAGCACAAGCATCTGCCCGAGATGCGCGTGCAGACCGGCCTCGCGCAGGCGCCGATCTTCAGCCCGATCGTCGGCAAGTTCTACAAGGGCCTGGCCGTCACGGTGCCGGTGTTCCCGGATCGCCTCGCGCGCAAGGTCACGCCGGAGCAGATCGCCGAGATCTACCGCAAGCACTACGAGGGCGAGCAGTTCGTCCGCGTGATGCCCGCCGCCAGCGACGAGCACCTGGACAATGGCTTCTTCGACGTGCAAGCCAACAACGACACCAATCGCGTGGATCTGTTCGTGTTCGGCTCGGCCGACCGCATCGTGCTGATCGCGCGGCTGGACAACCTCGGCAAGGGCGCGGCCGGCGCCGCGGTGCAATGCATGAACGTGCATATCGGCGCGGATGAGGCGACCGGGCTGACCGCCTGACCCTTTCGCTTTCCTGCCTCACCGATGCAAACGGCCCCGATTCGGGGCCGTTTGTGTTTGTACCGGGTTTTTGCGCCGTTCATGCGCCGTTTATGCGCCGTTTATGCCCGGTTTGTCCCCGGGCTTCCGGCAAGTCTGCCGGGCGCCGGCGCGCTACCGCTTGAGCGGCTGCTGCTTGTCCTCGTCGCCGCGATCGACCGGCGCGTTGGCCAGCCCCCCCATATTGGTTCGATACGCGGGCAACCGCTCGACCGTGGTGCCGATCGCCCGCGCGTACAGCGGCAGCACCTCGGGCATGTGCCGCTGCAGCTCGGCGATGCGCGACTGGCCCGACGGGTGCGTGGAGAGGAAATCCATGCTGGCGCCGGCCGCCGACGACTGCGACACCTTGCCCATCTTCTGCCACAGCGTCACCGCGGCGCGCGGATCGTAGCCCGCGCGCGCCGCGATATCCATGCCGACCAGGTCGGCCTCGGTCTCGTCCGAGCGCGAGAACTTCAGCGTCAGCAGATGCGCGCCGGTGCCCAGCGCCAGATTGCCCAGATTGCCGAAGCCGAACAGCTGCGAAATCACGTTGGCGCCGAGGTTGGTGATCTCGGCCTTGGCGGCGCGCTCGCGGGCATGCTCCTGCAGCGCGTGGGCGATCTCGTGGCCGATCACCATCGCCAGCTCGTCGTCGGTGGGCTTGATCTGGTCCAGAAAGCCGGTATAGACCGCGATCTTGCCGCCGGGCATGCAGAAGGCGTTGACCTGCTTGGCCTTGATCAGATTGACCTCCCACTTCCAGCCCTTGGCGCGGTCGTTCCAGCGGGCGGCCTGCGGCAGGATGCGTTCCGAGATCGTGCGCAGGCGCGCCAGGCGCGGATCGTTCGACGGCGCCAGCGCGCCCTTGGCGCGCGCCTCCTGCTTGATCTGCTCGTACTCCTGCGCGGCCTGCTGCTCGATCGCCTCGGCCGGCACCAGCTGGCTGACCGCGCCGCCGCCGCGCTGCACATTGACGCCGTCGGACTGCGCCAGCACAGCGGGCGCGCCGAGCAGCGCCACGGCGCCGAGCACGGCCAGCGTCAGCCGGCGCAGCGGCGCGACGAGGGCAAGCGAACGCGATGAGGGAACGGCAACGGAGGGAGCGGACATGGCCAGACGCAAGGGAAGGGGCATTGTTTCAACAGAATGCGACAGACATCACGAAGGCTGATGCAATAATACACGGCGCCCGATCGCCACCCAGGGCCCTCCAGGCGCTCCAACCGCCTGCTGCGCCCGGCCCCTGCCCCCGCCTTCATGACCTTCCAAGACTATCTCGATATTTTCCGCAATCGCCGCATCGGCGCGATGCTGACGCTGGGCTTCGCCTCGGGGCTGCCGCTGGCGCTGACCTCGGGCACGCTGCAGGCCTGGATGACGGTCGAAGGGCTGGACATCAAGACCATCGGCTTCTTCTCGCTGGTCGGCCAGGCCTACATCTTCAAGTTCCTGTGGGCGCCGCTGATGGACCGCTACACGCCGCCGCTGCTGGACCGGCGGCGCGGCTGGCTGCTGCTGACGCAGATCGGCCTGGTGCTCGGCATCGCCGGCATGGCCTTCTGCCCGCCGCGCGAGGCGCTGTGGCTGCTGGCGGGGCTGGCCACGCTGGTGGCCTTCCTGTCGGCCTCGCAGGACATCGTGTTCGACGCCTACAGCACCGACGTGCTGCGGCCCGCCGAGCGCGGCGCCGGCGCGGCGGTCAAGGTGCTCGGCTACCGGCTGGCGATGCTGGTATCGGGCGGCCTGGCGCTGTGGCTGGCGGACCGCGTGCTGGGCTGGCAGCAGATGTACCTGCTGATGGCCGCGCTGATGGCGGTCGGCCTGCTGACGCTGCCGTGGGCGCCGCGCGCCGAGTCGCCGCCGCGCGCGCCGCGCTCGCTGGAGGAGGCGGTGGTCGGTCCGCTGCGCGACTTCTTCGGACGCACCGGCGCGTGGTGGCTGCTGGGCCTGATCGTGCTGTACAAGCTCGGCGACGCCTTCGCCGGCAGCCTGTCGACCACCTTCCTGATCCGCGGCGTGGGCTTTTCCGCCGGCGAGGTCGGGCTCGTCAACAAGACGCTGGGCCTGGCGGCCACCATCATCGGCGCGCTGTTCGGCGGCACGCTGATGGTCAGGCTGGGCCTGTACCGCTCGCTGATGCTGTTCGGCGTGCTGCAGGCCGTGTCGAACTTCGGCTACTGGCTGCTGGCGGTGACGCCGGCCCATCTGTGGTCGATGGGCGCGACCATCGCGGTCGAGAACCTGTGCGGGGGCATGGGCACCGCGGCCTTCGTCGCGCTGCTGATGGCGCTGTGCAACCGCTCGTTCTCGGCGACGCAGTACGCGCTGCTGTCGGCGCTGGCCTCGGTCGGGCGCGTCTATGTCGGACCGACCTCGGGCTATCTGGTCGAATCGTTCGGCTGGGCGCCGTTCTACCTGGGCACGGTGGTCGTGGCGCTGCCGGGGCTGCTGCTGCTGCGCGCCATGCGCGGAACGGTGGAGCGCTACGAGAGCCAGACGCGTACGCCGCGCGACGAGTCCGGCGCCGTTTCGGCCGTTCCGCTCCCGGCAGATGGCCGGGCACAGGGCAAGGGCGTTCGCGAGGGTTGATGCCAGGGTAGGCAACCGCCCTGCCCTCTCTCCCTCCCGCAAGCGGGAGAGGGCTGGGGAGAGGGCAGCCGGCGCGTCTACTGCTTGTAGTAGACGATCTGATGCGAGCTGGCCAGCAGCTCGCCGTCCGGGCTCCACAGTTGCGCGCTCTGGTCGAAGAAGCCCTGCCGGAACACCTGCGCCCGCGCGCTGCCCAGCGCGTGGCGATCGCCCAGCGCCGCCAGCGTGGCGGCATCCGCGTGGAAATAGGTCGTCAGCGAGACCGTGCCGGCCGGCACGAAGCCGGCGCGCTTGAGGAAGATGCGCGGATAGAAGCTGTCGCACCAGGCCGCGATCGACGCATAGTCGGGCGTGCGGGCCGGGTGGTCGCGCAGCCAGAACTGGGTCAGGCTGTCCGGATGCTCGGTGCCGGGCTCGGCCGCGGGCTTGGCGCCCCGCACCGGGCGCATCTCGTAGGACTTGAACCAGCGCACCGGCGCGAAGCCGGTCGGCAGTGGCGCGATGGCGTCGGCCGGCGGCACGTCGGGAAAGACAGCCTCGCCGCAGCCCCAGGTGTCGCGCCGCACGGCGAACACCGCGCTGGCGGTGGTCGCCACCTCGCCGTTCTGTACCAGTTCCAGCGACCAGTGCTGGGTCGAGCGATTGGTGCGCGCGGGCCGCGCCTCGATCGTGAACGGACCCTCGGCGATCGGTCCGGCGAAATTGACGGTCAGCGCAATCGGATCGCCGAGCCGCTGCGGATGCTGCAGCGCCGCCTGCAGCAGCGTCGCCGCCGTGATGCCGCCGTACGGCCCGATCATGTTCCAGTACGACTCGGTGGTGCGGCCGGTAAAGCGGTGCTCGCCGGCGGGGGTCAACGCAATCGCGTCGTCGAAGGGATGCAGCTCGGATGTCGCGGACATGGGGCCTCGCCGAAAAGCGAACGATCGTTCGGAATTTCCGTACGGTAGTCGTCCGGGTGGCCGCTCGTCAAGTGCCGGCGGCCCCCTCCGAAGCCATCCCGGGCCGAACAGACTCGGGCCGGGGAGTCAGGCGAGCAGTCAGGCCGATGAGTCAGGCCGAAGTAGCCAGGGCGGCTCGTCAGACCGTCCCCCGGACCGGCCCTCAGGCCGAACAGACCCGATACACCGCCAGGCTGCCGCGCCAGTTGACGCCCCAGTTCACCGTGATGCCCTCGTGCATCACCACGCGATCGAGGATGCGCAGCCCGACCTTGGGCGCCAGCGCTTCGAAGTCGCTGATGGTCAGCACGCGCACGTTGGGCGTGTCGTACCACTGGTAGGGCAGCGACTCGGACACCGGCATGCGGCCGCGGAACACCGACAGCCGGTGCGGCCAGTAGCCGAAGTTCGGGAACGACACGATGCACTCCCGGCCGACGCGCAGCGTGTCGCGCAGCACCTGCGCGGTGTTGTGGATCGTCTGCAGCGTCTGCGACAGGATCACGGTGTCGAAGCTCTTGTCCTCGAACAGCGCGAGTCCGCCCTCCAGGTTCTGCTGGATGACATGCACGCCCTTCTGCGCGCACGCCAGCACGCCCTCGTCGCGGATCTCGATGCCGTAGGCCTGCACGTCGAGCTCGTCCTGCAGCACGCGCAGCAGGCTGCCGTCGCCGCAGCCCAGATCGAGCACGGTCGCATTCGGTTCGATCCAGCGCGCGATCGCGCGAAAATCCGGCCGCCGTGCCAGCACGCCGTTGGCCGCTTCGGTGATGGACTTGGCATTCATGCGCCGATCTCCCGGGCAATGCGTTCGTAATAGGCGCGCATCAGGTTGTGGTAACGCGGATCGTCGAGCAGGAAGGCGTCGTGGCCATGCGGGGCATCGATCTCGGCGTAGCTGACCGGCCGCTTGTTGTCGAGCAGCGCCTTGACCAGCTCGCGGCTGCGGCTCGGCGCAAAACGCCAGTCGGTGGTGAAACTGGCGACGAGGAAACTGGCCTTGGTATGCGCCACGGCGCGGGTCAGGTCGCCGCCGAACGTCAGCGCCGGATCGAAGTAGTCGAGCGCGCGCGTGATCAGCAGATAGGTATTGGCGTCGAAATACTCGGCGAACTTGTCGCCCTGGTAGCGCAGGTAGCTCTCGACCTGGAACTCGACATCGAACGAGAAGCGGATGTCCTCGGCCTTGAGCTCGCGGCCGAATTTCGCCGCCATGTCCTCGTCGGACAGGTAGGTGATATGGCCGATCATCCGGGCCACGCGCAGGCCGCGCTTGGGCTTGACGCCATGCGCGTAGTAGTTGCCGCCGTGGAAGTCGGGATCGGACAGGATCGCGCTGCGCGCGACCTCGTTGAAGGCGATGTTCTGCGCCGACAGCTTCGGCGTCGAGGCCACCACGATGCAATGGCGCAGCCGATCGGGATACATCAGGCTCCAGGCCAGCGCCTGCATGCCACCGAGGCTGCCGCCCATCACCGCGGCGAACTGCTCGATGCCGAAGGCGTCGGCCACGCGCGCCTGCGCATTGACCCAGTCCTCGACCGTGACCACCGGGAAGGTGGCGCCGAAGGGCTGGCCGGTGGCCGGGTTCAGGCTCATCGGACCGGTCGAGCCGAAGCACGAGCCCAGGTTGTTGATGCCGATCACGAAGAAGCGGTCGGTATCGAGCGGCTTGCCGGGGCCGACCATGTTGTCCCACCAGCCCACGTCGCGCGGATCGTGCGCGTAGACGCCCGCCACGTGGTGCGAGGCGTTCAGCGCGTGGCACACCAGCACGGCGTTGGTGCGCGCGGCATTGAGCGTGCCGTAGGTCTCGACCATCAGGTCGTAGTCGGCCAGCGACGAGCCGTTGCGCAGCGGCAGCGGCTCGGCGAAATGCATGCGCTGCGGCGTCACGATGCCGACCGAATCGGACGGCAGCGGCAGCGCGGCGCTGGAGGCGGCGGAATCTGCGGAAACGGCGGCGGGAGCGGCCGGTTCCGTCTTTACGGACGGCGAGGCAACGTCAGTCATGTAGGCGGCCCGTGTGCGACGGGCATGAAAAAACCCGACCGGTCTTGCGTTTGGAATCACGCAGCCAAGTCGGGTTGTTGTCGCGCCGGATGCTTCGCTGTCCGCCGCCGGTGGCGTTGTCCCTGAAAATGCGTTCCTGTCGAATCGCGAATCGGAGAGGGGCGCCGACCAACCTCTTTAGCCGCATTTATAGTGGCAAGGAATTTCCCTCGCCGCGCGCCCGCAAGCCAGTCATCAAATCGGCGCGACCGGCAGATTATAGAGCAAAGCGATAGACATCAGCAGAAGACGCGCGCGGCAACGGGATATCGACGGTCGCAGCCGGGCTACGCGGGATCGCACGGGATCGGACGGGATCAGCCCAGCAGCACGCGCAGCTGCGCGTCGATCTGCCCCGCCGGCAGCTTGCGAAAGCCGCTCTTGGCATAGCGATGCCAGTGCCCCTGCACCGTGGCGACGATCAGCGCGGCGCGTGCCGATACGTCGGCGTCGGCGGGAAACGCGGCCTGCGTCGCGGCGACCTTCAGGCATTGGCGGATCGACGCCTCGATCCGGTCCACCAGCTGGTTGATGCGTTCCTGCAGGCGTTCATGCTCGCCGACCAGCGCCTCGCCGGTCAGCACGCGCGTCATGCCGGGATTCTTCTCGGCGAACGACAGCAGCATCCGCACGATCGCCTGTACCTGGCGCAGCCCGTGTTCCTCCTGCGCGGTGATCTGGTTGATCAGCCCGAACACGGTCTGCTCGATAAAGGCGATCAGGCCCTCGAACATCTGCGCCTTGCTGGCGAAATGCCGGTACAGCGCGGCCTCGGAAACGCCGAGGCGGGCTGCCAGCGCCGCGGTCGTGATGCGTTCGGAGCGCGGGTGCTCGAGCATGCCGGCCAGCGTCTGCAGGATCTGCACGCGCCGCTCGCCGGGACGCGGGCGCTTGCGCGCGACCACGGCCTCGGCAGCGCCGCCGCCCTCGCCCTGCTGGCCGCGCTCGTCCGCGTTCGCGGCCGGTGCTGCTGCCTCGTTGCTCTGCGTCATGACCCGTTTCTCCGCATTCGTCGATGGAGTTGATGCACCGATTGTACTTTTATGTCCACATAGCCCGGCCGGTGCACCATGCGGGCCCGGTTCGGGGTCCGGTTTGGGGTCCGGTTTGGGGTCCGGTTTGGGGTCCGGTTTGGGGTCCGGTTTGGCGTCCGATCGGGGGTCCGATCGGGGGACCAATTGCGGGCCCAATCGCGCGTTGCCGTGGCGGCTGCGCTGCCGGCCGCGTCAGGGCCTGCATGGCTGCCAGCCGGCTGCGTTTCGGGCGAGAGCCGCGGCCCGGGCGTCTGGTTCTCGGCAGCGACCAGCGTCACCGCCTCCTGCCGGGCCGCGCGGTCCGCGTCGCGGTCGTGCGGATGGCGCTCGGCCTCGGCGCGCAACGCCGCCTGCTGCGCGGCATCGCGGGCCGCGCCTGCGGGCACGTCATGCGGCCGGCTCGGCGTCATCGAACGCAGATAGCCGGTGATCCACGCGGTGCGTATCCCCAGGCCAGCATAGCGCTTCAGGTGCGAGACCGTGTCCTCGACCAGCACGGCACGGCCGGGCGCGATCCGCAGCCGGGCCAGCAGGCGGCGCAGCATGCGCCGATCGGGCTTGGGCCGCAGATCGCCATGGACCCACATCTGCTCGATGGCGATCACGCGCTCGAAGCAGTGCGCGATGCCGGCCACCCGCATCACCGCGCGCGCATAGTCCTGCGGCGCGTTGGTCAGCAGCACCTTGCGGCCGGGCAGGCGGCGCAGCTGGGCCGCAAGGCCGCGGCGCACGCGCACCATCTGCGCGATATCGGGGAATTCGTGCGCGGCGCGCAGGAAGTCGGCCGGGTCGACGCCGTGATGGCGGATCATGCCGAGCAGCGTCGCGCCATAGCGCTTCCAGTAGTCGACCCGCACGCGGCTGGCGGTGGTCTCGTCGCAGGCGAGCACGCGCGCCACGTAGGCCGTCATCGCGGCATTGATCGCCGGGAAGATCGCGTGCGAGGCGTCGTGCAGCGTGTTGTCGAGGTCGAACAGCCAGACCGTGTCGCCGGCGTTGTTGCCGGCCGGGCGATGCCGCAGGCGAAGGGGGGAGCGGCGGGAGGCGTGGGAAGGCACGAGGGAAAGGCGCCGCGCCGCCGCGGCGGCGGGCGCCTGGTTGCGGTACGTCAGTGCGAGCGGATCATGGTGCCGAACGCCTGTTCGGTCAGGATTTCCAGCAGCAGCGAATGTTCGATGCGGCCATCGATGATGTGCACCGAGTTCACGCCGCTCTTGGCGGCGTCCAGCGCCGACGAGATCTTCGGCAGCATGCCGCCCGAGATGGTGCCGTCGGCGAACAGCTCCTCGATCTCGCGCGCCGACAGGTCGGTCAGCAGATTGCCCTTCTTGTCCATCACGCCCGGGATGTTGGTCATCATCACCAGCTTCTCGGCCTTCAGGATCTCGGCCATCTTGCCGGCCACCACGTCGGCGTTGATGTTGTAGGCCTGGCCGTCGTCGGAGAAGCCGATCGGCGAGATCACCGGGATGAAGGCGTCGTCCTGCAGCGCCTTGACCACGGCCGGGTTGATCGCCTCGATGTCGCCGACATAGCCGATATCGATGAACGCGCCCGGATTCTCGCGGTCCGGCATCTTCAGCCGCTTGGCGCGGATCAGGCCGCCGTCCTTGCCGGTCAGGCCGACCGCCTGGCCGCCGTACTGGTTGATCAGCATCACGATGTCCTGCTGGACCTCGCCGCCGAGCACCCACTCGACCACTTCCATGGTCTCTTCGTCGGTCACGCGCATGCCCTGGATGAAGGTGCCGACCTTGCCGACCTTCTTCAGCGCCTCGTCGATCTGCGGGCCGCCGCCGTGCACCACCACCGGGTTCATGCCGACCAGCTTCAGCAGGATCACGTCGCGCGCGAAGCCATGCTTGAGCGTCTCTTCGGTCATCGCATTGCCGCCGTACTTGACCACGATGGTCTTGCCATGGAACTTGCGGATGTAGGGCAGCGCCTCGGCGAGGATCTCGGCCTTGAGGGCGGGGGCGATGGCGGCCACTGCGGTTGCGGTGGGCCCGGAGGTATCGGAGGTCATGGCAATCCGTGAAAATCGACAGGTATCATGGCAACGCGGCGCATCCGGCGCCCCGCGGCAGGCGCCCGAATTTTACAAGAAACGGGGTGCCGCGCTAGCGACAGGGCCGACCGGAGCCTGCGCAGGGCGCGAACGGTGCGTCCGACGGCCCATCGGCCGTTCTTTTCATGCAACAACCACGCCAACGGAAACCACTGCGATGCCAGGCAAAGGCGGGGGCCGTGCGGCCTCGGGCACCGATCCTGCTGCCGTGCTGACCGGCCAGTTGCGCCCCGTCGAGCAATGCGCGGCCTGCGGGACGCGCTTCGTCTGCGGCCATGCCGCGGGCCTGCCGCACTGCTGGTGCGCGACGATGCCGCTGCTGCCGGCGCGGCTGATCGTGCCGGGGCAGCACTGCCTGTGCCCGGATTGCCTGCGGGCTCGGCAGGCGCAAGCCGGAGCGTGAGCCGGTCAGCGACTCCCTAGTTCGATCGGACCGTTGTCTCAAGGCCAAGCAGGCGCGGGCCGCAGTGCAAGCCGGTCAGCGATCCGGCTTTCCCATCGGTCCTGCCGTCTCAATCCAGCGCCGCGCCCACGCGCGCCGGTCCGCTCCACTGCATCGCCACTACCCCCAGCACGATCAGCAGCGCGCCGCCGAGCCGCGGCGCCGTCAGCTCCCGCACCGGGAAGCCGGCAAGGCCCGCATGGTCCATCCATAGCGAGGCCAGCATCTGGCCGGCCACCACCGCCGCGATGAAGCCGCTGGCCCCGAGCCGCGGCGCCAGCATCAGCGCGGCGGTCAGATAGAACACGCCGACCGCGCCGCCGATCCACATCCACGACGGCCCGCTCGCCCAGCCGGCGCCGGGCGGGCCGACGCGCAGGGCCAGCATCAGCACCACCACCACCGCCAGGCTGACCAGCAGCGACACCAGCGTCGCCCACAGCGGATGGCCGAGCGCGCGGCCCAGCGCGGCATTGGCGCCCGCCTGCAGCGGGATCATCGCGCCGGCGAGCGCGGCGATCAGCACCGGCAGCGCGGCCGCCAGGACCGGACCGACGGGATGAGACGAAGACAGCATGCGCGGACCTCCTCTGTTCGTTCGAAAAAGAGACCGCGCCAGTCTGCCCCTACGCCGGATGGATTTCCAATTCTGGTTTCTAACGTTTAATATTCGCCGGATGAATAATCTGCGCAACGTCGACCTGAACCTGCTGGTCGTGCTCGAAGCCCTGCTGGCCGAGCGTCATATCTCGCGCGCCGCGCTGCGGCTGCATCTGAGCCAGCCGGCGGTCAGCCACGCACTGGCTCGCCTGCGCCAGTTGCTGGACGACCCCCTGCTGGTGCGCGGCCAGGGCGGCCTGGTGCTGACCGCGCGGGCGCACGAGCTGTCCGGTCCGCTGGCCGAGGCGCTGGCGCAGGTGCGCATCCTGCTGGGCCCGTCGGGCTTCCAGCCGGCCACGGCCCGCCGCACCTTCCGTCTGGCGATGTCGGACTACGGCGCGATGGTGGTGCTGCCGAACCTGCTGCGCGCGGTCCGCAAGGCGGCGCCGGGCATCGAGCTGGTGGTGACGCAGGGCAGCCGCGAAGCGATGTCGGCGCAGGTGGCCGACGGCGAGGTCGATCTGGCGCTGGGCGTGTTCGTCTATCAGCCGGAAGGCGTGCGCATGGCCGCGCTGTTCGAGGAACAGTACGGCTGCGCGGTCGATGCCGCGACGGTGCGCGACCATGGCCGGCTGGACCAGGTCGCCTACCTGGCCCGCTCGCACGTGCTGGTGGCCGCCCACAGCGAGAAGGTCGACCCGATCGACGCGGCCATCGCCAAGCACGGCGGGCGCCGCAAGATCGCCTGCGTGGTGCCGCACTGGAGCGTCGCGCCGGCGCTGATCGCCGGCACCAACCTGGTCCTGACCACGGCCCGGCGCAGCCTGGCGGCGCTGGAGGACGATCCGCGCTTCGCAGTGTTCGAGCCGCCGTTCGCGTTTCCGGGCTTTACCTTCAGCGCGATCTGGCACGAGCGCAACGACGCCGATCCGGGGCATGCGTGGCTGCGGGAGCGGCTGCTGGCGGTCGGCGCGGGCCAGGGGCTGGACGAGGCGATCAGCCTGCGCGGTTGATCCGCGCGGTTGATCTGCGCGGTTGATCTGCGCGGTTGATCTGCGCGGTTGATCTGCGCGGTTGATCTGCGCGGTTGATCTGCGCCGTTGATTTGCGCCGTTGAACAGCGCGATCGAGCGGCGCGACTGAAGCGAGTGAGCGGCGCGGATTAGCGGCGCGACCGAGCGCCCCGACTGAGCGACCCGATTGACCGACCCGACTGACCGACCCGACCGAGCGCCCCGACTGAGCGACCCGATTGACCGACCCGACTGAGCGCCCCGACTGAGCGCCCCGACTGAGCGACCCGACTGAGCGGCGCGGATCGGCCGCGGCGGATCGTCCGGTTGCTTGCCCCGGCGATCCGCGCCCTCGCGTTTCAGAGAGCCAGTGTTTCAGTGCTTGTGGTTCGCCGCCGCGCCACCGCCGTGCGCGGGCGCGGTCAGGCCGCGCACTTCGGCCTCGACGCGCTGCTCGATCAGCTTGCCGCCCTGCTCGAACTTCAGCGTGACGGGCACCTTGTCGCCCGCATTCAGCGGCGCCTTCAAACCGAGCAGCATCACGTGGTAGCCGCCGGGCTTGAGCTCGACGTCCTCCATCTTCGGCAACGGCAGCGCGTCGAGCGCGCGCATCCGCATCACGTTGCCTTCCATCTTCATCTCGTGCACCTCGGCGGTCGCGGCCACCGGCGTCGACACGCCGACCAGGCGCGCGTCCTTGTGCGCGTGCAGCGTCATGAAGACGCCGGTGGCGGTCTGCGCCGGCACGGTGCCGCGCGCCCAGGCATTGCGGATGTCGACCTGGGCGAACGCAGAGGTGGAAATCAGCGCGCAGCATGCGGCGGCGGCGAACAGCTTGGCTTGCATCTCTATCCTTTCTCGGTGCAATTCATTCAAACGAGGCGGTCCAGCGGAGGCGGGAAGTCCGGGTAAATGCGTCCATGCAAATGCGTCCGCAAAAGCCTCGGCGCAAGAACGTCCGCGTAAGAACGCGATTAGACCATGAACCGCCGCAGGCGCCAGGGCCGGTGCGCGAGACCCGGCACGCGGGCCCATGCGGCGCAATCCGCCAGTCTGGCAGTGCCGCCCGGCGTGACCAATGCGGCATGGTGTCGCACAACACAGCCGCACGCGGCGCCATTGCTACACTCGCGGCATGACGACGACCGCCCACGCTGCCGCATCTGCCGCCAGATCTGCCGCCCCATCCGCCGGCGATCCCATCCGCGCGCAAGGCCTCGGCGCAGACAGCCTGCTGAGCCTGCGCCGGGTGTACTGGCTGCGCTGGGCCATCCTCGGCGGACAGGCGCTGCTGCTGGTCTGCGCCGAGACGCTGGCCGGGCTGCAGCTGCCCTACCGGCCGCTGCTGACGATCTTCGCGCTGCAGGCCGTCTTCAATCTGCTGACCGCCTGGCGGCTGCGTCAGCATGCGCGCGCCGGCTCGGTGCCGGGCGACGCCGAGCTGATGGGACAGTTGCTGGTCGACCTGACCGCGCTGTCGGCGATCCTGTTCTTCACCGGTGGCGCCACCAACCCGTTCGTCTCGTTCTATCTGCCGGGACTGGCGCTGGCGGCCGCAATCGTGCCGTGGCGGCAGGTGGTCGCGCTGGCGCTGTACGCGCTCGCCTGCTATTCGCTGATGCTGTTCGAATACGTGCCCCTGCACCTGCACAACCCGGACAACGCGGTGGTCTACCACCTGGTCGGCATGTGGCTGAACTTCGTCGCGAGCGCGGTGATGATCGCGCTGTTCGTCGCGCGGCTGTCGGGCGTGCTGCGCGAGCGCGAGGCGCAGCTCGCCGACGCGCGCGAGCGGCTG
>Ga0065721_10006763_pt1 | contig 18099 bp, 15 predicted proteins | sample Mesricmetagenome_FD_59108 | JGI IMG/M metagenome (GOLD analysis project Ga0065721, IMG submission 59108) | Mesophilic microbial community from rice straw/compost enrichment Sample: eDNA_1 v2 (version 2) | ecosystem: Engineered > Solid waste > Grass > Composting > Bioreactor | place: USA: Davis... | reverse complement strand
CTCCATCAGGCCTGCGCTTGCGTTGTTGGCGTTCAGCTCTTCATAATGTGATCGTTTTTTCTTCGGTCGCCGTAGCTTTCCAAAGCTACATCCTCATATAATACATATACATAATATTAATAGGCTAAATGAACATGCTAGACGCCGGGCGAAATCTGACTTACCAACTTACCCATCAGCTAGGTGCTGCCATCATCCAGGGGCACTACGCCGTCGACAAACCTTTTCCTACCGAAGCTGAGTTATCTCAGCAATTTAATATCAGTCGCAGCGTAACGCGCGAAGCGGTGAAGATGCTGACTGCNAAGGGCTTGATTGCCTCGCGTCCCCGNCAGGGGATCCGGGTCATGCCGAGCACCCACTGGAATATGTTCGACCCTGACGTCCTCGCCTGGACGCTCAATTCACGGCCCTCNCTGGAGTTGCTGAAAGAATTTACCCAGTTGCGTCTGGCTATCGAGCCTGAGGCTGCGGCCCTGGCAGCGGAGAATTACCGCAACGAGGCTCTGATCAAACCTATCGGCATTGCACTGGCTCGCATGAAAGCTGCGGATGAAGGGGCAGATGATCCACTGGAGGCGGACATTGATTTTCATTGCTCTATCCTCGCGGCCAGCAGCAACCGTTTCTTCTTCCAGCTGCGCGACTTTATCCAGGTGGCTTTGCGGGTGGCCATTGCGAGCACCAACCAGTTAAAAGGTGTGCTCAATGCCAATTACGATGATCATAAGAAAATTTATGATGCTATCTGCGCGGGTAAGGCAGACGAGGCCAATGCGGCGGTGCGTTCGTTGCTGGTTGAAGCTCAGCAATTGATCAATAACTCCATAAGCAGCCGTAAATCCTGAACTCCCTGAGTTCTCTGCGACAACCGTGGTGGCTTTTTCCGCGGCCGGGATGGGCACAGACTCCCTTGAATGCACATATCGAACTCTGTCAGGATGCGCTCCTTTTGGAATGATACTGCGGGGACGCGTGATGCATGGTGCCTGTGGTAAAGTCTTGCCGGTTCGTGCTCCGTAGAGCACTGGTTTCAGCCAAAGCCAGCGGCGACCGAGCGTCGCGGGAGTTAATGACATGTACAGCTATTCGACCCATCAGGGTTATACGCGCTATGCCAGTCTGGCTGCACGCACGGTGTTTATTACCGGTGGTGCTAGCGGCATAGGGGCGAGCCTGGTGGAGGCCTTTGCCGTGCAGGATGCGGCCGTGGCATTTGTGGATATCGATCAGCAGGCCGCTGATGCGTTGTGTGATGCGCTCGAAGCAAAGGGCTTGCAGCGTCCCTGGTTTGCCCGGTGCGATGTAAGCGATATTGCCGCTCTGCGGGCCAGCATCAATGCTGCGCAACAGGCACTGGGTGATATCACGGTACTGATCAATAATGCTGCTGATGATCAGCGCTACGATGTTCGTACCTTGACTGAACAGCAGTGGCTCGACGGACTGGCGGTTAATCTGCATCCGGCGTTTTTTGCTGCGCAGGCGGTGCAGCCCATGATGGCTGCCCAGGGTGGTGGATCCATCCTGAATATCAGCTCCATCAATACTCAATTCGGTCCGCCAAACCTCGCCAGTTACATCACCGCCAAGGCGGGCATGCTGGGCATTACCAAAGCATTGGCGACGGATTTTGGCGGTGACAATATTCGCGTGAACTCTATTCTGCCGGGATGGGTGGCTACACCTAAACAGCTGGAAAAATGGCTGACGCCGGAGCAGGAACACGAGTGGATGAAGCGGGTGTGCCTGAAGAAACGTCTGGGTGCCCATGACGTAGCAAAGATGGCCCTGTTTCTGGCATCCGACGATGCAGCCATGATCACGTCGCAGCAATTTGTAGTCGATGGCGGCCGCGCGTAAATATATTTTTATAACGATAAAAGGATGTGGAAGCATCTGAGCAACAACCAGGCAAGGGAATAGAAACACAGTGATGTCAACAACAACTAATAATGAGGAAAAGACGTGAATCTCAATTCGCTTGATATAACAGTGTTTTGCCTGTACGGCATAGCGCTCGTTTTTATTGCCTGGTGGGTCTCCCGCGAAAAAGCGGGTCATCAAAAAAACGCAGAAGATTATTTTCTTGCCGGTAAATCTCTGCCGTGGTGGGCAATCGGTGCTTCGCTGATCGCTGCCAATATCTCTGCTGAACAGATTATTGGTATGTCCGGTTCTGGTTTTGCCATCGGTATGGCCATCGCATCCTATGAATGGATGGCCGCAATAACCTTGATCATCGTTGGTAAATATTTCCTTCCTATCTTCCTGGCAAAAGGCATTTACACAATGCCGCAATTTCTGGAAGACCGTTACGATCATCGCGTACGTGTAATTATGGCCGTGTTCTGGCTAGGCGTTTACATCCTGGTTAATCTGACATCGATCCTGTGGCTGGGTGCTTTGGCCATCAACGCCATTACCGGTTTTGATATGGTGTACGGATTGATTTTTCTGGCGATCTTCTCCATTGGCTATTCAATTTATGGTGGTATGAAGGCGGTTGCTCTGACCGATATTATCCAGGTGGTTTTACTGGTGTTTGGTGGAATCCTGGTTTCTTCTCTGGCGCTGGACAGAATTGCCGATGGGAATGGGGCCTGGCAGGGCTTCTCGATCATGCTCGCGGAAATGCCCGAAAAATTTGACATGATTCTGGATGAATCCAATCCCCACTATGTGAGTTTGCCGGGGCTGTCGGTATTGCTAGGCGGCATGTGGGTAATGAATTTCTCCTATTGGGGATTCAACCAGTACATCACTCAGCGTGCGCTGGCTGCGAAAGACCTGTCCGAAGCGCAAAAAGGTATAGCATTTGCGGCCTATCTGAAATTGTTGATGCCGGTCATTGTGGTTATTCCCGGTATTGCGGCTGCGATGCTTGTTCCTGATCTGGCCAAACCAGACCAGGCCTACCCGGAGATGATGAAGCTGGTACCCCACGGATTGCTGGGTATTACCTTTGCGGCACTGGTTGCTGCCATTGCTTCTTCGCTCGGCTCTATGACTAACAGTATCTCCACTATCTTTACCATGGATATTTACCGGCAGTTAATCAACCCCAATGCGTCGGACAAGCGGACTGTATTTATCGGCCGGTCGGTAGCACTGCTCTCGATGGTTATCGCTGTCATCGTTGCCAAACCTCTACTGGGGAATCTGGATCAGGCGTTCCAGTATATCCAGGAATTCACCGGCTTCTTCACACCGGGTATTGTGGTGATCTTCCTGCTGGGCTTCTTCTGGAAAAAAGCGACCGCCTCCTCAGCATTGGCAGCTGCACTTGGCTCTTACATCCTGTCGACGCTCTTCTACTTCCTGTGGCCGGAACTGCCATTCATGGATCGTGTTGGTCTGGTCTTTATCCTGTGTACTGTGCTGGCAATTATCATCAGCTTACTGACAGGCGGGAAAGATCAGGAGAAGGCAATTGATCTGAAGGGTATAGAGTTTAGAACCCAGGGCTCATTCAACCTGGCAGCCGTGGGCGTCGTTATGATTCTCATCGCACTTTACGCCGCCTGGTGGTAAATAAAGATGCCCCTTTCGAGGGGCATCTTTATGGTTTCTCATGTGATCTGGTAAGTCATGTCCCGCTTTCAATTACTCGATATCGTCCGTTGTAAAAATACACTGGGTGAAGGTGTTCAGTGGAACCCCATAGACCAATGTGTCTGGTGGACGGATATTCCTGCGGCGAAACTCTATCGTTATTCCCCAACTGAAAAGCAACTTGATGAGTGGGTAATGCCTGAACCGGTGGGCAGTTTCGCTTTTGTTGAACGTGATTCGCGTTTGATTCTCGCGCTCGCTACAGGTTTCGCCTGGTTTGATCTTGAGTCGAGCCGCTGTGAGTGGGTAGCGCGTCCCGAGCTTGAAATTACCGGTAATCGGTTTAACGACGGCCGGGTTGATCGCCAAGGTCGCTTCTGGGCGGGAACTACTGTGGAGCAACAGCTGGCTGATGGGCAGGCTGCCGCGCTCTATTGCCTTGATCGGCAGCAGCAGGTAACGCGACATCTTGACGGATTGAAGATATCCAACAGCCTGTGCTGGAGTCCGGATTCGCAAAAGTTATATCATGCCGACTCACCCAATCATCGCATTGATGTTTATGACTTTGATGCGCCGACCGGGAAACTCACCAATAAAAAAATGTTCATCCAGGTACCACCGGGCATTGAGCCTGACGGGGCCTGCATCGATGCTGAGGGTTATCTCTGGAATGCCCAATGGGGCGGAGCGCGGGTGGTGCGTTATTCACCGGCGGGTGAGGTTGATCAACTTCTCGATCTCCCGGTTTCCCAGCCGACCTGCGTGGCTTTAGGTGGCCCACAGATGAACTGGCTTTTTATTACCAGTGCGCAAAAAGGGCTAAGCCCCCAACAACAGGCTGCACAGCCGGACGCAGGCGCACTGTTTATTTATGAGGCTGATGTGCGGGGTTTACCCGAGGAATGGTATCGACCGGAGTGAGTTCTGGTACCTTGTATTATTTAAAAAGTCAGGTTAGTGTTTCGGCCGAATCCCATCCTACCGACCAAGACCTTGGAGAAGCATGTTATGGAATCCACTGTGCTGAATACGGATTATCCGGAGTCGGACAAAGTTGTACTGGAGCTTTATTACCACGGTTTTCCGGTAATGGTCTCTCCTGAAGATACACCGTTTGAAATCGGCCGCAACGATACGAGCGCCGGTTTATCGGTCAACTCAGAATTTGCTTCACGTAAACATTGCGCCGTGGAATTTCATGGGGGCAAATTTATGTTGCGGGACTTCAGTCGTAACGGTACGTTTATTCAGCTCAGCCTGTCGCAGAGTTTCCGTATCCAGAATGAATCCACTCCATTGATTGGGAATGGTTGCTTCAAGCTGGGAGCGGCCATCAACAGTGATGGTGACGACAAAGAGCGAATTCTGTTTAAGATCAAAACGCGTACGACCCGCGCGACTGGTGCTTGATTTTCCCTCCCGTGTTAAATCCGTCCACATCAATGTTTGCTGCGGCTGGCAGGTTTTATGTCCACTGAAATTTTTCCTGCTGATTATCGGAATCCTCAGCACGCGCGCGACATAATCTTTTTGCTTGATCACTATGCCCGGGACCCAATGGGTGGCGGCGCGCCTTTGGATGGGGCGGTTGCCCGGTGTGTGGTCGATGAGCTTGCGCAGCGGCCTTATGCGTTCACGGTGTTATGTTATGTGGACGGCGAACCCGCAGGCTTGGTCAATTGCTTTGAAGGCTTCTCGACCTTTAAGGCGCGCCCGCTGATTAACATCCACGATATTGTGGTAAGAAAAGAATATCGCGGCCGGAATCTCAGTAACGCCATGCTGGCTTGTGTCGAATCCATCGCGCGACAAAAAGGCTGTTGTAAGCTGACCTTAGAGGTGCTCGAAGGCAACACGGCGGCCCAGGCGGCCTACCGCAAATTTGGCTTCGCCGGTTATGAACTTGACCCGCAGATGGGACAGGCACTGTTCTGGCAAAAGTGGCTGGAATCAGACAAGCCCTGACCACTGCAGCAACCACAGCCCTGCAGTTACGCTGATCATCGCCACCAGCGTGGTCTGTACGATGATGTTTGCTGCAAGTTTGCCATTGCCACCCATGGCCTGCACCATAACGAAACTCGCGGTGGCAGACGGGGAAGCAGCAAGCAGAAAGATAATAGCAAGGCTTTCACCGCGTACCCCCAGGCCAATGGCGATAGCGCAGGCAATCAGCGGCGAGAGGATAAGCTTCCACAGCGAGGCCACCAGAGCCGCCTGATCAACACGCCGCAACTGCTTTAAATCCAAGGCCCCACCAATGCAGATCAGGGCCAGCGGCAACACCATCTGCCCAAGGTAATTTGCACTGGCGAGCACCACGCCGGGCAGGTTGATATTGATAGCGTTAAAGATAAGTCCTGCAACGATAGCCATGATCAGCGGGTTGCGTAGTATGCCGCGGCAGGTTTGATACCAGGTGGCTCCGCCGCGCGTATTGAGACTGCGATTCAAGGTGTAAACTGACAACAAGTTATACAGCACTACGGTCATGGCAACCGGTAACGCCGCAATTGCCAGGCCGTGTTCACCGTAGGCGTTGGCACAGAATGCCAGCCCGGTAATCACAAGGTTTCCGCGAAAGGCGCCTTGGACCAAGACACCTTCATCCCGTGAATCTTGAACATGCCAGCGCGCGGTCAGCTGCGTCAGTCCGAAGACAATCAGGGTCATCAGTCCGATGGTGAGTAACAGATTGATATCAGCCAGACGGGAGAAGTCGGTGGTGGCACTGCTGGTAAACAACACCGTTGGCAGCCCCAGGTTAAACACCAGCTTTGATGCGGTGTTGATAAACTCCTCCGTTATTACGCCCAGCCGTCGCAATACAATACCGATGATGACCATCAGGAAGATGGGCGCGGTGACAGAGTAGGCAAAACTGAACGTCGCCAAGGCGGATGAATCAGGCACGATTTATCTCCGGCCAGGAATCGGCCTGATGTGGTTTAATGTTACGCATATCGATCTCGATCCTATAATCATCGCTCACCATGATGAACGCTTCAGAGTGGCAGCCTTATGCAAGCTTCCGATTTTAAACATTTTCGCGACATCTTTATCGGTGATCTTGATCATCTGGGTTTCCAGAGATTTTTACCGCATGCTGCACTGCAGCCGTGGGTGCAGTGTTACTGGATTATGCACGCGCAACTTCCGTCGACAGGTTTTACTGAAACCGTGTACCCGGATGGCGGTACCAGCATCAACTTTTATTTCAATACTGAGCAGGAGCCTCAGCTGATTTTCTCTGCCACACAGGTGACTCGAAGTCTCCATCTGGGTGGACCGCAAAACTGCCTCGGTATTCGATTTCGTCCGGGTGGTGTATATCACCTGCTGCGTCTGGCCATGCCGGACTGGATCGGGGGAGAATATTCCGCGGCGGACTTGGGGCCTCATCCTGTGTGCGAACTGCAAAAAAGACTTGGCGATCTGGTCACGATGCAGCAACGCATTGATCTCGTTGAACAATGGTTGTTGCAGCGGGTTGCGCAGCTCTCGGTGCAGCCGGGTCTGCTGCAGCATCTGTTGCCGCAGCTGATTCAACATCAATCATCGATAGAAGCCCTTTGTGATTGGGCAGCGATGAGCCGCCGCAATCTGGAGCGTAAGTTTTATCTGGAAGCCGGGCTCACTCCCAGTCAGATCAAGCAGTTCAACCGAGTCAAACTGGCCCGCAAATTAATCAGTGGCCAACCCTCGCTGCCGCTGGTTGATGTAGCTCAGCAGGCGGGATTTTATGATCAGGCACATTTCAATCGACAGTTTCAGAGGTTGACCGGGATGACGCCTGGTCAGTACCGCAGAAAAAAGATGTCGCAAAAATACAATCCCTCCTGAATCGAAAGCGGCACCATAGTGCTTCCACGATTCATAAGGAGGCAAGCATGAAAGAACGTATAGCCCGACAACGTGTTTATGATCTGCAGCCGGCTTTTACAAAGTCCCTGGCTGTGTTTGATCAGGCGGTCAGAAACGGTATCGAACCCAGGCTTCTGCACCTTATTAAACAGCGGGTCTCGCAAATCAATGGCTGCGCATTCTGTCAGCACATGCACGCGGACGAGGCGCGCCGCGACGGTGAGCAGCAGGAACGCCTGGATGTGTTGGCAGCCTGGACCGAAGTCGATGTATTTTCGCCGCGTGAGCGGGCAGCATTGCACTGGGCAGAGACATTGACACGATTGTCACAGCAACCAGTGCGTGACGAAGATTACGCTGCGGTGGCCGCACACTTTGATGAACAGGAGCTGGTCAACCTGACCGGTGCGATCATGGCAATTAATGCCTGGAATCGCCTGGCTGTGGGGCTTCATTTTAAGCCTGCATTTAAAACGGTTGGCGAGCAATAAAAAATAAGCAAAAAAACAGGACGCCGATATACGAACTCTACGATGGATAATTATCCGATGGTTGAAGCTCGATACAGGCGTCCTGTTTTCAGCTCATCCGGAATGAGCAACAAGTCTCTGATTACAGACGGACTTACTCAGGCACAACAAACGGGAAATATTCTTTCGCGTTATTGAAGCTGATGTCGCTGATCATCTTGCCCACCATCTTGGTGTCGTTGGGCACCAGACCTTTCGCCATGTCGCGTCCCAGAATGCCGCACAGAATACGACGGAAGTATTCGTGACGGGAGTAGCTCAGGAAGCTGCGGCTGTCGGTAAGCATGCCGACGAAACGGCTCAACAGACCTAACTGGCTCAGCGCTTCAATCTGCCGGGTCATTCCATCCATTTGGTCGAGGAACCACCAACCGCTGCCGAACTGGATCTTGCCAGCGGCGGAGCCGTCCTGGAAGTTTCCGATCATGGTGCCGATCATTTCGTTATCGCGCGGATTGAGGTTGTAAAGGATGGTCTTGGCCAGACGGTTTTCGTTGTCGAGACGACCGAGGAACTTCGCCAGCGGTTTGGCATAGTTGTGATCGCCGATCGAATCGAATCCGGTATCTGGACCGAGGGTACGGAACAGGCGCGGGTTGTTGTTGCGAATCGCACCGATGTGGAATTGCTGCACCCAGCCTTTTGCGTGATCCTGCAGGGCAAACTCCACCATCATGGCTGATTGGAATTTCTCAATCTCTTCTGCGTTCAATTCATTGCCGCCGCGAATCTTAGCGAAGATGGATTTGATTTCTGCCTCGGTGTAATCAGCTGCGTAAACGGTTTCAAGACCATGGTCTGAAAGACGGCAGCCGTTTTCATGGAAGTAATCGTGGCGTTTGTTCAGCGCCGTCATCAGATCATCAAAGGTGCTGATCTGGGTGTCGCTGACACTGGCCAGGCGATCGAGGTACGCGTTGTAATCTTGCGCGCTTTCTACCGCCATGGCGCGGTCCGGCCGCCAGGTTGGCAGCATGGCACAGCCAAAGGATTTGTCGGCAGCTACGGTCTTGTGGTGCGCGAGATCGTGAATCGGATCGTCAGTGGTGCAGACCAGTTTTACCTTGGCCTGGGTCATCAAGCCGCGCGCACTGAACTCTGGTGTAGCGAGCATCTCGTTACACTCATCCCAGGTGCGTTTTGCGGTGGATTTATCCAGCAGACGATCAGTAATGCCGAAGGGCTTACGCAGTTCCAGGTGGGTCCAGTGATACAGTGGATTGCGCAGGGTGTAAGGAACTGTCTCACACCACTTTTCAAATTTTTCCCAGTCGCTGGCATCGCCTGTGCAGTAGCGTTCATCAACGCCATTGGAACGCATGGCCCGCCACTTGTAGTGGTCGCCAGCCAGCCAGACTTCATAGAGATTCTTGAACTGTTTGTTGTTCCCGACTTGTTCCGGGTGCAGATGGCAGTGGTAATCGATGATGGGTAAATCTTTCGCGTAGTCGTGGTAGAGCACACGCGCCTGCTCGGTATCGAGCAAGAAATCGTCATGAATAAAGCTCATTCTCTCAGTTCCTCACAATATACCTGTGCTCTAGCCACGCAAGCCTGCTGGATATAACACCGTATAAGTCGATTTCGGAATCGCGCCAGTAATTCGCCGATACCTCTCTCCGCTTTTATAACCGGAAGAAAGGTATTGCTGAAGAGGTTTATCTGCCAGAGTATTAATAAACCCCGAAATGCCGGTTGGAGACAGGCAATCTAACGAATTACAGGTAATTCCATGGTTGATTTTTATACGCCGGCGCTCGTGAGTCGCTGACGCAGGTTAGGCTTGTTTACAGCCTTTTCCCCTATATTGTCATTATGTAACCGGCCTGCTAAAAACCTGCTCAGGCGGTTTCGCTGCTATGCTGCAGCTGGTGTACCAGTCTACCTTGTGACGCGAAAAATACCAACCGTCCAAGAGGCTCGCGGTACAGACAAAATTGTACGGGTAGTAATTTTTGATATGCAACTTAATAACAATAACGATGCGAATACACACTCAAAAAACATCTAACCAGAGGTAAATAATGAAGCTACCAATGTTCATCCTGGCCGGGCTGTTATTGCTTGGTTGCCAGCCAAATACGCCACCCGTAAAACATGATTCAGCCGAGCAACAGTCCATAACAGTCAAGCTTGTGACCCCGGAAGCCACGGCTGAAACCCGCTCGCTCTTTGCATTTCTGCGCGGGCGGGTTGACCAGCCCATCATGTTCGGTCACCAGCATGAGACGACACAGGGTTTGACCATTCGGTCCACCGATGGCACCCAGTCGGACACTTTTAATGCGGTGGGGGATTATGCGGCAGTCTATGGCTGGGACACCTTGTCGATCATTGCCCCGAAGATAGAGGGGGACATCGTGGAGCAGGCCAGGAAGGCTTATGCCCGGGGGGGCATCATCACCGTCAGTACCCACCCCGATAATCCTCTGACTGACCAGCAGAAGTCGAATGATAACTGGCCCGTGGGCACCTCGTGGGACCGTACCGCTGCAGTTGTTGCCTCGCTTCCTGGTGGCGAGGCACACGCTACTTACANGGGTTATCTGGATCAGGTGGCTGAGTGGGCCCACGANCTGCGGGACGACAAGGGNGTTCTGATTCCTGTGGTGTTCCGCATCCTCCACGAGAATACCGGCAGCTGGTTCTGGTGGGGGGCAGAGCAGTCTGCTCCGGAAGAGTATAAAGCGCTGTATCGCTTTACCGTGGAATATCTCCGGGATGTTAAAGGTGTTCGGAATTTCCTCTTCGCTTATTCCCCCAACAATTTCGCGGAAGCCACTGAGGCTAATTATCTTGAACGGTATCCGGGCGATGACTGGGTGGACGTNTTGGGTTTTGATACCTATGGACCGGCGGAGAATAATGCGGAGTGGTTTACCAATGTAGTCGCCAATGCGGCGCTGGTATCACGCATGGCGGAAGCGCGAGGGAAGGTCGCGGCTATCTCCGAGATNGGCATTCGCGCGCCGGACATTGAGGCTGGCAAGACNGATAGCCAGTGGTATCGCAAACTTATCAGCAATCTCAAAGCNGACCCNGAGGCACGGCGGATTGCGTTTCTGCTNGTGTGGCGCAATGCACCGCAAGGNGTGCTCGGGGCTGATGGCGAGCGGGTGCCCCATTACTGGGTGCCGACCAATCGTCCGGAAGACATCGAAAACGGCACGCTGGAAGATTTCAGAGCTTTTTATGCGGATGAGTACACCGCCTTTAATGGAGATATTGCAGATGTATACGGTATTCCTACGGTAGCCGAATAAACCCTTGTGGCCCTGCAGGTAGTAAACGGGGCCATTTTATATGGGTAAATTTCTGTTAAATTGTATGACAATATTATCTTTTGCGGTAAGATCCGCCTGGATAACAATAACGGCTGAGGAGACTAACGCCATGAAACGTTTGAAAAACCACCTGCGAACCCTGTGCATCACGACGGGTTTACTCACTGCCACTGCCTTCGCTGCGCCTGTGGATCTGACCGTGAATGCGGATCAGCCCGGCCCGGTGATCAATAAAAATATCTATGGTCAGTTCGCCGAACACCTGGGCCATGGTATCTACGAAGGTATCTGGGTGGGCGAAAAGTCCAAGATCCCTAACACCCGCGGATTCCGCAAAGATGTCATCGCCGCGCTCAAAGACCTCCAGGTCCCGCTGATTCGCTGGCCCGGTGGCTGCTTTGCCGATGAGTATCACTGGCGTGATGGCATTGGTCCGCGTAACAAGCGCCCAGTGAGGGTCAATACCAACTGGGGCGGTGTGGAAGAAACCAACGCCTTCGGTACTCATGAATTCTTTGAACTGGCGGAGATGTTGGACGCCGAAGTTTATGTCAACGGTAACCTGGGCACCGGCACCCCGCAGGAAATGGCCGAGTGGCTGGAGTATATGACCTCGGATACCAATTCCACTCTCGCGCAGCTGCGCCGCAAGAACGGACGTGACAAACCCTGGCGTGTGCACTATTTCGCAATCGGTAACGAAGCCTGGGGTTGCGGCGGCAACATGCGTCCAGAGTACTACGCGGACCTGTACAAGCACTACGCCACCTTCCTGAAGACACCAGAGGACAATACGCCGAAATTTATTGCCAGTGGTGGCCACACGGAAGATACCAAATGGGCTGAGCATCTGACGGCCAGTATCGAAGCTAACTGGTCGTTGAAGTTTGATGCTGTCAGCTTCCATTTCTATACCCTGCCCACCGGTGAATGGGAAACCAAAGGCGCAGCCATTGAATTCCCTGAGGCCGAGTGGATGTCCACCTTCGCCCAGACGTTGCGGATGGACGAGTTCATTCGTAACAACAAAGCGGTGATGGATAAGAATGATCCGGAAAAGCGCGTAGGTTTCTACGTGGATGAGTGGGGCACCTGGTATGACCCTCAACCGGGCACTAACCCTGGCTTCCTGCGTCAACAGAATACTCTGCGTGATGCTCTGGTGGCAGCGGTGAACTTCAACATCTTCCACGCTCATGCCGACCGTGTGCACATGACCAACATCGCACAGATGGTGAACGTGCTGCAGGCCATGATTCTGACTGATAAAGAAAAGATGGTGCTGACACCGACGTATCACGCGTTCCATATGTTCATTCCGTTCCAGGACGCGACCTCCATTCCAGTGGAGCTCAAATCACCGGAATATACCCTGGGTGATACTTCCGTACCGGCTATCAGCGCATCGGCTGCACGGGGCAAAGACGGTAAAGTCTATCTGGCGCTGGTCAACATCAACCCACGTTCAGGCTCTGAGGTCAGTGTAGCTCTGCGGGGCGTCAATCCCTCTTCCGCAACGGGACGTCTGCTGACAGCGGATGCTATGGATGCGCATAACACCTTCGCGAATCCTGAAGCAATCAAGCCAGTGGCATACCGTGCAGATGTCAAAAACGGCAAAGTAGAAGTCAAACTGCCAGCCAAATCTGTTGTAGTTCTGGCTCTGGAATAATTCATTTCATTACAGTGGCTGCCTCGGCAGCCACTGCCTTCCGCTTCACTTGTTATCTTCCAACGTTTGTCTTCACGCAGATTATCTTTATCAATTATTGTTCACGCGTAAATAACGCAGGCAATATTTCCCTTCGACAGTTCTGCGGCAGGCCAAGCCTGCGCTCTCATCTGTGCAAAAAAATGTTTTGATGAATCCTTATGTGTCCGTGCGCACTGAATTGGATGAATAGTCCATGCTTTATGCATGTTGCCTATTTTGAAGCGCCATGGCGCCTGATCATCGATTTGAAACTGAACGAAAATTTTTCATCTACACTACAAAACAACATCTTGATACAGCCCAGGTGAAAGGCTGATAGGGAAAGAAGCGCTGATGTACACCAAAAAAAGTACTTGGATGTCTTTGCTCCTGGTGCGATTGATCGCAATAATTCTGCTGATGTTATCAACGGTAGTTTTGATCGCGTGGCATGACGTGCAGCGCGAGACGGCGGTCTACTCGCTGATGCGGGCAATGGCCTACAGCACAGCAATCTGTTTTCTGCTGACGGGAGTCGCACTGCTGGTGGTGAGCTGGCGGTTATACAGGGTCGCACGTGCACTCGCTGCAACAATCATGGTGGTTGCAGCGATGATCCTCCTGGAATTTTATTGGTTTCCTGATCTGGCAGTGAATCGGCAGCTGATGCTGTTAGTCTCGACCCCCGCCGCCGCACCGGTATCAATGGCCTGGACCACTGCGTTCAATTTTCTACTGATGGCCACCACGTTATTCCTGCTGAGTTCACCTGCACCTCGTGCAATGCCTGTGCTTATCGCACACTTTATTGGTGTAGTCGCGGTCACTATTGCAATTATAGGCCTGTTGATCCACATCATTGGCCACTTGCCCGCATTTGACTGGATGGTAGTGCGGATGGCAATACCAACTGCCCTTGGGTTTCTACTGGCCGTCGCGGGCCTGATGATCTACTCCTGGGGTTCATTGAATGCGTCGCTCAAGCAATTAAACTTTCTCGGCCACATTCTCATGGCCTTTGGTTTTATAGCGCTGATCTACATCGCTATGGGGGCTATTGTGCTGGCGCAGATAGAGAGTATGACGGATATGATCAGTCAGCCCCTTGATGTTCAAGTATTCCACGGGGAAATATCGGCCGTTCAGGCGCACGCTAAACGGCTGGTGATTATTTGTCTCGCCGGATTTCTCGGGGTGGGATTGTTGGTGGCCTATCTGATTACTCACCGCTTGAGTAAGCAACTTCAACAGCTGCGGCAGGCCATGTTGGATATTGCGCACAAACAGGAAGATGTGCAGATCCCGTTTCTGAACAACATGCAGGAAGTCGGTGATATGGCGCGGGCACTGGCTGTGTTCGCGGCGAATATGCATTCAACCCGGCGTATGGAAGAACGGATGCGCCAAATTATTGAAGCAGCGCCCAATGGCATTGTGATGGTGAATCATCAGGGCTTGATGGAAGTGGTAAATCGCCAGGCAGAGGTCATCTTTGGCTATGAGCGTGCTGAGATGTTAGGGGAGCCGGTGGAAAAACTGATACCACAGCACGTGGCTCAGAGCCATCCGCATCATCGCAATACTTTTTTCATCAAGCCCGAATCTCGCGCAATGGGCGCCGGTCGTGACCTATACGGATTGCGCAAAGATGGCAGCGAGTTTCCAGTGGAAATTGGGCTGGCTCCTATCTCGACCGATGAAGGCATGAAAGTACTGGCTTCCATTGTAGATATCAGTGAGCGGAAACGATCAGCGCAGCTGCTGTTGGCACATCAGCGGGATCTGGAAAAATCCAACCGTGATCTGGCGCGGATCAATAAAGAGTTGGAAACCTTCGCTTACGTGGCCTCCCATGATCTCAAATCGCCCCTGCGTGGTATTGCGCAGTTATCCAGCTGGATTGATGAGGATCTTCAGGCACAGGAATATGACAACGTACCGGGTCATACCAAGCTTTTGCGCAGTCGTATCCTGCGCATGGAGAAACTGCTGGATGATCTGCTCATCTTTTATCGCGCGGGCAAGATGGATACTAACCAGCGGCTGATCGATGTACGGCGTATGGCCGTAGAACTGTTTGAGATGCAGAATTTCAAGCCCAGCCTTCGACTGGTAACCGACGAAAATTTACCGGTCTTTACGACATTAGCCACGCCTTTCGAACAGGTTCTGCGAAATTTACTGTCCAATGCGATCAAACACCACGACAAGGAAGAGGGGGTGATTCGCATCAGTTGTCGCGATTTGAATGAAGCTATCTTTGAGTTCAGTGTCTGCGACGACGGCCCCGGTATTCCAGAACAGTACCAGCAACGCATCTTTGGCATGTTTCAAACACTCAAACCCCGTGACGAAGTTGAAGGCAGCGGAATGGGCCTGGCACTGATCAAGAAAATCATCGAAAACTATGGTGGTGAAATCACTGTGCAGTCTGCAGGGCGGGGTACCTGTTTTGTTTTCACCTGGCCAAAATATTGGGGGACTCATCATGGCTGAACCGATACATCCATCCTTTATCAGCGAGCCTACCAAGCCGGTCAGCCTGTTGATCGTCGATGACGATGACATAGATGCAACAGCCTTGAGGCGAGCCTTGCATAAATTGAAATTGTTGAATCCACTGTACCGCGCAGCGGATGGAATAGAAGCATTGGAACTGCTGCGCGCAGGCACCATTCCGAAGCCCTACATCATCCTGCTCGATATCAATATGCCGCGTATGAACGGACTGGAATTTCTCGAAGCTTTGCGGGCTGACCCTGAGCTGACCCATGCCATTGTTTTTGTATTGACCACATCGAAATCTGATGAAGACATCATGGCTGCTTATCGCGAGCATGTCGCAGGTTATCTACTGAAACAGCGGATGGACAGTGACTTTATGCAGGTCGTCAGCCTGTTGGATCATTACTGGCGTGTTATTGAATTACCGATTACAGAAAAATGACAGATAGTGGTGAGGTACTGGTATGAAGCTTCTATTGATAGACGATGATGAGCTGGATCGACAGGCCATTATTAGAACCTTTAAACGCAGTGCCTGGGATATCGACATCGTACAGGCCTGTTCAGCCAATGAAGGGCTGGCTCAGTTTGATAGAGATGATTTTGATGCAGTGTTATTGGATTACCGCCTTCCGGATATCGATGGTTTACAGACGCTGAAACTGCTCAATGAACACCCCCGTCACCACTCGGCCATCATCATACTTACCGGAGCGAATGAAGATGAAGAGCTCGAGCGGGAATGTATAGAAGCGGGCGCACAGGATGTATTGTTTAAATCCGAAATTGCTCACAAACATCTCACACGCGCTATTGTGCATGCCCGAATCCGCCACCTGCTTGAGCGGGAACTTCAGGAAAGCCATCAGCGCCTGCGCTTGCTGGCCGAAAATGATTCGCTCACTGGTTTGGCCAATCGTTATTTCTTTGATGAAAGCCTGCGCTCTGCTATTCCTCGCGCAAAGCGGCTGCAGGACCAGCTCGCCTTGTTGTTTCTCGACGTTGACAACTTCAAGATGATTAATGACAGCCAAGGTCATCTGGTGGGTGACCAGATGCTTAAAGAAATAGCACAACGTCTGCAGGCCGTGGTGCGCACCGGTGATGTAGTCTGCCGGCTTGGTGGCGACGAGTTTGCGATACTGGCTTACGATTTTGATTCACAGGAAGGGATTGCGCAGCTGGCACAGCGAATTCTCGATGACCTTCGTGAGCCATTTGCGGTTAACCATCAGGAGCACAATATTTCAGTCAGTATCGGCATCGCTACCTTTCCAGACTCTGCAGACAACGCAGTGGATATGTTGCGTGCCGCCGATCTCGCGATGTATCGGGCCAAGCGTGACGGTCGGAATAACTATCACTTTTTCTCTCAGGCGCTACAGGCCCAGATGCAGGAGCGAATCCGGCTGGAAAAAGAGTTGCGCGCGCAGGTACCTACCGACCACTTTATCCTCTTCTATCAACCCATCGTCGATGCTCAGTCCTTGGAAATCTGCGGTGCAGAAGCGCTGGTGCGCTGGCACCACCCGACGCGGGGTATTCTGCCGCCCGGTGAGTTTATTGGTATCGCAGAAGAAATTGGATTGATCACCGAGATTGACTCCAGGAGTCGCCTGCGAGCCTGCCACCAGTTGGCACAGTGGCGTAAAGAGAAGCGCGTGAATGATTCGTTCAAGGTGAAATTCAATGTATGCGCGCAGCTGCTGACAGATGAGGAGCTGCATCAGGACATCAAAGATGATCTTATTGACTGCGGTTTACCAGGCCACTGTGTGGGGCTGGAAGTGACGGAGTCGGTGATGATCGATAATTTTGAACGCACCGCGAACCTGCTGCAGCAGATTCAATCCTTCGGCGTAGAGATCTCGGTGGATGATTTCGGGACGGGCTATTCATCCATGGCTTATTTAAAGTCCCTGCCGGCGCGGACCTTGAAGCTGGATCGTATCTTTGTGCAGGGTATACCCGATAATGCCGCCGACTGCCGCATCCTGCGTGCAATGATAGAGTTTGCTAAACGGCTGGATTTAACTACCATCGTAGAAGGCATAGAAACCTGGGAGCAGGCTCAGATGTGCCGCGAATTTGGGGCCGATCTGCTGCAAGGATATCTGTTTTCCAAGCCAGTATCCCCTGAAGCCTTTGAGCATCTGCTGGCAGAGCATAATCCAGGGGCATGGCTGGAGCGGCTGTCTATTGCAACCCGATCCAGGTCTTTCTCTTCTTGGATCAACTGAGAAGCCTGGATTTCTCAGGCGATCCAGATGGCCCTTCCCAACGCGGCGTTGGCAAATACAGCTGCGCCCGCGTCTCGTATGTACGGCGACTATCTCATAAAACCTTCTCCTTTCTGAAAGCTGCAGCCTGCCCCTGACATTGCTTACAATAGCGCTTGTCTTTTTCTGCCAAGTTGCGCAGGATCGCACTCGGAAAGCCCCTATGAATGAGGACCATCTATGCTAGAGACAGCACTTTCATCATTATCCGGACTGCCGGCCTTTCTGATTTATTTCGGTGTGGCGGTTGTTCTGTTACTTGTGTTCACGCTGGTTTATACCTGGGTCACACCCCATAACGAGCTGGAGTTGATCCGCGCGAATAACGCCTCGGCAGCTATCGCCTTCGGTGGTGCGGTGATAGGTTTTGCCTTGCCGCTGTCAAG
>Ga0065721_10050752_pt1 | contig 18100 bp, 14 predicted proteins | sample Mesricmetagenome_FD_59108 | JGI IMG/M metagenome (GOLD analysis project Ga0065721, IMG submission 59108) | Mesophilic microbial community from rice straw/compost enrichment Sample: eDNA_1 v2 (version 2) | ecosystem: Engineered > Solid waste > Grass > Composting > Bioreactor | place: USA: Davis... | reverse complement strand
CGCGCCGCCGATGCCGGCCTTCTCACCGCCGAGGCCGCGGCCGCCGCCGAGCGCGAGCCGCTGCCGACCCGCCGCCGCGACTTTCCGCTGCTCGCCCCGCAGCTCACCGCCCGCGAGGCGGCGGCGAGCCCGCTCGAAGGCGAGATCCGCCTGACCCTCGAGCGGACGCTGCAGGAGCGGCTGGAGGCGCTGGCCGGCGAGCGGGCGCGGGCGATCGGCCCGGACGTGTCGGTTGCCATCGTCGTCGCCGACCACGACGGCGGCGCGATCGAGGCGTCGGTCGCCTCGGCCGGCCTTTTCGAGACCCGTCGCCGCGGCTTCGTCGACATGACGGTGGCGCCGCGCTCCCCCGGCTCGACGCTCAAGCCCTTCATCTACGGCCTCGCCTTCGACGCCGGCATCGCCCATCCGCAAACCCTGATCGAAGACCGGCCGGTCGGATTCGCGGGTTACGCGCCGCAGAATTTCGACAAGGTGTTCCACGGCACGGTGACCATCGAGCAGGCGCTGCAGATGTCGCTCAACGTGCCGGCGGTCGAGGTGCTGGAGCGGGTCGGGCCGGCCCGGCTGATGGCGCGGATGCGGCGGGCCGGCGTGCGGCCGATGCTCTCCGACCTGTCGCCGCCCGGCCTCGCCATCGGCCTCGGCGGCCTCGGCCTCAGCCTCACCGACCTCGTCACGCTCTACGCCGCGCTCGCGCGCGGCGGCGAGCCGGTCGGGCTCCACGTCCGGCCGGAGGCGAGGGGGAGCGACGGGACGACGAAGCCGGTACTCGGCCCGCTGGCCGCGGCCTACGTCACCGGCATCCTCGCCGGCCGCTCGGGCAGCGTCGCCACCGAGACCCGCGTCGCCGTCAAGACCGGCACCTCCTACGGCTACCGCGACGCCTGGGCGATCGGCTACGACGGCCGGCGCGTCATCGGCGTCTGGGTCGGCCGGCCGGACGGCGTGCCGGTGTCCGGCCTCGTCGGGGTCGACGTCGCGGTGCCGATCCTGAAGGACGCCTTCGTGCGGGCAGGGGGCGCGGTGCCGCTGCCGCCGGCCCCGGCCGGCCTGATCACCGCCTCCACCGGCGCCCTTCCACCACCGCTGCGCCGCTTCGGCGGCGACGGCCGGCCCGGCGGTGCGGGGGCGAGCTCAGGACCCGCCATCGCCTATCCGCCCGACGGCGCCCACATCGAGATCGGCCTGCCGGGCGGCGGGCTCGCCCCGCTGCCGCTCAAGGTCCGCTCCGGCGAGGCCCCGTTCACCTGGTTCGTCGACGGCGCGCCGATCGAGCGCGACGGCTTCTCCCGCGAAACCAGCGTCGCCCCGGCGGGAGCCGGCTTCGTCACCATCGCCGTCGTCGACGGCCGCGGCCGCTCCGACCGCGTCCGGATTTTCGTGGACACTCCGGGCCGGCGGCGCTGAAAGGACCCGCCCGGGACGGTTCCGCCTTGCCAGCGCCGCCGGAGCGGACTAGCGACGGCGCTCGAATTCATCTCCGCGGAGGCGGCCATGACCCTCAAGGAGCGCACCGCGCTGATTTCGCTGGTCGCGAGCCTGGCGCTCGCCGGCGCCAAGCTCGCGGTCGGCCTGATGATCGGCTCGCTGGCCCTCGTCACCGATGCCTTCCATTCGGGCACCGACTTCCTGGCGACCGCCGTCACCTTCGTCGCGGTGCGCTACGCAGACCGGCCGCCGGACGAGACCCATCCCTACGGCCACGGCAAGTTCGAAAACGTCGCCGCGCTGTTCGAGGCGGCGCTGCTGCTCGTGCTCGCCGGCTTCGTCACCGCCGAGGCGGTCGGCCGGCTCGGCGACGGCGCACCGCCGCCCGAGCTCGGCGTCATCGCCTTCGCCGTCCTCGGGGTCGAGATCGTCATCAACGCCTGGCGCGCCCGGGCGCTGCACAAGGTGGCGAAAGAGACCGGCAGCCACGCCCTCGCCGCCGACGCGCTCCATTTCGCCTCGGACATCCTCTCGTCGATCGCCGTCCTCGGCGGCTTCATGGCGACGCTCGCCGGCTACGACTGGGGCGACCCGGTCGCCGCCATCGCCGTCGCGGTGCTGATCGCCATCCTCGCCCTCAAGCTGCTCAAGGGCACCGTCGACCAGCTCACCGACGCGGTGCCGCGCGGGCTCGTCAAGGGTCTCACCCGCATCGTCGACGACATCCCCGGCGTCGTCGACGTCGCCGCGATCCGGGTGCGCACCGTCGGGGCCGACAATTTCGTCGATGTCGAGATCGGCGTGCCGCGCATCTTCACCGTCGACGAGGTCGCGGCGCTGAAGCAGCGGGTCCGCGCCGCGGTGACGGAGGATCTCGGCCGGGCCGGCGTCGTCGTCGAGACCCGCCCGGTCGCCGTCGACGACGAGACCGCGCGCGAGCAGGTGCTGGTGGCGGCGGCGCGGGTCGGCATCCCGGTCCATCACATCACCCTCCACCGTCTCGGCGACCGGCTGTCGGTCAGTCTCGACATCGAGGTCGACGGCACCCGGCCGCTGGGCGAAGCCCACGACGACGCCAGCCGGGTGGAGGAAGCGATCCGGGCCGAGATCGGCGCCGACATCGAGGTCGAGACCCATCTGGAGCCGCTGTTCCCGGACCTCATCCCGGGGGCTGCGGTCGACGGCGCGACGGCCGCGGAGATCGCCGGCGAACTGACCCTGCGGGCCGGCGACTTCGGCGTCACCGACGTCCACAACGTCCGGGTCCGGGCGCTGGGCGAGGGGCTGTTCGTCGCCTTCCACTGCCGCTTCGACGCCGCGACGCCGACGGCGGCGGTGCACGCTTCGCTCGACGGGCTGGAGCGCACGGTGCGGCGGAAGTGGCCGGCGGTGCTGCGCATCGTCAGCCATCCGGAGCCGATCAGGGCCTGAGAGCCCGCCGCAACTCGTGGAGGGCGATCGCCCCGGCGGTGGCGACGTTGAGGCTGTCGAAGCCCGGGGCCATGTCGATCCGCAGGCTGCGGATCCGGGCGAGCAGGTCCCTCGGCAGGCCCGGACCTTCGGCCCCGAGCAGGAGCGCCGGACGCGTGATCTCCGCCACCGCCCCGATTTGCGCCTCGCCTGCGGGCGACAGGCCGACCGGGGTGTAGCCGGCCGCGAGCAGCGCCTCGACCATGGCCGCGGCGTCGACGGTCCGGGCAAAGGGCACGGTGAGGACGCCACCGACCGAGACCCGCAGCGCCTTGCGATAGAGCGGGTCGCAGCAGGTGCCGTCGATCAGCACGGCGCCCGCCCCGAAGGCGGCGGCGTTGCGGAACAGGCCGCCGATGTTGTCGTGGTTGGCGATGCCGACGAGGCCGAGCACCAGCGCCGGACGGCGTGCCAGCAGGTCGGTGGCGGCATGGTCGCGCCGGCGCCGGCCGAAGGCGAGCAGGCCGCGGTGGATCGGAAAGCCGACGATGCCGTCCATCACCGCCTGCGGTGCGGCGTAGACCGGCACCGCCTCGGGCACCGCCGCCAGAAGCGCATGGCGGGTTTCGAGCCGGTGGGCGGCGACGAGCAGGCTCCGCGCCTCGAAGTCGGCGGCGTCCAGCAGGTGGCGGATCACCACCTCGCCCTCGGCGATGAAGCCGTCGCCGCGACCGGCGAGATCGCGGTCCCGCACGTTGCGATAGACGGCGATGCGGGGGTCGTCGGGATCGTCGACGGCGATGACCGGCACGGCGCTGCACCTCGCGGATTGAAGCTCGCCCGCTCCTAACCTATCGAAGGCGGGAAGGCCAATCGCCGGGAGTTCCAAGCCATCATGATCCACCTTCTCGACCGCCTCCTCGGCGCCCTCGGCGCGCTCGCCGGAGCCGCCGGCATCGTGCTGCTCGCGGCCGGCGCCCACGTCGACGCCGCCGGCAATCTCACCACGGCGGGATGGATGGCGCTGGCCCACGCCGGCGTGATCCTGTTCCTCGCAGGGACCACCGCGCTGCGGCCGGCCCTGCGCCGGCTCGGCGCCCTCGGACTCCTCGCCGGCGTCGTCCTGTTCTCCGGCGATCTCGCCGCGCGATCGCATTTCGGCCAGCCGCTCTTCCCGATGGCGGCGCCGACCGGCGGTTCGGTGCTGATCGGAAGCTGGCTGCTTCTCGTCTTCGCGTGCCTTGCCGGCGCCCGCCGCACGTGAACGCGACGGCGCCGGGCCACCTCCCGCATCCGTGAGCGCCCCGTGACGGCGGCGTGCGGATATGCGGGGAACATGGCCACAGCCTCGGCCGTTGATGGCGCGACGTCGAGGGGGCGGGACGGCGCGACGCCGGGCACGGGGAAAGCAAAGCCTTCCGCTTCACGTCGATTTGAACCTGCGCATGCGCGCGGTAAGGGGCACGATACCTCTCCGGTGTCAGGATCGGCCGGGCCGCCGCTGGAATCACCACCGGTGATTCCCGGGTGGCCGCTCGCGCGCCGCGCAGTCCAGTAACGAGGGACCGAACGAGATGACCGACCTCACGCGTTGCGTAGCCGACCCCGATCTTGCCCCCGATCGAGCGAACGCCGGACGGGGTCCGGCGAAGATGAGCCGCCGGTTCTTCGTCGCCGGCCTGCCGCTGGCGCTCGCCGCCTGCGCCGGCGGCCCGTCGCTGATGCAGCCCCGGCTCCGCAGCGGCGTCGACACCTCCTATGCGATGATGTACGGGCCGGTCACCGACGAGCCGTTTCCCCTTCCCGCGATCGACCTGAAGCCGATCGACAAGAAATACTGGCGGCAGGAAGTCTATTACTCCTCACCGTGGCCGGCCGGCACCATCGTCGTCGATCCCGACAACAAGTTCCTCTACCTGACCCGCGGCGGCGGAACCGCCCTGCGCTATGGCATCGGCGTCGGCCGCGAGGGCTTCGGCTGGTCCGGCGAGGCGACGATCAAGCGCAAGTCGAAGTGGCCGACCTGGTATCCGCCGGCCGAGATGGTGGCCCGCGATCCGCGCGCCCGACCCTTCGCCAACGGTCAGCCCCCGGGCCCGACCAACGCCCTCGGCGCCCGGGCGCTCTACCTCTATCAGGGCGACCGCGACACGCTCTATCGCCTCCACGGCACCGCCGAACCCTGGAGCATCGGCAGGGCGATGTCGTCGGGCTGCATCCGCCTGCTCAACCAGGACATCATCGACCTCTACGACCGCGTTCCGGTCGGCACCAAGGTCGTCGTCCTCGGCTCGACGTCTTTCGTCTGACACCGTTGTCGTCAAGGGCCGGCGGGTCATGCACGCGTCGGCTCCGGAGCGGAATTTCGGAGCCGATCAAGCAGGTGGAGGGGGCGACAAAGGAACGCGGGCGCGCCATAGTGCGTTGGGCGGAAGACAATGGGGAGCGGGACCTGCGCGGCGGTCCGTTCACCCGTCATCGCCAACGGACAGGGGGAGGACACTATGGCCGAAAGAAAAAGAGGGCCGCGCCGCCTCGGGCGCAACGCCATGGCATTCGTGCTCGCCGGCGGCCGGGGCTCGCGCCTCAAGGAGCTGACCGACCGGCGCGCCAAGCCCGCGGTCTACTTCGGCGGCAAGAGCCGGATCATCGACTTCGCGCTGTCGAACGCCATGAACTCCGGCATTCGGCGCATTTCGGTCGCCACCCAATACAAGGCCCACAGCCTCATCCGCCACCTGCAGCGCGGCTGGAACTTCTTTCGCGAGGAGCGCAACGAGAGCTTCGACATCCTGCCGGCCTCCCAGCGCGTGTCCGAGGACAAATGGTATCTCGGCACCGCCGACGCGGTGACGCAGAACATCGACATCGTCGAATCCTACGCGCCCGACTACATCGTCATCCTCGCCGGCGACCACGTCTACAAGATGGACTACGAGGTGATGCTCGAGGAGCACGTCGCTTCGGGTGCCGACGTCACGGTCGGCTGCATCGACGTTCCGCGGATGGAGGCGGTCGCTTTCGGCGTCATGCACGTCGACGCCAACGACCGCATCGTCGACTTCGTCGAGAAGCCCGCCGATCCGCCGGGCATGCCCGACGATCCCGACCGGGCCCTCGCGTCGATGGGCATCTACGTCTTCGAGACCAAGCTGCTGTTCGACCTGCTGCGCAAGGACGCCGAGGATCCGAACTCCGCCCATGACTTCGGCAAGGACATCATCCCTGCGCTCGTCAAGGACGGCAAGGCGGTCGCCCACCGATTCGCCAACTCCTGCGTCCGCTCCTCCTCCGAATCGACCGCCTACTGGCGCGACGTCGGCACAGTCGACGCCTTCTGGGAAGCCAACATCGACCTGACCGACTTCGTGCCCGAGCTCGACCTCTACGACACCGAGTGGCCGATCTGGACTTACGGCGAGATCGTGCCGCCGGCGAAGTTCATCCACGACGAGGACGGCCGGCGCGGGGCCGCCACCAGTTCGCTCGTCTCGGGCAACTGCATCATCTCCGGCGCCCGCATCGACAAGTCGCTGCTGTTCACCGGCGTGCGGGCCCATTCCTATGCCGACGTCGAGCACGTGGTCGCGCTGCCCTACGTCACGATTAACCGTGGCGCCCGGCTCAAGAAGGTGGTGATCGACCGCGGTGTCGAAATTCCGGCGGGGCTCGTCGTCGGCGAGGAGCCCGAACTCGATGCGAAGCGGTTCCGGCGATCCGAGGGCGGCGTCTGCCTCATCACCCAGCCGATGATCGACGCGCTGGAGCTGTGACGGCCCGAGGACGGGACGATGACGGCCGCCGGGCCATTGAAGTGATCCGGCGGTTCGGAATAAGCTGCAAGCCGTTGATTTAGGGGCTCTCTGCGAAATCGTTGCCGGGTGGTCGGTCCGAGCGGCCGCGGTCGTCCGCGCAACCGGTCGTCTGGTTCGACGACACCTCCGGTCGCGGGGGGCTCCGCGGCCTCGACGGTTCATCTCCGGGAGATCGGCATTTGCGTGTCCTGTTCGTCGCCTCCGAGTGCTTCCCGCTGATCAAGACCGGCGGGCTCGCCGACGTCGTCGGCGCGCTGCCGCTCGCGCTGAAGGCGCTCGACTGCGACGTCCGCATCCTGCTTCCCGGCTATCCGGCGGTGCTGTCGGCCCTCGTCGGTGGCGAGAGCGTGGCGACCAGCGACGATCTCTTCGGCGGCCCGGCGAGCGTGATCCGCGGACGCAGCCGCAACGGCCTCGACGTCTACGCCATCGACGCCCCCCACCTCTACGACCGCACCGGCAATCCCTATCTCGGCCCCGACGGGCGCGACTGGCCGGACAATCCCCGCCGCTACGCCGCGCTCGGACGCATCGCCGCCGAGATCGGCGCCGAGGGCGCCGACGGCTGGGTGCCCGAGGTTCTGCACTGCCACGACTGGCAGGCCGGCCTCGCCCCGGCCTATCTCGCCGCCCGCGAGGGCAGGGTGCCGGCGAGCCTCTTCACGATCCACAACATCGCCTTCCAGGGCCTGTGCAGCCTGTCGTCGGAGGGCGGCTTCGGGCTGCCGCAGACGTTCTTCACGCCCGCCGGCCTCGAGTATTACGGCCAGACCTCGTTCCTGAAGGCCGGTCTCGTCTTCTCCGACCACCTCTCGACCGTGAGCCCGACCTACGCCCGCGAATTGCGCACGCCGGAATTCGGCATGGGTCTGGAGGGCGTGCTGTCGGAACGATCCGCCGTGCTGAGCGGCATCCTCAACGGCATCGACCTCGACATCTGGGACCCGGAACGGGACACGGCGCTGGCGAAGCCCTATTCGGCCGTAAAGCTCACCCAGAAGGCGGCCAACAAGAAGCAGGTCCAGAAGATGTTCGGCCTCGCGCCCGACGCCGGGGCGCTGCTGTTCTGCGTGGTCAGCCGGCTCACCTCCCAGAAGGGCCTCGACCTGCTGGTGCCCTATCTCGGCGAATTCGTCCATCGCGGCGGCCAGCTGGCGCTGATCGGCACCGGCGACGGCGGCCTGGAGCGGGCCTTCACCGAAGCCGCCCGCCAGTATCCCGGCCGCATCGGCGTGCTGATCGGCTATGACGAAGCGGCCTCGCACGTCGTCCAGGGCGGCTGCGACGCCATTCTCGTTCCCTCGCGCTTCGAGCCTTGCGGCCTGACCCAGCTCTACGGCCTGCGCTACGGCACGCTGCCGGTCGTCGCGCGCACCGGCGGCCTCGCCGACACCGTGATCGACGCCAACGCCGCCGCCCTCGACATGGGTGTCGCCACCGGCTTCCAGTTCGCGCCGGTGACCGCGAGCGGCCTCGCCTTCGCCATCGAACGCGCCTTCGACGTCTTCGCCGACAAGGCCGCCTGGCGGCGGATGCAGAAGCGGGCGATGGCGCAGCCGGTCGGTTGGCAGGATTCCGCCGGCCGCTACGCCGCGCTCTACCGGTCCCTGATCGACGCCAGGCGATGACGGGAAGGTGAGATGAACGCCCCGCCCGACAGACTGGACATCGCCCACGGCTCGGTCGAGCCGGGCAGGGCCTTTCCGCTCGGTGCCCGCTACGACGGCGGCGGCGTCAACTTCGCCCTGTTCTCCGCCAACGCCACCGCCGTCGACCTCTGCCTGTTCGAGCCGATGACCGGTCGCGAGAGCGCGCGCATCCGCCTGCCCGAATACACGGACGAGGTCTGGCATGGCTACGTGCCGGGGCTCGCGCCCGGCACGCACTACGGCTACCGCGTCCACGGCCCCTACGAGCCCGAGCGCGGCCATCGCTTCAATCCGAACAAGCTGGTGATCGACCCTTACGCCCGCGCCCTCAGCGCCCGGATGCGGACCGACGAGGTGATGGCCGGCTACGTCTCCCGCACCCTCGACGACCTCACCTTCGACACCCGCGACAGCGCCCGGGTGGTGCCGAAGGCGATCGTGATGGCGGACGAGGCGCCGGTCGACTTCGACCGCCCGCTCCATCCCTGGCCCGACACCGTGATCTACGAGGGCCACGTCCGAGGTCTGACGAGGCTCTGCGACGATCTTCCGGCCGAACTGCGTGGCACCTACGAGGGCCTCGCCTCCGGGCCGATGCTCGAGCATCTGACGCGGCTCGGCATCACCAGCATCGAACTGCTTCCGGTCCAGGCCTTCCTCGACGAGGGCTTTCTCACCCGCCGCGGCTTCGTCAACTACTGGGGCTACGCCCCGATCGCCTATTTCGCCCCCGAGCCGCGCTACGACCGCCATCCGGGCGCCGCCACGGTCCGCCGGCTGCGCCAGGTGGTCGACCGTTTCCACGCCGCCGGCATCGAGGTGATCCTCGACGTCGTCTACAACCACACCGGCGAGGTCGACCAGCTCGGCTCGACGATCTGCTACCGCGGCATCGACAACGTCAGCTACTACAGGCTGCTTCCGGACGATCCGCGCTACTACATCAACGATACCGGCACCGGCAACACGCTCGACACCAGCCATCCGCGGGTCGCCGCGCTGGTGCTCGATTCGCTGCGCCACTGGGTCGAGACCATCGGCGTCGACGGCTTCCGCTTCGACCTCGCCTCGACCATCGGTCGCGAAGCCCACGGCTTCGATCCGGACGGCCGGCTGCTGACGGCGATGCGTCAGGATCCGGTGCTCTCCCGCGTCAAGCTGATCGCCGAGCCTTGGGACGTCGGCCCGGGCGGCTACCAGGTCGGCAACTTCCCGCCGGGCTTCGCCGAGTGGAACGACAAGTACCGCGACACCGTCCGCCGCTTCTGGCGCGGCAACGAGGCGGTGACCCCCGATTTCGCCACCCGGCTGCTCGGCTCGGCCGACCTGTTCGACCGGCGCGGCCGCCGTCCGTGGGCGTCGGTCAACTTCGTCACCGCCCACGACGGCTTCACCATGGCCGACCTCGTCTCCTATCGCGAGAAGCACAACGAGGCGAACCTCGAGGACAATCGCGACGGCCACCACGACAACCTCAGCGACAACCACGGCTGCGAGGGGCCGTGCGACGACGAGGCCGTGAGGGCGGCGCGCCGCCGGGCAATGCGGAATTTCTTCGCGACGTTGATGCTGTCGCAGGGCACGCCGATGATCACCGGCGGCGACGAGGTGGCCAACAGCCAGGGCGGCAACAACAACGCCTATTGCCAGGACAATCCGGTCGGCTGGGTCGACTGGTCGGCGGCGAGCGACCCGGACCTCGCGGCCTTCGTCGGCCATCTCGTCCGGCTCAGGCGCTCGCACAAGGTGCTGCACCAGCCCAATTTCGTCCACGCCAAGATCCGCGCCGCCGACGGCCAGCTCGAGGTGCAGTGGATCGCCCCGAACGGGCGCGGCGTCACCGCCGCCGAATGGCGCCACCCGGACTTCCGCTGCTTCGGCCTGCTGGTGCGCAGCGCGACGGCGCTGACGCCGGAGGACGACGCGGTGCCGGTGCTGGCGGTGTTCAACGGTTCCGGCGAGGCGGTGCGCTTCACCCTGCCGGCGACGCGCCGCGGCCGGTTCTGGCGACGGATCTTCACGACCACCGAAGCGGTTGGGAGCGTGGAATGGACACGGCACGAGCGCTCCAGCGTCGTGGTGGCTGAGGGCAGGAGCGTGACGATCTTCGAAAAGATCAGGATCAACAAGGGTCGAGCGACGCGAGGACGGACATGACGACCAAGACCGTAGCAACACGGCCGATCGAGGGGCAGAAGCCCGGAACGTCCGGCCTGCGCAAGAAGACCGACGTCTTCATGACGCCCGGCTATCTCGAGAATTACGTGCAGTCGATCTTCGAGGGGGTCGGCGGTATCGAGGGCAAGACCCTGGTGGTCGGCGGCGACGGCCGATATTTCAACGACACCGCGATCCAGACCATCCTGAAGATGGCCGCGGCCTCCGGCGCGGCGCGGCTGATCGTCGGGCAGGGCGGCCTGTTCTCGACGCCGGCCGCCTCGAACATGATCCGCAAGCGCGGCGCCTTCGGCGGCCTGATCCTGTCGGCGAGCCACAACCCGGGCGGCCTTCACGGCGACTTCGGCCTCAAGTTCAACATGGCCAACGGCGGGCCGGCGAGCGAGGCGGTGACGTCCGAGATCTTCGCCCGCACCCGGACGATCCAGAGCTATCGTATCGTCGAGGCCGACGACGTCGATCTCTCGACCCTCGGCACCTCGACGATCGGCGGGACCAAGATCGAGATCGTCGACCCGGTCACCGACTACGCCGAACTGATGGAATCCCTGTTCGACTTCGACGCGATCGCGGCGATGTTCCGCTCCGGCTTCACCATGCGCTTCGACGCCATGCACGCGGCGACCGGACCCTATGCCAAGGCGATCCTCGAGGGTCGGCTCGGCGCGCCGGAAGGAACGGTCGTCAACGCCGTGCCGCTGCCCGACTTCGGCGGCGGCCACCCCGATCCGAACCCGATCTACGCCAAGGACCTCTACGACCTGATGGCCGGCCCCGACGCGCCGGACATGGGGGCCGCTTCCGACGGCGACGGCGACCGCAACATCGTCATCGGCCGCGGCGCCGTGGTGACGCCCTCCGACAGCCTCGCGATGATCGCCGCGAGCGCCCATCTCGCCAAGGGCTACACCCGCGGCCTCGCCGGCGTCGCCCGCTCGATGCCGACGTCGGGCGCCGTCGACCGGGTCGCCGAGAAGCTCGGCATCGCCTGCTACGAGACCCCGACCGGGTGGAAGTTCTTCGGCAACCTGCTCGACGCCGGCAAGGTCACGCTCTGCGGCGAGGAGAGTGCCGGCACCGGCTCCGACCACGTCCGCGAGAAGGACGGCCTCTGGGCGGTGCTGATGTGGCTCAACATTCAGGCCGTGCGCAAGGAGACCATCGCCGAGATCCAGTCGGCGCACTGGGCCGAGTTCGGGCGCACCTTCTACACACGCCACGACTACGAGGCGGTCGCCTCGGACGACGCCAACGGCCTGATGGCCCATCTGCGCAGCCGGCTGTCGGTTCTGCCGGGAACGACCGTCGCCGGGCTCGAGATCGAGACCGCCGACGACTTCGCCTATACCGATCCGGTCGACGGCTCGGTCACGACCGGGCAGGGCGTGCGCATCCTGTTCAAGGGCGGCGAGCGCGTCGTCTTCCGCCTGTCCGGCACCGGCACGGAAGGGGCGACGATCCGGGTCTATCTCGAGAAGTTCGAGCCCGACGCGGGCCGGCACGGTGTCGACGCCCAGGAGGCGCTCGCCGATGTCATCGCCGCCGCCGACGCGCTCGCTGGCATCAAGGCGCGGACCGGGCGCGAGGCACCCGACGTCATCACCTGAGCGGGACGGTCACCTGAACGCGTCGGCGGGCGCTCCCGCACCGTGTCCCTCGGGCTGCGGTGCCGGCGATCAAAAAGGAAAGGCCCGGCGAACCGGGCCTTTCGCGTTTTCCGATCACATCGCCTCGGCCTGTCCCGGCCAGTAGGTGCCCTCGGCGAGTTCCTTGCCGGAGCCGACCAGCTTCTCGCCGCCGAGTTCGACCATGATCTCGTAGACCTTGCGGGCACTCTCGATCTCGGCATCGAGCGGCTGCGAGGGGATGCCCTCGCGGAAGCGGTCGCGCAGGGCGGCGAGTTCCTTCTCGTCGTCCGGCCGGATCACCGGGGCGAGGCGCTCCCACTCGGCGTCGCTGGTCGCGAGGATTTGCTTGGCCTCGCGCGAGGCGGCGACGAAGCCCTTCATCGCCGCGGTGTGGGCGTCGGCGAACTTGTCGTGGAAGACGTAGCCGATCGCCGCGGATTCACCCGCCGCACCGAGGGCGGCGGCGGCGTCGTTACCGCTGTAGAGCCGCTCGAAACCTTTCGATTCCAGCTTCGCGCAGTAGTTCCAGAAGTTGAGCGAGGCGTCGAGCTCGCCCTGGACCAGCTTCTCGGTCAGCAGCGGCGGCGCGCCGAACTGCGGCTCGGCGTCGGCCGAAAGGTCGATGCCGTAGTCGCGCTTGGCGACCGCCTGGATCATCAGCCAGTTCTTGTCGAGCGGTCCGCCGGCGACGCCGATCTTCTTGCCCTTGAGGTCGCCGAGATCGGCGATGCCGGCGCCCTGCGGTACCATCACCGCGCCGACGGCGGTCGAGAAGGGCACGAAGGTGAGGTCGTCGCCCTCGGTGCGCTGGCGCGACACCCACAGCCAGTCCGAGACGATGACGTCCATGCTGCCACCCTGCAGGCCGATCTTGGTCGCCTCGTTGTTGGCGACCTCGACGAGTTCGAGCCTGAAGCCGTGCTTCTGGTCGAGCCCGTGGGTCTTGATGACGTCCATCTCCCAGTTGACGGTGCCGAACTTGAGCACGCCGACGCGCACCACCTCCTCGGCGCCGGCGAGGGTCGCCGTCGCCGAGAAACCGAGGGCGAGGGCGAGCGGAGCGAGGCGCTTCATGGTCATGAACTTTCCTCCGAAAGGATCGAGGCCCTGCTTCTGGACAGGTGCCGCGCATGCCTTGTATCGTAATTGCGGTCTCGGGCGACCACACCTAAACAAAAAATCACATCAGCCGCCATTCCGGGGGTGAACGGACGTGCCGGCGCCGTCGAGGGGCCGGCGTCGGCCGGATCGCACGGCCAGCCGGCGGCGGGGAGGGTGTCGAGTGGTTACCTTGCGCGACGTGGCGCGCCGTGTCGGGGTTTCGCCGAAGACGGTGTCGCGCGTCGTCAACGAAGATCCGGCGGTGACGCCGGAAACCAGAAAGCTCGTTCTCGAGGAGATCGAGCGGCTCAACTACGTCCCCAACCAGGCCGCGCGGATGATGCGCACGGCCACCTCGCCCGTCGTCGGACTGATGACCGACGTCGTCGCCACGACCCCCTATTCCGTCGACATCGTCCGCGGCGTCCAGTCGGGACTGCTCGCCTCCGGACGCACCCTCCTCATCGCCAACACGGAGGGTCAGGCGCGGATCGAAAGCGATTACTGGCGGGTGTTCCGGTCCCACAACGTCGCCGGCACGATCTACGCGACGATGTTCCACCGCGAATGCACGGTGGCGCCGCAGGGCTTCACCAAGCCCGTCGTCCTCGTCAACTGCTTCGCCGCCGACGGTGCTCGCCCGACCATCCTGCCCGACGACGAGGACGGTGGCTATTGGCAGGCCCGCCATCTCCTCGAACTCGGTCACCGCCGCATCGGGACCATCTCGCTCAATCCGGCGATCCGGGCGACCGGCCTGCGCGCGGCCGGTGCGGCCCGCGCCTTCGCCGAGGCGGGTGTCTCCGGCGACGGGCTGCCGACGCTGCCCGGCTTCGTCGGCCCGGTTGAGGTCGAGCGATTCGTCGCCTTCGCCGCCGCGATGGAAATGCTCGCCGGCGCCGATCGGCCGACCGCCGTCATCTGCGGCAACGACATGATCGCGATCCAGGTCTATTGCGCCGCCGCGCGCCTCGGTCTCGCGATCCCGGACGACCTGTCGGTGATCGGCTACGACGATCTGGCGATGTTCGCCCTCTCGCTCTATCCGAACCTCACGACGGTACGGCTGCCCTATTTCGAAATGGGCCGGGTGGCGGTGGACCTGATCGAGCCGGCGGCGCGTGCCCTGGCGCCGGGCGAGCCGGTGCTGGTGCCCTGTCCGCTGGTCGTACGCGACTCCTGCCGCCCGCCCGTCTGATCGCCGCGCCGCGACGGCGGTCGCTGCGCGGACCGCGTGACGGTGCGTCACGGCGCCGGGGGCAGGGCGCAGGCGGTGACCCGCTCGACCTTGGTGGCGTAGCGCACCGCCGGGTAGCCGTCGAAGAAATCGGGAATGACGAAGGTGCCGGTCTCGCCGGGCGGAATCAGCGCCGCGGCGGAGAGCGTCACCGTCGAGAGGTTGAGGTCCTGGGTCGTCACCTCGAGCCCCGTCAGAACGAGATCCTCGAAGCGGTTGGTGACCTGCCAGGTGAAGATGTTGAACTGCTGCTGCCAGGACGGGTTCGCGCCGCGGAGCTGCCGGAATTCGGGCAGGGTGAGATCGCGCCTCTCGCAGGACCGGAGCCGCTCGTCGAGGCCGCTCGACGCGATCTTCCCGCGCATTTCGCGCTCGCAGCCGTCGCGGCAGCGACGGACCGCGTCGGCTCGGACGAAATGGTCCTGACTGGCCAGAGGTGCATCGCGCATGCATGCCGCCACGCAGTCGGCCTGCGCGGCCGTGGGCGTCAACAGCAGCAGGCCGCTGACGAGTGTTCCGCGGATCATGGCTTCCCTCCTTCGATCGTCCTCGCAGCGGGATACGAAGGGGAAGGATCGTCGGTTCCGGGCCGGGCGACGATTCGCCGTGCCGCGATGTCGCAGCCGAAACCAGGGCCATGAAATCCGGCGGCCGCAGAGGTGCGAAGGCGTGGCCGAAAGGGCGTCGGCGGGACGGTTCGAAATCTCGGCAATCCGCAATGATGCGGGCCTTCTCGAGCCGGACGTCAGTCCAGTTCGACCGGCACCCGCGGCTGCGGCTCGACCTGGTCGCGGACGAACATCAGCCCGGCCTCGTCGCCGGCGCGCCAGACGACCTTCGACTTGCGCAGGGCGGTCTGGCCCACGATGTGCAACTCGACGTCGTCCGGCACGGCCCGCGAGCGCACGGCGCGGATGCGGCAGCCGCCGGGGGCGTAGTCGACCACCACGACGGGGATGCCGCGTGATCCATCGTAGGCGAAGGCCTGCCAGTTCGAGGGGGTCCGGGGATGAGCGCGTCTTTCGTGAAACGAAGGCATGACGACTCCGGCGCGGCGCGCGGTGGGTTCGAAGCGGTAAGGTAACCGGAAGATTGTTAAAATTACGCGAATTCGACGGTTCGGGCGCTCGCCCCGCGAGAGGTGCCCGCCGATCCCGCTCCGCAGCCGGACGTCGGGGTACGACGAAACCTCAACCTCGAGGTCAAAAAAAACGCCGCCCGAGCGGGGCGGCGTCCTGAAGTCTTAGGGAGGAAGCCATGGATGGCTTCATGACGGGAGGACCGTCACCAGGAAAAGATGCGCCTTTTTCGCCGCGCCGACTATGCTCGTCCGGGAATAGCACTCGTTCCGTTTGAGTGCAGTGCCGAAAGGTCGCGTGCGGCGCGGCAATCGGCCGGAACCGTCCCCTCGACATCCCCCGGCGCGCCGTGGGATAGGAGCGACGAGACAACAGGAACGAACCGGTCCCTCGCGATGCACGTCAGCGAACTCGACGTCAGGAACGCGGCCGACGCCTTCGCCCGCCTCGCCGGGACGCGGCACCTGACCTTCCTCGACAGCGCCATGAGCCACGCCACGCTCGGTCGCTTCTCCTTCCTCGCCGCCGATCCCTTCGCCACCCTCGAGGCGAGGGGCGGACGCACCTTCTGGGCCGGGGAAGAGGTCGCCGGCGACCCGCTTACCGTGCTCAAGGACAAGCTCGCGCTCTACCGCCAGCCCAAGCGCGTCGGCCTGCCGCCGTTCCAGGGCGGCGCCGCCGGCTTCATCTCCTACGATTTCGGCCGCAGGCTCGAACGGCTGCCCGACCCGGCTGCCGAGGAGGACGGCGTTCCCGAGCTGCTCCTCCATTTCTACGACGTCGTCCTCGCCTTCGACCATCGCGAGAAGCGGGCCTGGCTGTTCTCGACCGGCTGGCCGGAGACCGAGACCGGGCGGCGGGCGTCGCGGGCGATCGAGCGGGCACAGGAGTTCCGCCGCCTGCTCCAGAGCGCGCCGGCGCCGCGCGGCGTCGGCGTCGCCGAGCTCGACTGGCACTCGAATTTCAGCCGGGCCGACTATGAGGCGGCGGTGGCGCGCACCGTCGACTACATCCTCGCCGGCGACATCTTCCAGGCCAACATCACCCAGCGCTACGCCGCCCGGTTGCCGGAAGGCTTCGACACGGTCGCCTTCTACGAGCGCCTGCGCCAGGTCAACGCCGCGACCTTCGCCGCCTATCTCGACTACGGCGATCTCGTCGTCGCCTCCGCTTCGCCCGAACGCTTCGTCCAGATCTACGACGGCCGCGTCGAGACCCGGCCGATAAAGGGCACGGCGCGTCGCGTCGCCGACCCGGTGGAGGACGCGCGGATCGCCGAGGCGCTGCTCGCCTCGGAGAAGGACCGCGCCGAGAACGTGATGATCGTCGACCTGCTGCGCAACGACCTCTCCCGGGTCTGCCGGCCGCACACGGTCCACGTGCCGGCGCTCTGCGGGCTGGAGAGCTACGCCGGGCTCCACCACATCGTCTCGGTCGTCTCCGGCGTCCTCGAGGACGGCGCCGACGCCTGCGACCTGATGCGCGCGGCCTTTCCCGGTGGATCGATCACCGGGGCCCCGAAGATCCGGGCGATGGAGATCATCACCGAGATCGAGGGCCGCGGCCGCGGTCTCTACTGCGGATCGATCGGCTATTTCAGCTTCGACGGCAGTGCCGACACCAATATCGCCATCCGAACCGTGACCTTCCGCGACGGCGAGGCCTTCTTCGGCGTCGGCGGCGGCATCACGGCGCTGTCCGATCCGGCGGCGGAATACGAGGAGACGCTGACCAAGGGGGCTCGCATCTTCGCGGCCTTCCGGCCCGACGCCGACACCCCGGCCCCGGCGACGAGGGAGGCGGACGCGCCGTGATCGTCATCGTCGACAACTACGATTCCTTCGTCTCCAACGTCGCCCGCTATTTCCGCGAGCTCGGCGAGGAGACCCGTCTCCTGCGCAACGACGCGGCGAGCGTCGCCGAGATCGCCGCGATGGCGCCGCGGGCGATCGTGATCTCGCCCGGTCCCTGCACGCCGCACGAGGCCGGCGTCTCGCTCGACCTGCTCGCCGAGCTCTCCGGCACCGTTCCGATCCTCGGCATCTGTCTCGGCCACCAGTGCATCGGCGAGGCCTTCGGGGCGAAGGTCGTCCGCGCGAAGCATCCGATGCACGGCCGCGCCTCGATGGTCACCCACGATGACGGCGGCCTGTTCGAGGGCCTGCCGAACCCGCTGCGCGTCGGCCGCTACCATTCTCTCATCGTCGAAGACGTCGAAGCGAACGGTCCGCTGCGGGTGACGGCGAGTTCGGAGGACGGCGAGGTGATGGCGCTGCAGCACCGGGTCCACCCGACCTTCGGCGTCCAGTTCCACCCCGAATCGATCCTGACCGAGAGCGGCCACGCCATGCTCGCCAATTTCCTTCGGGTCACCGCGGAGCACGGCGGCCCATGATCTGGCTCGACGGCGTGCTGCACGAGGGACCGACGGTGCCGTGGAACGCGGCGGATCGCGGCCTCCTGCTCGCCGACGGCCTGTTCGAGACGATGCCGGCCTTCGGCGGGCGGATCTTTTCTCTCGCCGAACATCTCGCCCGCCTGGGCGGAGGCGCCCGCCTGCTCGGCTTCGAGG
>Ga0065721_10050751_pt1 | contig 18106 bp, 29 predicted proteins | sample Mesricmetagenome_FD_59108 | JGI IMG/M metagenome (GOLD analysis project Ga0065721, IMG submission 59108) | Mesophilic microbial community from rice straw/compost enrichment Sample: eDNA_1 v2 (version 2) | ecosystem: Engineered > Solid waste > Grass > Composting > Bioreactor | place: USA: Davis... | reverse complement strand
AAGTTGGCAAGAGGATCATGGAGTACGTTTGGCCAGATCGGAAACATCGAGCCAAGATCAACGAAGCCGGGTCCTCGAATGCGCAAGGCTTGGTCAAGAGTCCAGTTCGTGCATCGGTCGACTCACCTCGGGGTTTGCACGGGTTCCCAGTCCCTGCTGAAGCTCTCGCTGCGCCACGAAGGCTTGGTCCCTCCAGGTCATTCACTGATTTGCGAGGAGCAGCTGATCACTTCTTGACTGCTCCAATATTCCTTCACCGTAATAAGTCGAGCGATTCCTTCAACCCAGACCGCAACCACGCAAAGCCAGCAAATGAGAACTCAAACGAGGCGGAAAATCTTGCAAGCGAGGCCACAGATGCGAACGTCATGAAAACTCGATCCAGTCAAAAGAGCTTCGTCTATGTCCGCATTGCCAGGTAAGTGTCCACCTTGTGTATTTCGTGCTCTGTGTCTGACCCCTCGTATCCAGCTTGAACCTCATCTTGAGTATCTCGAAAGAAGGCTCTTTTGAGTGCCGGGATGCAAAGATCAAAACGCGTGACTTGGAGTATCGCAACCAGACATGGAGCGTGCGTGTTCCAAGCTTGTGTGGCTGGCGAAAACCTGGCTAACAAATTTAATCAGTTCGAGGAGCTAGTCAGCCAATTCATCCCCTCCAATATGAACTGGAAAGGCTGGGTCAAGATGGCATTCCACCAGCCTTTGCTCCCAGTGTTGCCCGTAGCGAGGGAACTCCTGTCTAAGACCAAGTGGACTTCATCAAAGGCGGCGCCTGCTCATGAGAGTCCGTTCAAGCTTCTCCACCCACGGATGCTGGTGGTTACGGATGATGACGCGAGGCTTGATTGGATGCAGAAAGAAGGGAGGGCCAACTCGGCAAGTGCACCTCCTATGAGGGCGAAGTCGAGAAACCGTGGAGATCCGCTGGATGGAGGTCTGACGCATATTACTTCAAAGGACATTACAACGGAACCAGAGAGTATTGACACACGGCAGTCTGGCGGGACCAAACGTGTCAAGGCTCTTTTCAAACGACATAAGAACAGTTCCATCGGAAAGGATAGTTTGGATAACTAGTTGGTATTTTGGGCTTGGACACTTTCTTTGGGCACCTTTCATCTCTTGGGACTTACTGTATTCTATTTATTCCTTTAAATGGTTCTTCTTGGCGCTGAACTGCCTTTCGGATTGAGAGTTCCTTTGCGAAGGTGCGCTGCGCAGTCTGAGCCTTGCGAGGCGGAACTGCTGCGCCAGTTGAAACATAGGGGGTTTATTACTTGTTGGAGATATCATATGTACTGCCCCTTTGCTTACAAGCACTCGCAGTCTATCGCCTCGCTCATATAAATCGTCTGGACGCTTCCGGTTCCTTTCACTCCATCGCGTCGCCAAGGCAGTCCCCTAGTAGAGCAGGCCCATCCCTGTTATGCCTTCCATCAGGGTAAAGAGCTCTGGTTATATCAACATCCGAGATATCTTTCCGGAGGCCCGGCAACCCGGCGCTGCATCCGTCCCAGCCTCAACCCTTTCTCCTCTTTCTGAGAATCCCGCACAACCAACCCGACCATTCTCACTCCCCCTCCAACCCCGCGCAGAAGGTGTCCAGGAGCAAGAGTCAATCGATGTTCCTCTCAGTGCACCAGTACACCTTGCACCAACAACGGACTCCACATGGACAAGTCGCCGGCGTTCAAACAGTCGGGTCCAAGCGCACTTGTTGGGAACGCACTCTGCGCGCCCACGATCTCAATGGTCCACTTCTGCGACAATCCACTCCTCTTCGACGGATCCACTTTATGCTCAAAGCCCCACCATCAGCGCCGCCTCGCCAACACTGGCTACCCAGGGTACCCCTCATAGCCAAAACTTGACCCTGCTTCAAGGGCGCGATGCCGATATTGAATATGCCTCTGAAACCCGCAGTCCAGGGATACTCGAGAGGAATTTTAGCATGGATTCCAAAGAACCACGCTCTTCTAGACCACCTTTAGCAGATGGTTTGGTGGAACAGGAGGACGACCACCATCATGACGATATTGTCGAGCACCTGGACGTTATCGGTGTGTGATTCCCTGAGCCTGGAGAAATCACTTTCACAAACTATACTTTTGTCAGACCCGCAAGTTGGAACAGTGTCGAACCTAACAAACGCAGCCAATTCCCTCTTGATGCAAGTCCCACTATTGAGTGTCGGGCCGGTCATGCTGACTTTGGCACTTTGGACAGACCCCCCCTTGGTTTCTCGCGGAGACCTGTCATCGTGCTCTCGGCGCCTCCTCGTCAAGCAGCTGATGCTGAAAAGAACCCGTTTGAGGACGCTCTCGACCGCCATGTAGACGATGTGTTACAGCGACCTTCGAAATGGCGTCGGACGCTGATGGGGGTTTGGTCGTTCCTCAAAACACGTACGTTCAAACCAATTAGTCGCGTAGATATCCATTTTGACTCTCAAACAGCTATGGGGGTACGTCTTGTGCCAATTTGATGTAGGGATCGCATTTCATAATACCTCTGTTCCTTTGTCAGATATTGACAGGAATCTATGGCTTTCTTGTCGGTAAGCACATCCTCCACCTGTTCCCGCGCTGACGCTAAGTCGGCAAGTCTAGTTTTCTGGGGAGCTGCCATTGTTTTCTTTCTTGCGAAGATCATCAACCTCCACAATGCGAATACCCAAGGATTTTGGGTTGAGGTATCATCACAAGTTGTTTGTGGTGAGCTTTACAACACAATCTTCGTCCCTCTTTCCATGTTCACACATCGGTAGCCCTCTTCACTGTCACCAGCGTTGGGTTTATCCCTTCTCGAGTACTTTCTACCTACCGTATGACTTACCCCCTTTCGTCTCGCGTTCTCTTCTGATGAAGCCTCCAAGGGATCTACAAGATATGGAACTATAAGCGGATTACAATCAAGAGACGAAAGGCCGCAAAACTGCCTCAGCTATTTGACATGGACGACCTCCCGGACCCGTACTATGACCCCAATTTTGTTCGCGTGCTCTCCGAAGAAGAACACAAAGATTTACATCGGCGTGCGTCGTTGTCCGTTTTGTACGGTGTGTCCTGCTCGAACTTGACTTCATCTAGAACAAGTGCAGTTTGCGTATCATCAGACTTGGTACAGACCGCATGGTACTGAAACGCATCGCGTATGCCACACATACTATCTTATCTGCTTCTGTGTCTGACCTTCTGCAGGCGTTTCCCATAGTGTATGTCTGCTGAGTTGAGAATGGGTTAAGTTGGGATTTAACGAGCGAGATAGCATGGCCCTTTGGATATGCCTGTTGAACGATCTCAACTCCATCTTCCAGGTAGTCTTAGCTGAGAACTCATCTTTTTGCAGCACTAAACCTTTAACCACCAGATTTTTCTATGTGGAACCATGTGGGGGTTGAATCGGTATGTTTTCGCTCTTAAGCTGGACATGGAATTGAACTTTAGTCACTGTTAGATTCCAACGCCCGGCTTGGACTACTGCGATTCTTATTCCTGGAGGTTTTCTCGCTGGAATTGGCGCTGCAGTGCTGATTTGGAGGGGAGGGGAGAAGACAAAACGCGTCGAAAAAGTCCGCGCACGGTTGCGCGCGGCGCTTGCTGCTGAGCATCCTTCATCTCCGACAGCGCTCCAGGACTCGACTCAAGGTGCAACCATCACGACCTCGATATCCAGAGCAGCACCAGGACCTAACGATACTGACGACTTAGAGGTCCCGGAGAACATTTCTGTGAGAGCGACGTTGGGAACTGTAAGGTTTGCGGAGTCAAACCCATCCCCAGTAACCCCTCAGCGACAGACCCAGACCCCTGACATCGAAATTGACGAACTTATGACCATTCCAAAACGCACATGAAAACGGACGAATATTCGACTATTTTGTGCCTTGATACATACAACTAGTATTCAAATGCCATGAACCTGTGTGCTCTTTGTGACCTAATTTGACTGTGGCAACAGCCGTGCTTTATAGGCGTCCCAGCCCTCCGTTTTATATCGTTCCGCGCGGGCAGCGATGGAGGCGACATCGGTTGGATCCTTCCCGTATATCCCTCGCCCGACTATGATCACATCACATCCTGACCCCAAGATCACTTCCCGGGGAGTGCGATACTGTTGCCCCATGCTGTCACCTTTCTCCTCCAAGCCAACGCCAGGGGTGATAATAAGGAAATCCTCTGAACTGACGTCTTCTCCAGGAGCAGCGCCGATGCCGTCCATCCTACGCTGAGCGACGAACCCGATGACGAAGTCCTTGTTCCTTCTGGCCATCTGGACCGCCTCTTCAGTGTAGGTACCCTTGGTAAGGGCACCTTTGGTGCTCATCTCAGACAGGAGGAGCAGACCACGCTGAAGAGGGAGGCCAATTTTTGCCAGGCCTTGGACAATCGAAGGTCCAGGCACGGGATGTGCGTTCGTGATGTGCGCCCACTGAGCGATTTTGTGCACCCCCGAAGAGTATTGGAGTGCCACAGTGTTTCCTGTGGTATAAAGCGCGTCATTCATAGACTCGATATTTGATCCAGAATTATCGACGTGCCAATGTCTGCAAACTTTCGGTCTTCGAAGATTAAGAAGTCGTGCTGTTTCGCGAGAGCCTCGAGACGTTCGACAACCGAGTATTCAAAGTCTTCCAGTATATCAACATGGGTCTTGTTGTATCACTGTGTCAATCTCTGTTGTGTTAGATATATCGAAGAATAATTGCCTTGACTAAACATGTATAAGGACCAATGGCATCGATGATTGCAAGAAAATCTGCCGACTTGACTGTGTCCACACTGACACAAAGGTTCGTCTTTTTGCGTTCGATAGTTTCCAGGAGAGCCTTTGCAGCCGGGTTTGTCTGAAACTTGGCACGCTCGCCGTAGCTTTTTCTGTAGAGGTTCGATGCCATTGGCGATATGGTCGTCAAGGTCAGAGAGAGGAGCGGCGCTTGTGATGGAGATAAGATGACGCCTTCGCCTGAAAAAAAAAGACACCGACAAGCGCTTCGTCTCTCGACCACCACCTCACTTATGTCCACAGTCATCCTTCGTGAACGCGACCAAGACGACGACGAGATCGATCGATATACGAAACGGCCCAAGCTTGATGAACCTGACAACATTGACCTTCCAATAGTCGGGGAGGAGTCGCAACCTTCCTGGGACCATGTACTTCCACCTAGTCACGCACTGCTCGGAGTTCCGCTCCCTGAGGCCAAGGAAGGTGGAGCGATTCAATTCCTGGAAAGTGACGTGGGTATTTCCGAGTATATTGGGCGCGGGGAAGCCAAGATAGAGGGAATCATCAAGCAGAGGTTTGTCTCGATGAGCATCGTTCAAGAACCTTGTTGATGTTTTTCTTTTTTAACCATTCAGGTTTACCGACTTCTTGGTCTTTGAAATAGATCAAGACAGCAACGTGGTACACATTAAATCGCTCGAGAAACCCCAATCTTCAAAAAAAGCGCCTGAGGTCGAGCAGGCAGGCTCTTCCAATCCCCTCAAGTCCAAATCTGAGTCCGAGGTTGCTCCTCAGACCTCGGATAGTTCTCCCACCAATGCCAATGTTTCCGTCGAGGTAGCTGAGGCCCTCGTGACAAGTAGTGCTGAGCCAACACCTGAAGAGCCTTGGCCCGAAGTGTTCAACACCAAGCTCTCACCTTTTTTGACCCCACAAGGAATTGAAGAACTGAAGAAGCTCTACCTCGAAGGACCCGAACCGCCGCTCATCAGCGACGGGGGTTGGGCAGGCAGGGCTGCGAAGAAGAGCTCGGAGGGTGCTTCTGAAGAGCCAGTCGCTGCGCCCGTACCCGAACCTCCTGTCGAGGAGCCCAATGGACGCGGTGGTCATGGTGGCAGAGGTGGGCGGGGACGTGACAAGCGAGGAGGCCGTGGTGGAGGAAGGGGCGGCTTTTCTCTCAGGGAGGACACGCGCAAGGTGGTCTCAGAAGTGCGTCCACTTCGCTTCTCATTGTCAGAGCGACGCTAAGGGTCGAGTGAATTCTTGCAGGAAATCGATTCGAAAGAGACACGGACGGCATTTCACAGGACCATACGCGAACTCTTCAAGGGAAAGTTCGATACTCAAGCAAACAGCGACTGCCAAATCGTTATAAAATGGGCTAAAGGTGCAGGACGCAGTTCTGGCGGAGGTGGACGGAGTGGGGGCGCCAGCGGAGGACACAGCGCGATGCGGGGAACCTACCCTCCGTACATCCACTTCACACTCCAGAAGACCAATCGTGACACGCAAGATGCCATCGGACACCTCTCTCGAATCCTTCATGTCAATGTTCGAGACCTGTCTGTTGCAGGTACCAAGGACAAACGAGGTGTCACGACCCAGCGAGTGGCACTTAAACGCAACAACAAGACCGTCGAAGACGTGTGGAGGTTGGCCAATGGAATTGGGCCGCAAAAGAGCCCTCAAGATGCAGTCACCCAGCGCGGTGACAGAGGGATCCGCATTTCAGACCTTGTGTATCGCAAGGCTGGGTTGGAACTGGGCATGCTGAAGGGGAACGCCTTTATTATCACTCTGCGGTGCGTCCACAAGGCTTTTGTCTGAAAACACAAATTTCAGTGGATTGAAATTATTCAGTAATGTCAAGGTAGAGTCGATGGAGGTTTTGGAGGAGGCCATGAATACGATCAAGGACAAGGGCTTCATCAACTACTACGGTATGACAAACGTCGCTCTCACTCTCGCTGTGGACCGACCTTGAACCACATAGGGATGCAGCGGTTTGGAACTGCTGCTGTTCCTACGCATTCGATCGGCCTGGCTCTTTTGAAATCGGATTGGAACAAGGCAGTAGACCTCATTCTTCAGCAACGACATGGAGAGCACCCGGATGTTGCTGAGGCGCGTCATGCCTGGCTCGTAGAACGGGATCTTGACAAGGCGCTCCGACTACTTCCCCGACGCGTTGTAGCAGAGCGATGCATCCTTGAAAGTTACAAGAAGATGAAAGGTGACACCAGGAATGCGATGGGTGCACTTTCCACAGTGGGTCCCGATGTCTTTCCCACAGCCCTTCGACTGATGGAAGGGACAGATCCCTCGCAACCTGCGATTGATGTATATTCACGCGTACCAGTCCTACGTTTGGAACGCGATCGTGTCCGAACGCATTAGGTCATTTGGAGCGGACAAGCCTATTGTTGGAGACCTCGTCTTCGACAAAGGCGAAGAACTCGTTGGGGACAACATGAATATCGACAAACCGGAGGTAGATGAACAAGACGATGAGAAAGATGGTCATTCACCCACTTTGTCAACAAGGGTGTATACTGAATTGCTTTATTTACAGACTCTGGGAGGCCCAAAAGAAATAGGAAGCCCTATGTCCCGCCTAAAGTCAAGGCGCTTACCGAGGAGGACCTCGACAAGTACACTATATTCGATGTGATTATGCCTCTGCCAGGAACAGACGTTGCCTACCCTGGCGGAGTCCTCGGAGAACGTTATCGCCAATTCTTAGAAACTGATGGCCTTGATCCAGACAATTTCGTCCGCAAGCAGAGGTATATCCCAATCCCGATGCGCTCATTGCAGGCTGATCCAACCATGTGTGATAGGGACTACACCCTCAATGGATCGTACCGTGCCATGCTCCATCTTCCGAAGGAGTGCACCTGGAAAGTTATTCGCTACACCGATCCAGACATCGCCCTCGCGCAATCTGACGAAGACAAACTCCTTGGCTTCGATCCTCCTTCCATTGTTGAGGATGGCAAGTTCCTTGCTCTGCAGATCCACCTTAAATTGGGAACCGCCGCATATGCCACCATGGCGCTCCGTGAGATTACGAAAATGGACACAAGCTCGCATGTACAGATTAGCCTCACCCAGGTATCGGAGGACCAGAAGTATAAGGGTACGGAGGTGGATGTTCCTGGCGATGCTGGAGAAAGTGGAGATTTGGTTGTTGGGGAGGAAGGCTTGCCTGTCTTCAACGCATGATTCTGGAATAGGTGCTAGGTTGAGTCCCATATACTTGAACCCTGATAATCCACGATTTGAACGGCTTTTCTCTGCCGAACTCTGAAATTGGAATCAAAGGTTCATGGAGGTAGCGACAACCTCGTTGATCAAGCAGGGCTCTGCCAAGCGCATCATTGAGTGCCTCACGGGTCTGTCGGCGACTATGTGATCAGATGCGAAGTCTCCGCCTTGTAACCGAGACCGAATAACTGGCTGGTTGATGCGGCTCAGTGGCGAGTTTTGACGGACAACTTCCATGGTTCAGCAAGTGCGGAGACTGAGTTTGACTCAACGTATCGAGTGCGTCGCCTTTGTTTTCGTCTGAGAGTCCAATTGACGTTGTCCATGCAGGAATGACCCAAACCACCACTTAACAGGAGCGTTTCTTCCTCAAACGTGGGTCATAGTCATGGTCACTCCCAGTTGCATGCTCCGACGTGGAGGTGGATACTGAATGGATGCAAACTCAGCCCTGTACCATCGAAGCCGCCAAGTCGTGCGACATCACCAATACCACCCCGGCTCAGGAGGTCTCCACCCCAGGCCATTTCGTTCGAAGCGCCTCGGTGGCTGCAATGGGCCACCAATGACCGTTCGTCACCATCTCTCAAGTCGTGCTGTCACATTTTAACTGTTGTTCAGAGGTTGCTTTGAGGATCTTGATCACACCTATAGTGCTCAAAGTCGTTTGGGACTTCCTTTCTCCTCATCTGGGACTAGACAGCATCTCCAGCACGAACCCCTTCGCGCCCATCTTTCTCCTCTCTGGACATGTCACCGAATCAAGCGCCAACGATCCCCGTTACACAAAATCCCACCTCGACCTCCCATTCCTCGCGTACTACGTGATATTTTTTTCCTTCGTGCGACAAATCCTGGTAATTCGCGTTGCAAGGCCTCTCGCCAGTTACTTCGGCATTAGGAAGGAGAGTAAGATTGACCGTTTTGGAGAACAATTTTATGCCCTAATTTACTTCACAATCGTGGGGGCGTGGGGATACGTGCGTACAGTTCGCCTTGTCGTTGATAGCACCTACAGTCTCACCTGTTGGACAGCGCATTATGGGGCAATTGCCCACCTACTGGTACAAGACGGACGAATTTTGGCGAGGTCAGTTTGCCTTCCACACCGTCCGAAGTTCAATTCTCATCCCGAGTTTGTTCTTAGGTTATCCTCACTGGGATCTCAAGCCAGAGCTCAAGCGCTACTACCTCATGCAGTTTTCATATTGGCTACAGCAGTTCCTCGTTCTGGTCTTGGGTCTCGAGAAGCCACGGAAAGATTACTATGAGCTGGTCGCCCATCATTTCGTGACGCTTTGGCTTGTCGGGTCTGTGAACTTCTCTGTCATTTGCAATAAAAACAATGACTGACGTTTCGTCTCATTTAGTTGGAGCTATTGGTTGAACTACACTGTCATCGGCAGCGCAGTGTATATGAGCATGGATATCCCAGATGCTGCCTTCGCAGTACGCATCATCTCCCTACCAGTCCCAAGCTCGCAATCTAATGCTCTTCTCCACAGCTTGCTAAACTTCTCAACTACATGCGTTACGAACGCGCTAAGGTTGTTGCCTTTGTCGTCTTTATCTTCATTTGGACCTACTTCCGCCACTTCCTGAACATCAAAATTCTGTGGTCCACCTTGTACGAGTCTCATCTCGCTCCCGCTTCGAGCAAGGTGTGGGACAGCGCAACGGGACGCCATATGCCTAGTTGGATGCCGGCCTTTATTTTCGCATCCATTGCGGCTTTGCAGGCGTTGAATCTCTTCTGGTACTTCCTCATCTGGAGGGTGTTGATTAGGTATGTTTTACTACTCGATGTTGGTGGATGGAGAGCTAATGCATGGGGTCGATCAGGGCGATTCTTACGAAGGTCACAGACGACGAGAGATCTGACCATGAAGACGACGACGAAGAGGAGCCTTCCGAGGCTATGAAAGAGGATTAGCCTCAGCTCAAGCTCTCATTTCTCAGCGGAAAACTAGTCATAGAACACTGAACGACATTTTTTGGGAAGGATATTGTACACTTCCTCTTCCTTTATAGACAACGAACATTTTATGACCAGTCTCATAATGTTTGCTCCTTATTGCGGACGCCTAATTGGATGTACTCAACCAGCAACCCAGGGCAATCAACCAGCCATCCACCCTAATTTCTGGGCGAAGGCTGCGAGGCTTAGTGTTCAATGCTAATAACTATATTGCGCAATCTATGCTAGGAATGCGTTGAACATGCCAGAGATAAGTACAAGTGCATTGTTTAATCCACAAATAAAGTAACTGAGCCTGCGTCCGTTCACTGCCATCTACGATCAATTGAACGACCTCATAATACTTGCTCTCATACCGCCAACTTCTTCATTGGTGGTGTCGGTCCCGCCAATGGTTCTGATGGTTCAGGATCTCGCTCACCCACTTTCCGCTTAAGTCCCACCTTCGAGTCTGGCGAAGGGGATTCGGACTGCATGCGGAAACCGTTCGGTGGCGGGGTCGTTCTGGATGGTGATCGCTCTGGTGTGTTGCCCCGGCTTGATGACAATACTTCATTGCGTAAACGTGCAGCAAGGTTGTTTGTCGAAGACATTGCCTCTGCATGGCAAGTAGCATGGTAGATCTGTTCGACAACGGCAGTCAGGAATTGGCAAGGCGAGGGCGCCAAGGATATGACATACCTTGTCTTCCTTCAAGATAGCGTTCCGCCAAACCCACTCTTCATCATCCTCAAGGAATTCACATTTCATGTGCTCCTTGCATATCGGACACGAAATGTTCTTCGCCTCGTCTCCTGGGGGAACAACGACGAATTGTTGACGAAGATCTCCCTCAGAAGGGAGATCTACATCAATAGGAGCCTTGCCCTTGTCGGTACTCGGCACATTACGCACCCAATCCTACAACACAATCAGCCAGTGATATAACAGCGAGAGAAGGCGTACGTACATCAACGGTAGGGAACGAAGAACGAGAGTGGCCGCGACCGGCGTTCTGTGTTGCTTTGCGGTTGTGCTGGAAGTGCATATCGAGGTGAGATTGATGTTGTTGTTTCCCGACAGCCGAGTCGGAGAAGCGGAGGCCGCACTGCTTGCATTGGGCAGGGAGATGATCGTAAAGGAATGTCTTTAGCGTAGACGGGGCTCTGCGGATATGATATTAGAATCAGCGATCAGTCGAGAATAGACAAATTACGAACTTTAGAATCTCGGTGCTGGAGAGCACTGCCCTCTGAGAGAGGATAGCAGCTCGATAGGCTCTGAAAGAGTCATTTTCACCACTACTGGATGAGGATGCGACAGACTTCTCCGGAGCAACTGCTGGAGGTGGCGTAGCGGTCGAAGGAAGGGAAACAACGCCAGCACTGACTAGGTTGTTGATGATGTTGCTTAGCTTTGCGGTGTCAATGACCGCGGGATTTGATGAGGTAGAAGGTTGAGGAGCGGAAGATGTGGGTACGGGGTAGGCAGCAGGAGGATAGCGATCACCTGGGTAGACGGGAGGTGGGACAGGCAGTGCTGAGGGTCTTGCAGGGTACCCAGGGGCATTCCAATTGTTCTGGGGTATTGGCTGGGGTGGCGGGGCAGGAGCAGAGACTGGGCCTTTAACGAACTCACGGAGTTGCTTCGTGATCTGGTGCAGTTCGTCCTGTGTCACGCCAGGACCTTGAACACATCGTTTCAGCTGCCAGCGAGAAATGTGAGCACATATCAATGATGAACGAACGATGGACACGTACCTGTTGCATGACCTCGATCTTGTGTTGAGCGTCCAGATCGGCGGGGTTGGCTTGGAGGGCTCGGCGCTTCAAGTCGATTGCGAACTGAAGCTCGGAGAGAACTTGGGCTTTCGTTATCTTGAAAGTCTTTGAGTACCTCTTTCGCCGCGGTTCAGCCGGTCGACTCACCGAAAGGTCGCCTCTGTCGCCCCAAACTCCACGTTCGATCGCGATCTGGTTAACAGCACCGAAAAGTTCAGTTCGGTTGGGCGACCCGGTGCGCCATGTTATCAGCATCTCTTCCATCTTCTGTCGGGTCGCATCGTCAACCTGACCATAAGTATCGAGGAACAGACGCGAGACAACGGGTGCGAACCGGCGAGCATAAGGCTCGTGCACGTTTTTTGAAATAGCATCCAGGAGATAGAATGCAGGCAGCTTCACAGAAGGATGAGCCTACACAGGTGATTAGTCATCAATCCGCGGAATCCTGGAGAAAAGAGGAGAAAAGAACAAGAAAACGCTCGTCCGTCGTCGCAGTCAGGGCTCAAAGAGGCCGCTCACTCTCCACTCGTTTGTTCTGGCGCTCGATGATGGGGGAGACTGAACTACGTACAACGATACAGGCAGAGGAAAGGCTTGACTACAGATCGGCCAGCCCCGGAAGAGGGCGGCTGCGGAGATGAATCACTCACCCTTCGGATGTGATCTTCGACACAGCTAACGACGATGTCTGCATACCGAGCGTAGTCCTGTGCAAGCATGGAAAGATTCTGGATTATGGGCCGTGAATTGAAAGTGAGTTCCGACAGAGAGTGTGCATAATCTCGGCGGAAAGCGTTGGGGTCGACGTGGTACACTGGGGGTGGTTGAGAAGCTTGAGGGACTGGAGGCGAGAAGTGCTGGGGGTATTGGGAATGCGGTGGGTGACCATAATAAGGATTCACTGGGGGCTGGGGGTAGTGGGAGGGAGTAGTGGCGCCATATGGCTGCTGGTACACGGATGACTGGTACATTTTCACGAAGGGACTATCGTAGTACCCGTTGTCTCACCCTAGAAGACGGAAAAGAAAGCACAAAAAGAACTTAAGGCCCTCACAGAAACAAATGAAGACAAGCGACGGTAGTGGTTGAAGAAAAGAACTCGTCTTCTGATGGCACTGCTCCTACAGTGCCCACGTTGGTATTCAATCTCCGCCTCAATTCATCACATGCCGCAGCGTGGCCGGGCACATTAGGAAGTCCTGTAGGTATTCTAAGAGTTGGAATAGAGTGTCCCTGTCACTTTCAACACCTGAAAAATGTGAAAAACTCTTGTCATCCGTTGTTTTCCTTTGACCAGGAGCAGTTCTGTTCTCCACGTGACTTCAGTCCACATGATCCCCGCGGAGTTTGATTGTTGATTATCCCAAGGAATATACTTCGATTTTCGGTGATTTTCCCGAGCAGCTTTTCCCCCCCTCAAACCAAAGGTACGTCCCGGTTATCTAGAATCGCTCCACGATCCTCCCTAGACCCCCCACGGCTCTCGTTTGAACCCACATTTGCCTCCCTTCGCCCAAAACCTATGCTGGATGCACTAGGTCTCGTTCCGATGATCCTAACGCAAATCTTCGCAGATGTTGGACGTCCAGAAGTTCGAAGAGCTCCCTATCCCTGACGGTGTCGATGTCAGCATCAAGTCTCGAATCATCACCGTCAGCGGTCCCCGTGGAACCCTCACCAAAAACGTTCGCCATGTGAACATGGACATCCGACTCATCAAGGGTTCCAAGAACAAGGTCCTCCTCACCGTCTGGCAGGGATCCAGGAAGCATGTTGCTTGCCTCCGCACCATCCGCTCCATGATCAACAACATGATCACCGGGGTTACCAAGGTTCGCCCGCCTTACGATTACCCTCCGACGGAGTCAACTCACATCTCGATCTATAGGGCTTCCTCTACAAGATGCGAACTGTTTATGCCCATTTCCCAATCAACTGCATCATCAACGATGCTGGCACTGCTGTGGAGATCCGTAACTTCTTGGGCGAGAAGGTGCGCAATCTTTTGTTTGTTTCATTTTCTTGAAACTTAGTCTCTCACCAGACCGTCCGTCACGTCAACATGCTTGAGGGTGTTACCATCAGCGAATCAAAAGTCCAGAAGGATGAGCTCATCCTCCAGGGCAACGACATCGACAACGTCTCCCAATCCGCTGCCTCCATCCAGGGCATCTGCCGGGTGCGCAACAAGGATATCCGCAAGTTCTTGGATGGAATCTACGTTTCGGAGAAGTCAACTGTGGTCACTGATGACTAGGGGATAGACTGTCGATATTCTTGTACCGCTTCTTGACGACATCCAATATCACACCAGTGAAAAACACAACTTGTGGGGCAGGAGAAATGAAGCATTCGGGACTATGCTGGGTACAGGTATCCATGACAATGTAATGGGCCAAGAGTATTCGTTCCCTAAGGGATAAATGGGATCCAGACGCCAACCTTCGCCCGGTACTTGATGTAGTCGTCGCCGAAGAATCGAATGAGAGCGCGCTCCTCGCCTACACACCAGGGTCAGCCGGAAACTACACAGATGGCAACAAGTTACAGACCTTTGACGCGGTCGGAGAAGAACTGCCAGAGCAAGTATCCGTACACGACGAAACTAATGGGGTTCTGTAATACTAGCTGGGTCCCGAGCGCCCAATAGAAGAATCCCGTATAGGATGGGTGCCTGAAGTATCTGAACCGGCGTCAGGCAAAACATCCCAAAACCACACAAGTACCTACCCGTAGACTCCGTCAGTGACGAGGGAATGGTTTTGGCGTTTGACGAACGCGACCGCATGAGAGAAATTGGTTGCGGCGTGTATCATTGCAAAGGAACGGAGGAATTGCCCAGTAATAACCAATGCAAACCCTAGAGAAAGTAGTCAACGTCATGACGGTGTGCAGGCAACTGGTTGTGCGCACCGATTTCTGTCACGTAGGGGTAGGCCTTGTACTTCGGGTTGTACCAGCTTGTGGCAATGTATTCTGTGACCGCGACCGCGTTCGCGATGTGGTACGTCCTGCCATTATCGAGAAGGTATGCTTTTAGACGGCTGTCAGATATGACAAATGCGGGGAGATGCAAGACCACTCACAATCCACGCTACACTTCTCTCGATTCCACCCAGCTGTGACAACGAACTCGAGCAAATGGAAGACGGCCCAGATGGCGGCAAAGGCTCCTAGCTGATAGGTAAATACTATGGAACCAGGGATGCCCCCAGTGAAGTACAGGACTGATCCCAGAGCGAAGGTCGAACCCAGGCAGAAAGCGATGACCGCCGAGGCAAGCGGTGTGTTGGGGATGTTGCCGTTGGTCTGGACAGTTGCATCAGGCACCGTCTCGAGACTGCCTTTCGCTAACGCCTCTCCCCGTTGTTTGATGCGGTTCTCGATGCTGTCCTCTGGCACAGACATGGTGGGCAGAGAAAAGGTGAGATGGGTCTGTCGGGAGTGATCATCGTTTTGTTTCTGAAGCAACAATAAAGCTGGCAGCGCTAGCCTGTTTGGCCCTGGTTGGCCGTGACGGGCCGGCATTCTAACTCTTCCCTGACCAGCTCGCCCATGTTTTTCAGGGCTGTCTGGCTCCGGTGCCAGAGAGCATCCTATAGCACAGCGGTACACCATGACCCCACTAAACTCAGGAACATGGCCCTGGTGGCTCATATAGGTGGGTGCATCACCTCCATGTTCTCGGAACCTCGTCCTGATCCGCTGGTAGACTCGGGCAAAACGACCTTGACAGAGTCGATCCTCTATTGCTCGTCGTACACACGCTGCTCTGGCTCCGTAGACACAGGGAGCACCGTCACCGACTTCCTCCCTGTTGAAAGGGAACGCGGAATTACTGTACAGTCCGCAAGCATCCCAGTCAGATGGAAGGACTGGACGTTCAACCTCATCGACACTCCAGGACATGCCGACTTCGGAATGGAGGTAGAAAGCGCGAGTCGCGTTATAGATGGCGCTGTCGTCCTGCTGGACTCTGTGGAGGGTGTCGAGGCACAAACAAAGGGCGTCTGGCAGCAACTCGATAGGTACGTCGAGGGGTGGTTGCTTGATCCCTGAAGCTAACTGTTGACCTCACGTCCATCCAGGTACAACGTCAAGACGCGCATGATGTTCTTCAATAAAATGGACCGACCGGGAGCGTCGCTCACCAACTCCCTGTTATCCCTGCTGAGCCACCGGTTCCACCGCAACCCGACAATCCTCACAATTCCCGTGGCTTCCTTCGATTCGCATCACTACTCGCTTGGAGAGCCTGGGGTAGAGGGCATCGTTGACCTCGTCAAATGGCAGGTCTGGAAATGGGACAAGGAAGGCGAGGCGACGTTCCATCCTCTGCCGACCACCGTCGAGGAGCTCAACAAAATGCCGCTTTTCTCTCCCGACCACCCTCTACTGGACCACATCCCCGTCGCGCGAACGCAACTTATTGAAAACCTTTCAATGCACTCGGAAGAGCTTATGGAGCACCTTCTGGAGCTTCCTTCGACACCCTCGGCGTATCTCGAGATCGACTCCGCTCGTATCATGCCTCACCTTCGGAAAGCAACAATTGAGAATCAAATCTTGCCAATCGTCTGTGGTTCTGCATTAAAGCATATTGGGACGCAGGTTTTGATGGACTACGTTGGAGAGCTCTTTCCCAGTCCACTCGACGTTCCGCATGAACCGCAGACCCCAAAGTCGCCTGTTCGAATGCTTGCGTGGAAAGTCACTTGGGATGCCAGGCGTGGTTGGATGACCTTCGTTCGCGTTTATTCGGGTGAGCATCTATGTAGTAAGTGGGACTGACATGATCCTAATTTGATTCATAGGCAAACTCACCAAGGGGCATACTCTCCTCAACGCCGGACGGAACGTCCGCGAAAAGGCCAATCGGCTCCTCCTCCTTTACGCGTCCGAAGCCGAAGAGGTCGATGAGCTCCCCTGCGGTTCCGTCGGCGTCGTACTGGGACTCAAACACACCCGCACAGGCGACACTCTCATCTCTCTCGACGGAAAGTCAGACGATCTAGAATCCGTCGTCCTTCGTGATATCACCCCCCCTCCTGCCGTCGTCTCTACATCTGTCATTCCCCACTCGCACTCGGACTTGGACCCAGTTCAAGCAGCGCTAGACTCTCTCACGCGCACGGACCCCTCAGTCCGCGTTGACATTCAGGAGGGACAAATCCTCGTTCACGGCCTTGGCGCACTCCATCTCGAGATTGTAGAGAACAAGCTCCGCACCGAATGGAACGTCAACTTCGAGTTCGGGGATCGGCGCGTAAGTTATCGCGAAGCTCTTGGTTCAGGGGTCGCCGACCCTGAGTGGAACAACTGGTCCGCTGAAATCGCAGGGAAGAAGGTCCAAGTGTGTCTTCCTCTGGAAGTACGCGCTCTGGAGGAAGGTGAAGTCGGGGACCCAGTATGGGATGGGAACCTCGTTATTGGTCCAACTGGGAAACCACTCCCGAGCCCCGAGTCGATTGGTGCAGCCCGGCTCGCAGCGGTTGCAGATGGTGTGGCGACAGCGCTCTCCAATTCTCCGCACTCGAGTCTGCCCTTCACCAATGTCTATGTGAAGATTGGCGAACTACCGAAGGATGGGAGGGTTTCCATTGCTGCGTTGAACCAGGCTGCTGTTGCTGTGATGCGCACCCGCATCCGTAGCGCAGGCTTGGGACCTCTCCTTGAACCCTATGTCCACGCCAAAGTCTCGGTACCCGAAAGAAGCTTTGGCGTTGTCGTCAACGACCTCACCGAAAACGGCGGAGAGCTCCTTGAGATGGGCGAGGACGCTTCGTCATTCGATGGCTCGCAATCCGCTGCCTTCTCCGAGCAAGGCGTTTACGTTCCCCCCAAGTGGATCTCGCCGTCAGGAAATAGTCAGACTGGGGGAGCTCAATCGACGGCAAAACACATCATCCACGTCTCCGCGCCCCTTCGACAGATGTTTGACTATTCGAACCGGTTGAGGGCGATTGCGGAAGGACATGGAACTTTCGAAATGGCGGTGCATGGCTTCAAGGAGGTTTCGGAAAGTAGGAAGATGGAGATACTTAGGGAGATTGGAAGAGCCTGATTGTTCTCACTTGGATGCTCAGCTTGTTCACACTACACTTATTAAATTAACTTGCACACACACTATCGCCTTTTAGTTTTACCTACCATCCATCACACAATCTCATATATCCCTCTCCTCATCTGCATCCCCATATAGAACCTCTGTTTCCATCTCCTCCTCGTCCATTGCAGCTCCTGCTCGGTTGTCACCTGCGCTCTTCAATGCTTGGCTAAATGCCATCATGCTTCTGAACGGGTCTCCCTCGTCGTTTTCGTCTTCCGAATCCATGGTGTAGAGCTGTGCATCTGAGGGTAGCTGCGGG
>Ga0065721_10005753_pt1 | contig 18112 bp, 17 predicted proteins | sample Mesricmetagenome_FD_59108 | JGI IMG/M metagenome (GOLD analysis project Ga0065721, IMG submission 59108) | Mesophilic microbial community from rice straw/compost enrichment Sample: eDNA_1 v2 (version 2) | ecosystem: Engineered > Solid waste > Grass > Composting > Bioreactor | place: USA: Davis... | reverse complement strand
CCCGCCGGTGGCGCGGGCGTGCGCCGCCGCCGCCGTGGCCCGCCAGAAATAACGCATCCGCGCCTTGGGCGAGTTCAGCAGCCGCCGCACCGGCGGCCGCTTGGCCGGAGCGAAACCGACCGCGGCCCAGTCGCCCGCCAGCCTGTCCGCCCGATCCCTGAGCGCGACCAGTCGCTCCAGCGCCTCTTCCGCCTCGCACCGTCGCCCCGTGACCGGATCGACATAGCGGCTGTAGGCGATCAGGGCCGCCGCAGCGACCGTTTCCAGGTCCCGCGCCGCGCCGCGCCGCCCGGTGTCGACCGCATCCGTCGTCAGCCCCCATCCCGAATAGAAGGGCGCGCCGAAGCAGCGCACCGACAGCCCGCGCATCAGCGCCTCGAACCCCAGCGCCGAGGTCACGCAATAGACCGCGTCCACCGCCGCCAGCAGGTCCGCCGGCCGCACGTCGGCGTCGATCAGCGTGACGCCCTCCAGGTCCGTGATGCAGCCCTGCTTTCTTCCCGCCGCCACGGCCGGATGCCGCTTGACGATCAGTTGCGCCCCCGGCTCGTCCCGCCGCGCGACCCGCATCATCTCGGCGAAGCTGCCGGTGGACGCCAGGCCGTAGCCGATGGAGGCGTCGCCCAGCGTCTGGTCCACGATCAGCACCCGCCGTCCGGGCTTCAGCAGCGCCGGGTCCAGCGGCCCGCCCATATTGGTCTTGGACACGCCGGTCTCGACGATGCGGTCGATCAGCCCGCGCGCCCGCGCCCGCACGCCCGCGTCGCACCAGGTTTCGGCCTCGACGATCAGCCGCTCCAGTCGGCTGGGCCGCGTCGCGTCGTAGTAGACGCCCAGATCGTCGACGATGAGGCTCAGGCTCGTCGCCCCCGCCTCGCCGATGCCGACCGAACGCAGGAAGCCGTCCTCCAGCGCGACATAAGGCCGCCCCGTCTTCGCCGCCCAGCGCCGCCCCGCCGCCGCCGTCGGCTTCATGCCCCAGCCCAGCACGGCCTTCACATCGCCGCCCGGAGCCCGGCGCAGGTCGTATTCGGGCAGGAAGGCCTTCAGGAACGAGACCTTCAGGACCCCGGGCGCGCACACCCAGGCGGGCGTCAGATACGGATTGGCGGCGTCCTGCGGCAAGGCGTGTCCCGATCGGCGAAGCGCCGACCTTTAGGGCGGTTATGCGCGAGCGGCTAGGCCGAGGACGTGACACGACGACCGTAATCGGTCATGTCCCCCGCTCGCTTTTCCGAGGCCCGCCGATGCCCTTCCCGTTCGAGATCGCCGCCGTCGAAGGCCGCGCCCGCACCGGCGTGCTGAAGACGCCGCGCGGCGACATCCGCACCCCCGCCTTCATGCCCGTGGGCACCGCCGCCACGGTCAAGGCGCTGACGGTCGATCAGGTCAAGGCGACCGGCGCCGACATCCTGCTGGGCAACACCTACCACCTGATGCTGCGCCCCGGCCCGGAGCGGATGGAGCGGCTGGGCGGGCTTCACAAGTTCATGGGCTGGGACAAGCCGATCCTGACCGACAGCGGCGGTTTCCAGGTCATGTCCCTGGCCGGCATCTCCAAGCTGACCGAGAACGCCGTCACCTTCTCCAGCCACATCGACGGCTCCAAGCACGAGCTGACGCCCGAGCGCTCGATCGAGATCCAGGCCGACCGCATCGGCGCGGACATCTCCATGCAGCTGGACCAGTGCGTGGCCTACCCGGCCGAGAAGCCCGCCGCCCAGGCCGCCATGGAGCTGTCGATCCGCTGGGGCGAGCGATCCAAGGCGCGGTTCGGCCAGCGCGAGACCCAGGCCCTGTTCGGCATCCAACAGGGTTCGACCTTCGAAGACCTGCGCCGCCAGTCGTCGGAACAGCTTCAGGAGATCGGCTTCGACGGTTACGCCATCGGCGGCCTGGCCGTCGGCGAGGGCCATCAGGCCATGTGCGAGGTGCTGGACTATGCGCCCGAATTCCTGCCCGCCGACCGTCCCCGCTATCTGATGGGCGTGGGCAAGCCGGTCGATCTGGTGGAGGCGGTCTGGCGCGGCGTCGACATGTTCGACTGCGTCCTGCCCACCCGCGCCGGCCGTCACGGCCAGGCCTGGACCTGGGACGGCCCGCTGAACCTGAAGAACGCCCGCTTCGCCGAGGACCAGGACCCGCTGGACCCGACCCTGGCCTGCCCGGCCTCGTGCGGCTATTCGAAAGCCTATCTGCACCACCTGATCCGCGCCGACGAAATCCTCGGCAAGGTCCTGCTCAGCTGGCACAACATCGCCTTCTATCAGGCCCTGACCGCCGCCATGCGCGCCGCCATCGCCGAAGGCCGGTTCGAGCAGTTCCGCCGCGACTTCCACGCCCGGCACGCCTCGAACGGGTGACGTCGGGCCGGGCGCGACACCGCGCCGCCTTGCCAACGGGGACGACGCTCACCAACTGCAAACCTTCCCCAAGCGCACCCCTCGCCCGCGACAGGAGCCTCGATGACTCATGCCGACAGCCTGATCCTCACCCTGGTCGGGGGTTTCGTCCTCGCCTTCGTGTTCGGCATGCTGGCCAATCGGCTGAAGTTGTCGCCCCTTGTCGGCTATCTGGTCGCGGGGATTGTGGTGGGGCCCTATACGGCGGGCTTCGTCGCCGACACCGAACTGGCCCCGCAGTTGGCGGAGATCGGCGTCATCCTGCTGATGTTCGGCGTGGGCCTGCACTTTTCGCCGAAGGATCTGATGCAGGTGCGCCGCGTCGCCGTGCCGGGGGCCCTGGTGCAGATCGCCGCGGCCACTCTCCTGGGGTGGGCCCTGGGACGGTTCCTGCTGAAGCTGTCGGATATCGAGGCGGTGCTGATGGGCTTCGCCCTGTCGGTCGCCTCCACCGTCGTTCTGCTGAGGGCGCTGGAAGAGCGCAGGCAGGTCAAGGGCGAGATCGGCCGCATCGCCGTCGGCTGGCTGATCGTGGAGGACCTGGTGATCGTCATCGCCCTGGTCATGCTGCCCATGGTGGTGGTGCCGGCGGGCACGCCGACCGACCTGGGCGACCTGGGGATCAACGTTGGCTGGACCCTGCTGAAGGTCGTGCTTTTCGTCGCCGGCATGCTGGTGGTGGGCGGCCGGGTCATGCCGTGGCTGCTGGTGCGGATCGCCCACACCAAGTCGCGCGAGCTGTTCACCCTGGGGGTCCTGGCCATCGCCCTGGGCATCGCCTGGGTGGCCTACGCCCTGTTCCATTCGTTCGCCCTGGGCGCCTTCCTGGCCGGCCTGGTCATGAACGCCTCGCCCCTGGGGCACAATGCGGCGGAGCGGTCGCTGCCGCTGCGCGACGCCTTCGCGGTGCTGTTCTTCGTCTCCGTGGGGATGCTGTTCGACCCGATGATCCTGGTGCGCGACCCGCTGGCCGTTGTCGGCGTGCTGAGCATCGTCATCGTCGGCAAGTCGCTGGCGGCCCTGGTCATCACCAAGCTGTTCCGGCTGGACCGGGCGACCGGCTTCACCGTGGCCGCCAGCCTGGCGCAGATCGGAGAGTTCTCGTTCATCCTGGCCGCGCTCAGCGTCTATCTGGGGGCGATGAGCCGCGAGACCCACGACCTGATCCTGGCCGCCGCCCTGCTGTCGATCTCGCTGAACCCGTTCGTCTTCCGGCTCAGCGACTGGCTGGGCGGCCGGGCCGGCCCGTCGAGCGGGCGAAAGCCCGGCGCCGCCGAGGGGCCCGTCACCGATGCGGTCGAGCCGACGGCCTGACCTCTTGCAGGCCCGACCGGGGGCGCTATCGTCCGGCGCATGGACGCCCCTGCCTCTGACCTCGCGACCCTTCACTACGGCGACGGCGAATACGCCGTGCTCAAGCCCGGACGCTTCGTGCGCTGCGCGGTGACCGACCGCCCGATTCCGCTGGAGGCGCTGCGCTACTGGAGCCCCAGCCGGCAGGAAGCCTACTGGAGCCCGGCCGAGTTCGCCGCCCGGATGCGCGACGGCGACTGACGCCCCTATGGTCAAGCTTGGTCATCACGCGTCAACATTCCGGGCCTAGTGTCCCGTTCCAATCCTACAACAGGCGAACATGTCCGCCCTTCAGTCGCTGAACGTCCTGCTGGCCGACGACAACCAGCATATGCGGGCCATCGCCACGGCGGTCCTGCAGTCGGCCAATATCCGCAACGTCTTCGAGGCCGCCGATGGCGCGGAGGCCTTCAAGCTGTTGCGCGACCGGCCGATCGACCTGGCCATCGTGGACTTCAACATGTTCCCGCTGGACGGGGTGGAGTTCACCCGCCTGGTCAGGAACAGCGCGGACAGCCCCAACATCTACCTGCCCATCATCATGATGACGGGCCACGCCGAAAAGCGCCGGGTCACCGAGGCGCGCGACGCCGGCGTGACCGAGTTCGTGGTCAAGCCGATCACGGCCAAGGCGGTTCTGGACCGGATCAACGCCGTTATCTTCCATCCGCGCCCGTTCGTGCGGACCGACACCTATTTCGGCCCTTGCCGGCGCAGGCGGGACGTGGAGGGCTATGAGGGCCCGTTCCGGCGGTCGTCCGATTCCGGTCGGTCCAGCGCCGCATAGACGGCGTCGGGCCAGCGCTTGTGGACCCAGAACCAGTCCATCGGATGCTCGCGCACCCGATCCTCGACGAAGGCGTTCGCCGCCTGGATGCCGGCCAGGACGTCGGCGGCTCTGTCCTCGCTTTCGCCCACCACGATCGGTTCGTGCGCCGTCACCCGGAACCGCACGCCGGGAAGACGCGTGACCGACAACGGCTGCATGATGGTTCCAAACTTCAGCGCCAGGCGCGCGGCGCCGGGCGAGGCGTTGACCGGCTGGCCGAAGAACTGGACCTCGGGGCCCTGGTTGTACTTCTGATCCACCAGCAGGGCGATGGAATCGCCTCGCTTCATGCCGGCCATCAGCTCGCGCGTGCCGTCGCCCTTGGGCGCGAACAGGCGGATGCCGTAGCGCTCGCGGCTCTGGCGGATCAGGGCGTCCACATAGGGGTTGTTGGCGGCGCGATAGGTCACCTGGCACGGCACGCCCGAGGCCATGATGACGGCGGCCATCACCTCGAAGTTGGCCAGGTGGCCGGAGATCAGGACGGCGGGGCGGCCGCTGTCGCGGATGGCGTGCAGCCGCTCCATGCCGACCACCTCGACCCGTCCGCCCTCGGGCGTCAGCCGGTCCATCACGGCCAGCTCGGCGAAGGTGCGGCCGGTCTGCTCCCACTGGTCGACGGCCAACCGGTCCCGCTGGGCCTCCGGCATGTCGGGAAAGGCGATGCGCAGGTTGCGCGTCACCGTCCGGTGGGTGCCCGTCATCGGCCCCAGCGTGCGCAGCAGCCAGCCGCCCAGGCCGGAAGCCCGCTCCACCCCCAGCAGCCGCAGGAAGGCGAACAGCGACCGGAAGGCGAACGCCTCCAGCCGCCACACCAGATCCTGAAACCGATCCTTTTCCTTACCAGGCAATCGTCAGTCCGCCGTCCACCACCAGGGTCTGGCCGGTCACATAGGCCGACGCAGGGCTGCACAGATAGACGGCCGTGCCCGCGATTTCATCCGGCTGGCCGATCCTTTTCAGGGGCGCGGGGTCGGTGACGGTCTTCAGCAGTTCGGGGTTCTCCCACAGGTATCGGGCGAAGTCGGTCTGGACCAGACCCGGCGCGATGCAGTTCACCCGCACGTTCGACGGCCCGTATTCGACCGCCAGATTTCGCGCCAGCTGCATGTCGGCGGCCTTGGAGATGTTGTAGGCGCCGATCAGGGCGTTGCCGCGCAGGCCCCCGATCGAGGAGATGATCAGGATCGCGCCGTCCTTCCTCTCCAGCATCTGCGGCGCGACCATCTGGATCAACCAGTGGTTCGAGATGACGTTGTTCTGGAGGATCTTCTCGAACTGCTCGTCGGCGATCCCGGCCATCGGCCCCGCATAGGGATTGGTCGCGGCGTTGCAGACCAGGATGTCGATCTGGCCGAAGGCGGCGGTCGTCTCGTCCACCAGGCGCTGCAGCTCCTCCTTGGAGGCGATGTTGGCCGGCACCGCGATGGCGCGGCCTTCCCCGAACCGGCCGTTGATCTCGGCGGCGACCTCTTCGCACGGCCCGGCCTTGCGCGACGAGATGACCACCCGGGCCCCGTGCTCGGCCAGCCGCTCGGCGATGGCCTTGCCGATTCCGCGCGACGAGCCGGTGATGACGGCGACCTTGCCGGTCAGATCGAACAATTCCATGCGTTTCCCCTTGTTTCAGACGGGGATATGTCCCCGCCGCTCTAGCCGAACGCCATTGTTACCCCGATACTCGGCCGATTCCATCCGGGAGCGTCCTCCGCAGCGATGCGCAACATCACCACCGGCTTCCTGTATTTCGCCTATCTGTTCCTCGGCCTGACCGTGGGCGCCTTCCTGTGGCGCGCGGGGTTGGGGATCGGCGCGGGCGTGGCCGGCGCCCTGGGGGCGCTGGGCCTGCTGGCGGCGTTTCACGGCATCGTCACCGGCGTCGCGGCGCGACGGGCGCTGAAGAAGGAGATCGCCCAGGTCCGCGAGGCGCACCGCCTGCTGGCCGATGCGATGGAGTCGACGCAGGGCGCCCTGACCGAACTGGCCGAGGCCATAGAGACCGGCGCCCTGGCCGGCGCCGACCAGCTGACCGGCGAGGTCCGGATGCTGGAAAGCCTGGTCCAGCAGATGAGCGAGAGCATCGATCACCGCCTGGCCTCGGCGCCGCCGATGGGCCTGGACACCTTCGAGGGCCGCCATCGCGCCCAGTCGAACGTGCTGCTGCAGACCATTCACGAGGCGCTGAGCGAGAACCGGGTCGACCTGTATCTCCAGCCCGTCGTCTCCCTGCCGCAGCGCCGGACGATCTTCTACGAGAGCTTCACCCGCCTGCGGGACTCCTCGGATCGGGTGATGATGCCGGCCGAGTATCTGTCGGTCGCCGAGGGCGAGGGGCTGGTGCCGGCCATCGACAATCTGCTGCTGTTCCGCTGCGCCCAGATCGTGCGGCGCCTGGCCCGGCAGGACCGCAAGGTCGGCGTCTTCTGCAATGTGGCCCTGACCAGCCTGGGCGACGAGGCCTTCTTCCCGAGGTTCCTGGATTTCCTGAGCGAAAACCGGGATTTGAACCAGGCGCTGATCTTCGAACTGGGCCAGGCCACCTTCGACGCGCGCGGTGCGGTCGAGGCGCGCAACATGGCCAAGCTGGCGGACCTGGGCTTCCGCTTCTCGCTGGACAAGGTGCAGACGCTGGACCTGGATTTCGCCGACCTGCAACGCTCGGACGTCAAGTTCCTGAAGGTGTCGGCCGACCTGCTGGTCGAGCAACTGTTGGACCTGGACGGCGGCGCGCCCCTGCGCTCCATGCCCGACATCCAGGCGGCCGACTTCGCCGGCCTGACCCGCCGCTACGGCGTCGAGGTGATCGCCGAAAAGGTCGAGACCGAACGCCAGGTGGTCGACATCCTGGAGCTGGACGTCGGCATGGGCCAGGGCCACCTGTTCGGCGAGCCGCGCGCCATCAAGGAGCAGGTCCTGGCCGAGACGGACCCGCCGGCCGAGTTCCTGCGCTCCAACCTGCGCGGCGCCGAGAACCGCCGCCGTTTTCACTGAGCGGCGTTCGAAACTGCACTGCATTAAAAAAATAGTGCAGAATGGTGCACTTCGCGGCGGCGTGATTTCAAAGACCGGCGGGCATCGTAGAGCCGTTTCCGACCCAGGCGCGTCGATCGCCGCGACAAATCTGCAAGCCGTTGAAATCGCTGGAAATGAACCAGCGTCATTGTGAGAGTTGGAGGCGACTTCCTCTCACTTCGTCATCCTCCGGCCGGCGTAGCCGGACCGGGGGACCCAGCGGCGCCGCAGGCGAATGGTGCAACACGTCCGACGCTAGGCATGTGTGACAGGTTCGCGCTCCCGCGCGCCGCTGGGTCCCCCGGTCTCGCTGCGCTCGCCGGAGGATGACGAAAGAGGCCGGGCGATCCCGCTTCTCTCGCCCGGCCAGACGGGCTAGGACCGCGGCATGACCCTCCCCCACGCCCTGCCCCACCTCGGCGCCGTCGCCGGCGACTATGACATCCTGCTGTGCGACGTCTGGGGGGTGATCCACAACGGGCGCGAGAGTTGGCCCGGCCCGTGCGAGGCCCTGGCCCGGTTCAATCGCGAGGGCGGGCATGTGGTGCTGATCTCCAACTCGCCCCGGCCGGCTTCGGACGTGATCGCCCAGCTGGACGGCCTGGGCGTGCCGCGCGAAAGCTGGAAGGCCTTCGTCACCTCAGGCGACGCGACGCGCGCCGAACTGGCCCGCCGCGCGCCCGGCCCGGCGTGGATCGTCGGGCCGGACCGGGACGCCCCGCTCTACGCCGGCCTGGGCCTGGACCGCGCCAAGGGCGCGGCCGACGCCGCCTTCATCTCCGTGACCGGCCCCGAGAACGACGAGACCGAGACGCCCGAGGATTACCGCGCCCGCTTCGAACAGGGCGCGGCGCGCGATCTGGAGCTGATCTGCGCCAATCCCGACCGGGTCGTGCAGCGCGGCGACAAGCTGATCTACTGCGGCGGGTCGCTCGCCGACCTCTATGAATCGCTGGGCGGTCGCGTGGTCATGGCCGGCAAGCCCTATGGTCCGATCTACGACCTGGCCCTCAGGGAGGCGGAGACGCTGCTGGGCGCGCCGGTCGACCGGTCGCGCGTCCTGTGCATCGGCGACGGCGTGGTGACCGACGTGATGGGCGCCAACGCCCAGGCGCTGGACTGCCTGTTCATCGCCCAGGGCATCCACGGCGACCAGGCCAAAGGGCCGGACGGACGGCTGGACCCGGCCCGCGCGGGCGAACTGCTGAAGGCCGAGACGACCTACGCCCGCTACGCCGCGCTGGAACTGGCGTGGTGAGGCTCGCCATTCTGTCGCACCCCCGCTAAAGCCTCCTGATGGTCGAACTCGTTCAGCAACATCCCTCCGGCGGCTACATCCTGGAGGAGCTCCACGTCGGCATGGCGGCGGAGAAGATCGTCACGGCGACGGAGGATCGAATCCGCCTCTTCGCCGAGGCCTCCGACGACTTCAATCCGGTGCATCTGGACGAGGCGTTCGCGTCGAAGACGGCCTATCGCGGCCGGATCGCCCACGGCCTGCTCAGCGCCTCGTTCGGCTCGGCGGTGGTGGGCACGGTGCTGCCGGGCGCCGGCTCCATCTACATTTCCCAGACCCTGGCCTTCCACCAGCCGGTGCGGGTGGGCGACGTGGTGCGAATCGTCATCACCGTGCTGGAGGTCGAGGCCGAGAGCGCGCGGGTGAAGCTGAGCTGCGAAGGCTTCGTCGGCGACACCCTGATCATGGACGGAATCGCCGTCGTCCGCGTGCCCCGCCGGCGCAAGCCCTCGGCGCGCTGATGCCCGCGACGCGGCCGAGGGTCGTGCGGGACTGGCGCGGCCTGTCCGGGGCGGATCGGGGCGCGGCGGTCGCCGTGGGCGCCTTCGACGGGGTGCATCGCGGCCACCAGGCGGTGATCGCGGAGGCTCGGGCGGCGGCCGATCGGTTGGACGCGCCGCTGGGCGTGGTCAGCTTCGATCCGCATCCGCGCCGCTTCTTCCAGAAGGAGGCCGCGCCCTTCCGCCTCATGACGGCCGACCAGATGGCCGAGGCGCTGGCGCCGCTGGGCGTGGACATCCTGTACCTGCTGCCGTTCGACGCCGAGATGGCGGGCATGGGCGACGCCGACTTCGCCGGGCGCGTGCTGGCCGAGGGCCTGGGGATCCGCCACGCCGCCGTCGGCTTCGACTTCACCTTCGGCAAGGGCCGCACCGGCTCGCCCGAGGCGCTCAGGGCCTATGGCCAGGGGCTGGGCTTCACCGTCTCCACGGTCGCACGCCAGGACGATCCGGACGGGCTGAAGCTGTCGTCCAGCGCGGTGCGCGAGGCGCTGAAGGCCGGCGACATGGACCGCGCCGCCGCCATCCTGGGCCGGCCGTTCGCCATCCGCGGCGAGGTGATCCATGGCGACAAGCGCGGCCGCACCATCGGCGTGCCGACCGCGAACATCGACCTGGGCGACTACATGCGCCCGGCCTATGGCGTCTATGCGGTCCGCGCGCGGCTGGAGGACGGGCGGACGCTCGACGGCGTGGCCAGCCTGGGCGTCAGGCCCATGTATGCGCTGGAGGCGCCGCTGCTGGAGGCCTGGCTGTTCGACTTCGACGGGGACCTGTACGGCCAGACGCTGGACGTCCAGTTGGTCGCCTGGCTGCGCGGCGAGGAAACGTTCGACGGCCTGGAGGCGCTGAAGGCCCAGATCGACCGCGACGCGGCGGCGGCGCGGCGAATTCTGGCGAAGGCCTAACTCATTTTCGTCATCCTCCGGCGAGCGCAGCGAGACCGGGGGACCCAGCGGCGCCGAAGGCGAACTGGTTCAGCGGCGCTGACCGCTGGTGTCCGCGACAGGTTCGCGCTCTCGCGCGCCGCTGGGTCCCCCGGTCTGCGCCGCTGCGCGGCTTGCCGGAGGATGACGAAAGAGATCACACCGCGCGCAGCCCCGCGGCATACCGCTTCCAGTTCGCCACATAGTGGTCGGCCGACATCTTCAGCACGGCGACGTGCTCGGGGTCGCGCTCTCGCACCACCTTGCCCGGCTGGCCCACGACCAGGCTGTTGTCGGGAATGACCTTGCCCTCGGTGACCAGGGCGTTCGCGCCGATGATGCAGTTCTTGCCGATCCGAGCCCCGTTCAGCACCACCGCGCCGATGCCGATCAGGCTGTAGTCGCCAACTTCGCAGCCGTGCAGCATCGCCTGGTGTCCGACCGTCACCCCGCGCCCCAGCGTCAGGGGCGAGCCGGGATCGGTGTGCAGCACCGCCCCGTCCTGGACGTTCGCATCCTCGCCCAGCTCGATCGGCTCGTTGTCGCCGCGCAGGACGGCGCCGAACCAGACGCTGGCGTTCCGGCGCAGAATCACGTTCCCTATCACCGATGCATTCGGCGCGATCCAGTATTCGCCTTCCGGCGGAAGCTGAGGACCTTTGTCGTCAAGCGCGTAAACAGTCATCCGGACACCGATCATCTTCACGAAAAGAACGCTTTAAGCGTTTGGAAACCACGCTAGCATCAAACTGTTGATGCGATTCGAAGCTCACAAGGCCTCGAACGCGAAGCCGGATCAACCCCGGTCCGGTCAGATGTCGGAGCATCGCTTGGCGCGTTGGGATCCGGGACGGGACATGCGGCGACGGGACGTTCCCTTCGCGCACGGTCCCACGACCGATCCGGGCGGCCGTCGCGGCTCCGAGTCCTTCCTCCCCACGTCTATCCGAGGCGGTGCCCGTGCGGCTCCGCCTTTTTTCATGCCCTGGAGGCGTCCATGACCAAGCGTGCGGCAATGAAGCGTCAGGCCCGTGAACACGGCCTGCTCGATTCCCGGGAGTTCATGGAGGAGTCGAAGGTTCGACGGCTTCATGCGCATGAGGGGCGGCCCGAGCGGGCCGGCTGGTCCCCCTATCCGTCCAACGACGACCGCGACCAGGCCTATCTGAAGACGCTGAAGCCCAAGTCCGACGGCCAGGCCGAACTGATGACGGCGATGGACCACTACAACCTGGTCATGGCCCTGGGTCCGGCCGGCACCGGCAAGACCTATCTGGCCGTGGCCAAGGCGGTCGAGGCGCTGGAGGCCGGCAAGGTCGGCCGCATCGTGCTGAGCCGTCCCGCCGTCGAGGCCGGGGAATCGATCGGCTTCCTGCCCGGCGACATGGAGGACAAGCTGGCCCCCTATCTGCGGCCGCTCTACGACGCCCTGTCGGACCGGCTGTCGATGAAGCGGGTCAAGGCGCTGATGGCCGAGGGCCTGATCGAGATCGCCCCCATCGGCTACATGCGCGGCCGCACCCTGAACAACGCCTTCATCGTGGTCGACGAGGCCCAGAACTGCACCTACGTCCAGCTGAAGATGCTGCTGACCCGCCTGGGCTGGCACTCGACCATGGTGGTGACGGGCGATCCGCACCAGTCCGACCTGCTGCCCGGCGTCTCGGGCCTGGCCGACATCTCGGCGCGGCTGGAGGCGGTGGACGACATCGCCGTGGTCCGCCTGGCCGAACGCGACATCGTCCGCCACCCGCTGGTCGCCTCGATGATCGGGGTGCTCTGAGGCTTGTCCCCGTTTTCGCCCAGGGCGTAGGAAGCGCCCCCTGCCCTTGTCTCCTCCCTGTCGCGAAGCGAGGGGGAGGAGACCAAACGTCGGCACGACCGAAGGCCGCCTGTTCTCAGATGCTAAAGTCCGTCGGCGGTTCGGCCCGGTCCAGCCAGGCGGCGATGCGTTCGGCGGCCTGTTCTGCGGTCATGGTGGTGGTGTCCACCACGATCTCGGGCGCTTCGGGCGCTTCGTAGGGACTGTCGATGCCGGTGAAGTTCTTCAGCTCGCCGGCGCGCGCCTTCCTGTAGAGCCCCTTGACGTCGCGCGCCTCGGCCACGGCCAGGGGGGTGTCGACGTGCACCTCGACGAACTCGCCCGGCGCCATCAGGTCGCGCGCCATGCGGCGCTCGGCCCGGAAGGGCGAGATGAAGCTGACCAGGACGATCAGGCCGGCGTCGACCATCAGTTTGGAGACCTCCGCCACGCGGCGGATGTTCTCGACCCGGTCCTCCTCGGTGAAGCCCAGGTCGCGGTTCAGGCCGTGGCGGACGTTGTCGCCGTCCAGCAGATAGGTGTGGCGGCCGTCGGCGTGCAGACGCTTTTCGACCAGATTGGCGATGGTCGACTTGCCCGCCCCCGACAAGCCGGTCAGCCAGACGACGCGGCCGCGCTGGTTCTTGATCGCGGCGCGGGCGGCCTTGTCCACCGACAGGTCCTGCCAGTGGATGTTGTGCGCCCGGCGCAGGGCGAAGTGCAGCATCCCCGCCCCGACCGTGCGGTTCGAGATGCGGTCGATCAGGATGAAGCCGCCCAGGTCGCGGTTGGCGGCGTAGGGTTCAAAGGCGATCGCGGCGTCCAGCGACAGGTTGCACACGCCGATCTCGTTCAGCTCCAGCCGCTTGGCCGGGCGCTGCTCCAGGGTGTTGACGTCCACCTTGTGCTTGGGCTCGGTGATCGTCGCCCCGACCAGCTTGGCGCCGATCTTCAACAGATAGGGCCGACCCGGCAGCATGGCCTCGTCGTCCATCCACACCAGGGTCGCCTCGAACTGGTCGGCCGCCTCGGGCGGACTGTCCGCCGTCGCCAGAATGTCGCCGCGCGAGACGTCGATCTCGTCGGCTAGGGTCAGGGTGACCGACTGGCCCGCCACCGCCCGCTCCAGGTCTCCGTCGGCGGTGACGATGCGCTGAACGGTCGAGGTCTTGCCCGACGGCAGCACCCGGACCGCATCACCGGGGCGCACCGTCCCGGCGGCGATCAGGCCCGCAAAGCCGCGGAAGTCCAGGTTCGGCCGGTTGACCCACTGCACCGGCATGCGGAACGGGTCGGCTGACAGGTCGTCGTCGACCGGCAGGGTCTCCAGCAGGGTCATCAGCGGCGGCCCGGCGTACCAGTGCGAGCGGCCGCTGGCCTCGGCGATGTTGTCGCCGCGCAGGGCCGACATCGGCACGGCGTGGAAGGCCTCGACCCCGATCCGCTCGGCGAAGGCGGCGAAGTCGGCGACGATCTCGTCGAACACCGCCTGGGACCAGCCCATCAGGTCCATCTTGTTGACCGCCAGGATCACGTGGCGAATGCCCAAGAGGCTGACCAGATAGGCATGCCGCCGCGTCTGGGTCAGCACGCCCCGCCGGGCGTCGATCAGGATGACGGCCGCGTCGGCGGTCGAGGCGCCGGTGACCATGTTGCGGGTGTACTGCTCGTGGCCCGGGGTGTCGGCGACGATGAACTTGCGCCGGTCGGTCGAGAAGAAGCGATAGGCCACGTCGATGGTGATGCCCTGCTCACGCTCCGCCGCCAGTCCGTCGACCAGCAGGGCGAAGTCGATGTCGCCCCCTTGCGTGCCGACGCGGCGGCTGTCCGCCTCCAGCGCCGCCATCTGATCCTCGAAGATCATCTTGGAATCGTAGAGCAATCGCCCGATCAGGGTCGACTTGCCGTCGTCCACGCTGCCGCAGGTGATGAAGCGCAGCAGGCTCTTGTGCTGATGCGCGTCCAGATAGGCCGCGATGTCGGTGGCGATCAGGTCGGACTGGTGGGCCATCAGAAATAGCCCTCCTGCTTCTTCTTCTCCATAGAGGCGGACTGGTCGTGGTCGATGACCCGTCCCTGGCGCTCGGACGTCGTCGTCAACAGCATCTCCTGGATGATGTCGGGCAGGGTCGCGGCCGTGCTCTCGACCGCCCCGGTCAGGGGATAGCAGCCCAGGGTCCGGAAGCGGACCGAGCGCATCTGCGGCGTCTCGCCGGGCTTCAGGGGAAAGCGGTCGTCATCGACCATGATCAGCGCGCCGTCCCGCTCCACCACCGGCCGTTCGGCGGCGAAATACAGCGGCACGATGGGGATGGCCTCCAGGTGGATGTATTGCCAGACGTCCAGCTCGGTCCAGTTGGAGATCGGGAAGACGCGGATGCTCTCGCCCGGCCGCTTGCGGGTGTTGTACAGCCGCCAGAGCTCGGGGCGCTGGTTCTTGGGGTCCCAGCGATGTTCGGCAGTGCGGAACGAGAAGATGCGTTCCTTGGCCCGCGACTTCTCCTCGTCGCGCCGGGCGCCGCCGAAGGCCGCGTCGAAACCGTGCAGGTTCAGCGCCTGCTTCAGCCCCTCGGTCTTCCAAAGATCCGTGTGCAGGGCCGAGCCGTGGTCGAACGGATTGATCCCCCGCGCCACGGCGTCCGGGTTTTGGTGCACCAGCAAGTCGAAGCCCAGCTCGGCCGCCATCCGCTCGCGCATCTCGTACATGGCGCGGAACTTCCAGGTCGTGTCGACGTGCAGCAGCGGGAACGGCGGCCTGGACGGATAGAAGGCCTTGCGGGCCAGGTGCAGCATCACCGCCGAATCCTTGCCGATCGAATACAGCATCACCGGCCGCTCGGCCTCGGCCACGACTTCGCGCAGGATGTGAATGCTTTCGGCCTCCAGCCGCTGAAGATGCGTCAGCCGCTGGGCCGGAACCGCGGCCGTCTTCGGGAAGGCGTCGATCATGGAGGACAAGGCGTTCGCTGGTTCAGGGGCCGTCCTGCTGCCGCAAAGCCTAGCAGGGCGCAAACGATTGATACTATGAGCAAGGCCCAGAAATCATCCCCGCGCGGCGGGAACGGCGCTTTTGCCCGATTTCCGCCACAAACACACGCCCCGTGCCGGAAATCCACTTTCATCCTGTGGACGTTTTGAAAATCCGTCATTTTGTGATAGGTTCTGTTTCATTGGATCGGGCGGTCTGCGAAATCTTCGCGCCGCCCGTGTTTGCGACAGAATCCCGCCCTTGAAGACGGGATCGGCCAGAGGTTTGGTGATCCGTTTCCGCATCTGACGCCTGCACCTTTTCATCCAGCGGCCTCCCTCGCCGGTGGACGGAAACCTGTTTGCGTTCGACGCGCCTTCGCTTCGCCCGGCCCTGACCGGGAAAGGACGAATATGACGAGCAAGACTGGTCTGGAGTTCAAGGTCGGCGACGCGGTCGTCTATCCGGCGCACGGCGTCGGCAAGGTGGCGGCGATCGAGACCCAGGAAGTCGCGGGCATGTCGCTGGAGGTCTACGTCGTGACCTTCGACCACGAGAAGATGACCCTGCGCGTCCCGACCAAGAAGGCCAAGACCGCCGGCCTGCGCTCGCTGGCCGCCGACGACGTCGTGACCAAGGCCCTGACCACCCTGAAGGGCCGCGCCCGCATCAAGCGCACCATGTGGTCGCGTCGCGCCCAGGAATATGAAGCCAAGATCAACTCCGGCGACCTGATCTCCATCGCCGAGGTGGTTCGCGACCTGCACCGCGCCGACACCCAGCCGGAACAGTCCTATTCGGAGCGCCAGCTCTATGAATCGGCCCTGGACCGCATGGCCCGCGAAGTCGCCGCGGCCAACAAGATCGACAAGGATGCCGCCGTCGAACTGCTGGCCAAGTCCCTCAGCGCCAAGAAGCCGATCCCGACCGCCGAAGCGGCCTGATCGCGCGACATCGCCGAACAAGCGAAAGGCCCGGGAGCGATCCCGGGCCTTTTTGCTGTGAGGGAGCGGAACAACCTTCCCCCGCTTGTCGGGGGAAAGTGTCAGGCCGTGGCGCGAAGCGACACGCCTAACGATGGGGGAAGTCTCCTTCTGAAAGAACACTTCCCTCTCCGACCCTGGTTCGGCTGCGCCGAACGCCGGGCTGCGTCTCCCGCAAGCGGGAGAGGGTGAGGGATAAGATCGACAACGCGTAGGCGCTGATCTACGGCTGGTCGCCCCTCCCCTGAGCCCAAGTTTCACCTCCATGCCTTCCGGACTTATCGCCCTGCTCGACGACGTGGCGGGCATCGCCAAGCTGGCGGCGGCGTCGATCGACGATGTGGGGGCGGCCTCGGGCAAGGCGGCCACGAAGGCGGCGGGCGTGGTGGTCGACGACGCGGCGGTGACGCCCCGCTACGTCACCGGCCTGTCCCCCAGCCGCGAACTGCCGATCATCGGCAAGATCGCCGTGGGATCGGTGCGGAACAAGCTGCTGCTGATCCTGCCGGTCGCCCTGCTGCTGACCAGTTTCGCGCCCTGGGCCATCACGCCGATCCTGATGTGCGGCGGGGCCTACCTCTGTTTCGAGGGGGCCGAGAAGCTGATGGAGATGTTCGGCGCCGGCCATGACGAGGCGGCGCCCGTCGCGGGCGATCCCGCCTCGCTGGAGGCCGCGACCGTTTCCGGCGCCGTGCGCACCGACCTGATCCTGTCGGCCGAGATCATGACCATCGCCCTGGCCGACGTGTCGGACGCGACGCTGCTGACGCAGGCGGGGGTGTTGATCGTCGTGGGCCTGGCCATGACGGTGGCCGTCTATGGCGTCGTCGGCCTGATCGTGAAGATGGACGACATCGGGCTGCACCTGGCGGAGCGGCCGTCGGCGGCGGCGCGGGCGCTGGGAAGGGGTCTGGTCAAGGCCATGCCGGTGGTGATGAACAGCCTGTCCGTCATCGGCACGGCGGCCATGCTGTGGGTCGGCGGCGGCATCCTGCTGCACGGTTCGCACACGCTGGGCCTGGCCTGGCCCGCCGAGCCGGTCGAGCATCTGGCCCATGCGGTCGGCGGGGCGGCGGGTCCGCTGGGCGGCCTGGCCGGCTGGCTGACCACGGCGCTGATCTCGGCCGCCATCGGCGTGGTCGTGGGCGGCGTCATCGCCCTGGCCCTGCACCAGGCGCTGAAGCTGTTCAGGCCCGGCGCGGGCCACTGAGGCCGATCAGAAGTATTCCGCGTCCGCCGGGCACTGGGCGCTGATGCGGCGCGCGGTGATGCTGGCGGGGATGTAGGGCGTGCCGCGCAGCAGCTGGGCGCCGCCGTTGAAGCGGAAGCTGGTGTCCTCATAGGTGCCGTTCAGGCGCACATTGACCCGGCGGCCCTTGCGGTCCTGGCACGTCCCCTCGAAGCGGGCGTTCCCCTCGCCCACCACGCGGGTCGGATAGGTGCAGCGCCAGCGGTTGGTCGACAGGCCGCCGAAGAAGCGGTTGATCTCGCTGGGGCGCACGCACTTGCGCTCGGTGTCGCGCTGGCCCAGGGCGCTGGTGGTGTATTCCCAGTATCCCGGCAGCACCTCCGACTGGGCGGCGGTCTGGGCCGGGGCCAGGGCGGGCGCGGCCAACATGAAGCCGCCGGCCAGGACAGGGGCGGCGACGGCCAGGGCCTTGCGAGGCAGGCGGTCGATCAGGGTCTTCACGGACATGGCGGCTCGGCTCGTGATCTTCTGGGTCATGATATGGATATGATAGAGCGCAATTGAATGCAGGCTGAACGACGCGGCGCCCCCGGAGTTCGCCCCTTCCGCAGCGCCGACTCAGGTTGACGACGGCCCGCCTCTCCCTTATACGCCCCCTCTCTCGCGCGGGACCCGTTTCCGCGCGTACTTGTTTCATGCGTCTGTTCCGATCGGGCCGGACGCCGCACCTTAAGGATCTGACGATGTCGCGTCGTTGCGAACTCACCGGTATCGGCCCGATGGTCGGCCACAGCGTGAGCCACTCGAACATCAAGACCAAGCGCCGCTTCCTGCCGTCGCTGAAGACGGTCA
>Ga0065721_10050748_pt1 | contig 18115 bp, 18 predicted proteins | sample Mesricmetagenome_FD_59108 | JGI IMG/M metagenome (GOLD analysis project Ga0065721, IMG submission 59108) | Mesophilic microbial community from rice straw/compost enrichment Sample: eDNA_1 v2 (version 2) | ecosystem: Engineered > Solid waste > Grass > Composting > Bioreactor | place: USA: Davis... | reverse complement strand
GGCCAGGCCGTTCTGCGTGTAGCGCAGCTCCGGGTCCGCCGTGAGGTTGCCCACCACGGTGATGATCGTCTCGCCGGCCACGATTACTCGGCCTTCGTCTCGGCGGGGGTCTCGTCCTTGGCCGCGGGCTTCGCGGCAGCGGCCGACGCCTTGCGCTCGGCCTTCTTGGCCTCCTCCGCGGCGACCGCGGCGACACGGGCGACAGCCTCCTCGGCGCGCAGCACCTTGGTGCGCAGCACGGCCTCGGACAGCTTCAGCTGGCGGTCCAGCTCGATCGTGGCGTCGGAGTTCGCGGTGAAGTTGACGACGGCGTAGATGCCCTCGGACTTCTTCTTGATCTCGTAGGCCAGGCGACGGCGGCCCCAGATGTCGACGTTCTCGATCGTGCCACCGTCGTTGCGGATCACGTTGAGGAACTTGTCCAGGCTGGGGGCGACGGTGCGCTCATCGATCTCGGGATCGAGGATCACCATCAGCTCATACTGGTGCGTCACAAACCCACCTCCTCTGGTCTCAGCGGCCGTGGACGTTCCACGGCAGGAGGGTGTTGACGTGTCGCCCACGAACGCGGGCAACCTGTCGATGGTAGACCAGTCGGCCGAAGCTATCCAGTCAGGCGTTCTGCTCGGCCCACCAGCCGCGCAGCCGGCGCTCCGCCTCCTCGGCCCCGAGTGGCCCCTCGTCGAGCCGCGCCTCGAGCAGGAACTTGTACGCGGCGCCCACGACGGGGCCCGGCTTCACGTCGAGGATGCGCATGATCGCCTCGCCGTCGAGGTCGGGGCGCAGCGCCGCGAGCTCCTCCTCCTCGGCGAGCGCCGCGATGCGCTCCTCGAGGTCGTCGTAGGCGAACGCGAGCCGCTCGGCCTTGCGCCGGTTGCGCGTCGTCACGTCGGCGCGCGACAGGATGTGCAGCCGCTCGAGGTTGTCGCCCGCGTCGCGCACGTAGCGGCGCACCGCCGCATCCGTCCACGCGCTCTCGGAGTAGCCGAAGAACCGCAGGTGCAGGCGGATGAGGTCCGACACCGCCTCGATCGTCGCCTTGTCGAAGCGCAGGGCCTTCAGCCGCTTGCCCGCGAGCCGGGCGCCGAGCACGTCGTGGTGGTGGAACGTGACGGCGCCGGTCGGCTCGATCTGACGCGTCGCGGGCTTGCCGATGTCGTGCAGGAGCACCGCGAGGCGCAGGACGAGGTCGGGGGCGTGCCCGCGCTCGCGCTCGAGCTCGATCGCCTGGTCGAGCGCCGTGAGCGAGTGCTCGTAGACGTCCTTGTGGCGCGCGTGCTCGTCGATCTCGAGCCGGAGGGCCGGGATCTCGGGGATCACCTGGTCGGCGAGCCCCGTGTCGACGAGCACCCGGATGCCGGCCGACGGCTCGTCGGCGAGCAGCAGCTTCGCGAGCTCCTGCTGCACGCGCTCGGCGGCGACGATCTCGAGCGACGGGGCCATCCGCCGGGCGGCGTCCGCCGCGGCGGGGTCGAGCTCGAACCCGAGCTGGGCGCGGAACCGGGCGCCGCGCAGCATCCGCAGCGGGTCGTCGCCGAACGAGATCTCGGGCGCTCCCGGGGTGCGGAGCCGGCGGGCCATGAGGTCGTCGAATCCGCCGGTCGGGTCGACGAGCTGCAGGTCGGGCACGCGGAGGGCCATCGCGTTGACGGTGAAGTCGCGCCGCGTGAGGTCCGCCTCGAGGCTGTCGCCGAACTCCACCTCGGGCTTGCGGGTGGTGCCGTCGTAGGCGTCGCTGCGGTACGTGGTGATCTCGCACAAGTAGCCGCCGATCGTGACGCCGATCGTGCCGAAGCGCCGGCCGGTGTCCCACAGCGTGCGGCCCGTCGGGGCGAGGATCGCCTCCGTCTCGTCGGGCGTCGCCGACGTCGTGAAGTCGAGGTCGATGTGCGCGCCCGTGAGCGCGCGGCCGAGGAAGGCGTCGCGCACCGTGCCGCCGACGAGCGACAGCTCGTGCCCCGCGGCCTGGAACAGTCCGGCGAGCTCGGCGACCGCCGGTCGGGTCGCGAGGTCGCGCAACCGCTCCATCGCCTCCGCCACGCTCTCCATCCCTCCATCATCCCCGGTGCCGACCCGAGCGGCTCCCCTCCCCCGCAGTCTCGGCGGTTTAGGCTCGGGGGCATGCTGGCCGTGCGGGATCGAGGCGACGCCCCGTGCCCGTGATGCGGCGCGGCGCCCTCGTCGTCGCCCTCGCCGCCCTCACGGCGCCCCTGCTCGTCGCCGCCCCGTCGGTCGCGGCGCCGGCGGCGACCGGTGCACCGGTCACGGTGAGTGTGGTCGTCCCCGTCACGGCACCGATCGGCGACGGCCTGCTCCTCGACGCCGCCGCGCTCGAGGCCGCGACCTCCCCGTCGGGCGTGCTCACGCGCGAGCTCGACGAGGTGCTCGCGACGTCGGCGACGATCGCGCTCGACCCGCGCATCCTCGCCTCGATCCGAGCGCTCGGCACGTCCGCGCCCGACTCGGCCGTCGAGTGGCTGACGCGGCTCGAGACGGCGCCCAACGAGGTCTTCCTCCTCGCCTACGCCGGCGCCGACCCGACGTCGCTCGTGCGGGCGGAGTCGCTCGACCTCGCCGACGACCTCGACCTCGACTTCGCGATCGATCCGGGCAACTTCGGTCCGGCCCCGACACCCACGCCGACGGCCACCGAGACGCCCGACCCGACGGAGTCCGCCACGCCCGACCCGACGGAGACCCCCGCCGACGACGCGCCCCCGCCGTTGCCGACGAGCGAGGACCTCCTCGCCTGGCCCGAGGCGATCGGCCGCATCGCGTGGCCCGCGACGGGCTCGGCGCGCGGAGGCGACCTCGCCGCCTACGTCGACGCGGGCTATGACGGGGTGCTGCTGAACTCGGCGAACGTCTCGGAGACCTCCGACGCGCGCGCCGACATCTCCGGCATCCGCGCCCTCATCGCCGACTCCGCCGCGTCCGACCTGTTCCAGCAGGCCAGCACCTCGGTCGACGACGCGACGCGCGATCAGGTGCTCGGTCGGCTCCACGTCGCCCTCGACGGGCTCGCGGCGGCGCATCCGGGCCGATCCGTCGTGCTCACGCTCTCCCGCTCGTCCTCGTTCTCCTTCTACGGACTCGCGGAGGCGTACGCGGCCCTCGTGCAGCGCGAAGGCACGCAGCTCTCGGGGCTCTCCGGCGTGCTCGCGCGCCCCGGCGACGGCGCGCTCGTCGTCGACGGCCCCGACTCCCCCGCGACGCAGCGCACGCCCGACCTCGTCGCGGCCCTCGACGCGGAACGGCGCTTCGCGTCGATCCTCGACGACCCGCTCCTGCTCACGTCGCCGCGGCGCCTCGAGCTGCTCGCCCTGCTCGCGGTGCCCGAGCTCGACGTCGCCGAGTGGCCCTCGCGCGCCGACGAGTTCCTCGCGCGCTCGGCCGAGATCCTCGCCTCGGTGTCGATCGTCGACACGGGCGACTTCTTCGTCGCGAGCAGTTCGACGTCGATCCCGATCCACGTCGCGAACGCGCTCGAGTTCCCCGTGACGGTGCGGCTCGACGTGCGGCCGCTGCGTCCGCGCATCAGCATCGACAGCCCGGTCGAGGTCACCATCGAGCCGGGATCGTCGAAGGCCGTGCGCCTCGACGCGCAGGCGATCACCAACGGCGACGTCGTGATCGTCGTGAGCCTGACGAGCCCGACCACGGGGGTGGCGATCGGCCAGACACGCACCTTCAACGTGGACCTCCAGGCCCAGTGGGAGACCGTGGGCTTCATCGTCGGCGGGGTCGTCGTGCTCGTCTTCGCGGCCGGCATCGTGCGCAACGTCGTGCTCCGTCGCCGCCGCGGCCCCGACGAGGCGGATGCCGACGAGCCCGCGCGGGAGGGCGCGTGAGCGGCACCCGGCGGGCGAGCCTCGTCCTCGCGTCGGGAACGGTGCTGTCGCGCATCTTGGGCTTCGTCAGCGCGACCGCGCTCACGGCGGTCGTCGGCGTCTACGGCGCCGGGCCGAACGCGTTCGCGCTCGCCAACCAGCTCCCGACCTACATCTACGCGATCGTCGCCGGCGGGCTGCTCTCGGCGGTGCTGGTGCCGCACATCGTGCGCGCGGCGAACCAGCCCGACGGCGGGCAGGCGTTCGTCAACCGCCTCGTGACGCTCGGCGTCGCGGCATTCCTCGTCACGACCGTGCTCGCGACCGTCGGCGCGCCCGTGCTCGTGCGTCTCTACGCGCTCGGGGCGGGAGAGCGGGCCCTCACCGGCGGCGGTCTCGAACTCGCGATCATGATGGCCTACTGGTGCCTGCCGCAGATCTTCTTCTACGCGGTCTACGCGCTCGTCGGCGAAGTGCTCAACGCGCGCGGCGTCTTCGGCCCCTACGCGTGGGCGCCCGTCGCCAACAACCTCGTCATGATCGCGACGATCGCCGTGTTCGGGGTGTGGTTCGGCACCGAGCCCGCGCACTTCTCCGCGGGGAGCTGGACGGTCGAGAAGATCGCCGTCCTCGCGGGCGGCGCGACGCTCGGGGTCGCGCTTCAGGCCGCGATCCTGGTGCCCTTCTGGCGCCGCACGGGGCTGCGCTTCCGCCCCGACTTCCGGTGGCGCGGCGCGGGCCTCGGCGCTCCGGCGCGCGCCGCGGGCTGGGTCTTCGGGATGGTGCTCGTCGTGCAGCTCACCAACCTCGTGCAGACCAACGTGGCGGGCCGGGCCGGCGACGACGACGCGTCGCTCGCGGTGCTGCGGATCGCGTGGCTCATCTTCATGCTGTCGCACTCGATCATCGCGATCTCGATCGCGACTCCCTACTTCACGCGCATGAGCCACGCCGTGCGCGACGACGACCTGCCGGCCCTGCGCGCCGACCTGGCGGCCGCCTTGCGGCTCGTCGCGATGCTCGTGACCGGCGCGGGCGTCGCGCTCGCGGCGGCGGCGTTGCCGTTCGCGGCGTTCTTCGACTCCGACGACGCCGCCCCGATCGCGCTCGTGCTCATCGCGTTCCTCGTGGGCCTCGTGCCGTTCAGCACGCTCTACCTCGTCACCCGCGGGTTCTACGCGCTCGGCGACACTCGCACCCCGTTCGTGCTCCAGGTCGTGCAGGCCGTCATCTTCATCGCGGGCGCGCTCGGGATGCTGCTGGCCCCGTCGGAGTGGATCGCCGTCGGCATCGGCCTCGCGACGTCCGTCTCGACGATCGTGCAGGCCGTCGCCGGTGCCGTGCTGCTGAGCCGCCGCCTGGGCGGCGGCGGAACCGGGCTGGTGCGCCGGTTCGGCGTCTACGCGCTCGCGAGCATCCCCGCGGCGGCGACCGGGGTGGGCGTGCTCGCGGCGCTCGGCGGGTTCGCGGCCGACGGATTCGCGACCGCGGGCCGGGTCGAGGCGATCGCGAGCACCGCGGGAGTCGGCGCTGCCGCCATCCTGGTGTTCCTCGGCGTGCTCGCCGCCTCGCGCGCCCCCGAACTCGCCGCAGTGCGGTCTTCCATCCTTCGGAACCGCTGAGATCCGGGCCGGGAAATAACCGGTACCTAGGATGTGTTGAACCGAGTGCAGTATTCGGAGGAACGGACGGCCATGCGACAGATCGTGATCATCGGCTCGGGACCGGCGGGTTACACCGCCGCGATCTACGCGGCTCGCGCCAACCTGCGCCCGCTCGTGATCGCGTCGAGCGTCGAGTTCGGCGGCGAGCTCATGAAGACGACCGAGGTCGAGAACTTCCCCGGCTTCCCCGAGGGCATCATGGGCCCCGAGCTCATGATGAAGATGCAGGAGCAGGCGGAGAAGTTCGGCGCCGAGATCGTCTACGACGACGTCACGAAGCTCGAGCTCGCGGGCGACGTCAAGAAGATCCACCTCGGCAACGGCGACGTCGTCGAGGCGCTCGCGGTCATCTACGCGACGGGTTCCGAGTACCGCAAGCTCGGTCTCGAGGACGAGTCGCGCCTCTCCGGCTACGGCGTCTCGTGGTGCGCGACGTGCGACGGCGCGTTCTTCAAGCAGAAGAAGGTCGCGGTCGTCGGCGGCGGCGACTCCGCGCTCGAGGAGGCGACGTTCCTGACGCGCTTCGCCGACAAGGTGCTGCTCGTGCACCGTCGCGACGAGCTGCGGGCCTCCGCCGCGATGCAGGACCGCGCGAAGGCGGACCCCAAGATCGAGTTCCTCTGGAACCAGGAGGTCGCCCACATCTACGGCGACGAGCGCGTCACGGGCTTCGGACTCGTCAACACAGTCGACGGCACCGAGACGACGCACGACCTCGACGGTCTCTTCATCGCGATCGGCGCCGACCCGCGTACGCACCTCATCCACGGCCAGCTCGACCTGACGCCCGAGGGCACGATCGCCGTGCAGGGCCGTTCGTCGAAGACCAACCTCGCCGGCGTCTTCGCCGCGGGCGACGTCGTCGACCCCACCTACAAGCAGGCGATCACGGCCGCCGGCTCGGGCACGGTCGCCGCGCTCGACGCCGAGCACTACCTCGCCGACCTCCCGGCCGAGCTGCTTGCGAAGGCCGCCCCGGAGCCCGCCGCGGCGTGACCCGGGAATCGGCGACCGCATCCCGTGGTTGCCTCTAGACAGACCCGCTCAGAGAGAAGGAAACAAGGATGTCCAGCGCGAAGGATGTGACCGACGCCTCGTTCGAGGCCGAGGTCCTCAAGTCCGAGAAGCCGATCATGGTCGACTTCTGGGCCGAGTGGTGCGGCCCGTGTCGCGCCGTCTCGCCGATCCTCGACAAGATCGCCGAGGAGAACGCCGAGAAGCTCTCGATCGTGAAGCTCAACGTCGACGACAACCCGGCCACGGCCGAGAAGTACGGCATCACGTCGATCCCGGCGATGTACGTCTTCCAGAACGGCGAGGTCGTGAAGCGCGTCATCGGCGCGAAGCCGAAGCCGGCGCTCGAGGCCGACCTCGCGGAGTTCCTCGCGTAGAGCCGCCCGACGACTCGTGGCCCCTTCCCCGACCTGGGGGAGGGGCCACCGTCGTTTTCGCGGGTAACCTCGATGGTTATGCAGATGCAGGGCAACAACATGGATCCGTGGTACGGGCACTACGCCGCGCGTACGGCCGGCCTGTCGGCCTCCGAGGTCCGAGCCCTGTTCGCCGTCGCCAGCCGCCCCGAGGTGGTCTCGCTGGCCGGCGGCATGCCGTTCGTGTCGGCGCTCCCCCAAGAGCTCCTCACCGCCGCGGTCGAGCGCACGGTGCGCGACAAGGGCGCCGTCGCCCTCCAGTACGGCTCCGGGCAGGGGATGCCGGCGCTGCGCGAGCAGATCCTCGAGGTCATGGCGCTCGAGGGCATCCACGCGGGCGTCGACGACCTCGTCGTGACGACGGGTTCGCAGCACGCGCTCGAGCTCATCGCGAAGCTGTTCCTCGACCCGGGCGACGTCGTCATCGCCGAGGGCCCGTCCTACGTGACGGCGATCACGGTGTTCAAGTCGTTCCAGGCCGAGACGGTGCACGCCGCGATGGACGACGACGGGCTCAACCCGGAGGCGCTGCGCGAGACGATCGCCCGGGTGCGCGCCGAGGGCAAGCGCATCAAGTTCCTCTACACGATCCCGTCGTTCCACAACCCGATGGGCGTGACGCTCCCCTGGGCTCGCCGCATGGAGATCCTCGAGATCGCGCGGGAGAACGACATCCTCGTTCTCGAGGACAACCCCTACGGCCTGCTGTACTTCGATCAGGCGCCGCCGCACGCGATGCGCTCCGTCGACGAGGACGGCGTCGTCTATCTCGGCACGTTCTCGAAGACGCTCGCCCCGGGGTTCCGCGTCGGATGGGTCGTCGCCCCGCACGCGATTCGAGAGAAACTCATCTTGGCGAACGAGGCGGCCGTGCTCTCCCCCACCTCGTTCGGGCAGACCGTCGTGTCGGAGTACCTCGCGAGCGCCGACTGGAAGGGCCAGATCGACACCTTCCGCGGCGTCTACCGCGAGCGCCGCGACGCGATGCTCGGCGCCCTCGCCGAACAGCTCCCCACGCTCTCCTGGACGGTCCCCAACGGCGGCTTCTACGTGTGGCTGCGCCTGCCCGAGCACCTCGACTCGAAGGCGATGCTGCCCCGTGCCGTCAAGGAGCTCGTCGCCTACACCCCCGGCACCGCGTTCTACGCCGACGGGGGCGGCCGCAACGCCATGCGGTTGTCGTTCTGCTACCCGACCCCCGACTTCATCCGCGAGGGCATCCGCCGCCTCTCGATCGTCATCAACGGCGAGCTGAGCCTGCTCAACGAGTTCCAGCAGACCGGCCCCGTGAGCACCCTGCCCGCCGAGCCCGAGGGCGTCCTGCCCCCGTTCGCCGGCTGATGCCCGTGTCGGATCTCGGAAAGGTCGTCGTCCTCGCCGGCGGCATCTCGCACGAGCGCGACGTGTCGCTGCGCACGGGACGCCAGGTCGCCGACAGCCTCCTCGAGCACGGCGTCGAGGTCGAGTTGCGCGACCCCGACGCGACGCTCCTCGCCCACCTGCGCGACACGCGTCCCGACGTCGTCTGGCCCGCCCTGCACGGTGCCTCGGGCGAGGACGGGGCCCTGCGCGGCCTCCTGGAGTTCCTCGGCGTACCGTTCGTCGGCTCGTCGTCGTCGGCCGCGCGCCTCGCCTGGGACAAACCGACCGCGAAGATCGTCGTCGCCCGCGCCGGCGTCGCGACGCCGCGCTCGATCACGCTCGGTCGCGACGCGTTCCGCGAACTCGGTGCCGACGCGATCTTCGCCGCGATCGAAGACGAGCTGCCCCTCCCCCTCGTCGTGAAGCCCGCGCAGGGCGGCTCGGCGCAGGGCGTGTCGATCGTCACCGAGCGGGCCGGGATGCCGCGCGCCATGGTCGAGGCCTACACCTACTGGGACGTCGCGCTCGTCGAGCAGCAGATCCTCGGCACCGAGATCGCCGTGGGCGTCATCGACACCGGCGACGGACCGGTCGCGCTGCCCGCCGTCGAGATCGAACCCCTCTCGGGCGTCTACTCCTTCGAGGCGCGCTACAACGCCGGCGAGACGCGGTTCTACACGCCCGCGCGCATCTCCCCCGAGATCGCCGCCCGCGCCGCCGAGATCGCCGTCGCCGCACACACCGCGCTCGGGATGCGGCACCTCTCGCGCGTCGACCTCATCGTCGACGGCGCCGGCACCCCGTGGTTCCTCGAAGCCAACGTGTTGCCGGGACTCACCGAGACGTCGCTCCTGCCGCAAGCGCTCGAAGCCGCCGGGCACGACCTCGGCTGGGTCTACACGACTCTCGCCGAAGCGGCGCGCGCGGGACGCTGATCCGCCTCAGCCGACGTCGGGATCGACGCCGAGCTCGGCGAGGATGCGGCGCAGGTCGCCGACCGTCGCGAAGTCGATCGTGATGGTGCCCTTGGTCGTCCCGAGGGCGATCTTCACGCGCGTGTCGAGCTTGTCGCCGAGGCGCTCGGCGAGCTCGCCGAGGTGGTCCTGGCGCTTGCCGGCGACGGGCTTGGCGGCCTTCGGCTTCGCGGGGGCGATGAGCCCGGCGGCGGCCTCGGCGGCGCGCACCGAGAGCCCCTCGTTGATGATCTTGTCGGCGAGGCGGCGCATCCCGTCCTCGTCGGCGACGGAGAGGATCGCGCGGGCGTGCCCCGCGGTCAGCACGCCGGCGGCGACCTTCGACTGGATCGTCTCGGGCAGCTTCAGCAGGCGGATGGTGTTGGTGATCTGCGGGCGCGAGCGGCCGATGCGGTCGGCGAGCTGCTCCTGCGTGATGCCGAAGTCCTCGAGCAGCTGCTTGTAGGCCGACGCCTCCTCGAGCGGGTTGAGCTGGGCGCGGTGGATGTTCTCCAGGAGCGCGTCGCGCAGCATCGCTTCGTCGGCGGTGTCCTTGACGATCGCGGGGATCGTCTCCTTGCCGGCCGCCTTCGAGGCGCGGAACCGGCGCTCGCCCATGATGAGCTCGTACTGGGGCTCCCCCGCCGCGGCGCCCGCGCGGGGCCGCACGACGACGGGCTGGAGCACGCCGAACTCGCGGATCGAGACGGTGAGCTCGTCGAGGGCTTCCTGGTCGAACTCGGTGCGCGGCTGCACGGCGTTCGGCACGATGTCGGCGAGCTGGAGCTCCGTGAGCCGAGCCCCCGGAACCGCGACGAGGTCGCGTTCGCCACCGATGACGTCGCCGGGACGGTCGGCCTCGGTCTCGTCGACCGTCGGACCGGTCGGGATGAGAGCGCCGATGCCCCGACCGAGGCCCGTGCGCTTGGGCGCGGCCGCCATCAGGCGACACCCCGCTTCGCGATCTCGGCCGCCGCCTCGCGATAGGAGAGCGATCCCGGCGAGTTGGCGTCGTAGGTGATGACGCTCTGGCCGTAACTCGGGGCCTCGGAGATGCGCACCGAGCGCGGGATGACGGTGCGCAGCGTCTCGGCCGGGAAGTGCTCGCGCACCTCGTCGACGACCTGGTTGGCCAGGTTGGTGCGCGAGTCGTACATCGTGAGCAGGATCGTCGAGAGGGCGAGCGCCGGGTTGAGGTGGCGCTGGATGAGCTTGATGTTGTCGAGCAGCTGGCTCAGGCCCTCGAGCGCGTAGTACTCGCACTGGATCGGGATGAGCACCTCGCGCGCCGCGACGAACGCGTTGATCGTGAGCAGGCCGAGCGACGGCGGGCAGTCGATGAAGACGTAGTGGTAGGGGTCGGCGGCCTGCTCGGCGAGGTACGTCTCGAGCGCGCTGCGGAGCCGCTGCTCGCGGGCGACGAGCGAGACGAGCTCGATCTCGGCGCCGGCGAGGTGGATCGTCGCGGGCACGCACCACAGCCCGGGGAACTCCGGGCTCTGCTGCACGGCGTCGCGCATCGGGGCGTCGCCGACGATGACGTCGTAGACGCTCTCGATCTCGGAGCGGTGGTCGACACCGAGCGCCGTCGAGGCGTTGCCCTGCGGGTCGAGGTCGATCACGAGCACGCGCGCGCCCTGCTGGGCGAGGGCCGCCGCGAGATTGACGGTCGAGGTCGTCTTGCCGACGCCGCCCTTCTGGTTGGCGACGGTGAAGACGCGGGTCTGCGCGGGGAGCGGGAGCGTCGCCTCGGCGAGGGCCTGACGCCGCCGGGCGAGGTCGGCGACCTCCTGTGCCAGCGGGGTCGTCGCATCGAAGCTACTCACGGATGGGGCCTTTCGAAGATGTTTCACGTGGAACACGCCAGGCGCGTCGCGACGGAGCGCCGAAGAGGTCAAGCATTCACCTTAGCCCGGAACACGCGCGTCACCTCGGGCACGAGCCCCTCCCCCAGCACGAGCACCTCGGGCTCGCTCACCCGGGCCTTCCGGAGCGCCTTCTCCGCCGCCACGATCTCCTCCTGCACGCGGGCGCCCTTGAGCAGGATGAGCTCCCCGCCGGGGCGCAGGAGCGGCGCGCACAGCGGCACGAGCTTCGAGAGAGCGGACACCGCGCGCGCCGTCACCTGGTCGAGCAGCGGGTCGGGCCGCGCGTCTTCGGCACGACCCCGCAGCACGGTGACGTTGTCGAGCCCGAGCCGATCCGCCTCCTCGGTCAGCCAGTCGGTGCGGCGTTCCATCGGCTCGATGAGCACGAGCTGCGCGTCGGGCCGGGCGATCGCGAGCACGAGCCCGGGGAGGCCGGCGCCGCTGCCGACATCCCCGACGCGTCCGGCGACGAGCAGCGGAGCGACCAGCGCGGAGTTCACGACGTGGCGCGACCACAGGCGCTCGAGTTCGAGCGGGCCGATGAGCCCGCGCTCCTCGCCGTGCTGGGCGAGGTCGGCCGTGAAGGCGCGCGCGAGGTCGATGCGGTCACCGAAGAGCTCGGCGGCATAGGTCGGCTCGGTCTCGAGCATGGATCCCTCCCGGACGTTTCACGTGAAACATCGACGCCCGGAGTCTCCCCCGGGCGTCGGACAGCCGCGATGTTTCACGTGGAACATCGCGAGCGCGGTACTACTTGGCCCTGATCACCGTGTGGCGGTCGCGGCCCTCGCCCTCGGACTCCGACAGGTAGCCGCGCTCGGCGACGATGTCGTGCACGACCTTGCGCTCGTAGCTCGACATCGGCGGGAGCGACGCCGAGGCCGCACCGCCCTCGAGGCGGGAGATCGCGTGCTCGACGAGCGCCGCGAGCTCGGTCGCGCGGGCGTCCCGGGATCCCCCGATGTCGAGGATCAGCCGTGAGAAGCGGCCCGTCTTGTTCTGCACCGCGAGGCGGGTGAGCTCCTGGAGCGCGGCGACCGTCTCGGGCTTCGAGAGTCGGCGCAGGTTCGAGTCGCCCGACGCCGAGACCGAGACGTAGGCCCGACCGGCACGAGCGTCGATGTCGATGTCGCCGTCGATGTCGGCGATGTCGAGGAGCTCCTCGATGTAGTCGGCCGCGGCGTCGCCCTCGTCGATGATGTCCTGCTCCGTCGCGGGAGCGTCGGCGTCGAGGATCGCCTCGTCGGTCTCGGGGGTCGAGGTGGTGTCGGTCATCGGCGTCCGCCCTGCTTCTTGGCTCGGTTCTTGCCCACCGGCTGCTGCCGCTGGGTGGTGGTCTTGGGCTGCTCGACCGCGGGGGTCTCAGCCGCCTCCTCGTCGACGATGCCCTTGCGCTGACGCTTGCGGGCGAGGCGGGCCTCACGCGCGAGCGCGGCCTCCGAGCCCGGTGTCGGCATCTGTCGGATGACGATGAACTGCTGCACCATCGTCCAGATGTTGGAGGTCAGCCAGTAGAACATCACACCGATCGGGAACGCGAAGCCCGAGAAGAGGAAGACCAGCGGGAGGATGTACAGCAGGATGCGCTGCTGGCGGTACATCGGCGACGCCTTCATCTCGGGCGACTGGTTCTTCGACATGATCTGCAGCTGCGTGATGAATTGCGACGCGGTCATCACGACGACCATGACGATCGCGATCACGACGACGACGACCTCGACCGGGTTCTCGGCGAGGGCCGACTGGATACTGTGGCGCAGGGGGGCGACCCCGAAGAGCGACGAGCTGCCGAACTGCTCGGCGAGCTGCTGGTTGAGCAGACCGACGCCCGCCTTGAAGCTCCCGTCCGCCTGCGGCCGGGACTCGTTCAGCACCGAGAACAGGCTGAAGAAGATCGGCATCTGGATGAGCAGCGGCAGGCACGACGCGAACGGGTTGGTCCCGGCCTTCTGATAGAGCGCCATGGTCTCGCGCTGCATGGCCTCGCGCGAGAACTGGTCGCGCTTGCCGCGGTACTTGTCCTGGATCTTCTTGAGCTGCGGCGCGACCTCGAGCATCTTGCGCTGGCTCTTGATCTGACGAACGAAGATCGGGATGAGCGCCGCGCGCACGACGAGGACGAGGCCGACGATCGACAGCACCCAGGTGAGACCCGCGGCGGGGTCCATCCCGAGCAGGTCGAGCAGCGTGTGGAACCCCACGAGGATCGCCTCGATGACCCACTTGATGGGCCACAGGAGGGTGTTGAAGAAGCCGAAGATGTCCACGGGCTGAGTCAGGCCTTTCCGTTCGCCTGGATGACGAAGCCGAAGTCGGTGATGAGGTAGCGGGGGGTGCGGGGAGCCGGCACGTCGTCGACGCCGCCCCTCGCCCACGGGTGGCACCGGGCGATGCGCCACGCGCCGAGCGCGACGCCTTTGATCACGCCGTGTTGCTGGATCGCGCCGAGCGCGTAACCCGAGCAGCTCGGGTAATAGCGGCAGACGTCGCCGTAGAGCGGGGAGATGACCGCCCGATACCCGCGGAGGATGATCACGCAGAGGTTGCGGGGCAGCAGCCAGAGGAAGGTGAACGCGCGCATCAGCGGGTGGCTCCCTGTCCGGACGGGTCGAGCACAGCGTGCATGTCGGCGGAGAGACTATCCCAGGACGCCTGCGCGTCCCCGGGGAGAACCCGGATGACGACGTCCTCGCCGCGGTGGCCGGCATCCACGAGGCCCCGGCCGAGCGCCTTGAGCCGACGCCGCACTCGATTGCGCGTCACCGCGTTGCCGACCGCTTTCGACACGATGACCCCGAACCGCACAGGCGCTTCGGGGTCGGTGGGGAGCCGGTGGTACACCGCCGTCGCGGTCGCCGTGCGCCGTCCGCGTCGGACGGCGGCACGGAAGTCCGCAGGGAGGACCACCCGGTTCGCCCTGGCGAGCACGAGCTCTTACGCGGAGAGCTCGGTGCGCCCCTTGCGACGGCGGGCGGCCAGGATGGCGCGGCCGGCACGCGTGCGCATGCGGAGGCGGAAGCCGTGCACCTTGGCGCGGCGCCGGTTGTTCGGCTGGAAGGTTCGCTTGCTCATGATGGTCTCCACGCCCGGCGGCCGCTGCGAACGGAGGCCGGGAAGATCAGGAATCGCGCACGAAGGCGCGTGAACTGATTAAAGATACGTTCGGCGCGCCGTTCGGTCAAACGGGGCGGGATGCGCAAGGCCCCGTCGGGCGGCCGTCCACACCCCGATTGACTTGTCCACAGGTGTGAGAACTAGGGTGTAGTCGCGCCGTTCGCGCCCGATGAGAGAACGGCGGATCCGTCGTCCACAGGAATCAGGCCCGTGGATAACCCTGTGCACAACCGTTTCCGCGTTCCAGGATGAAGGCATGAGCGACAACGACCAGACCCGAGACCTGTGGTCCTCGGTGATCGCCCACCTCGCAGCCGACGAGCGCATCACCCCGCAGCTGCACGGGTTCGTGAACCTCGTCGAGCCGAAGGGCGTGCTCGCGGGCGTGCTCTACCTCGAGGTGCCCAACGAGCTCACCCGCGGAATGCTCGAGCAGCGCATCCGGGTCCCCCTCATCGAGGCGATCACGAGCGCCGCCGAAGACGTCACCAACTTCGCGATCGTCGTGAACCCCGAGATGCAGGCCGCGACGCTCACCTCCGTCTCGGAGCCCTCGGCCGACCCGATGCCCGCCGCACCGGAGCCGACGCCGACCGTGTCCGAGATCTCTGCCCGTCGCGGCGACTCGCGGCTCAACCCGAAGTACAACTTCGACAACTTCGTCATCGGCGGCTCGAACCGCTTCGCGCACGCCGCGGCGGTCGCGGTCGCGGAGGCGCCGGCGAAGGCCTACAACCCGCTCTTCATCTACGGAGACTCCGGCCTCGGCAAGACCCACCTCCTCCACGCGATCGGCCACTACGCCGAGAACCTCTACTCCGGCATCCGCGTGCGCTACGTGTCGAGCGAGGAGTTCACGAACGACTTCATCAACGCCATCCAGAACAACCGGGCGGCCGCGTTCCAGGCGCGCTACCGCGAGGTCGACATCCTGCTCATCGACGACATCCAGTTCATGCAGCGAGCGGTCGAGACGCAGGAGGCGTTCTTCCACACCTTCAACACGCTGCACGACCACAGCAAGCAGGTCGTGATCACGAGCGACGTGGCGCCGAAGTTCCTCACCGGCTTCGAAGACCGGATGCGCTCGCGCTTCGAGTGGGGCCTCATCACCGACGTGCAGGCGCCCGACCTCGAGACCCGCATCGCGATCCTCCGCAAGAAGGCGCAGAGCGAGAAGCTCCAGGTGCCCGACGAGATCCTCGAGTTCATGGCGACGAAGGTGTCGAGCAACATCCGCGAGCTCGAGGGGACGCTCATCCGCGTCACCGCGTTCGCGAGCCTCAACCGCACGCCCGTCGACCTGCAGCTCGTGCAGACGGTGCTCAAGGATCTGATCACGCTCGACGAGGACAACGTCATCGCGCCGGTCGACATCATCAATCACACCGCGGAGTACTTCAAACTCTCGGTCGACGACCTCTACGGCTCGAGCCGCTCGCAAGCCGTCGCCACGGCGCGGCAGATCGCGATGTACCTGTGCCGCGAGCTCACCAACCTGTCGCTGCCCAAGATCGGCCAGTTGTTCGGCAACCGCGACCACACGACGGTCATGTACGCGAACAAGAAGATCAGCGAGCTCATGAAGGAGCGTCGCTCGATCTACAACCAGGTGACCGAGCTCACGAGCCGCATCAAGCAGAACCAGCGCTTCAACAAGCTCTGACGCGCTACGCGGGGCGCTCTCCCCGGTCACCCCCCAACGGGGGACTAGACGAATCGGTCCTCGATTCCGATGAGTCCACAACTTGTGGACAGACTGTGGAAAACTCCGCCGACACACGGGAACGGGATGTGGACTTCTCGGCGCCCGATTGTGGATCGTCGTCGCGCGTCGCCGCGCCGTCCACAGCTACGCGCTCGGGGATCCACAACTCATCGGCATCTCACACGCGTGTAGTTCCCCGCGCTCCGTAGCTGTCCCAAGGACTTATCCACATCTCCCCACGGGTTAAGAAGAAGAGCTTCATTTCCCTGGATTCGAAGTTCGACAACGAAACGGCCGGAATCCCCTCGCCTCTTCCTGTGCCAGGATCGATGTGAAATCCTGGCCCACCGGGGTCTCACCCGCCCGCTGCGCAAGGAGTGCCGTTTCGTGAAGTTCCAGGTCAATCGGGACGTCTTCAGCGAGGCCGTCTCGTTCGCGGTCAAGCTGCTGCCGCAGCGCACCACCCAGCCGATCCTGAGCGGTGTGCTGCTCGAGGCCGGCGACGGCACGCTCACCCTGAGTTCGTTCGACTACGAGGTGTCGTCGCGCACCGAGATCGCGGCCGACGTCGACGAGCAGGGCAGCGCCCTCGTCTCGGGTCGTCTCCTCGCCGACATCGCGAGCCGACTGCCCAACGCCCCCGTGCAGTTCTCCACCGTCGACGGCAAGATCGCCGTGCAGTGCGGCTCGGCGAAGTTCACGCTCGGCTCGATGCCCGTCGAGGAGTACCCGACGCTCCCCCAGGTGGGCGAGCGCACGGGCGTGCTCCCCGCCGAGGACTTCGCCGCCGCCGTCGCGCAGGTCACCGTCGCCGCGTCGCGCGACGACGTGACCCCCGTCATCACGGGCGTGCAGCTCGAGGTCGGCGACAACAACCTGTCGCTCGTCGCCACCGACCGCTACCGGGTCGCGGTCCGCGAGATCGACTGGGATTCCGGCACCTCGTCGGCAGAGGGCACGACCGCGCTCATCCCGGCTCGAACCCTCGCCGAGATCGGCAAGACCTTCGCGCACAGCGGCACGGTCTCCGTCACGATCAACCGCGGCGACGACCGGGAGCTCATCGCGTTCAGCGCCGACAAGAAGACCGTCACGTCGCTGCTCATCAAGGGCAACTTCCCGCCGGTGAAGCGCCTGTTCCCCGAGTCGGTCGAGAACTACGCGGTCGTGAACACCGCCGATCTCGTCGAGGCGACCCGTCGCGTGGCCCTCGTGCTCGAGCGCGAGGCCGCGCTGCGCTTCTCGTTCACGATCGACGGCGTCACCCTCGAAGCCGCCGGCGTCGAGCAGGCGCAGGCGTCGGAGTCGATCGAGGGTCAGCTCGTCGGCGAGGACACGGTCGTGTCGCTCAAGCCGTCGTTCCTGCTCGACGGACTCGGCGCGGTGCACTCGGAGTACGTGCGTCTGTCGTTCACGAAGACCGACAACCCCAACAAGCCGGGTCCCGTGCTCATCACGAGCCACTCCACGAAGGAACCCGCGGGCGCCGACAACTACAAGTACCTCCTGCAGCCGAACCTCCTGCTGCGCTGACCCGGATCGGAGCCACCGCCGTGCACATCGGACTCGTCGGCCTCGGCAAGATGGGCGGCAACATGCGCGAGCGCCTTCGGCGCGGAGGGATCGAGGTCACCGGCTACGACCCGAACCCCGCGGTCACCGACGTGCCGGACCTCGCGGCTCTCGCGGCGGCGCTCCCGTCGCCCCGCGTCGTCTGGGTCATGGTCCCGTCCGGCGCGATCACCGATCAGGTCATCGCGGATGTCGCGGCCGTGCTCGAGCCGGGCGACCTAGTGATCGACGGCGGCAATTCGCGGTTCACCGACGACGCCGTGCACGCCGCGCAGCTCGCCGAGAACGGGATCCGGTTCGTCGACTGCGGTGTGTCCGGCGGGGTCTGGGGCCTGACGAACGGCTATGGGCTCATGGCCGGCGGTGCGAGCGCCGACATCGAGGAGCTCCTCCCGGTCTTCGACGCACTGCGTCCCGAGGGTCCGCGCGACGAGGGCTTCGTGCACGCGGGCGCGATCGGCGCCGGCCACTACGCGAAGATGGTGCACAACGGCATCGAGTACGCGCTCATGCAGGCGTGGGCCGAGGGCTACGAGCTCATGGCCGCGCGCGACGACCTCATCCACGACGTCACCGGCACGTTCAAGGCGTGGCAGCGGGGGACGGTCGTGCGC
>Ga0065721_10050747_pt1 | contig 18123 bp, 12 predicted proteins | sample Mesricmetagenome_FD_59108 | JGI IMG/M metagenome (GOLD analysis project Ga0065721, IMG submission 59108) | Mesophilic microbial community from rice straw/compost enrichment Sample: eDNA_1 v2 (version 2) | ecosystem: Engineered > Solid waste > Grass > Composting > Bioreactor | place: USA: Davis... | reverse complement strand
CCGCCGGTCGAGGGGATCGGCGGCTGGTTGGCCGGCTCCGACCTCCGCCTCGACGTGGCCCCTGCCACGGACTTGGCGGCGTTCGCCACGCAAAAGGACCTTGCCGCCGCCCTGGCCGACGCCAACCCGGACGAGGGCTTCGCGCAGGACACCGCCGCTGGCTTGTGGCTGGTGCGCGCGCTCCAGCCCGGCGACGTCGTCGTGGCGGGAGAGGCGTCCGGCGAGGTGCTCGCGGCCGGCGTCGTGACCGAGCCCTACCGGCGGCTGGCGGCCCCGGAGGGCGCTCACCGCGTCGGCGTCGCCTGGCACACCGGCGGCTTTCCCCGCCGCGTCGAGCAACGCTCCTGGCGCTTCAACGACGTCCACGAGGTTCCCCGGGAGCTGCTGGTCCAACTCGCGATGGAGCAGCCGCGCAGCGAGACGCTGCCGGAGCCGCCGTTCGCGGAGATCGTCGACCGCGTCCGGACCTCCGGCCTGCGGCTGTCCGCGCGCACACTGCGCCGCTACCACGTCGCGCTGAAGGCCCGCGGATTCGTCATCCTGGCCGGCGTGAGCGGCACGGGCAAGACGTGGCTGACGGACGTCTACGCCAAGGCGGTCGGCGCGCGGTATCTGGTGGTTCCGGTAGCGCCGAATTGGACCACCAACGAGGATCTGCTCGGCTACTTCAACCCGCTCGACCGCGCCTTCCACGCCACCGCGTTTACCCGCTTCCTCCAGGAGGCGGGCCAGGAGTACGCCGCCGCGCAGGCTGCCCGACGCCCGGCGCGCCCGTTCCATCTCGTGCTCGACGAGATGAACCTGGCCCGCGTCGAGTACTACTTCGCCACCTTCCTGTCGGCCATGGAGCTGCGGGCCCGCAGCGGGCAGGCTGAGGTCGAGCTCGCCGGCGGGCGGCGGGTCGCGCTGCCGCCCAATCTGGCGTTCATCGGCACGGTCAACGTCGACGAGACCACGCACGCCTTCGCCGACAAGATCTACGACCGCGCGCAAATGCTCGAACTGGACAGCCCGCGCGAGTTGCTAGCCGCGCAGCTCGACGGCAAGCCCTTTGCTGCCCCGGTGCTGGACGTCTGGGACGTGGTCGCCGAGGTCGCCCCCTTCGCGTTCCGCGTCTTGTCCGAGATCGACCAGTACGTCGCGCACTCCCAGGCGCTGGGCGTCGCGTGGCCGGACGCGCTGGACGAGCAGGTGCTGCAGAAGGTGCTGCCGAAGATCAAGGGCAACGATGCCCGGGTCGGCGACGCGTTGCAGCGCCTCGTCGACCTGTGTGCCCCCACGATGCCGCTCAGCGCCGCCCGCGCCCGCCAGATGCACCACCGCTTCCTCGCACATGGCTTCACCTCTTTCTTCTGATCCCGCGCCGCCGGCCGGCGCCACGCCTTCCCTCGTGTTCCACGACGCCCGCGGGGTGCCGGTCGCCGTCCCGCGCGAGTGGGAGCCGGGAACCCTGATCCTGGCGGATGTTCCCGTGGAGCGGTGGGCCGACGTGCAGGTCACGCTGAACGGCCGGCCCCTCGCGGTCCGGGTGGAGCGGATCGCGGGCGTGCCGCGCGTTACCGTTCCCTGGGACCGGGCCGGTGCCGGGCGCTGGCGCTTGGCGGTCCGCGACGGCGCCGCGCTCGCCGAGGCGATGATCCACATCCGTTCGGCGAAGTTCTCGGACGAGGCACTGGCGGCCATGGTCGAGGACCTCGAGACACGCCTGCCGGCTTCGGTGGCCATCGGGCTCGACCGGCTCGGCGCGTTCGCCGGCCTGTCCTCCCGTCCGCCCGGGCCGGCGACGCTGGCGCAAGAGTTCGAGGAAGTCCGCCAGGCGCTCGCGGGGGCAGCCGGGCGGCCCGGCCTGATCGAGACCTTGAACCGGCTCGGCCGCGATCCGCACGTCGTGCTGGCCGACCGGGAGATCTGGACGCCGGCCGAGCGCGTCCGCCGTCCGGTTCCGGGACGGCTCGCGGCGGCGCTGGGGCGGGCGGGCAATCTCACGGCCGAGAGGTTGCCGCTGCGGCTGGTCGATGCGCGCAACGAACCGACCTACGACACCTACGAAAACCGGCTCGTGCGTGAGTTCCGTGACCAGGTCGATGGGCGGCTGTGCCGCCTCGAAGCCTGCGCCGGTCTGTCGGCCGGCTTCGCGACCGCGGCCGGCGACACCCTGGGTGGCCTGCGCGCCCGCTTTCGCGCGGCGTGCCGGGCCGCGGCGTTTCTCGACGGTGTCGGGCGACTGCGCTCCGCCCCGGACCGCCTGACGATGGTCCTGCTGCGCCGGCCGGCGTACCGCGCCGCCCTGGAAGGCTTCCTCGCGCTTCGGCGTTCCGCCCGCGCCTGCCTGCGGGATCCGGCGCTCGAGGCCCCGATGGAGAACGTGCCGGCGCTGTACGAGACCTGGGGCACGCTCACCCTGATCGACACCCTTCTCGCCGTTGCGGCCGACCTGGGGTTCACCGTCGCCAGCCAGCGTCTGGTCACGCCCGGGCTGATGGGGGCGCTGGTGGACGTGCTTCCAGATGGTCGGCCCGCCGTCGTGCTCAGCCGCACCGACGGCTGCACGGTGACTCTGACGCCGCAGCGCGACTTTGCGCCTCCGCCCTTTGCCGACCTGGGCAGCGTCAGCTTCCGCCAAATTCCAGACGTGACCGTGGAGGTCCGCACGCCGCTGCGCCGCGAACTGCTGATCCTCGATCCGAAGTACAAGCTGTTCGGTGACGCTGACGGGGACGGCGGCACCATCGGACCGAAAAAAGAGGACATCGACAAGATGCACGCGTACCGCGACGCCATACGGGACGCGAACGGCAACGCCGTGGTGAGGATGGCGGCCATCCTCTATCCAGGACCGGAGCGGTGGTTCGGCGACGGCGTCGCGGCGCTGACCGCCATGCCCGGCACGGACGCGTTGCGGACGACGGCCGCCCGCCTGTTCCGCGCGGCCGTGCAGCCGGCGGTGCCGTTCGCCAGCACGCCTGTTGCGGCCGGCTAGGCGGTGTGAGAAGACGTGAGCGACGATCAGCCGACCATTGCGCTGGGTGTCCTCGACGGCCAGCACGTGGCGTTTGCCATGCTCGACGGGGAGATCCTGTTCCAGTGCACGGGGGCGAGCGAAGAGGCCGCGAGAGCCGCCGTGCTTGCCCGCCTTCACCCCGCCGGGGTGGTGGACGTCCACAGCGAATCGCTGGCGCCGGCCACCGGTGCCAGCGGCGCGGCGGCGGACGGTGCCGATGCTCCGGTGTTCGAGCTGCGCGGCGCCGCGGCGGCGGCGCGCGGACGACCGGACGGGGATAGATTCGTCGTGCTCGCCGGTTCGACCGCCCGCGCCCACGGCACCGACGTCAGCCGCGACCGCCCGCTGCGCGACCAACTCCTGGCGCGCGGCGTGCTGCGGCCAGCCGCCGATCCCAAGCTGCTGGTCTTTTCCCAAGCGTGGCGGTTCTCCAGCGCGAGTCAAGCCGGTGGCGTCGTGCTCGACCGCAACTGCAGCGGTCCGACCGCCTGGAGGATTCCCGGCACCGGCCAGACGTTGCGCGATTGGCAGAAGACCAGCCCCGGCGCGCCGCCACGGCACGAGGAGCCGCGCTGATTCCGCCGTTGTGCCCATAGCTCCAGGACGAAGCTGGAGCCCTGGGTGGGCGCGTGGCCGGTGCAGGGGCTTGAGCGGGTGATCGACATGGATGTGGAGGAGGCGCATGACGGCACACAGGATGACCATCGAGCTGGATGACGTCACGATCAGCGCTGGGCTGGTCGACGGCAGTCCCGTTGCCGTGGTCCTGTCGGGTGGGGAAACGCTGTTTCAGACGACGGGCGAGGATGTTGGCGATGCCGTCGACAAAGCGCGCGCGCGGCTGGCCAATCGCCATGTCCCGCGAACCTCGGCCACGGCCGTGCCGGCCCCGGCAGCCCTGGCGACCGACGGGCCGGGCCGGGTCGCGTCGGGGTGCATCCAGGTTCAGCCGCGGACCCGGCGGATTCCCCTGCCGGCCTTCTTGTGTCTGGAGGCCGGCCGGGAACTCCGCCCCAGGCTCTCCGACAACGCCGACGACGGCATTTGCCAGGGCTTCCACCAGGTCGACCCAACCCGCCAGAGCCCGATGACGCCGGTCATGCCCAACATCGCCCGGGCGCGGGCGTCCGGGAACGCCTATCCGGCCCGGCCCGACGAATCCGTCGTGAGTTCGGCTGCCTACCGCGATCTCGTCATGGTCAGTCACGCCGTTTACGCGCTGCTGAAGGAGCGCGGAACCGTGTGCGCCCAGGACATCGACGGCGAGGTTGCCGCGCGGGTATCGGGCCGCTTCGCCGGCGCCGAGGTGACGAAGAAGGTCAGGCCGTGCGTGCTCGACACGCTGCGCGACCTGCGCCTCTTCGGGCTCGCCACGGCTCCGGTCCAAGGCGGATTCCGGCGCACGACGCCGTTCCGCTTCGTGGACCCGCACACGGTGCTGCTGGCCGACGCGACGGAGACGCCGAAGGCATGATGTCAGAAAGCCGAACAGGGAGGATCGCGCCATGGGCGGGATGATCATCGTGGAAGAGGGTGCGTTGCGGATCGTCGGCGGGCTGGTCGACGGCCGCCCCGTCGCCATCGTCCAGGAGGCCGACGACGTGCTGTTTCGCGTGTCCGGCAACAGCATCGAGGACGCCGTTGCCGTGGCACGGGCGCGGTTGGGGGCTGGCGGCGGCGTTCCGAGCCAGCGCGCGCCGGTGGACGTGCCTGTCGATGCGGCGGCGCCCACGCCGTCCGTGCCGCCGCGCGACCTGCGCGCGTTGCTCCGCGCCGCCGTTGCCGCGTTCGACCCGCTGCGCAGCGAGGGCGTGACCGAAGGTCCCGGCAAGGACCGCTACCGCAAGATCTACGTGGCGGGCTGGCCGGCCTTGGTGCATTACGAGTTCCTGCCGTCCCACGTCCGCCGCCACATGGGCGTCGAGTTGCACGTCGAGACGGAGAAGGCCGCCGCGGTTACGGGCATCCTGCCCGCCTTGTGCGCCGGGGTGCGCAATGCCATGCCCGGGCAGGCGGTGGTGCACGATCCCAATTGGGTCGGCGGCTGCGGACGCCTGCAGGTCGTTTTTCCAGACACGGCGACCGCGGACACACTGGCGCGTGCCATGCAGCAGTTGATCGTACTCACCCGGCCGCGGGTCGAGGCTGCGCTTCACTAGCGCGTTTGCCACGAAGGCGGAGCCGCCCCGTCGCCGAGTGTGGCGAAGCGGGAGCGGCTCCTTGCCGACGCCCGGCCGCCGCCAGGTCCGGGTGGGCGCCGGGGACGGGCAGCCCACGGCAACGCTTCGAAACCGTTGTCGCGTCATCAACGCTGAAATCGTTGCGGCCACGTCGACGCCTCGTCATCAGGCGTGTTCCGTCATCGGCTTACCGGAGGTGCTCCCCTCTTGCTAGCCGCGCCAGATCATGCGCCGTCACCACGCCAAGCGCCAACAACGCCGCGAGGGCGTCGTTCATGGCCGGTTCGGCCGCCACGCAAGCCTGATCAACGGCCAAACCGTCCACCACCTCCCATCCCGCCTCTTCTGTCCGCTGCGCCAGGACCGACCAGACCCACTCGGTATGACCGTCGCCATTCCGAGGCAGCGGATCCACGTGAAGCCTGAGGCCCGGCCCGACATCCAGCCGCCAGCCCTGGCCAATCATTCGCCAGCCCAGTTCCGTCATGGGACGACGGAACGCGCCAGGGCGGCACGCTCATGGCCGCTCAGGCGTGCGAGTAGTGCCGCTTCCGCGTCGGCCATGGCGGCCGTCGCCGTTGCCGCGTCCCCGCTGAACGGCCGGTCCGGGCTAGGCGGCTTCGCGCCCCAGTTCCATGATGTGGCGGTCGGATGCGAATTAGGAGATGCCCAAAGAAACCAACCGCGCCAGGCCGCCGCCATGTGGCCGAGATCCGGCGGGTCGCAGGCCAACGGCCGCCAGTGCAGCAGAAGTTGCCCGTCCGACATCAGCCGCCTCCGCCCGAAGGAGTTTCCTATTCCAACCCTCCGCAACGGGGCCAGCCGCCATGGCGGTGTGCGGCACGATCTCCGTCCAGGTCTGCGCCGTGAGGGACGGTCGCGATGTTCCTGGCCCCAAATTATGCGAGGTGGGTCCATCATACCGAACAGCCTGTCACCTGACATGCCGCCGCTGTCATGCACTCTTTCGCTTTGGGACGCCGGCGGTATCAGCGGGTATCCCGGTGTGCCGTTGTCCAGCGTCCGCCGGATGGTGAACGTACTTTCGGTCAGACGTTCTGGCGACGACGCGCCGGTACCCTGATCCGCCCGCGCAGTCCGCTGGCCGCTGCCGCACCGACCAGCTCCGCCAGGCTAGTGCCGAGGCCGTACAGTTTCGCCGCCCGAAGCACCATCGGACGGTCGCCAGGATCGGCGAGCGCCGCGCGGATCCTGTAGCCTTGTACCACCAGGGCGGCGACGCTCTCGAGAATGCGTCTCTCGCGCAGGTCATGGCTGCGGGCGGCGAAGAATGCCTCGGCGTTGCGCCGCTCAGTCGGCGTCAACTCGGCGGCGATGCGGGACGGCAGTCCCTCGGCGTCCAGGGGCAGCGTGGCGACGACCCGCTGCCGGTTCCGGCCGATCGCGGGGTCGTAGCGGACGCTGATCACCTGAAGGCAGCCGGCTCCGCGCTTGCCCCTGCGCTCGCGGATCATCGCGGTCCTCCGGTCGTCGGGTGTGAGGCGGGCGGTTCCCGTCCGCCGGCGGACGGGGCTGGACAGCCGGCGGACCGGCATTGTCCGCCTTTTCCGGAAAGCGTCGCCGCCGTGCTCCAGTCCGCTGCACTCGCCGTCATCGCCATCCTTTCCCCTCCGTTCGTTGGTGCGCCGGGGATATGGGTGCGACCCGTTTCCGGTATCCCTGGCCATCCCTCCATTTTCTGACCGTAGAACGCACAGCGGGCCTCGCGATGCCCCTCGCCGAGGGGCGTCGCCTTTCCTCCCTTGTTCTTCCAATTCGACGGATTCATTGATTCAGAGAGCGAAAAGCCACGCTTGATCAATCGGTTGCCAACGCCATTCCGGCGTCTGTTCGGGGGGATCCCGGCATTCGTTCGGAGGGATCCCGGCATCTGTTCGGGAGGGTTCCGGCATTCGTTCGGGGCCATCCCGGCATCCATTCGGGGGCATCCGTGAGCGGGGCCGCCATCGGCGGACGAAAGCGGTCCGCAACCCCTTGATCCGGCTGAGACAGAGCAATCATTGAAGAGTCATCGATGATTCCGGCAACCGCGGTCAGCGGGAGCGGCGTCACTTTTTCGGAGACGCTGCGCCGGAAGCGCCCCATATGGTCGGCGGCGACGCGATGCACTCCGCCAGTCAGCCCTCTGCTTGACCCGCCGTACCGCACGGCGGCCATCGCGGAGGAGCAACATGACGACCACCCAATCGCTCGAGGCCCTCGCCCGGCTCATCACCCGCAGCGCCGCCCTGGGGCGCGCGATCCATCCGCTGCTCGACGGCCCGGCGCCGTCCGAGGCGCTCCGGTCCCAAATCATGGAACTGGCGGGCCTCTGCGACCGGGTGCAGGACCGGAACGTCGACGACGAGGGTGACGACCCCGATGATCGCTACGAAGCGGCCTTCGACGCGGCCCTGCGCCGGCAGGCCGAACAGCGCGCTGTCGAGGCCCAGGTTCTCGACCTTCTTCAGGCGATGACCGAGGCCGCCGTCGTCAGTGGCCGCCTCGCCGCCCCCCATCAGCACCTCGAGATCACCATCACGGTGCATGACCGCCCGCGCAAGGCACGGGTGGCGGTCCTTCGCTGACGCCGGTCATCCCGGCCGCCACATGCCTGCAGGACGTCGAAGAAATCGGCGTCCTGCACGCGCCTCCTCCCTCCACGGCCCCATATGGCCAGCGCAACAGAGGAGGAGGATCCGATGTCTCTTGATCAGCTCTGGTACAGCCTCGACGAGGCTGCCGACCGGTATGGCGTGAGCCGACGGGCCGTCGAACGCTGGGCGCGGGACGGACGCATCGTCATCACCACGCTGGCCGGCACCACCCGCCGCATCAGCGCTGCGTCGCTCCTGGCGTTCGAACAGGCGAACCGGGCGGTCACGCTGCCGCCCGCGCTCACGCCCGACGATGCCGGCCCCTCCGGGAACACCGGCGGGGATACGAAAGGCAAGCGCGTCCGTCCCTCGACCAAGCCGCGCCGGCCGCGCTGACGCGCCGACGCGGATGGTCGTCGATTGTCGTGGATTGTCGCTGATTTTCCAATCACTTGGGCCGGCTCGGGACAAGGGGTGCGAAACAATGGGGGCTTGCCAAGCCCACCGTTATCCTGCGGGACGAGACACTGATCCTCGGCATTCCGCCAAGCCAGGATCTTTGGACGGTGGTGATCGACGGCCGCTCCGCGGAGGTCGATGTCGGGTCGGACGGCGGGGAGATCGTCCTCACGCAGCCCTGGCCGGATGTCGTCACGTGTCATCGGGACAATCACACCCCGATCGCCATCCCCATTCTTGCGCGCCGTCCAGACGCGATCGCCATGTTCCATGGCGAAACCGGTGAGTTGGTCAAAGCCCCGCAGCTTGATCAGACTGGCACGACTCTTCGGCTTCATCCCGGTCCCTACCTGGCCGTCGGGCGCCGCGGCTTCCGCTGCAATGGGGAGGACAGCGAAGCCGGGCTTGGGCCCCTGCATTTCCTGCGGTTTACGCTGCTGAACCAGGGCGTGGAGATCACCTCCCCCTATGGCCATCTCACCCTCACAGCCGGCGGCGCCTCGCATCTGGGCTTTGCCGGCCAGCATGCCGTGGATCTGGCAGGGCGGCGCCTTTTCTCGGCGGCCGACTTGGCGCTCACACTCGCACTTCCCGGGGATCGCCTAGCCGCACCGTACGACTTAGTGCTCGATGGGATGGCCAAGCCGGATGGCACCGCCGCCGACGCGCTACGCGTGCCTGTGCAGCAGGACGACTTGGAAAACGGCCGCGTCCCGGTTGGAGCTCACCTGGCCCACCATTCGGCCATGGTGATCCGTCTGCGCGCATCCCTCTGCTTGCGGGGGGAATCGCGTGCGCTGACGTCGGCCGTGGCGTTCGTATGGTGCGGACTGGATGCCTATCGGCCGGGTCGCGGGTTCCGGGGGCGGCGTCCGGGTAACGCACTGCCGGACCTGTTCGATGGAGCTAGCTTGGGAGACAACGACATCGGCTTCCATTCCGGCCGGACGGGCGAACCCGTCCGTGTTGCGTTTCGACCGGTAGGCCGGGACGTTGGGCGGGCTCCCTGGACCTTCCGCTTCTATGCATCCGATCTCTTCGTTGAGCTTGTCCGTTCCGGCGATGTGAGTGCCGCCCTCAGAACCGTCCAGGTCTCCTTGGGGGAGACGGTCGCCATCTCGGACGATCAGCCGGCCGACATCATCGTCCACAGCGACGATCATGAGGCCGACCTCAGCATCGGGCAGCGCCGCATCGAGGGAGCCTTTCAGCGCGCGTTGAGCCGGCACATCGCCCATGCCACCCTCATGGAAGCCTGCACCGGTGCCGCCAACGCGATCACCATCCACAAAGGGCCGGAGCGGTCGTTTGCCATCGACCTCTGCCGCATCGCCCGGCCATACACGCCACGGCGGTTCCAAATCGACGATCGGCCCGGTCGGGTTTCCGTCACCTTGGACCTTGGCCGCCCCATTCATTCCCTGTGTTTCGACGGCGTCGACCTTCGAAGCGGCAATACCGTTGCCGGAGCGTTGGAGCCAGGGATGGTTATGATCGCGCCCAACGGCCCGCTCGCCAGCGCCTCCCTGGCCAGCGGTGCGGGTACGGCCTACGTCCTCACCTTGCCCTACAGCATGAAGGCGGCTTCTTTCTGGCTGCTGCATCCCGCGGTACGGATGGAAGGTGATGCCCCCGCCGAGCCCCTGCGCAATCCACGCGCGGACGAGTATGTGCTTGCTGTCGCCGGGGAATGGGGGAACAGGATCACCGATCCCGTTGCCGTGGAGTGCTGGACGACGACCGACGAAGCCGCCGGGGTCACCCTGCGCTGCTACGCGGCGCTGCTGCGCTGCTATGAACAGCAGAGCTGGGACAGGATGTCTTGGCTGCCAGGGCTGATGCGGCGAGCCGCCGACGCGGTAATCGCCGAGCAGGGGCTGCCCCCGCTCGTTCCCGCCTTCGCGCAGCAGCCTGCGGACGGTGCCAGTGAATCGTGGGTACCCTTGACATCGCCCTGGAATTTGGCCCCTGGTCTGTGGTCGTTGCCCGGTTCGGCATACGCTCGGCTGCCCGAAGCGGCAGCACCGCTGCTGCGTGCCCTGCATTCCCTCGCCAGGTTGGACGCCGCCGGGAGGGTGAGGGAGGCCATTGCGCAGGGGCTGATCGGCCCGGCGTTCGCCCGTTACTATGGAAATCTGCAAGAAGCCCACAGGTCCGACAGCGTCCGCTTGAGCCAATTCGACTTCGACCAGTTCGTTCGTGAAATGAGCCGGCCGGCCATTCAGGACGAGAGCAATGACACCCGTTGCCCGCTGTCCGCCCGACGTCACCGGGACGCGGTGCGCCGCCTGCGGCTGGCCTACGGCCGGATTTCCAACGGGGAATCCAACCTTATACGGCTTGGGCGCGCCACTCACATGGTGAACCGGTGCAGCAGCGCCCAGCCGGAGCTGGTGCGTTGGGTTCACCGGGTGGCCAAGGGTTGGACGCGGGCGGGCGTGCCGGCCCTGCCGGTCACGGCGGCAGAAGAAGAGGCGTCGGACTTTCTTTCGGCCGTCCCCAACCTGCTGTCCTCACTCGCCATGGCCGCCCGGTTCGACCGTTTGGAGCCGGGCTTGCTGGATGATTATCTCGCCCGCCTTGGCAAAATCACCGAGGAAGACCCGGCTGCCACCCTCGGCTTTGTTACCTGGGTCGCGCCAGACCTATTCGGATTCTACCTCGTTCTTTGGGACGTCTTGTCCAGATCGGTGAAATCATGACTGATGCCAACCCGCTGTCGTTTCGCCGTCAGCTCGAAGAGACGCTGCGGCGCTACATTCTGACCGCCCAACCGATCTCCAGGAACTATCCCAAGCTCGCCGACGCCTACCGCAGCGCGCTGCAGGACGGCGCCAATCTGGTCAAGGGGCCCTACGTCGAAACGCTGCCCGACTTCGAGAAGGGGCGGCCGCTCTCGGCTCTCGTGCAGGATGGCACCTTGAGCCCGAGCTGGCGGGTTATGCCGGAGCACTTGCGGCACCGGCCGCTGCATCGGCATCAGGAACAAGCCATGCTGGCCGCCGTGCGCGACCACGAGAACCTGCTGGTCGCGACCGGCACGGGCAGCGGTAAGACCGAGTGCTTCCTTTTCCCGGTGATCGATCGCCTCCTGAAGGACCCTGACCTCTCGCAGCCCGGGGTCCGGGTGTTGCTGATTTACCCGCTGAACGCTCTGGCGAACGACCAGCTTTACTTCCGCTTGGCGCCGCTGCTGCTCAATCACCTCCGCGATCCCGGCATTACCTTCGGGCGCTTCACATCGCAGGTCGGGGCGAACGAGCAGCGCCAGGATGTTGCGGACGACCTGTTGCGCAACCGGGCGCTCGTCGAAGCACTCCAGCGGCATGACGACAGCGGTGTTCCGATCGAGCTTCACCAGATACCGACAAGCTGGTGCCTGACCCGTGAGGAAATGCTCAAGCGCCCACCACACATCCTGATCACCAACTACGCCATGCTGGAGCACCTGCTGCTCCTGCCACGCAACGCTCCATTGTTCAGCCAGTCGCGCCTTCACACGATCGTGCTGGACGAGGTGCACACGTATTCGGGGGCTCAGGCGATCGAGGTTGCCTACCTCCTGCGTAAGCTGAAAAATCATCTCGGCATCAAGGGCGGGCTGCAGTGCTTCGGCACCAGCGCCAGTCTGTCCGACGACCCGGGCGCTGAGAAGGACCTGCTCGCCTTCGCCGGCGACCTGTTCGGCGAGCCCCTGACCCGTGTCGTTCGCGGCAAGCGCGAAGCACACGAGGCTCTGCGTGGGCCAAGCGCAACGTGGTCGCTGCCGCCGGACGCTTGGATCGCGTTGGCCGCCATCGCCGAGGAGATCCGCCGCGGCGCGATCGATTCGGTTGACGCGTTCAATGCCGCAGCCGAGCAGCGGGGGATCGCGGTTCAGTTGGATGGGGCGGCTGGGGGGATCGGACCGGCTCTGGCGGCGCGCTTCGGCACCAACGCGGAAGTTCGAACCATCAGTGGCCTTCTGAGCGAGCAGATGCGCGAGTATCGAGATCTCGCGTCTCGGCTGTTCGGACCGCGGCCGGACGCGGATCAGGCGCTCGCCGGGCTGATCGCCATCGGCATGCTGGCGCGCACCGACGAGAGGAGCTATCCGCTGCTGCCCGCCCGCTATCATCTGGCCGCAAGCGGGGTGGAGGGGGCCGCCGTACGGCTGTCGGCCGATGCTCCAGAGCAGTGGGTGGAGGTCGTTCCCAAGAAGTCTCATCGAGGACCGGACGGCGAGCATTTCTATCGTCTCCTGGTCTGCCGGAACTGCGGCCAGCCCCACGTGGAGGCCTACGCCTGTGGCGGTCTGCTCAAGCCCGAGCCGGAGACCCATGCGAACAGTCGGCACGTGATGATCCTGTCCCGTAGCGCCTCCGGCGTGGAGGAAGAAGCCGACGAGGATGAAGGCAATCCGGTGCTGGGCGGCCCAATATCCTTCCTGCCCGACAACGGGCGGCTGGTGACGTCCGACACCCCGGGAGCGTTGGTGCTGCAGGAAGTGGCCGCCGAGGTCGACGAGTATGAACAGCGGGCGTATGTGAAGAAGTGCGCAGCCTGCGGTGCGCGGGCGACCCGCTACGCCGAAATTCTGATGCCTTTGCATCCCGGTGACGATGCCCTCGCCGCTGTCGTCACCCAACAGCTTCTGGAGGTTCTGCCGCCGCACCCTGGTGCGGAGGCGAAGCCGTTTGGCGGACGCGGGCTGCTGTCCTTCTCCGACAACCGGCAAGATGCCGCCTTCTTTGCCCCTTACTTCGAGCGAACTGGCCTGGAACTGGCCTTGCGCACGGCCATGACGGACGTCCTGCAGAACGTCGCCGAGGATGACGATTTCGATCCGCCTCTCCTGGCGAAAAAGACGCGGCTGCGCCTGACCAGGTCCAATCGGGTGGCGTTGCGCCTATACGATCGCACGCTCAGCCGGACGTTAAAGGACACCGAGATCAAAGAGTATCTGCTCGGTTGGGTGCTGGCGGAATTCTGCCTCCCGGCCGCCCGCCGCATCGGACTGGAAGCTCTTGGCCTTGTCGGGGTTACCTACGCTTCGGACCTGCTGACACCACTGGTCGGCATTGTGCGCCAGGCGCTTCCCCCCGCTCTGGCCGGCGAAGCCGAGGCTTTGACGCATCTGTTCCTTGAGCATATCCGGCGGGAACGCGCGATCGCCCCGCTGGATGATGTGGAGCTGGACGAGGAGCGGATTTGGGGGGTTGAGTACACGGGGCCGCGCAGCTTCGGTCTGACCGCCGATACCCACAACGCCCGGTTCCGCTGGATTCCTAGCCCGGGGCGCCCGAATCGGCGGAGCTGGTTCCTTGAGCAGCGTTTGGGATTGTCGCCGGCCGAGCGCGACCGGGTTCTGCGGAGCTTTTGGGAAAAAGCGCGCAAGTTGGACGTGCTGATCCCGGCCGTCGACTTCGACGGACTGGTTCTCGATTGCCAGCACCTGCGGTTCTTTGGCGCGGCAAACCGCCCACTCTATCGGTGTGCCGTATGCGGCCTGCACCAGCAGATTAGCGTCGGCGGCAAGTGCGCGTCCTTCAAATGTCCGGGCGACCTCCTTGAGCTCGGGCGGGACGAGCGGGAGCGGTTGACACGGGAGAACCACTACGTCGTGCAATATCGCACCGGCATCGGCCATATTCCCGTCGCCCGCGAGCACACGGCCGCCATCGGTACGACCCGCCGGGAAAGCATCGAGACAGCCTTTCGCGCCGGCGAGGTCAACCTGCTCAGCTGCACGACGACCATGGAGATGGGCGTGGACCTGGGCGCGCTGGAAGCCGTCGTTTGCCGCAATGTCCCGCCCGGGCCGGCCAATTATCAGCAGCGGGTGGGTCGGGCGGGACGCCGCGCGCAGGCGGCGCCTCTGGTGGTGACCATCGCCCGCAACGGCAATTACGACCAAGCGGAGTTCCGGGCCTTTTCGGACTACCTGCGTCGCCCGCCGAACGTGCCGTACATCAACATCGAGAACGCGCAGTTCTTTCGGCGGCATCAGATCTCCGTCGTCCTCGCCGGCTACCTGCGCCATCGAATCGCGAACACGGAGAGGAATTCGCCCCGGCTGAAACACCTGCTTGGCGAACGGTTTGACCGGGCCACAGCGCTGCCGGCGTTTCGCGCCGACATCGACAGCTGGCTCGAAAGCCCGGCCGGCACGGCGTGTCTGCGGAAGGCGGACAACTTGGCGTTCCATCTTCCAGAGTCCCGGCGCCTGATCGCCCTGACAGGCTCGGACCTCGCCGACGCATTTCGGGCTGCCCTCAATGATTTCGCGGCCGTGCACGCCGACCGCTGGTCGACCTTTGAGGACCGGATTCAGGAATTGAACGCCGCCGTCGTTGCGGGGGACACGAAACGGGCCGGCGCCGTCTCCTACTTGGTTCATCAGCGTGACCGCTATATGGACCAGCGGCTGGTGGACCAACTCTCCCGCTATGGCGTCATCCCGACCTACAGCTTCCCCGTGCACGACATCACGCTTGAGGTGTCGCCGTCCCGCAAGGCGCAAGAGGCCGGCGTCTCGGGTGGTCAGGACATTGAGCTGAACCGCGACGCCGCGCTCGCGATTAGCGAGTACGCGCCCGAGGCGGAGGTGGTGGCCGGCGGGCGAATTTGGGTAAGCCGCGGCATTGCCCGCTACCCGCGGGAGTTCATGCCCGATCAAAAATACCGGGTTTGCAAGGCGTGCCAGCACGTCGACGTGGCCGATCTGCACGGGCTTGACTATGCGGCCTGCGCAAATTGCGGCGCAGCGTTCGACGGCCAGCGCGCTCGCACCTTCATCGAACCGAAGGGGTTCCTGACCTCTGCCGCGGAAAAAGGCGGGCGCGATCCTGGTGTGACCCGGCTGCGCACCCGGCCGGCCGATGAAGCGAGGCTGATCACCATCCTGCCGCAGTCGCAATTCCAATCGACCGATGTGGGAGTGGTGCGCATCGGCTTCTTGCCGGCATTCGCTCCTCCGCAGTCGGGCCTCCCGGTCGGGCAGCTGTTCATGGTGAACAAGGGGCCGCATGGCTGCGGCTATCACCGGTGCAGCAAGTGTGAGTACGCCGTGGCCGCGCGCACACCTTATGGCAAGCTGCAGGGGATGGTGCACGACAATCCCCGCACCGGCGACCGTTGCGAGGCAACCACGTTGCTATCGCCTGTGGACTTGGCGCACACCTTCAACACGGACGTGGCGCAGCTCCATATTGCCTCGCCTATGCCGGCTTTCGAGGACACCGAGGCTGCCGATGCCGGGGAACAGCGCAACGCGTTCATGCGCACGCTGGTGGAGGCGGTCCGGTTAGGGGCAGCCAAGGCACTCGACATCGATCAGCGCGAGATCCGGGCGACGTTCCAGACGGATGGCGACGAGCCCCGCGTCATCCTCTATGACAGTGTCTCTGGCGGTGCCGGCTACTGCCGCGTGATCGGCACCTCGAAAGCGCCGGTGCGAACGCTGCTTAAGCTGGCGCTCGAACGGCTGGACTGTTCCAACCAGTGCGCGAAGTCCTGTCGCGGTTGCTTGCAAGATTACAGCAACCAACGCCATTGGGAGCAGTTCGATCGGCACAAGGTGCTGCCATGGCTGGCGAAGGTGCTCGCCTCCAAGGACCCATCGCCCTATGTCGCAGCCGGCGCCCAGCCGTGGCCGGCCCCGAGCATTGAGGAGTTGGAACGGCGGATTGCCGGCGCACCGGAGGTCCACCTCTGCGTGTCTCGTCTGTTCAGCGAGGCCGCCCACGCCGAGGACATTGAGCATCTGGTCGGCTTCCTGCGCCGCTTCGCCGACCGCGGACGTACGGTCCATGTCGCGCTGGGAGAACCACTCCGGACCAGCTTGCGTGACTTGGACCCGGATTCGCGCACGCTGTTCGATTATCTGGCCCCGTATGTCCGGGACCGCCGCGTTCGCTTCTACCAAGCGAAGATCGTTGAAACGACGCCGCGCGTTTTCACGGTTCCCGCTTCCGGCGGCTTGGCCTGGTTCAGCACGCTGCCCCGGGTGCCATTAGCCGAGCGCATTCTGCCCGGGGAGGTCTACGAGCTTCGGCTGGGGGACGAGGTGCTGACCGGGGCCCTGTCGGCCTACATCGCGTCATGGCAGCCAGCAGACACCCGCCTTTTCGACACCTTTGCCAATGCGAGCCGCTGGGATGTGCGCGCCGGGCAACGGCGCGAGTTCGCCACGTGGTTCGCCCCGATTGCGGATGCTCACCTGGCGGCGGTCACGATCCGCGATCCTTATGTGCTGGGCAACGACACATCGCGGCAGTGCCTGGTCGACCTGCTGAGCGAGTTGAAGGCCCGTTCCCGTAGCCTGCAAGCGGTCAAGGTCGTGTACCGGGCGGAAGCCGGCGAGCGATCGGGGGGCAGTCATGGTTTCGGCGCCCCGCACCGAGAGTCGAACGAATTCGCTCAGCATGATCTCCGCATCCGCCTTCAGCGCGCGGGGCTTGCGGACATCAAGCTTTTCCCGCTGCCTTGGAGGAGGACGGTTGCCGACCGGGATTTCCATGACCGCAGCATTGAGATCCAGGCCGACCATGCCGACGGCGCCACGATGCGCCATCGCTTCGACCTGTCCGGCGGCGTGGATCGCCTGATGCAGAACCGCTACGAGTCATTGATCGTGCATTCCTGGCAGGAGGAGGCATAAGCGCGGCAGTAGGGGCGGCAAACCCTCCAAAGTATCCCTGATGCGAACGTCGCCCCTTACTGCAATGCAGCTGGCTGCACGCGGTAGGGGGCGAAGACATCCGGTAGGTCGCTGCAAAAGGCTGCGCCGCGAGAGCGGTTCTGTGACGCAGGGAGGAGACGGTAATTCATCGACACGTCGAGGAAGTCGACCGGCAGCCCCATAACCCAGGCACATTTTACGGGGATACGGTGATCAAGATCGTAGCCTCCTGCCAGGCCGCGCTTTCGCTGTGGATCGAAGCTCGGCTGGTTTTCCCTGTACCAGCGGTCTTTCAGCACATCCGCCCGCCTGCGGTATGCGTCGTATGTCGCGGCGTTGGCGGGGTGGGCACGCTGCATGATGGACGGTAATAAGGCCCCGGCCGCATACCTGACCCCTGCCGCCGCGCCAAGGGTTGCTCCTAGCACCTGTCCGACTTGGAAGGCCACCGGGTCGATCTCGTTCTCGAAGGTTTGCGCGTAAGCATAGTTGGTTAGGGCGGAAGCAAGCTGGACGGCAACGGTTGAGCAGATGATGCCTGATGCCGCAGCGACCAGCGGACCGCCGACACCACCGGCGACCGTGCATACCACCGCCGCCCCACCAACCACGGGCGCGTAGACGAACACCGTGAAGCCCGCATCAAGGACCTGTTTCTTAGACGGAGCATACTCAACCCAGAGGCGGCGGCTGGTGTCGAACACCCATACCTTAGCTCCGTCTCCCTTCTTGGTTAGCCCATCCATTGTTGCGGCGAGGGCTGCTTTAGTGTCACCGGCAGCTTCCATGGCCTTAGCCAATGCTGCTTCGAGTTGCTGTGCGTCGGGGAGGCGCTGCTTAAGGGATTCGGCTTTGCTGCGGATCAATTCGACGCTGCGCACAGTGGCGTCGTGCACTGTTCAGCTGACGGCACTTTCGCAGCGGCGGCGTCGACGGAGTTCTTGAGAGCCTCCTTCGTGCTCGCGGCAATTCCGCTTGCCTTCTCTGCAGCGACAGCGGCTGCGTCCTTGAGCTGCTCCTTGCTGGGGAGAGCTTCTGAGGCTTTGGTGGCCGTGGCGGCAAAGGCCTCCTTGGCCTTGGCCGCCGCCTGTGCCGATGACTCCTTAAGAGCCTGACCCGAAAAGAATTGAGTGATTTCAGTCCCTTGTGATTCGATCGATGTTGCGAAGCATGACGAATGACAAGCCGATGTGGACTGAAATCACCCGAGCGCAGTATCGGCGG
>Ga0065721_10050742_pt1 | contig 18131 bp, 14 predicted proteins | sample Mesricmetagenome_FD_59108 | JGI IMG/M metagenome (GOLD analysis project Ga0065721, IMG submission 59108) | Mesophilic microbial community from rice straw/compost enrichment Sample: eDNA_1 v2 (version 2) | ecosystem: Engineered > Solid waste > Grass > Composting > Bioreactor | place: USA: Davis... | reverse complement strand
CCTCCGCGCGGTACAGCCGCATCACCTGCGGCGAGACGCGCGCCAGCCGCAGCCGTTTCTGCACGGTGTCCACGCTGACGCCGAACTCGGCGGCAATGTCCTCGGCCGGCTTGCCTTCGTCCACCAGCTTGGCGAAGGCGGCGAACTGGTCTGCAGGGTGCATCGCCTCGCGCTCGACGTTCTCGGTCAGGCTGATGGCGGTGGCCTGCTCGCGCGGCACCACGCGGCATTCCACCGGCGCATCGGCCGGCAGCTCCTTGCGCTTGGCGAGCAGCCGCAGCGCGGCGAGCCGGCGCTTGCCGACCACCACCTCGAAGCCGGGCCGCTTGGCCTCGCGCGGGCGCGGGATCACGGTCAGGTTGTGGATCAGCCGCTGCGCCTTGATCGAAGCCGCAAGGGTTTCGATGCGGGTGCCGCCGGTCTTGCGGACGTTGAGCGGCGACGGGAACAACTGGTCGAGCGGGATGGCCCGGACGTCGTACTGCACTTGGACTTGCGCGTTCATGGTGTGTCTCCTGTGGTTGTCATCGGTGCGTTGCGTGGCCCCGGCTCCGCAGGAGCAGGGGTTCGCAACAAGCCGATGGCGACCGCTCGCCACGCAGCCCGGCGCAGTCAAGGGAGCGGCGCAGCCGCAGCGTCGCGGCTGGCGCGGCCCGCAGCCGCAGGCGAGGACACGGGCCGCGGCGCGTGCCCTTGACTGAGGAAGCCGGGCAGAGTGGCAAGTCGTCACAAACGACAAAAGAAACGGCCCGCCTTGCGGCGGGCCGTTCGTCGCAACGATCAGTCGTTGTTCGGACGCGACCAGATCAGGCTGTAGCTGCCGTCATCGCTCTCGACCAGGCGACCGTAGATCGCCGACGGGAACGAGGGATCGTCGAGCGACACCGACAGGTACGGCCGGTTGGCCTGGCTGGTCTTGGCCCACGCCGCGCCGATCTCGTAGTTGCCGGACAACACCCGGTAGTCCGGGCTGTTGTCGCTGGTCTTCTCGTTCGGGACGAACTTGACCTTGACGTTGACGTTGAGGGTGCGCACGGTGCCTGCGTAGCCGTTCTCGGACTTGGTGAAGATGCCGATGGTGGACATGGTGGTTCTCCTTCCGGTTCGTCAGGTCGCGCCCATCGCGGCCTTGACGGCGATCGGAGAGGCGATGGCCGGGCGCCCGCACCGCTTGCGGTCGCAACGCAGTGGAGAACCGGCAAAGCGCAAAGAATTTGCTGCGCGAGGAAGGCGGCACGCTGGGGAAATTGTTTGCGCGTCCGGTTGCGGGCACGAGCCCGAGGCGCAGCCGCGGCATCGACCACGATTCGCCGACAAGTGAAGGCCGCGTGGGTCGAACTGATGCGGAAGGGAACGCACGACACCCGGCACACCCACCACGACAACGAAGACGCGGGCACCGTGCGCACGCTCAACGGCTACAACTGTCGTTCCGAACGGCAGCGACTCCGGCGGCAAACCGCCATCCGCCGCCACGAGATTGGCGCGGCGTGGGGCCACCAGCCATCCGCCACTGTCGCAACGCCGACGGACATCGTTCCCGTCCTGGCGGCAACACTGCTGGTCGTCGATGACGGCGGCTACAGCCTGATTCTGGCGTGTCGTGGCACGGCACGTTGCGACGCCCGCCGCAAGGCGGGCCGTTGTTGGGAGATTGCAAAAAAGAGGGGCTTGCGCCCCTCTCGGCGACACCGGCTCATACCCATCCGCGGGCAGCCATCGACAACGGTGCATGCGCACCGACGACGAAATGGTCCAGCAGTCGCACATCGACCAGGGACAGTGCCTGCTTCATCCGCGCGGTCAACGCCCGATCAGCCACTGAGGGCTCTGGTTCGCCCGAAGGATGGTTGTGCGCGACCACGACCGCCGCCGCGTTGAGCAGCAAGGCCTGCCGAACCACTTCGCGCGGATGGACCTCGGCGCCATCGACGCTGCCGAAGAACAGCTCGGCGTAGTCGATCAACCGGTGCCGGGTATCGAGGAACACCGCGGCGAACACCTCGCGCTGCAGGCCGGCCAGCTTGTCGCGGAAGAACTTTCCCGCGCTCGCCGGGTCCGCGATCAGCATGCCGCGCTGCATGCGCTGATCGACCACCTGGCGCGCGGCCTCGACGATCTGGTCGGCATTGGCCGGACGATAGCGGCCGCGGGTATCACGAACGAACAACGGGGAAACGAAGGAAGAAGACGACATCGTCGTGCTCCGGTACCGGGCGGGATTGCCCGGCGCCGGCCCCGCACGCCGCAGCGCAGCGGTCAAGGGTCGCAGACGGCCGCAGGCCGCAAGCGCCATCGGCGCGCCGCCCTTGACGGCGAGAACGACGTGCTACGGTGACGGCGACCGCAAGACCGCCTCCTCCACGCAACGGAACGAAGCAAAAAATGGTGCGCCGCACCCGCCTCCAGCGGATACGACGCACCGACGGCTTCAACGAAACTCAGTTCGTCGTCTCCATGATCCTGTGCAGCCAGTCGATCACTTCCGGATCGACGAACACGCAGGCCTGCCCTTCCCGAACCGACACGTTGAACAACCTGGCGAACGCCTCGCGTCGCACGTGCGCCAGCCGGCCGGTTCGGTACGCCTGTTCCGGCTTCAGCTTGTCGCCTGCCGCCGGCAGGCCGCTGTGCTGCGGATCGCACTCGACGAGCGCGACGTAACCCTCGTCGAACATCCGCTGGTGCTCGGCGCACAACCCCCAGCCGGTCGCCGTATGACGCTCCAGACTCGCGCGCAGGCGCCGATCCAGCAGCAGGTTGCCGGTATCGAATGCGACACCGCAAACGAGGCAGACGTGCTGCTCCAGCGAAACGTAGGACTTCTCGTTCATGACTGACTCCGTTGCCCGGGCGGAATTGCCCGGCACCGGGCCAGCACGGCGCAGTGCAGCAGTCAGGGGTCGCAGACGGCCACGGGCCGCAAGCGCCATCGGCGCGCAGCCCTTGACGGCGAGAACGCCGTGATACGGTGACCGGACCCAGCAAGACCGCCCACTAACCCTCCACGCCGGCAAGCGGAGCGCGCAGGTCGCCCGGACCGGAGGCGTCAGGGATCGAGGCCGAATTGGCCGCGACTCCCACGGAGGCGCGGGGGCGCAGCCCGCGAGCCCGCGGAAGCATGATGCTCTGCTATCGGTACGACGCCCGTCCGAGTCGCACGGCTTGCGACAGTCTCATGGCAAGCTCAGACACAACCGGGCGGACAATCCGAGTAGACGCTGGTCGACGATCCGCCATATACCCCGCCGTCGACGCCGGTATCTGTCACCTATGTCCAGAAGCACGAAAAGAAGACGGAAAAAGCCGAAGAACCAGCGGAAGCGCGCCCACGGCGCTCCCGTCTATATGCCGATGCCAAGATTGTTCCGGGACGACCTCACCGATGACGAGCGCCGTGAAGCCATCGAAGCAATGGCGAAGTCCTTCAGCGATGCCAGGGATAAGGCGTTCGCCACGATCGGTCGATTCGTGTCGAGGTTCGATCCCCTCCATGCGCTATCGGTACTGGCTGCCTACGGACTGTCGACCAACGTCACCAAGGATGGCGTCCGGGCCAGCGAAGCCAAGAAGGACAAGATCCATCAGGATCATGTGGAACTGCTGCAAGCATTTGTCTTGCAGACGGCTGCCGGCGACTGGTCCTCACAACCGCCACGGCCACCCGACATCCAGGAGCTGTGGGACGCGCTGATCGAACTCGGTCACGGTTTCGATCTTGCCAGAATGCGCCCACTTGACATGGAGAACGAATCCGATGCGCTCGCCATGCTGCAGGAAAAGATCCGCGGCAATACCCGCGCAGTCCGCAACTGGGGGTACTACCATCAGGTCAAGGACATCGGCCATCGGCTCCTGGCTCCCCTCGACGAGAAGCTGCGATCGGTCCTTGGATTCGCTGGCACGGAACTGATCGCTGTCCTTGACAGCCTCGTTCGTGCGAACGAGGCGCGGATCAACGAGCACCGGAGGAAGTTCTTCGGTGCCATCGGCAAACCGAATGTTGCCGAAATTGTGTGCGCCTACGCCGAGGCCATGCCGGAAACCGACTGCAGCGGGCTTCTCGACTACTTCGCCCGGAACGATTTCAGCCTGCAGCAGGCCAAGGCGCTGCTCCTGGCGCATTCCGAGCTTGCGCTCGAGGATTGCTTCACCCATGAAGCCGGCGAGGTCTCCGCAAGATCCGGCGTGGCGGTGGATCAGGTCAAGACCATCTTCCGGGCATTGGGATTGGTTCCCGGCGAGCTGAACGGTCGCTCCGCAGAGCTGTTTTTGCTCGACAACCCGGTCTGGACGTCGCCCTGGATCGCCCTGTCGGAGGAGACGATCTTCGCTTGCATCCCCCAGACCGCGTTCTCGTTCCTGTTCGAGATCGTCGAGCGGCTCGTCGCGCCCAGTGAACCGCTCAAGATGGCCTGGCACGACCGGCGCGCCGCCTTCCTGGAGGCCGATGTTGCCGCCACCTTGTCGAAGGCGCTGCCCGGCGCTGCTGTTTACGGGAATATCAGATGGCGGGTGTCCGGCACGGAGCGACAAGGCGAAACCGACACCTTGGCTGTCCTCGACAGCGTCGCAATCATCGTCGAAGCAAAATCCGGGTCGGTGTCCGCACACAGCAGGCGCGGCGCACCGGACCGGCTCAAGTCGGAAATACGCGAGCTGCTGGAATCTCCTGCTCTGCAGTCCCAGCGCCTGCTCGCGGCAATGGAAGAGCACCTGGCCGGGAAATCCGAACTGGTCCTTTCCGAGCAGGTCGACCTGTCGAAGATACGGTACATCATGCGAATGTCCGTCACCCTGGAGGACTTCAGCACGATCCAGTCCGATATCGGCAAGCTCCAAGCGCTGGGGTTGGTCTCGAAGGATGTCGAGCCGGTGCCGACCTTGTGTTTGGCCGACCTCCATACACTTGTCGAGATTCTGGATGTGCCGGTGATGTTTCTGCACTACCTGCACCGGCGGATGCATCTGGAGGGCAAGTTTTCGCACGATTCAGACGAACTCGATCTGCTCGGCACGTACTTGATGAACGGACTGCTGTTCGGCAACAAGGAAACCGACGGGACCCGCATCACTTTCTACCGGATGTCCGAGAAGATCGACCGCTACATGATGTCGCTCAGCGAAGGAATCCGCATCGCAAAGCCTGGGCGCCTGCTGGACGGTCCGTGGGCCGGAATTCTCGAACGGGTCCTCCAGGTGCGCTCCCACCGCTGGCCGGAAGTCGCCATCATGCTGCTGGACGTCGACGATCGCGCACAGAAGACGCTGGCGCGCGACATCCGGGAGCTCGTCAAGAAGCATCGCTACCAGAAAACGACGCCTTACCAGAACATCCTCGTCCATCTTCCCGACGGTGTCGGCCTGAGCGCGATCGCCGCAGTGGTCCTGCGCAAGGAGACCATCGCGCATCGGCAGGAAGTCGCCAGGGCGGCTGCGGAAAGGTCTTTCGAGGATCCGCGCCCGACGCGTTGCCTGGTACTCGTCTACGACGCGAACGCCCCCACGTTTCCCTACAATCACCTGATGCTGGCGGATCGCTTGCAGGCTCGGACCTGCGACAGAACTGGCAACGCAGGACCTCGGCCACCGCGCGATACCGGCGACGGCCCGGCCGGTTCGGCTGAAGACGCATCAAAATGACAGTTCATTCGACGAAGACGATGCCACAGGCACATGTCGCCAATCACTACGTTCCCAAGCTCTACCTCAAGCAATGGTCTGATTCGGGGATGGTTCCGACGTACCGATTGCTGGTCCCTAACGAATCATGCCCTCTTTGGAAGCCGCACTCCCTGAAGGGCATTGCCTACCACCAGCATCTGTATACCTATATCGCAGACGGCGCGACCACCGACGAGTTTGAGCGCTGGCTGGACAGCGAGTTCGAGAGGCCGGCCGAAGAGGCCATCGACCGCGTCGTTCGCGAAGACAGGCTAACCTCCGAGCATTGGATGCGTCTGGCCCGGTTCGCCGTAGCGCAGGATGTGCGCACGCCTGTTCGATTGAGGGAATTCCTTGCAAGGCAGTCGGAACTGATGCCTGATCTTCTGCAACGTACCGTTCAGGACGCCGTCCAGCGACTGGAGCAAGACGAATCGCCGGTCGGGCTTCACGCGGCAGCTCAGGATGCATCCAGAGCATTTCCGTTAAAGGTCTCGATCGACCGCGAACCTGATGGCGACGGCACGCTGAAGGCCACGACGCTGGTAGGACGGAAGATGTGGATATGGAGCCTCCGCCATTTGCTCACGAGCACCATCGAGAAGCTTCCGCGAACCCGCTGGACAATCCTGCACGCGCCATCGAGCCTGTCGTGGCCAACCACGGACAACCCTCTCGTCCGACTGAATTTCTTCAGCCCCGTCAACTACAATTTCGACGGCGGATGGGGAGTTCAGAATGGCGACATTCTGCTGCCCCTGAGCCCGAAGCATCTACTTCATACCTGCATCGGAAAGAAACCGCATCCACGGGGAACCACGCCGGACGCGAACACTGCACTGCTCATCCGTCGGATCATCGTCGAGCACGCTGATCGCTACGTGTTTGCCAAGGAGCCGGGAGACATCCATTCGATTCGTCCACGCATTGTCTCTCCCGAGGCGTGCAAGGCTGAACGCGAAACATGGCAGCGTTGGCATGATGACCAAAGCCGCGCCGAAATCGAACTGTCTCGGTAGCATCAACCCGCCATCCTGCAGCGTCATCCGGCGCCTGCGGCTGCCATCGACGATCGGGCCAAGGAGACGCTCCGTGGGAAATCCGCGCCAGATCACTGAAAACAATGAAAACCTGCCCCGCCAGCCATTTGCATCGAAACCTGCCCTTGCCTGAAGTGGGATGGCGTGAAGCGTCTTGGCGCGCCCTCCCCTCCAAACATCCGGGCACCTGGCGTATCACGTCGTGAGACCTGCCGGCTACAGACTGTCCGACATCCTCGTCATTCCCCTTGGCGAACCCGAGACACGTGACTTCGGAACCCACCCTGCAGCTGTCGATGACCCTGAAGTTCAGGCATCCGGTCACGGTCTATTCGCTGGTACCCGGCGGCGTCTCGCCATTGGCCATGACCAGCGCGGTCATCCACCTGCTCGATCGGAACGTCGTCAGCTGGATCGGCCGGGAGCCTCGCGGCGAACCGGACAGCCCGCGCGACGCCGCCATGCGCTGGTGGCTGGAGTTCCTGGACACGCCGACCCAGTCGATCAACCCGGTGCTTTGCGCGTTCGAGGGCAACAAGAGCCGGATCCCGACGCTGGACGAATTCAAGGACGAGTACCGGCGGTCCTGCGAGAAGATCGGGGCGTACTTCCGCAGCGCCAGGATCGTCCGGCACCGGGACGACGACTTCCTGCAGCTCTACCAGAATGTCGTCGACCTGCACGCGCGACATCGCGCGGAGGTGGACTTCTTGTGCGAAATCGCCCCTGAGGTCGCCGAACGACGCCCGCGGCGCGAACTCGTCGCGATCCGGGACCGGATCCTCGACGCGGCGCAACGAAATCGCCTGGGCGCCTCGCTTGTGCTCATTGCCACCCTGTCCTGCTTGTACGAGGGCGCGACTGAAGCAACCGCGTCGGCGGCCAGGGGCGTCATCAAGCCCAAACCGAGGTATGGCCCCAAGGCCGCGCACAATGCAGTGTCGGATGTGCGCGCTGTCGAGATGCTTGCCGCGGGCGCACCATTGGGGCCGGAAATGCTGGGACTGTGCACCGGAGACCGCCGGCTCGCGCGATTCTGGGATGCGCTGGGGATCAAGTCCGCCACCTGGAACGGCAACAACGCATGTACCGTCAGCCAGCGGATGTCTTCGCGGCTGTTCCCGATCCTGGCCGATGTCCAATGCCGTGAACTGGCGGAGATACTGATCGCACGCGGATTCGCTGACCCCAGCCCAAGGCCCGGGCCAAATCGCTACTCCCACGACGACGACCGATGAGCCCGCCTGACGTCCACGCCAAGCCGTTCCTCAAGCCGAACTGGTCCAACCTGGCAAAGTTGATCACCACCGCGGTGGGCGGTGAGTCACTGCACCTCATGGGCCAAGTGGCCCATCGCGTCTACTACCAGATGGGCGTCAACGTGAGGGCATTTCCCCTCCCGGCATGCGTCATCCAGTCGGTACCGAAAGCCGTCGCAGCATCTCGTCCGTGACCGGCGGGATCTTCCCGCCCTGCAGGAGCCGCAGCAGGGATTCCGACAGCGTCTCCGGACCATCGGCAAACGCGCCCAGAAACGAAAATCCCGTGGCCGGAACGGACCGGTACGACAGGTTGTCCCTCCCCGTGATCGACGTGTGCGCCGGCGATCGGCCGCCGGCCGTCCGCTCCGTCGCAGCGATGGCACCTGCGTCCATCACCTTTCCGATCACGGCCGCACGGCGGCGCATGTCGAGGTTGCCGTGCAGGTACATCGAGCCGACATCCTTCGACCACTTCGGCTTGACGATCAGCGCGTACAGCGTGCCGATTCCCGCCTCCGAGGCCAGGCGCATCATCTCCAGTTCGCCGTCGTTGATCCCGAACTGCAACGCCTGCCTGCCGAAGGGATATTTGTGCTTGGCCTCCAGCATCCACAGCCGGTCTCCACAAAGGCAGATGCGGTCGAGGTTCCAGACACCGCGGAAGAAGGGCTGGACACCGAAGTTGATGAACAGCCGGGACAGGACCACCTCGTTCCAGAGCCGGTCGCCCGCATATGTGTCCGCCAGGTAGCCCCAGAACGCCGCGCGTTGCCGGTCGGCGTCGCGGACCTTGAGATCGACCTGGGGAAAGATCGGCGACCTGCCGCTGATGCCGCCCAGCAGTTCGTGGAGCGGCACCGGATCACCGGCACGTTTCCCGCCGGCGCATGCCGTGGCTAGGAACTCCCCTTCACGGAACTCGACAAGATGCACCCGCGCCACCTTTTCCAGCGCAAGAAGGTAACGACCAAGTCCGGCGGTCGCTCTGCGCGCCCAGACAAGCGCAAGCCAGCTCCCGGTCCCGCGCCTGGCGTCCACCACGACCGTCTCGATGTCGAGCCGCTGCAGTGCCGGGGGCTGCGCCTCGACCAAGGGCTGCAGGATCTGGTCGAACGTGTTTTCCACCACCAGCCCTTCGAGCAGCTGGTGCTTGTCGTGGCCGAGGATCCTGAAGGCGAGGTCCCTGTCCGTCGCATCAAGGTCCGCCAGCCTTCCCCAGGGAGTGTCCATTCCGCAAGTTTCGCCGTGAAATCCGGCCGCAGCATACGGTGCCAGCGGGTCCCGCCGCCATGGTTGACGGCTGGGACTGCTTCCGGACAGAATGTCCACACAAATTCCCAGCGGATTCATCCATGGCCGACACGGTCGATCCCCTGCCGCTGCTGAAGCAGGCGCGACTCCGGATGACGCAACAAGCGCTCGCGGACCGTCTGCGGACCAACAAGAAAACCATCTACCGGTGGGAGCACGGGCTGTCCCGCTGCCCGCCACTGGTCATTCCCGCCCTTCAGGAAATCCTGCGCATGAACCGAACCGCCCCGGACACACCGACCGGCTTCACCTTCGCGGACCTCTTCGCGGGTATCGGCGGCATCCGGCTCGGGTTCGAGCGTGCAGGCGGCCGCTGCGTGTTCACGAGCGAATGGAACGAATGGTCGAAGAAGACCTACGTCAACCACTTCGGCGAAGACCATCCCTTCGAGGGCGACATCACCAAGGTGGAAGCCGCCGATGTGCCCGACCACGACGTGCTGCTGGCCGGATTCCCCTGCCAGCCGTTCTCGATCGCGGGCGTGAGCAAGAAGAACGCCCTCGGCCGTCCGCACGGCTTCGAGTGCACCACCCAGGGAACCCTGTTCTTCGACATCGAACGGATCATCGCCGCCAAACGGCCGAAGGCCTTCCTGCTCGAAAACGTGAAGAACCTGGTGAGCCACGACCGCGGCAACACCTTCCGGGTCATCCGCGAGGTTCTCGAGGGACTCGGCTATGCGCTGCACTGGAAGGTGATCGACGGCCGGCACTACGTGCCGCAGCACCGCGAACGAATCCTGATCGTCGGCTTCCGCGAAGACACGGATTTCACGTGGGACGACCTGCAGCTGCCCGCGGAAGGACCGGACATCACGTCGATCCTGCATCCGGAAGATGGCAGCGAGACGCCTGAAAGGCATTACACCGCCGGTCCGGACGCGGAGGTCAGCCCGCGCTACACCCTGACAAAGAACCTCTGGGACTACCTGCGCGCCTACGCCGCCAAGCATCAGGCGGCTGGCAACGGATTCGGCTACGGACTGGTACGGCCGGGCACCGACAGCTACACGCGCACGCTGTCGGCCCGCTACTACAAGGACGGCAGCGAGATCCTGATCCACCGCGGCAAGGGCAAGCGGCCGCGCCGCCTCACGCCACGCGAATGCGCCCGGCTGATGGGATTCCCCGACGACTTCGAGATCGTCGTCAGCGACACCCAGGCCTACAAGCAGTTCGGCAACAGCGTGGTGGTGCCGGTCATCGAGGCGGTGGCGAAGATCATGGCGCCGCGGATCCTGGAGCTGAAGGCACGCGAAGCCGGGGGCGTGATGCAGCCCCGCCTGAAGGCGGCCTGACACCGGCCGCCATGGCCGACGTGGTCAGCCCCGAAGTCCGGAGCCGGATGATGTCCGGCATCCGCGGGAAGGACACGAAACCCGAATGGCAGGTCCGACGCGCCCTGCACGCGCGCGGATTCCGCTACCGCCTGCATGCCCGCCGGCTCGCCGGCCGGCCGGATCTCGTGCTGCCGCGTTACCGCGCCGTCGTGTTCGTGCACGGCTGCTTCTGGCACGGCCACGACTGCAGGTACTTCCGGCTGCCGGCCACGCGCACCGCATTCTGGGAAGGCAAGATCTCGCGCAACCGCAGCAACGACGCGAGGAACCGGGCATCATTGCTGGAAGCGGGCTGGCGCGTGGCCGTGGTCTGGGAGTGCGCGCTGCGCGGAAGCGGATGCGGTGCCGACGCGGTCGCCGACGCGCTGGCGGAATGGATCCGGGGGGAAGACGCGGTGCTGGAGATCAGGGGATGAAGCGGGGCTACCTGTCCGAATATTTCGAAGGCGTCGCCGCCAAGCGGCTGACGGCGGTCGAGGCCGACGAAACCCGGTCCAACCAGCACGAGTACAACGCCACCAGGGCCATGCTCGATTTCATGGGCCGTCCGGCGGAGAAGACCCGGCTGCCGGCACGCTTCATCTACATGAGCGATGAGGACGAGCAGCCCGTGTTCGAGGACGCGTTCCTTACGCTCTACGACAGCCGCGAGAACCAGCCGCACCGCTCGCCCGAGTACCGCTTCTATTTTCCCACCACGCAGGTATCGCAGCTGGCCGGCGAGAACGACCTGCTGGTGATCGCGAAAAGGCGCGACGGCGGGCTGCTGGTGATCGTCGCCGAAGACGGTTCGAGCGCCGCGAACCAGATCGAATGGCTGTTCGGCTTTTCCGAGGACGCGCTGCCCCGCTTCTCCGTCCGCGCCGAACTCGAGAACGAGCAGGACCGCGTCGGCCTCGCCGCCACCTTCATCCTCGAAAGCATCGGCGTGGTCGTCGAGCCGGCGGAGGAGACCTGGCTGGACGTCATGCTTTCCCGTTTCGGCGGCGGCTTCCCGAAGACGCTGGATTTTTCCGGCTTCGCACGCGAGACGATCTCCGGCATCGATCCGCGCGAGGATCCGGATGCGGCGCTGATGGCGTGGATGGAACGCGAGGAAATCCTGTTCCGCACCCTGGAGAGGTACCTGATCGGCGAGCGGCTGTCGCAGGGATTCGGCAGGGAAGACATCGACGGATTCATGAGCTTCTCGCTGTCGGTCCAGAACCGCCGCAAGAGCCGGGTCGGCCTTGCCCTGGAAAACCATCTCGCGCACATCTTCGGATCGCTCGGCATCCGCTGCAGCCGTGCAGCGGTCACCGAACGCCGCTCGAAACCCGACTTCCTGTTCCCGGGCGCCGCGGAATACCGCGATCCGGGATTCGATCCGCTCTGGCTGACGATGCTGGGCGTCAAGAGCACATGCAAGGACCGTTGGCGGCAGATCCTTCCGGAAGCCGACCGGATCAGTCCCAAGCACCTGCTCACGCTCGAAACCGGCATCAGCGAGCACCAGACCGCCGAGATGCGCAGCCAGGGCGTGCAGCTCGTCCTGCCACGGGCTCTGCACGAAACCTACAGTCCCGCGCAGCGCGACTGGCTGCAGGACCTGCGCGGCTTCACCGGTCTGGTCCTCGACCGCCAGCAGGAGCGTTAACCGGCCGGATCCCCCTCCATCGCCCGGCACCGCTCTGCTAACCTCGGACCGGGGAATGACCAGGGCAGGGGACCCGGGCAGCAATGGCGGATACGGAAATCTCGGTGAGGCGGGCCGGGCAGGAGCTGTGCCGCATTCTGCGGCCGCTGCGCGAACGCGACGGCAAACCGGCCGTGCGCTACCGCAGGAGGTACTGGCCGGTCCGCGACGGCGGCATCGATCTGGATGCCGGTCCGCTCGATCAGGAGAAGCCGGTACCACCGGCACCGGCAGCGCCGTCCGCTCCTGGAACCGGCGGCGCTGCGGAATGCGCATTGCCACCCGGAGCCATCGACGACCAGGAACGGCTGCTCCTGGAACCGGTCGAAGCGCGGCTGCTGGTCGACGCGGGACCGGGCACCGGCAAGACGCATGCCGCGTGCATGCGCGTGACGGCCATGATCCGGGACGGCATCCCGGCCACGCGCATCTGGATGGTGAGCTTCACCCGCACCGCGGTGGCCGAACTGCGGAACCGGATCGCGTCCGCACTGGAGCAGCCGGAAGATGCCGCGGCAGTGCGCATCGCGACGCTCGATTCGCATGCCTGGGCGCTGCATTCCGGATTCTCGGCCGATGCAACGCTCACCGGCAGTCACGACGAGAACATCGCACAGACCCTGACGCGCGTCAGGGAAGACGGCGACGTCGCGGACTACCTGCAGCGGATCCGCCATCTGGTGGTCGACGAGGCGCAGGACATCATCGGCGAACGCGCCGAACTGGTGCTGGCCATGATCGATGCCGTGTCTCCGGAATGCGGCGTCACGGTCTTCGCCGACGAAGCGCAGGCGATCTACGGATTCACCGAAGACGGGATGCCGGACGCCGCTCCGGGCACGTCCCTGCCCGACGCGCTGCGGCAGCGCGGTTTCCGGGAGATGCGGCTGCAGCACGTGCGCAGGACGCAGTCGCCGAACCTGCTGGAGATCTTCACCATGGTCCGCCGCCGCGTCACCGGCGCGCAGGGCGCCGGCGAGGAGCGCTTCCGCGACGTCCGCGCCGAGATCATGCGGCTGGCCGACGACGCCTCGGTCACGCAGGACGGATTCGACCTTGCGGCGCTGCCTCCGGACTCCCTGGTGCTGATGCGCCGGCGCGTCGATGTCCTCAATGCTTCGGCTTGGACAACCGTTCCGCACCGGCTGCGGATGTCGGGGCTGCCGGCCTGCGTCGATGCGTGGGTCGCACTGCTCTTCCGGGATCAGCGCGGGCGTCTGCTCGGACGGACCGGATTCGACCAGTTGTGGGAAACGAGGATTCCTCCGGGTCCGCATTCGCCCGAGCGCGAGCAGGCCTGGGAACTGCTGGTCGAGGTGGCGGGCGAGAGCGCCGCCGCCATCGACCTGCACAGGCTACGCGAGGTGCTTGGACGCAGCACGCCGCCGATGACGTTCTGTCATCCCGAGTTCGGAACCGAAGGCCCGGTACTGGGCACGATCCACGCCAGCAAGGGACGCGAAGCACCGGCCGTCACCCTCTTCCTGCCCCGGGATCCGGGCGGGGGCAATGCGGACGAGGAGGCACGCGTCCTGTTCGTCGGCGCAACAAGGGCACGGGAACGCCTCCACGTCGGCACGGCGCCGGAAGTCGGCACCGGTTCGGTCAACGGCCGGACCTGGCGCCGGCTGCGCAGCGGAAAGGTCCAGGTCGAGATCGGCAGGGAGCACGACCTCGATGCCGAGGGCCTCGCCGGGCGCCGCTGGTTCCGCACTGCCGCGGACGCGGAGGCGGCACAGCAGGCGCTGATCGACACCCCGGTGAGGGCCGGCATGGTCGCGCGCACCGACGCCGAGGCCGACTGGAACCATTCGCTGGAATCCGCGGGAATCCGCCTCGCCGTGCTGAGCGGAAGGTTCACCGCCGACATGCGGCAGATCGCGGGACAGACCGGTACGTGGCCGCCGCCGGGATTCTTCCCGCACCTCCGCTCCTTCGGACTGAGGACAGTGGCCTTCCGCCCGGACAGCGCCGTCGCCGAAAGGCTGCACGAGCCCTGGCGTTCGAGCGGGTTCCTGCTCGCTCCGATGCTGTCGGGATTTTCCACCTCGCGAACGGGAAGGCGGCAGGCATGAGTGACATCTCCACGGATACGGCACGCAACCTGGTCATCCGGCGCCTGCAGGCCGACCTGTCGGGTCCGTCGGCCGACGACGAGATCCTGGGTTCGCGTCCCTCGGATGTCTACCTGACCGGCATCCTCTGGCCGGGAAACACCGGCGTGGCGCCGGAGGAAGACGAACGCCTCGCAGTGGCGCCGGGGGAAGGCGACGAAGGCGACGATGCGGAGGACCAGGCGCTGCCGGCATCGGTTCCGCTGAGACGCCCCTCGACCGCGGGTCTGTCCTTTGCCGCCGCCGGCGCGGGCGCAGGAGAAACCCCTTCGGTAATCGTGCATGTCGCGTTCGGCCTGTACGAACCGGTCGAGGCGGAAGGAACGACGAAATGGCGACGCACCGCAGTGCAGTTGCCGCCGCTGCACTGCATCCTCGAACCCGGGGCACAGGACCACGGGCTTGCGGTTCCGGGAGTCGCCGGCCTGAGGCTCAACCTCCGGTGCGTTCCCTACAGCGAAGGCATCCTGGCAACGGCAACGCTCGTGAACGGAGCGGTTCCGGCTTCCCGCACCCGCGATGACGTCGAGCGCGTGACCCTGTTCCAGACCGGACTGCGCGTACGTGCGGCCGATGGCAGCCGGTTGCTGGCACGACCCAGCCGCCGCGCGGTGGTCGACGACGACGACCGCAGCGCCGCCCTGCTCTACCGCAACGTGCACGAGTACGCTGCCGGACACACATGCTCCGCCGACTGGGAATCCGCGGACGGCGGCGGCACGCACGTGACCGAGGTACGCACCAGCTGGATGCCGGTCGCAGTCACGCCGGCCACGAGCCCGGACGGACACGAGGTGTTCCGCAACCTGTCCGGCGCCGACGGCGACCCTCTGTCGGCGGCGTGGCTCGCCTCGGCCTCCGACGCCGCACTGGCCGGCGGACTGGCACGCCTGTGCGACGCCTATGCAGAGTGGGCGGAGCTGCAGGCGGGGGCGGCGGCTGGCCTCTCCGGCGAGGAAGCGGCCACCGCGGCACGCCACCTGGACGACATCCGCACCGTGCTCGCGCGCATGCGCGCCGGCGCGGCAAGGATCGCGGACGACGCCCGGGTCGCCGCAGCCTTCAGGCTGGCCAACCTCGCAATGGACACCCAGCGGACGTGGAGCGGAGCGGATCCCCTGCGCTGGCGACCCTTCCAGCTGGGCTTCCTGCTCCTGGCACTGGAGTCGACGCTCGACGGAACGCATGGCGACCGTGGCGTCATGGACCTGCTGTGGTTCCCGACCGGTGGCGGCAAGACCGAGGCCTACCTCGGACTGGTGGCGCTGGTCGCGTTCCACCGCCGCCTGTCCTCCCCGGATCCCGACCACGGCGCGGGCGTGGCCTGCATCATGCGCTACACGCTGCGGTTGCTGACCACGCAGCAGTTCATCCGCGCCGCCGCGGTGATCTGCGCCTGCGAGGCGATCCGGCGCGGCCGCGTTCCGTCTCCGGACACCGTGGATCTCGGGAGCGAGCCGTTCTCGATCGGACTGTGGGTGGGTGAAGGCGCAACACCGAACAGCCGCAAGGAGGCGTTCAACAGCTGGCGCGACAGCTCGAAGGCCTCTCCCCGGCAGCTGGTTTCCTGCCCCTGCTGCCACACGCTGCTGGACTACACGCAGCGCCAGCCTGCCGACGCCGTCACGGTGAGCTGCGGCAATGCCGCCTGCCTGCTTTCCGGCGGGGATCCGCTTCCGGTATGGACGGTCGACGAGGACGTCTATGCCGCGCGTCCCACGATGCTGATCGGCACCGTGGACAAGTTCGCCCAGATCGTCCGCAACCCGGAAACCTCCCGGTTGTTCGGTGTCGGCAGCTCCGCGCAGCCGCAACTGGTGCTGCAGGACGAACTGCACCTGATCTCGGGTCCGCTGGGAACGCTTGCGGGACTCTATGAAACCGCGCTGGACCTGATCCTGTCCGCGAACGGAACGCGACCGAAGGTCATCGGTTCGACCGCCACCATCCGGCGCGCATCCGACCAGGTGCTCGCGCTGTTCGACCGCCGCACGTGCCAGTTTCCGCCGCCCGGGCTCGACGCCGCCGATTCGGGATTCGCGGTCACCGACCCCGATGCCCCCGGCCGCTGCTACGTCGGCGTCAGCACGGCCGGACGTTCGGCGAAATTCGCGCTCCAGGCCGTGGCGGCCTCGCTGCTGCAGACCGCCACCGGCCTGCCCGAGGAGGAGCGTGATCCGTACTGGACGCTGGTGGCCTACTTCAACTCGCTGCGGGAGCTGGGCGGCGCGCTGGTGCTGATGCAGGACGACGTCAACGACACGCTCCGGCTGCTGGCGGCATCGAGGAACGAAACCCCTCGCGAACCGGCGTCGGTCGAGGAACTGACCTCGCGCCGTTCGCAGCAGGACATCCGCGACATGCTGGCACGGCTCGACGTTGCGGCTGGCGGAGACGGCGCCCTCGACGTCGTCCTGGCCACCAGCATGCTCAGCGTCGGCGTGGACATTCCGCGCCTCGGCCTGATGCTGGTGAACGGCCAGCCGAAAACGCTCGCCGAATACATCCAGTCCACCAGCCGCGTCGGACGCGGCCGTGTGGCCGGACTTGTCGTTCCGGTGCTCAACAACGCCAAGCCGCGGGACCGCTCCCATTTCGAGACCTTCCGGACCTGGCACGGCATGCTCTACCGGGACGTCGAAGCCACCAGCGTCACCCCCTTCGCCTCGCGGGCCAGGGACCGCGCGCTCCACGCGGTGCTGGTGGCGGTGGTCCGCCATCTGGTCCCGGGCATGCTGCGCTCCCCGCAACTCGGGCAGACCGCGGTGCAGCAGGCGCAGGCCCTGATCGACCTCATCGCCGAGCGCGCGGCGCGGGTGGACCCGCAGGAAACGGAAGTCCGTGCCGAACTCGCCGAACGCCTCGCCCGCTGGATCAGGCGCCATCCCGACCACTACTGGCAGTTGCCCCCGCAGTCGTTGCTGCAGTCGGCGGAGGCCGCCGCCGCGAAACGCGCTTCCGGCCGCACGGTCGGACAGGCCTGGCCCACTCCGAACACCATGCGGGGCGTCGAGCCGGCGACGCCGTACCGTCTTGCCGAACGCCTCAGGAGGTCCGCCGAAAATGCCACGGAATGATCTGGGGGACCTGCGCCGCAGTGCGGCCGCCGCCACCTTCGGCCCGGGTGCGGTCATCGATTTCCGTGCCGGCGGTGCGGCGGTTTCCGCCGTGGCGGCGGGACTGGAAGAGTGGGACTCGAATTTTCCGCCGGCGGGCATGCTGCATCCGCAGGCCATCCGCGAGGAACGCCTGCAGAAGAAGCTCGGTGTCTCCGGATTCCGGCTGCCGCCGGTCCGCGATCCAGGCAGGGAACAGGACGCGGAACGCGCACTGGTCGCGGTACGCTTTCCTGCCTGGCTGCAGTGCCCGCGCTGCGACCTGATCGGACCCGAGGACCTGTGGTCCGACGAGCCCGGCAAGGCAGGGCGCTGGTGCCAGGCGTGTACCCGCAAGATGCCCGGACGGGACAAGGTGTTCGTCGTGCCGGTGCGCTTCGTCATGGCCTGCGAAGCGGGCCACCTCGACGAGTTCCCGTGGCATGCCTGGGTCGGCCACGAAACGGGATGCCGGAACAACCGGCAGCGCTTCCTCAAGCTGTCCTCGGAACGGGCCGGACTCGCCGGCCTGATCCTGAGCTGTCCCGACTGCGGCGAAAAGCGCTCGATGGACAGGATCTTTTCCTCGGACACATGGCAGCGCTTCCCGGACTGCCACGGCCGCAGGCC
>Ga0065721_10050746_pt1 | contig 18132 bp, 11 predicted proteins | sample Mesricmetagenome_FD_59108 | JGI IMG/M metagenome (GOLD analysis project Ga0065721, IMG submission 59108) | Mesophilic microbial community from rice straw/compost enrichment Sample: eDNA_1 v2 (version 2) | ecosystem: Engineered > Solid waste > Grass > Composting > Bioreactor | place: USA: Davis... | reverse complement strand
CCTCCCCCCACGCCCGCAGGGCGGCTCAGTCGCGGCTGCGCCGCTGGGGGGAGGGGTCGGCGAAGCCGGGGGAGGGGGGCCCTCTCCCGCCTCATACCACCCCGCGCGCTCCCCTTCCAGAGTGCCCCGGAAGCGCCAGCGGGCCAGGTCGATCAGGTAGCAGGTGCCGGGGAGCGTGACGGTGACCGGGCCGTAGATGCCCTTCTTCTCCTGCTCCTGCCCCTTACCGATGTTCCAGTCGCCCTTCACCAGTCCCAGGTTGTCGGCGAGGACGCAGAGGGTATTGGTTCCCGCAACCACGGGAATCTCGAACTCCGCGGTCCAGTCCGTGCGGCGGTCCTCCGGCGGCGGCTCCGAAGAGCCTATCTTTTCGCCGTTCACCCACACCGTCAGGCGGTCGGAGCAGGCGGCGAAGTGCAGGGACGCCGTGCCCGCGTCCGGCGACTCAAACGTCGTCCGGTACCAGCCGTAGGGGTTGTTGCCGTTACCGAGTGCCAGCATGGACGTCGGCTCGTCCATCTCGGTCCAGTCGCTGTCGTCGAACCCGGGGCCAGTGCAGTCCGGCTCCGCAACGGTCTCCCAGGCCGAAAGGACCGGCGGGGCGGGCAGGGCGGGCGCGACCAGATTGACCGAGGTCAGCGTCCCCTCCGCGTCCAGCGCCCAGAGCGTGTGCGTCTGCCCCGGGGCCACCTCGACGGTCGCCTCCTCCGCTCCGTGGTCGCGCACATCATCCGGCCCGAAGAGCACCGGCGTGTTCTGCCCGTCCGCGTCGGCAAACCAGGTGCGGGCCGCCATCTCGGAGGACAGCGCCACGACCTGGCTCAGTCCTGCCGGGTAGACCCGGGGCTCCTCCGCAAAGGTGACAGCGACGCCCTGACCCCGCGCTCCGCCCTCGAAGAGAACCACCTCGCGCGTCTCGCCCGGTTCGCCGTAGACATACACGCGGACGCCCTCGAAGGGGTCAGGCCGTACGTGTGCCGCCAGCACACGTGCATCCGACTTCACGAGGCCCGCGTACGCCCCCAGATAGCGCCCATCCGGCGAGTAGCCGAGCGGCACGTCGTGCACCCAGGGGAAGAGTTCGCGCGGCCCGAGCGTCACCTCCGGCAGGAACGGCGGCACCGCGCCCGTGGCGGGCTTCTCCTTGTCCGGATTGTCCAGAAAGACGATGCCGCCCCGCTCCTTCGTCCGTAACTCTGTGGCGCGCACCCCGGGGTCACCAAAGACCTTCACATCGCGCTTGTGCTCGCCGTGGAGCAGGATGTGCTTGAAGGTCTGCGCGAACAGGGCGACACGGCGGCAGGCGCGCCACTTGTCCGTCAGGCGGCCCGTTTCCGAGATATGGGCGTCGTAGTCATAGCTCGTGGTCTGCCCGCACATCGGCGTGTACCCGAAGTTCGTCCCGCCGTGGTAGACGTAGTAGTTGTAGCCGCAGGCGCCCTCGGCCCAGCAGCGCCACGAGGCGTACTCGGTGTCCGCCGCCGAACGGGTGTGGTGCGGCCCGCCCCACAGGTCGTACCAGCCGGTCCAGAACTCGGTGGAGAACAGCGGGGCGTCCGGAAACTTCGCGCGGAAGTCGGGCATCAGGTCGGCCGGGTTGTGGGAGTTGACGCACTCGACGGTCCCGGAGCAGTGGCCCGCGCAGGAGATCAGCGGGACGCCCACCATGCCGCGCGCGAGCAGGGCGTCGCGGACGTAGTGCTGGTACTCGTCGTCCACTACCATGTCCGCCCCGCGCGTCCACGTCAGGTTCGCGTACTCGTTCTCCACCTGCACCAGAACCACCGGCCCGCCGTTCGGCCACAGGTGCTTCTCAATAATCGGGCAGACGGCGTCGAAGTAGCGGTCCACACAGTCCAGGTACGGCCGGTTCATGGTGCGGGTCCGGATACCGGGAACGTTCACCAGCCACGCGGGGAAGCCGCCAAAATCCCACTCCGCGCAGATGTAGGGGCCGGGCCGCACGATGGCGTACATCCCCTGCCGCCCGCACTCCGCCAGAAACTCGCCCAGATCCCGGTCGCCTGAGAAGTCGAAGACGCCCGGCTCCGGCTCATGGAAGTTCCACGCGACGTACGTCTCGATGGTATTCATGCCGCCGCGCTTGGCCTTCGCGATGCGGTCGGCCCACAGTTCGCGCGGCACGCGGAAGTAGTGGATGCAGGCGGAAAGAAAGATCTCGCGCTCACCGTTCACCGTGAACGCGCGGGCGTCGTAGGCGACGGTGCGGGCGGTGTCCGACATGTCTTGCCTCCTAGGCGACCCGCTTGCCCGTCTCGCTGCCTTCGTCCAGAATCGCCCGGTCGGCTGCCGTGACCTCGCCCTTGCGATGGCGGATGATCTCTACCAGCATGGGGATGATGGAAATCACGACGATGGCGATCACCACGACCTCGAAGTTCTTCTGCACCCAGGGGTGGCTCCCGAAGAAGTAGCCCGCGCCCGTGCAGATGCCCACCCAGAGCGCCCCGCCGACGACGTTGTAGAGCAGGAACGGCCCATAAGACATGGCTCCCATGCCGGCCACGAACGGCGCGAACGTCCGCACAATCGGCGCGAACCGCGCGAGGATAATCGCCTTACCGCCGTGCTTCTCGAAGAAGGCGTGGGTCTTGTCCAGGTGCTCCTTCTTCAGGATCTTCGAGTTCGGGTTGGCCGCGATCCGCGCGCCGAACGTCTTCCCGAGGGCGTAGTTCACTGTGTCGCCCAGCACCGCCGCCACGAACAGGAGCAGGCCCATCAGTAGCGGGTTCAGGCCGCTGTTCGGGTTCCCAGAGATGGTACCCGCCGCGAACAGGAGCGAGTCGCCCGGCAGGAACGGTGTCACCACCAGTCCTGTCTCGCAGAAGATAATCAGGAAGAGGATCAGGTAGGTCAGCACCCCATACTGCTGGGTGATCGCGAGTAGCTTGTCGTCTACGTGAAGAATGAAGTCGAGGGCGTCTTTGAACGTCATGATCTGGCGGGTGTCCTCAGGGGCGGCGAAGGTTTTCGTCCGACGACGGCGGGCTCGTCCGGCCCATTATACCGTCCCCTATTACCGTACCTTCGGCATATCGAGGTTATAATGTCAGGGCGGGGCCTTCCCGCACGCGGGTAACGGGATGCCTTCCACCACACGCCGCCGAGCGTTCCTGCCCCTTCTTCTGCTGCTTCTCCTGGCGACGCTGGCGGGCATCGCCCCCCTTCCGCGCGCCGCCCGCGCCCAATACCCGCCCGCGCTCCCACAGACCCTCTCCGACGCCGAGCGAGAGCGGTTGACGAAGGCGTACCGCGCCGCCCCGCCCGGGGAGGCGGGCCGTAGCGTGCGCCACAAACTGCTGCGCTCCGCCGTACAGCGCCGGGACTTTGCCCTATTCGACCTGCTCACGGGGGCAAAGGCGGGCGCGCCCGGTCAGGACCCGGACGCCGGCAAGACCGCCCTCATGTACGCCGCCGAGGCGAACGACTTCGAGGCCCTGCGCTGTCTGCTCCCGCTGAAGAAGACAGACCGGGGCGACTACGCCTTCGAGTGCCTGTACCCGGGCGCTTCCGGCTACATCGACCGGTGTGACCAGGACGGCTACACCGCGCTTATGTACGCGGCATCGGCCGGGAGCGTCGAGGCAGCCAACTACCTCATAAACGCCGGCGCGGCGCTGGAAACGCAGTGCTACGTTGCCCGCTTCACGCCGCTCCAGCTCGCGCAGATGGGCGACAAGCCGGAACACGCAAGAATCGCCGAGGTGATCGAGAAGCAGATCGCGGCGCGGGCCGGGAAAAAGAACTTGATGCAGCTGCTCTTCTTCAATGAGAATGTCTTCGCCAGCATCGGCTACACCCTCATGACCGGCTTCCTGCTCGGAATAGGGTGGTTCCTCGGCTACCATCTCCTCCCGCTAGTGCGCCGGATAGACGCCTGGGCAAAGGCAGTGCGAGAGGCCCCCCTGGCGAGCAACGCAAAGGACGGCGGCGCGTGACTACGCCCGCGGACCCTAAAAAGACCGCGAACGTCGGGGCGCCGCGGCCGACGTCGCGCCTCGCGCGGTACGTAGCCGGCCTGTGGCTGCACATGCGCGGGGATAAGGTGCTGGCGGACGGCACCGCACCGCCAGCGGCAGCAGGGGCGGCGGTGCAACAGCCTCCTCTTCTGCCGGCGCGCTGCTTCTTCGGCGATCCGCTGCCTGAGGTGCCGGGCGAATACCTGGAGGCGAAAGGGGCGCGCCGGGAGGGTGTGGTAAAGCTCATCGCCGCGATGGAGGACCCAACGGTCTCGATCGTCGGCCTGACAGGGCATACCGGTATCGGGAAAACCGCCTTGGTGACGCACTTGCTGGAGACACGGGAGCGGTTCGGCAAGCCCTTTGTCCTCTGGTTCGACGCCCACCCCGACGCTGACCCGCTGCGCAACGACGCGCTGTACCTGAGCGGGGAGATGCTGGAAGCACGGCCCGACCTCGCGGAAAAGGCGAAGGCGGTACCCGGCGGCAGGCTGCTCGACCTGTCGGACCTGCTGGAGCAGGACTGCCTCCTCGTGATCGACAATCTGGAAAGCCGCCTCCAGGACGACCGCTTCGCGCAGGACGGCGAGGGCGGGCGCGATGCCTTCCTGGTCCGCCTGTTGACCCAGCGGGCCCGGAGCCGCGGCAGCATGAAGATACTGCTCGTGTCCTGGCGGATGCCCCGCCTCCCGCTCACCCCCCGTGTGCGGGAGGTACGCCTCGACAGCGGCCTGACCGAGGCGCAGTCGCGCCGCCTGCTCCTCCAGTATGCCGCCGGGCGCGAAGCCGAGGACGCCCTGACGGACCCCGCGCAGCAGGCCGATGTCAACCAACTCCTGGCCCTGTGCGACGGCATCCCCTCCGCCCTGGTGACCGCGGTGGCATTCCTGAACCTACCCGGGAAGCGCACCGTAGCCCGCCTCCTCCAGTCTCCGTGGTTCATGGACCCGGCGCTGGACCTGGACGCGCGCCTGCGCCGCTGCATGCAGAGCGTGGCGCGCGAGGCGAAGGAGGACCCGTGCCAGCGCACCCTGCTGACCGCCCTCGCCCTCCTGAGCGCACCGTTCTCCGCCGAGTCCGAGGAGGACGGGCTTGCGAAGTTCGTATACCAGATCGCTGAGGCGGAGGGGAACGCACCGCCCTCCCTGGAAGACATCCACGTCGCGCTGCACCGCCTGACGCCAGGCTTCGCCCACTCCTGGGCGGAGCCCGACGAAGACGGTGGCCAGACCGTCTTCTACGTGCTGAACCCGCTGTTCTCGTGGGCCATCCTGGAGAATCTGGAGAACTTGGAGGCGGGGGAGCGGTCCGAACTCTTTACCCGCGCCGCGACGTTCTACGGCGACCTCATGGAAGAGTATCCCGCGCGGCAGGGGGGCAACGGCAGCGACCTGCGCGACTTCTACCGGTTCGAGGACACGCGCTACCAGGAGTACCTGGCGGCCTACCTGCGGGTCCTGCTGCTGAACCCGCAGCGCGATACCCGCCGAACGCGTATCAGCATTGCCGACGTCGCGCTGAAAATCCACTGGTGGTGGTCCATTTTCACCCCACTGGAGGCGCTGGACCGTATCCTGGGCCGCATCGAACTGGCCCTGAACGAGGCGCAGCGGGTGCGCCCTGACGAAGACTTCAGCGAGGAGAAGGCCCTGCTGGAGCGCCTGCGCCAGTTGGACCGGACGTACCCGCGCGAGGAGCGGTGGGCGTACCAGCCATCGGTCGAGGCGTGTGCCGACGTGCTGGAGAATCTGGGGGCCATACGCCGGGCACTCGGCTGTGACTTCGAGTACCTGGACGAGGAGGACGACCGGGCGCGCCTTTACCCGGGCGACGACGGCGACCTCGACCTGCTGGACGTGGCCGCGATTACGGATATGTACCGCGGCAACCTCTACCTGCACCAGGCGAACGCCCTGGGGCCGGGCGACCCACAACACTCCGAACTGCTGGCGTCGGCGCGGGCGGCCCAGGTCAGCGCGCGGGAGCGCTTCTCCCGGAACATGACCTGGTCCGTGATCTATACCATCGGCGCGCAGAGCGCCATAGAGTTCACGGCGGGCAACGCGGAAGCGGCGCGCGCCTTCGCCGTGGAAGCGCTCCGGCTGTGCCGCGCCTCCGACGCGCTCGACCTCGCCCGTTGGCAGGAGGAAGAGACGGAGGGGGAAACGGAGGAGCGAGACGGCAAGGCCGAAGCATACCGCATCCTGGCCGACGGCCTGATGGTCGACGATCCGGTCTCCGCGCTGGAGGCGTACCGCCTGGCGCACTGGGAGGCATTCGCCTACCTCTGGGACCCGGAAAAGGCTCCGCCGAACGATTCTTACACCATCGGTTTCTACCGCGTGATGTGTGAGCGGTTCGCCCACGCCCTGCGTCAGGCCGCCCACAGCGCCCCGAGGGCGGCAGAAAAGGCGGCACGCACAACGGCCGACTTCTGGACGGGTTGGGGGCCGGAGCCGGCGATGTCGCCGCCCCCCGCCCTGCGCAACCGGCTCCCCGCCCTGCTTACCGGCTGGACTAAGCAGGAGCGCTTTCTCCTGGACGCGAAAGACCCCGCACTGCGCCAAACCTACACCCAACTGACCCGCGCCCTGTTCCCCGCCGTACCCGCCGAAACGGACCGGGCCTATGCAAAGGCCGCGAAGGTGTTGACGCAAAAACGCTGCGCCGCGATGTGGTCACTGCGGGACACCCTGCTGACCCGACTGGAGACGAAGACCGCGCCATGAATAACACCACAGACACGCCCCTCGCGGGGACCGACCTGACCCTGCACGAGTTGACCGACCTATATGACCCGGCCCTGCCGCGCTTTACGGACCTGCTACAGACCCTGTTCCCACCGGACGAGCAGGTACTGGTGTCGGAGGTGCTCACCCTACTCCAGCAGCGGGGCGAGGCGGCGGAAGGCGGCGCGGACGATGAGGACGATGGTGAGGAGGGGGGAAGCAACCACCTCCTGACCGCGCATGACCCGGAGGGAGAGGTCGCGGCGATGCTCTGGTACCAGCGGCTCCCCGCCAGCCCGGAGGCGGGGCTCGCGGCGCCGCTGGCGATACTCTGGTACATCGGCGTCGCCGCGGAGCGCCAGTCGCGCGGCTACGGCGGCCACCTCTACCGCGAAGTCTGCCGTCGCGTCTTTGAAGAAGGCGATGCCCTGCTGGTGATGGAGGTAGAGCGGGTAGACAAAGCCGCGAAGCACTCGCCGGAGCGCGCGCGGGACGCCGAGCGGCGGCTGCGCTTCTACCAGGAGAAGCAGGGAGCGCTCCTGCTGGAGGGAATCGAGTACGTGCAGTCCACCGGATGGCAGCCGGACCTGCCGATGCACCTGCTCGTTCAGCCGAACCCGAACCTGCCCCGCCCCCTCGATGCCCACGAGACCTTCGACCTCCTGAAAGCGGTCTTCGGAGACAGTCTCAGCCGCATCGCCGGTGCGCCGCTGGCGCTGGCCGCCCCCGCCCCCGAACGGTAGCCACGGCTTGCGCCGCGTTGACACCCCCCTCTGGCTGGCGTACAATCCGGGGGGTATGCGAGACGACACCCTGTACGACGTTATCGTGGTGGGCGCGGGGCCGGGCGGGGCCACCTGCGCGTGGAAGTGCGCCGCGGCGGGTCTGAAGGTCCTCCTGCTTGACCGCGCCGCCTCCCTGCCACGCTATAAGCCCTGCGGCGGCGGCATCCCTGCCTCGCTCGCGCGGCACGTGCCGGGTATCGCCGAGCACGCGGAGGCGTTCGCCGACCTCACCATCACCCACCTGCGCCACTCCTGGCGGGGCCGGGACGCAGTCCTGTGCGCGATGGAGACCGCCTCCGGCGAGCCGGCGACGGTCTGGATGGTGCAGCGCCCCCGCTTTGACCACTGGCTTGTCCGGCAGGCTGAGGAGCACGGTGCCACCCTGCGCACCGGCGTCAAAGTCGCCGACATCGCGCGGGACGCCGACAGCGTCACGGTGCGTTCGTCCGAGGGCGATGAATGGCGCGCCCGCCACGTCGTCGGCGCGGACGGCGCCAAGGGCATCGTCGGTCCGCGCGCCGGGCTGCGCCTCCAGAAGCGCTGGGGCATCGCCCGCGAGATCGAGATCCCCTTTGAGGGCGGCGCCGAGGAGAACCGCTGGCACCCCGCGCTGGAGCCGCGCGCCGCCTACCTCGACTACGGCTCCGTGCCCAACGGCTATGCCTGGATCTTCCCCAAGCGCGGCTGTTTGTCCGTGGGCGCGGGTATGCTTCTGCCGCAGCAGCCCTCCGAGAAGGGCGAGGAGAATGTCGGGCGCACCCTGCGCGCCGCCATCGACCTGCTGCTCGAATCCGTCGGGCTGCGCTACCCGGAGGGCGCGGACGCCCCCAGGCTCTGGGCACACCCCATCCCCTACTGGACTGGTATGGAGCCGCTCGCGACCGACGACGGCCGCGTGCTGCTCGTGGGCGACGCCGCCGGAGTCGTACAGCCCATGTTCGGCGAGGGCATCCAGTACGCCGTCCGCACCGGGGCCCTCGCCGCCGAGTGTCTCGCCTCCGGCACCGTTGCCGACTCCTACACCTCGCGTGTCCGCGCCGCACTCGCCGACGAGTTCGACGCTGCTGCCCGCATCGGACGCTTCTTCTACCGAGCGCCGTACCTCTCGTACCGCCTCGGGGTTAAGAACCCGGCGGGCACGCGCCTTGTGGGGCGCCTCCTGGCGGGGGAAGCCTCCCTGGCGCAGCTCGAACAGCGCATCTACGACCGGCTCCGCAACCCACTGAAGCGGTAGCGGCCCGCTCCCCTTACGGGGAATTATTCTGCGGGCTGAGCGGTTTCCCTGGGTACACTGGCCCGGAGGAAAAGGACGACATGCCCACCATACTTCCCACGACGGACTTCTACGCCCAGCACAGCCCCTTCGGGGCGTTCGCCTCATTCACTCTCGGGAGGCACGGCAAGAAGGGGGGATTCGGGCTCGAACTCTCCGGCCCCGCACGGCAGGATGTCTACATTGCCCACGTGCGTTCCGGCTCGGATGGCGGCGTCCAAGCGTTCCCGTTCTATGCGGGAGCGCAGAGCAGCGGCGCCGAGGCCTACACCGGCGAGGGCGAGGGCGGCACGTTCGTCTCCGAGCAGCCGTCGCCCGGGTGGACCGTGTACGGCGCAGACCAGATCACCCGGAGCATGGGCTGGGCATCCGACCGCTGGACCGCCGGCGACCTGTCGTTCACGCTCTACACCCCGTTCGGCGATGTCCCCGACCCGCTCACGGTGGACGATGACATGTTGCGGCGCCACCTGTGCCCGGCCATCGTCGCCGAGATCACGGTGGACAACACACAGGGGGAGACCGACGCCTTCGCCTTCTTCGGCATAGGCGACGCCGACCCGCTGCGCGCCCTCTCGGACGCCACCGGCGGCGCGCTGCGCGGTATCGCCCGCGAAACGCACTGGGGCTTCGCCGTGGTCCCCAAGCCGGAGCACTCCCCGGGCGATGTGCGTGAGGTACTCTCCTGGGACATCCAGGGGGCGGTCGCCGCACAGACGGGGGGCGAGGGCCCATCGCCCACCCTGAACCGGCTCGCCAGCCGTGGGGGCATCCTCCTGCGCGCCGCGCCCGGCGCGCTGCGCACCTACACCCTCGTGCTCGGCTTCTGGCGCGGGGGCGTCGCCACCTCCGGAATCGCCGCCTCCTACCTCTACACCCGCCTGTTCCTGAGTCTGGAGGATGTCCTCGCCTTCGCCGCGCGCAGCGCCGACGGGATGAAGGCGCAGGCGCAGGAGCGCGATGAGGAGTTGGACAGCTCTCCCCTGAGCGACGAGCGTAAGTTCCTGCTGGCGCACGCCACCCACTCTTACCACGGGGCCACGATGCTCCTGCACGACGAAAAGGGGGATGAGCTTCTCCTCTCGCCGCGAGACAGCCGCCACCGCCCGCTCTGGTGCGTCAACGAGGGCGAGTACCGGATGCTCAACACCTTCGACCTGACCGTGGACCACGCGTTCTGGGAGATTCGCTATCACCCCTGGACCCTGCGCAACACGCTCGACCTCTTCACCAAGCGCTACTGCTATCACGATGAGGTGCAGGACGCGACCGACCCGAAGCGCCCGCGCCACAAGGGCGGTATCTCGTTCACGCACGATATGGGGGTCGCCAACCAGTTCTCGCCTCCCGGCTACTCGTCCTACGAGCGCCCCAACCTGAGCGAGTGCTTCTCCTACATGACCGCCGAGCAGCTTGCCAACTGGTGCCTGTGCGCCGCTCTCTACGCGCTGGGCGGGGAGCGTGAGGATATCTACTGGCTCGCGCTGCGCCGGGAAACGCTGATCGCCTGCCTCCACAGCCTGCTTCACCGCGATGCCCCGGACGATCAACTGCGCAGCGGCATCCTGTCGCTGGACTCCAGCCGCTGCGGGATAGGGCAGGAGATCACTACCTACGACTCGCTGGACGCCTCGCTCGGGCAGGCGCGCGCGAACGTCTACCTGGCGGTGAAGATGTGGGCGGCCTACCTGGCGCTCTCCCGCTGCTTCGACAAGCTGGGCTGCGAAAACGAGGCGGTGACCGCCGAGGTGCAGGCCGCCCGCGCCGCCGGGTCCATCATCGCCCGGTTCGATGCGGACGCGGGGTTTCTGCCCGCAGTCATGGAGGCGGGGTCCCCCGGGGCGGAGTCGCGCATCCTCCCTGCCGTGGAGGGGCTGGTCTTCCCCTACTATCTGGGCGACACTGACGCCGTGAGCGACGACGGCCCCTATGGGGAGATGGTCTCGCTCCTGCGCCGGCACCTGGAGACGGTCCTGACCCCCGGCGTCTGCCTGGACGCCGCCAGCGGGGGCTTCAAGATCTCGTCCACCAGTCAGAACACCTGGATGAGCAAGATCTTCCTGTCGCAGTTCGTGGCGGAAACGGTGCTGGGGCTGCCACCGGTCCCGGAGGCGGACGCCACGCACGCGCGGTGGCAGCGCGAGGGGGACTGCCGGGACTACGCGTTCACGGACCAGGTGCGCTCCACCGACGGCAAGGACCTCGGCTCACGCTTCTACCCGCGCGGCGTGACGGCCATTCTCTGGCTGTAAGCCCCGGCGCGAAAAAACGGCCCGCCCCCGGAAAGGGGCGGGCCGTTTTTCTGCCGCCAGGGCGGCACGACGAGAACTCAGACGCCGTAGTACAGCGCGAACTCGTAGGGGTGCGGGCGCAGCCGGATCGCGTCCACCTCCGCACGCTTGTAGGCGATGTAGGTGTCGATCAGGTCGCGGGTGAAGACGCCGCCCTCCAGCAGGAATTCGTGGTCCTGCTCCAGCGCGGTGATCGCCTCGTCCAGGCTGCCCGGGGCCTGCTTGATGCCCTTCTCCTCCAGTTCGATGGGCGACGCCTCGTAGATGTCGAAGTCCACCGGGTCCGGCGGGACGATCTTGTTCTTGATGCCGTCCAGACCCGCCATCAGGATGGCGGAGAACGCCAGATACGGGTTCGCCGAGGGGTCCGGCGCGCGGAACTCAACGCGGGTGGCCTTGGGCGAGGAGGAGTAGGCCGGGATGCGGCAGCAGGCGGAGCGGTTGCGGTTCGAGTACGCCAGGTAGATCGGCGCCTCGTAACCCGGCACCAGGCGCCGGTAGGAGTTGGTGGTCGGCGCGGCGAACGCCAGGATCGCCGGGGCATGCTTCAGGATGCCGCCGATGTAATGGACCGACAGCTCGGAGAGGTTCGCGTAGGCCCCCTCCTTGTACATCAGCGTCTTGCCGTCCTTCCAGAAGGAGACGTGGGTATGCATGCCGGAGCCGTTATCCTGGAACAGGGGCTTGGGCATAAACGTGACGCTGTAGCCGTTCTGGAAGGCGACGTTCTTGACGATGTACTTGTAGAGCATCATCCAGTCGGCCGACTGCAGCAGCGGCTTGAACTTGACGTCGATCTCCGACTGGCCGGCGGTCCCGACCTCGTGGTGCTGCACCTCGACGTCGATGCCCGCCTCGATCAGGGTGAGCATCATCTCGGTGCGCAGATCCTGGAACCGGTCGGACGGGGACACCGGGAAGTAGCCGCCCTTGAACGGAATCTTGTAGCCGAGGTTACCGCCCTCCTCCTCCTTGCTCGCGTTCCAGATACCCTCCTCCGAGTCGACCAGGTGGAACGAGGAGTTGGCCTCATACCCGTAGCGGACGTTGTTGAAGATGTAGAACTCGGCTTCGGGGCCGAAGTACGCCGTGTCCGCGATGCCCGAATCCCTGAGATACTGCTCCGCCTTTTTGGCGGTGTAGCGGGGGTCGCGGGAGTACGGCTCACCGGTTACCGGGTCCTTGATATCGCAGACGATGGAGAGGGTGGGGCGCTCGGTGAACGGGTCCATCACCGCCGTCGCCGGGTCGGGCATCAGCAGCATGTCCGACTCGTTGATCTTCTGGAAGCCACGGATGGACGAGCCGTCGAAGCCCAGCCCTTCCGTGAACACATCCTCGGTGAGCGTCGCGAACGGCATGGAGAAGTGCTGCCATGCGCCAAAGAGGTCGCAGAACTTGACATCGATGATGACAGCTTCATTCTGCTTGCCGAGTTCGATTACATCCTTCGGGGTCATCGCGCTTTTCGGGTCCTTCGTATGGTTTCAGGCCTCGCCTGACGCGGGGAAGCGCAGGCGCATAGTTTTGATCGTAGACACACCGGCATCGCGGGGGAATGAGCGGCGGGCTACAGGCGCGGCAGACCCATCGGCGGCGATGGACCGGGTTTGGGAGCCTGCTGCTGCTGCTGCGCTCGAGCGTCGGGGCGACGTCGCGCGCGGGGGCCGGGGATGACATAACGCGCAGCGTTCATTGTGCGGCGTCAATGGCGGAAGTATAACAAATACACCGTACGCCTGTCAAGAAACGCCAGCCGACCGCCGCAGTTTTTTAACACCACTGTGAAAGATTTGCAGAAAGAGGCCGTGCGGACGCCCGTGCCCGGTAAAAAGAACCGCGCCACCGGCTGCAGTGCAGCCGGTGGCGCGATTTCGGGATGCCGACGAAATGCACCGTCTGCCTACCGATACTCGGGAATGTTGCGGCAGATGTTCTGCCAGTCACGCAGGATGTTCGGGTCCACGAACCCAGTCGGGTTCTTGGGCGGCGACGCCGCGTACCACTCCCACAGGAAGTCGTCCGTTGGGGTGTCCCCGAGGTTCCAGTTGAGCTTGCCGAAGGTGGAGCACGGATTCAGCGCCTTCACGTGCCCGTCGAAGAACAGGTAGTTGCTCTTGCCGTGGTGGGAGGTAAAGGCGCCCTTGCCCGGCCCGATCCAGTTCGCATCCCACGCCACCGTCCAGGTGCCCATGTCCGGGTACTCATACCGGCTCTCCAGCACCATGATGATGCCCGCCGGGCGCGGCACCGCCGCGATCTTCAGGCCGTCGGCGAAGTCCGGGTGCGCCCAGGTGAGCGTCCCGGCGTACGAGCGGACGACCCCCGCCCGGGAGTCCATGCTGTTCGTGCCGCAGGGAGACCACAGCGGTTCGTTCGGACGCTCGTAGGACGGACAGAGGGTGATGCCCGCATTTTTGATGTACGGCTGCACGGCGTAGCGCCAGCTATAGCACGAGGCCGCCCCGTCCGGGGCGGTGATGTTCCTCCAGCCCGAGATCGGCATCGTCTCGTCGTAGTCCTGTACGTACTGAAGGATGCCCAGCCCGATCTGCTTCTCGTTCGAGAGGCAGGTGGTCTGCCGCGCCTTCTCGCGCGCCTGGGCGAAGACCGGGAACAAAATGGCAGCAAGAATCGCTATGATGGCGATCACAACGAGCAGTTCGATGAGCGTAAAGGCAGCATTCGCCTTCAGGATGGGATGGGGAGAACCGGATCGACCGCGCGCGCGGGCGCGCGCGATCTCCGCATTAACTCTGCTGTGAGTCATGAAAATGCCTCCTGATGCCTGTTGCTGTGCGAGGACGAGTATAGGATGACACACGAATCGTTCTATTAGCGGGCCATGCCGGAGGAGCCGGCCGGATAGCCCCCGGAAGAGCCGGGGTAGCTGCCCTGGTAGCTGCCGGAAACGCCCGGCGGACGCCCTCCATACGAACTTCCCGGATAGCTGCCGGAGACGCCCGGCGGGCGTCCGCCGGAGAAGCTTCCGGAGGTACCGGGCACGTTGGGCTGCCCGGAGGAGCTGATGCTCCCGGAGGAGCCGCCGGGGCGGTAGTAACCGCTCGTGACGGCCTGGTCATACACCTTCTTCTCCTCGGGGGTCATCTTTCTGACGTCACCGCCGGTGCGGGCGATGACCTTGCTCAACTGCATGCCCATGTCACTCGGAGCGGAGGACTTGTCCCCCACGATCCCCTTGTACACCAGGAAGCCGAGTAAGAGGACAGCGGCAGCGATCGCCCCGAAGATGACTCCGGGCGGGACTTCTTGCTTCATCGCATAAAACTCCTGTGACGAGTGTGACCCTCTGCGGTCAGGTGCCGACGCTGCGGCGGGAGGAAAGGGCGGGTCGACACGGGACGGATGGAAGACATGCCGCGCCCGCTAGTACCGTCCGCCGCCTTGCCTCCGAGTGTCCGGGGATAGGTGTGGCCTCGAACGACGAACGCGCCTCGCAGGCGCGTCGCTCCGAACCCCGGTAGCTAACTGCGTGCGACCTCTCCTGGCACTCCATTGACACCCGGGCACTCCGTTGACACCCTTCCCGCCGCCCGGTCGCCTTGCGCGGGGGGGCAGGCGTGCGGCTTCACCCACTCCGTCACCCGGCGGGGCCACCTTTGACCGTACCGAACGCCGCTCCCTTGCGTGCGCAGGCCCCACCGTGCCGTACTGCTGCCTGCCGAACGAAATCTTCGCCCGCGCCATCGGCCCCTACCATGGGGCAGCCGGAGGCGGCAGCACGTTAAACGTTAACGCAGAATAGCACAGACTTGTCTTCCCTGTCAACACTTTCCTTCCGCTGTGCAAACGGCCCAACAGGCATCCGAATCACCCCGGCATCAGGTTGTAGCCGGTCTGTGTGAGATAGCCGAGCACCATCCACACCACCGCGTTCAGCACATCCCCCAGAACCAGCCCCAGGAAGAAGGGCAAGAAGAGCGTATACCCCTTCATCCCTCCGTAGCGCAGGAGAATGACCTTGAACAGCCAGCCCAGGAAGATCGAGAACCAGAGCATGTGGACGGCATGCACCGATGAGCCCAGGAAGCCGATGGGGTGCAGCCCCCACCCAATCTGCGAGCGGAGCACGAGCAGACCGAGGACGCCCACGAACCCGCCGAGGATATGCAGCCCATTCGTCCACGTTCCGGCCTGTGGGACCGACGCCACCCCGCCGAAGAAGCGCAGCGGCATCTGCGTCGCCACATCGTAGGACCACCTGTTCGGCAGTGACAGCGCTCCCCCGTTGTGGTAGGGCAGCCACAGCGACGCCACAGCCGAGACGACCAGACCAACTGCCACGGACAGCGCCATCGCCGCCATCAGCGGGCCGGGCCGGAAGCGAGCCGCGTCGGCGGTCTTGGCGCCGTTCAGAATCGAGGGGATCAGCATCTCCCGGGTGTCGTAGACGAACGATCCCTCGAACCGGTAGACCGTGTAGAGCGGGGCAATCGGGAAGGGCGCGGTGCCCACAGTGGGGGCGAGCACGTCAATCGAGCTGTAGGGGGTCTGCATAAACAGCATCCCTCCCTGACACACGACCCACGAGATCACCACCAGGCTGAGCGTCATAATCAGGAGCGACAGGGCTATCAGGAGCACCGAAACCTTGGCCGCAATCAGCCACGCCGCGATGCCGCCATAGGAGAGAGCGAGGCCAATCACGGCAGCCCGATAAGAGAGCATCTCCCCGGAGTCGTCGATCGAGGCCGCCCGCGGCCCGCCCGTCGCCTTCTCCCATACATCCCGCAGGTGCCGGCGCGCCGTCCACAGCGTCCAGCTAAAGAGCCCCACCGCGCCGCCGAACGCCTGGAGGGAGTGGAACTGCTTCTGACTGTAGCCCCCCACTGCCCCCGGCATGTCCCAGTTGTACACGGCGCACAGGAAGATCTCGAGCTTATAGAACAGGAAGAAGAACCAGAACGAGAAGGCGACCTCGGCGGGAAGCAGGAAGGTCATCCCGATGACCAGGGGGTAGAGGTGGGCGCTGAACCAGCCGAGCTGGTTCCACGGGGCGACCCTCATAAACTCCATCACGTCCCAGAACGTGCGAATGTCCGGGATGGAGGGGTAGAGCAGGTGGAGTCCCTTGACCGTGTGCAGCACCGTGGTCAGGGCAACGCCGACCCACAGGAGCGGATTCCGCAGGAGCGTGTTCATACGCCGGCCCGGCTCCGGCTCCTCAGCCAGAAGAACGGGCAGGGCGACCAGGGGAAACGCGAACTTCTCGTTCTCGATCCACTGCCGGCGCAGCAGGGATGCCACGCAGAACGAGGCCGTCACAAACAGCACCACGAGAAGGCTCCAGAAGAACAGCGGCTGCGCCCATGCCTCCCAGGGGATATGCTCCTCGCCACGCCGGTAGCCGGTAAAGAACGCTTCGGCCGCCGCCCGGTCGCGAATCTTGAGCCAGTCCGGCGCGTCCGCCCAGATCTTGGCCTCCCAGCCGTTCGCATCGTTCGAGAAGTGGTGCGGCGCGACGATGTGCGGGATGAAATAGCGCATCATCCCCGAGGTCGGTAACCCGGAGGCGACCAGGATCATCACCCAGACCGTCAGCAACTCCCCCTGTGAGAACGTTTTGCGCGGGGCCACCCCGCGCAAAACGACGTTCACGACGCCGACCAGCACGAAAAGGACAAACAGCGCGCTGATGGGAAACTGCGTGCCGGCAAGGTAGGTCGCCGCCACCGCAAAGTCGTTGTAGGGCGTGAAGGCACTGAAGAACGCGGAGCAGATCAGGCCGATCAGCACCGCCCGGAAGGTGACCCCGCGGACGACAGGGCGGGGGCGCGGTCGGTGGTCAGCCCCGATGGCAGACGGGGGGGCGGTGGCAGGCAGTTCTTCCGGAGTGGCGCGGGAGATCGGGGGACTTTCCATTCGGTTCGGTGCGAGCGCGGTTCCTTTTGTAGCGTTCACGGGCGTTCGGAGGGGCAGCAGGGAGCGGGGTGGTCGGATGGTCTAACGGTCAGAGCGCGGGGCAGCCGGAGCGCCACCGCTCTGTGCGCTCCTGTACGACGTCTGCCGCGCTTTGGTGTGCGCGTTGGCGAACACGGGGAACAGGTTCGCTGCCAGGATCGCGATAACCGCGATGACAACGAGAAGCTCAACCAGCGTAAATCCGCTGGATGCACCGGGAGTCGATGCAAAGCGTCTGCCGGCGCGCACCGCTGCACGCTGAGACATGGTACCTACCTCCTCGTAGATTTCCGGTACCGTCCGACCACGTTAAACGTTAACGTTCCCCCTCAACATAACATAGGCCGCCGCGATTTGTCAACGACCCGGCGCCTACCCTCCGGACGCCTCCTGCGCCCTCCGCTGCGCGCCGCAGGAGGCGCGCACGATCAAACGCGCCGGGAGCACGATGCGCGTATCCGGCGGCACCCGCCCGGCTAGCAGGTCGAGCGCGAGCCGGGCCGTCGCCTCGCCCATCTCGGCCGTGGGCTGCGCCATCACCGTCAGCGGGACCGCCAGGTGCCGTGCGTGGTCCACGTCCGTAAAGCCGACCAGCGCCACATCCTCCGGAATGCGCAGGCCCCGCTCGCTCACCACGTCCATCACGCCGAAGGCCACCGGGTCGTGCGCGGCGAATACCGCCTCCACCTCAACACCCGCCTCCAGCAGATCCCGCATGCCCTGGCGCCCTGCCTCCTCGCCAAAGCCGCACTCCACGACCCTTTCCGGCAGCCCGGCGGCTCGCATCGCGTCCTCGTAGCCCCGGCGCCGATCGCGGGCAACCGACAGGTTCGCCGGGCCGGCCAGGTGGACGACGCGCCGGTAGCCCAGCCCGATCAGGTGCTCGGTCGCCCGACGGGCGCCGTCGCGGTCGTCGCAGAAGACCCCGGGCGCGTTCAGTCCCTCGGCGTACCGGTCAAAGAGCACCAGCGGGCGGTCTGAGCCGTGCACCTGCCGCAGCACGTCGATGTTGCCCTCCGGGTCCGACGACGCGACCAGCAGCGCGTCCACCTGCCGCGCCAGGAGCGTGTGGATCTCCTCGCGCTCCACCTCGGCACGGTCCCCGGCATGGGCGAAGAGCACCGTGTAGCCATTCGCCTTTGCCACCTGCTC
>Ga0065721_10004925_pt1 | contig 18132 bp, 16 predicted proteins | sample Mesricmetagenome_FD_59108 | JGI IMG/M metagenome (GOLD analysis project Ga0065721, IMG submission 59108) | Mesophilic microbial community from rice straw/compost enrichment Sample: eDNA_1 v2 (version 2) | ecosystem: Engineered > Solid waste > Grass > Composting > Bioreactor | place: USA: Davis... | reverse complement strand
CATCCGCCACTCCCGCCGTCAAAGCGCATGGGGCCGCGTTTGCAACAGCGACCATGCGCAGAGTTCGTGATGGGTCTCGCGCACGGCTGTACGCGGACGGCCACAGTACTCAGCGAAAGTAGAAGGACGGAGTGAAAAATCAGCGTGCTGTTGACGCTTTTAAGAAATATCTCAGCGCGAAAGATGCGTGAGAAAATTCCTCGCACCATCACGGTGCTCGACGTTCACGAAGATCAATCGTACGTGCACACGGCGTGGCCATGGTGTGCAAAGAACGTCCTTGCCACGTGAAATCTGTTCGCAGTTTCCGTGGATAGCAGGTGTCGCTGGACTGGGCCCGCGCGGGGCTTTGATGATCTCTACATCTATGAAGGAGTCTGTGCAAGAAGCTCCCGATATACATCCAGGGTCCTGGCGATAACGATGCGCTCATCGAACTCTGAAAGTGCTCGACAACGTGCCGCCTGTGCCAGCTTCATGGCGAGCGCAGGATCATCCTGCAGGCGCGCGATCGCGTGGGCGAGCGCGGCCGCGTCGCGCGGTAATACCCGCAGCCCATCGATGCCATCGCGCACTACTTCGCGACACCCGGGGACGTCAGTGGCTACTAGCGGCAAACCGCACGCCGCTGCCTCGATGAGCCCTTTCGGAAGGCCTTCCCGGTAACTGGGAAGGGCAACCACGTCGACCGAAGCAAAAAGACTGGGCATATCTCCGACGTGCCCAAGCCACTGCACAACACCCTCCTCTACCCATTTCCCGACAGTAGCGGCAGGCACTGATGCGGGATTTCCCGGGTCGGGCTCTCCTGCCAGAAGAAATTCCACGTCGCGCCCTTCCGCTCGCAACATCCTGGCGGCGTCGACGAATTCGGCGATGCCTTTGTCCCATAACAGACGCGCCGGGAGCAGCACGCGGAGCGGATGTGTCTGGAACTCGCGGGACGACGGAGCAAACCTGGTGCAGTCCACCCCGGAGCCAGGAATCAGCCGGATACGTCCAGGATCCACCACGCCAGCGCCCTCGAACCAGGCCACGTCATCAGGGTTCTGCAGGATCAGGCGAGCCCGGGTTCCGTCGAGCGCTAGTCGCATCAGCGATCGCACGACGGGGCGTAGTCCGCGGGCCTTGAGATCATTGCTGGTGAAAACATATCCCATCCCGGCGACGGCATTGATGCGGGCACGCACACCGGCGAGACGCGCCGCTATCGATCCGTACACCGCACATTTGATGGTGAAGCCATGGACAAGATCTACTTGTTCGCTTCTTAGAAGTCGCGCGAGATAGACAAGCAACCTAAGCTCGCGCCATGGATTGATGCTGCGGCGATCCATCGGGACCGCTTGCCAGCGCAGTCCTAACGATCGCAACCGCTCGCCGTAGGGGCCGGGCGGAGACAGGAGCAGCGGATCGTAGCCCGAATCTCGCAGGACAAGGGCCAAGGAGCGCCGGAAGTTATATAGATACCAGTCCGTGTTCGCGAAGAGGACAACCTTCATGCGGGCTCCAGGAAACTCGAAGACTCAGGGCTACTCCGTCTGGTTCGGAGCCGGAGTTGCCACACATCGCCGGAGCGTCAATATGACGAGCACCCCGAAGCTGGCCGCCACGATATCCACCAGCCAGTCCTCGAAGCGGGGCTGGCGCCCCGGCACAAGGAACTGGATGAGCTCGCTCAGGAGCGCGAACCCGGCAATCCAGCCGACCAGCTTCCATCCGGGGAGCCTCGCGAAGGCGATCGGGACCGCTAGGCCGAGAAAGAAGAAGAGGATGAGATGGATCAGGTTGAGCGGCAGGGCCAACGTCTCGATCGACCCCATGAACGTATTGAACGTACTCGATCGATACCGGAACCAACGCAACGCGTCGCCAGGTATAACGACGGCCAAGACGGTCACGCTTATCGCTCCCCAGAAGACGATCATCCGCCAGGTGCCCGCGCCCGGCGAACTGGGAGGCGTTTCCCGCTGTCTAGTCATCCTTCGCCGTGCCCGGCCGGGCGGTCTTGCGCGCTTTGGTCAGTCCATGCCTGGAACATCAGTACCGACCAAAGTCGGTAACCATATTGCTCCCTACCTGCAATGTGCTTCTCCCATGTCCGCCTCACTGCCGCCACGTCGAAGAATCCGTCCTCCCTCAATCGCTTCGCATCCAGAAGCGCCTCCGCCCAATCCCTTAGTGGGCCCCGAAGCCATTGATCGAGAGGGATGCCGAAGCCCATCTTTGGTCGTTCCATCAACTCGTCAGGAACGTGTCGGCGCAGGACCTGCCGCAGGATCCACTTCCCACGTCCTTTGCGAAGCTTCATCGAAATCGGCAACGTCCAGGCGAACTCCATGACGTCGCGGTCGAGGAACGGCGCGCGCGTTTCCAGGGATATGGCCATGGCGGCGCGATCCACCTTCGCAAGAACGTCGCCGGGAAGGTAGGTCAACGCGTCCAGCGCCATCATTCGCTCGGCAGGGTCGACGAGTGCCGGCCATTGGTCGCGTTCGTCCAGCATAGTGGTGGGCAGGCTTCCGCCCAGCACAACATTCGCCGGGTTGTCCCATTCGGAGACCAAGGCCGCGTAGAGATCGTCTACGCCATCGACCCTCTTCGCCGCGAACAGCCGGGTCAGTCGGGCCAGCTTGTCGCCCACCTGGGCCACATCAAGGCCGGTCGGGCTTCTGGCATACACGCATGTAGCAAGGCGGAGGAGTGGAACGCGAAGGGGCGAGGGAACCATACGGATGCGCTGCCACAGGCGCGGCGCCAGCAGGTACCGGTTGTAGCCGCCGAAGAACTCGTCACCCCCGTCGCCGGAAAGTGCGACGGTGACGCTCTTCCTGGCGAGGCGCATCACCAGGTGTGTCGGAAGTTGGGAGCTGTCCGCGAATGGTTCGTCGTACAAACGGGGAAGTTCTGGTACGAGAGACAGCGCATCCCGTCCAGACAGTTTGAGCTCGGTATGGTCGGTGCCAAGATGCTGCGCGATCGCACGGGCGTATCCGGATTCGTCATATGCTTCCTCCTCGAAGCCGATGGTGAAGGTGCGAATCGGCCTGTCGCTCCGAACCTGCATCAGTGCGGTTACGAGTGTCGAATCGATGCCTCCAGACAGCAGTGATCCCAGCGGCACGTCGGAGGCCATTTGCCCCTCGACGGCGTCGCCGAGTAGCCGTTCCAATGACTCGATCGCATCCTGCTCACTTCCCGCGAACGGTTCTCGCACTCCCCGAACAGCGGTTTCGGCCAGGGACCAATACTGGATCGGCCTGGAGTTCCGTTCCGTGAGCGAAACCTTCAACCAAGTAGCGGGAGGAAGCTTCCGTATGCCCTCGAAAATCGAACAGGGGGCGGGGACGTAGTTGTGGCGAAGAAGCAGCGATAGAGACGATCGGTCTATCCGGGCTGAGAACGCAGGGTGCACACGCAGCGCCGCAAGTTCCGATCCGAACAGAAACGTGCTTCCCTGCCACCCGTAGTAGAGCGGCTTCTCGCCGATGCGGTCGCGGGCAAGCCACAGGCTTCGCTCCGTGCGATCCCACAGGGCCATCGCGAACATGCCGACGCTGTAACGCAAGGTCCGGTCCACACCCCATGCCTCGATGGCGGCAAGCAGGGTTTCAGTGTCGGAGTGCCCTCGCCAGACGGGGGCGCTGCCATTCTGTTCCAGCTCACGGCGGAGAGCTACGTGGTTGTAAATCTCGCCATTGAAGGCGATAACCCAGCGCCCGCTGGGGGATACCATGGGCTGATGTCCTGCTGGCGACAGGTCGAGTATCGAGAGGCGGCGATGGGCTAGGCCAATGCCAGCTCCCTCGTCGAGCCAGATGCCGGAGTCGTCCGGCCCCCTGTGGCGAATCGCGTCGCCCATCGCGACGGCGATGCCTGGTGGTTGCTCCTCATGGCCGAGGTATCCCGCCAACCCGCACATCCGGCTACCCCTGGGTTGCGTTGCTGTCGGTGCTCCGCGATGCGGGCGAAGGGTCGAAGGCGCCCTCGGGATAGCTCCGTATAGAGAACAGCCAGTCCTTGAACTTCCGATCAGGCACGAGGGAATCCTTGGGCACCAGTCCGCGGTCGGTGATCAGATGGAAGTGATATCCGTGTCCAGACAGCAGCTGTTCGAACCTGTGCGTCTGCGCGCGACTCAGCAGTTCACAGACCATGGTTGGCCTGAAGCTATGGACGAACTTGGCGCCGTGCTCGAAGATGTCGTGCTCAGTGGCTTCCACGTCAATCTTCATCAGCACCTTGCCACGGTCGATCGCCAGCGGAGCCAGAGAGTTCAGCGAGACTATGGGGACGTCGACGCCGGAGTCGAAATGGTTGCTGGTGGACCAGGAGCTGGGCAGTGTGCTTCCTCCGATCCGCACTGGGGCCCGGAAGGACGTGCCCGGGATACCTATGCCCCGCAGCATGGGAACAACGCGGCAGCAGTCGTTGCGAACTATGTTGGAGAAAAACAGTTCTATAGCTTCGGGAAGAATGTCGAAGCCGACGACCAATGCGTCCGGGTTTGCTTTCGCAGCCGCCAGGGAGAAGATGCCGGTATTGCAACCAATGTCCAGGACCAGTCCGGACTCGCGGCTTAGCGAGGCGAAAATCTCGATAGCGACTGCGTCTTCCCGTGGCGCACGAACGCCGCGTGCCCAGAACAGCTGCTTCGCAATCTCGCAACGGTCAGGCCGGACCATCCAGAACGAGTGTCCGCCGACGTACACCTGCACATCCTGATCGGCGATTGGAATCCTCCGGACCCAGGCCTTCCCGGGGAGAGTGTCACGCAACGCCCGCATGGCAGGGTTGTAGCCAGGGACAATCCCGACGACACGCTTGATTCCAGTCTTCAGTCCCAACCATTGTGTCGCGCCACTCATGTGGTGCTCCTAGGTGCCAGCCGTTCCGCGGTCCAACTCGAGACGATAGAAATAGTTCACGCGCGCACTGTCCTCGAAAATGTGTTCGCGCTCGCGAACCCGTAGTCCAATTCGGGCGAACTCGCCAAGAAGTTGCCGCTCGTCGTGCACCCTCGGCAGGCTCATCCGCTTCAGTCGAGCGACCACGTTCAACCGGGCCAATGCTGCCTTGGCCCTCACTTGCTTTAGCGAACCCCACTCGACCGGACGCACGCTTGCCCCAACGATCATGCTGGCAGGACTGCACCCGGAGAGCGCACGCAGGGCTTCGCCCACTTGCGTCATGGGAATCCAGTTCATAAAGCGGATACACACAACCAGGCCCCTGCCAGGCCGCCTCAGGGCTTCGAACAGCGTGGCATCGAAGACACTTCCTTCGACCAGTGCGATCTCCACTCTCGCCACCCCGTACTTCACTTTCGCTTGCGCTAGCATGGCAGAGGAGGCATCGATGCCGGTCACGCGTCCTGACACAAGGCGGTAGCTTTCGAGCCACCTGCCAGTTCCCACCGGGCAATCCACCACCCAGTCCGGCATCACCTTCCCGAACAATCTCGCGAAGGCCTGCTCCTCCGCCTTGAAGCGGGGCGTCTGCTCGCGCTGCCTGTCGTAACTGTNGGCTCCGGGACCACTGTACTGTCCCACGAGCTTCTCATCGATCATATTNGGCATGCCGACCTACGAATCGAAGTATTTGAGAAATATCTGTCTCGCTACGCTTTCGGAAAGCTGTCCGTCCCGGACGAGAGGCCAATCTGGCGAATCCCGCAGTGCGACGTGCCTGGGCCAGTCCTGCTTGAAGGCAACCGGGACCATGGCTGTCCCGGTCGCCGCCAAGGCGGCCGCTCGATGCTTTCCTCCCCTGACGAAGAAGCGGAACTGCGAGTCTTCGTCGAACATGAAGTAGCCATCGATGTCGCCATGCCGGTCTGGGCGGTAGCCGTTAGCGGCTATCGATTCGGCAAGACTGGTCAGGCGGCGGTACTCCAGAGATAGCTTCTCCCTGGTTACGGGGCCGTAAAAGGAAACGCCGTGTTCGGCAACCAAGCCGCATTCGCCAGGAGGTGGCAGCCGATCCACCCGCTCGATCCATGGAACTTCCCATGCGGGAACTGCGGTCTCCCGTGGATCGGCCGGGTCGACCTGGTGCCATTCGACGAGCGACTTCGGTTGCACGCGGCTGTAGTAGGTCTCCAGCGCGACGCATCCTTCCCTGATCGCCGCGACGAAGGGATGGGAGGGATCGCCGAACCCGATCCCGCCCTGCATGACGAGCGCATCGGTAGGAAGCAGGAGCCTCAGGGCTTCCCCGTAACCTCCCCACTGGGTCCACCGCGCGGCCTCATCCCGCGACGTAATCGGGACTTCGAGCGTAGTTCGGTGAGCAGCGTTCGCAGTGAGCCGCGAGGCAAGGTGCCTGAGCTGTTTGACGAATCTGGACAATGCTTCACCTCATGATCGCCGGAGGACCCTGGTCGCCAGTGCCCGTAGCATGACCCTGGACAGAATCAGCGACGCGGAGGCGGCGATTGCGGCACCGAATGGCCCGTACTTGCTTGCGAGGACAAGGGTCAGGACCACGCTCGACAGTCCGCACAGGGTCAGTATTCTGGCCACACCCCGCTCGTGGCCGGTCATCCCTAACAGCATGCCGACGGGGCCCGCGCTGACCCCGATGAGCTGGCCGAGGGCAATGATCACCATCGGCCAGTAAGCGGGGCCGAACTGCTCGCCCAAGGCGATCTCCAGCGCGGGCCGCCCGAAAGCAACGATGCATGCCGCTGCTGGCGCGGCAACGATCAACGCGAAGCGCACGCCCTTGGACAGCAATGCTTGAAGCTCTTCGTGCTGGCCATGGCGATGGAACTTGACAATGCGGGGGGCGAAGACGGCGTTGACAAGCCAGACGGCGAATCCCACTTGGGTGCCTACCATCGTGGCGACCTTGTATATCCCCACTTCCGAGGCATCGGAGACGAGGCCAAGGGCAAACAGGTCGGCTTGGGTAGTGAGCACCTGCGCGGCGGAGACGAGCATGAAGGGATACATGCTCCTGCGCCACTCGGCTGCACGGTGCGCGTCAGGTGGGATGCGGCGGATCCCGGATGGAAGAACCCGGACCAGGACGACTGTTCCGACCGTGAACGCGACAAACGTCGCGAGTACCTGCGCGAACATTGCGGTCGCCGGAGAAAGGTGGCGTCCAATCAGGAATGCCAGTATCAGCAGGAAGAGCGCGGGCCGGAGGATGCCGTCGAGAAGCTGTGCCTGGAGGACGTGCTCAAGACCTCTCAGGGCGGCGGCACGAATGCCGATCCATGCGGTCAGGGGTACCAACGCACTCGCCAAATAGAGCGTCGAAGCATCTTGCCCTGCCAGCTTCCCGCCTATCACGTAGCCGATGCCGAGGCAGGCCATCACCATCGCCAGCGACGACCAGCTCACCCATCTGAACGACGTACGGAGTGCGCCGGCGAGCTGGGCAAGGTCAGCAGGGCCTAGCCTCGCTACCTCGCGTGTCAGCAGACTGGGCCAACCCAGCTGTGCCGGGATCGCCAGCAGCGAAGCCAGCACGAATGCGAAGGAGTACGCCCCATATCCGCTAGCTCCCAGCCATCTCGCCAGCAACAGACTCGAACCCACGCCAAGAAGCAGCTGGCAGCCCTTGATGGCTCCGGAAATGATGACCTTATACCCGATGCCTGCCATGCTCATCGAGTGGAGATGTCCATGAGGAAGTCCTCCCACTCCCCGAGGACAACGTCATGATCGAACCGGCGCACCGAATCTGGTCCGCCTTCGCCGAGTGAAGAACGGAGAGCGGGGTTTGCCATCAGCAGAGCCAAGCCTCTAGAGAGATTCTCGACCCGGTCACCATTACCCTCTACCAGGATCGAGTTGACGCCATCCACAGCGATTCCCAGGCTCCCGAGGCAGTCGCTGAACCCCACAACGGGCCTTCTGGAGGCAAGCGCTTCTGCGACGCAGAGGCCAAAGGACTCATATAGCGATGGGACGGCGACGATAGACGCCCGTCGATACTCAGTCGCGATGCGCCCAACCACGCCGGGCATTTCTACCTTTTCGCCTATGTCTAATCCAGCGGCCAGCTCCACGATGCTGGACCGAAGTACACCGTCGCCGACCAGCCTGAGGCGCCAAGACGGAAACTGCGGTGACACCTGCGCGAAGGCGCGGAGAAGGGTCGCATGGTCCTTCTCTTCCATGAACCTGCCCACACAGAGGATGATCGGATCGCATGGCTCAGGGCAGGGGCCAGCATTGGAGAACTGGACCAGGTCTACCGGGTTCGGAAGGATATGGGTGATGGATCGCAAGCGCTCAGGCATGCTGGCCCACATCGTCTCGGATGGCACGGTTGCCGCTATGAAACTGCGCCATACCGCAGATACGAGTAGACGCTCGACAATGCGATCCTTGAAGTGGGAGAGACCTGCGTGCTCACTTGCCACGAGCCTTGACGGTGACCCCAGAAGCGCCATGGCCAACGGCACGTAAGTGCTGTGCATGAACCCAACCGTCACGTCTGGGGCCCAACCCGTTACAGCCGATCTGAGCCGCATCAGGCCCGTCGGAAGCTGCGTCCTAGGCGTTGGGTGTCCCGGCGTTCCGATGCTGATTCCATACCGCTCGATGCTAAGATCGAGTGGGTAGAAGGACTCCGCTTTCGGTGCGTCGAAAGTTACGATGCCGACTGCGTGCCCGCGAGCGCAAAGTCCGCTCGCAACCTCGGCCAGCACGCGTTCGGCACCTCCGCCGGGCACCGCGAGCGACTTTATCGCGAAGAGGAGCCTCATGCTTTCCTGCCCATGGCGCACCAATAAGGCGCACGGTCGGAGAAAGAGATGTTGGCCAGGCCGGCGCCTCGCATCATCCGGAGAATCTCCGCGCGGCTGAAGCGCCGCTCCAAGGGAGTGCCAAAGCGGTCGCGAGAGTCCGTCCTGAGCGTGTAGAAGCTGTGGTCTCTGTAGTAGGAAAGAGGGAAGGAATCTACATTGATGCCGGCCGCAGACAGAAACCTAGCCGTCCTGGCCAATGGCAGGTAGACCAAGGCTGCGATGACATCGGTCGCCACGCCCTTGACAGAACTTGGAAGGCGGCATATTGCTCGACGGAGTGCGTCGCTAAGGCGCCAAAGTGCTCGAAACCAGATGGGCCGGTTGTCGAATGCGTAGTAGAGGTAAACGAGAAACGGTGCCCCGGGTTTGAGCATGCTCACACAGTCGGCCAGTGCCTGCGCCGTGTCCGGGATGTGGTGGAGAACCCCGAGCGAGTATCCGAAGTCCTGGCTTTCCCTAGGTAGTGGGCGGTCCTGGCTCGTAGCCCGGTGGTAGCTCACGTTGCCGAACTCGGATAGGTTCGAACGCGCCTGATCGAGGGCTAGCGACGGGTCTATGCAGTGCAAATGGGCTACACGGGGCGCCACGAAGCGTGCCCAGCGCCCGGTGCCGCAACCCATGTCGAACCCGGTGGCATCCGGAGGTAGTTCCTCCCAAGGGAATACGCTGAAATACTCGTTGAAGACTTTCAGTGCTTCTTCTTCTGGAAGGTTGCTCTGGTCGAAGCGGCGCCATTCGTCGCCGAAGCTCTCCACGGTTCGCTTATCGACATTGATCATGCTTCTGCCTGCAAGATTAGTCTGGTCAGGTCATTTCTGGTCGAGTCGGGAACTCGACCATGGCACGTGCTTCGCCTTCCAGTGGCCTGATCACCCGTGCCGGAACACCCGCGATAAGGCTCCAGCTGGAGTTGATCGGCTTTGTGATCACGGAGCCGAGTCCCACGATGCAGTAGTCGCCTACGCTTGAGCCTGGAACCATCTGTATGCCGGACCCGACGTAGCAGTTCCTACCTATCCGGATCGGCATCGTCTGCTGTCGGTTATGCGTCCAGAGACTGGAGAGTCGACCGGCGACTATCGCGTTCTCGCCGATCTCCACGCGATCGGTGTAGTCGATCTTGTGCCAGGCTGTAATGACCGCGGCCTCGCCAACAATCAGCTTTGGATCCGCCGAAGTGGACCGCAAAGGATTGATGATCGAGTTGATCTCATTGAAGCGTCCAACCACGGATCGCTCACGAAGCTCAACGGAATCTCCGCCCAAAATGAGGTTGAAGTGACCGATGACGCTATCTGGGCCTAACGAGAGCGCGCCCATGCCGTAGATGATATTGAAATGGCCTATCTTCACCCGGTCATGCACAGCGCAGGATCCAGCGGCGATGACTGAAATTCCGATCCTTACGCCATTGCCGATCTGGTATCCAAATATATGACGGTATAGGGGCACCTTGAGGAACGACGGAAGTGGTGCCATTAGGATGCGTATGAAGAGACCAAGCTTGGACGGCATGTCAGAGCTCACGTGTTCGTATGGGTCAGGTCCAGTGCTCGGGCGGAATAGCCTGAAAGGAGACTTGGCGTAGCCATGACTGCTCAAAGGTGAAGTTCAGAAGGTTCCACTAGCAAGGCGTTGCGATAGGGTATATGCGCCTTATTCGAGTTGGCGAAGTTGAGCCATACCGCGAGTACGCCCAGCATCAGATAACCAGTGATTGTTCTCGCGACCGCACGCCCGGCAGGACGCCGGATCAGTTTCGATAGGCCTGTAAAGACGAACATCGAGACGGGGAAAAGATAAAGAGTCATCCGGCCAGATGCCGTTGAAAGAACCAATGAGAGTGGAATCAGGAGAAGGGCAACAAATGCCATCTGGGTGAGAAGCGGAAAGGGAAGCATCACCTCGCGGAGGCGTTTCGGAAGGAGCACGGCGAGGGCTGGAACGCCATTGAACATCACGTGTTGCAGGGCGCCTGGCGAATGAGTCAGCTCGCTTTGCCCAGTGACATACAATTCGTCGTAATAACTTCCGGCACCTGAAAAATAGAAATAGCCCACCATTCCCGCAGCCAAAAAGATGCCGAGGGCAATTCGAGCGCGTCGCCCAAGCTTCAGATCCCACGCAATAAAGGCAAGGAAGAAGATCGCGCTGAAGTGGAAGGTCGCCGCGGCCAAGGCGATAGCGAGGCGCTTGATCAGACCGCTATCCCTCCAGGTGCCCACAAGCCAGAGGAGAAGGCCGATGGCCACGGCCTGCCTGTTGGCACTCATCGAGACCACGACGACCAGCATGGGCATGGCCACCGCCAGCGCGAGCCAAGGGAGGCTGGTGGCCCGCGCACACTTGAAAAGGCCAAAGCAGAAGATGATGGCTCCGATGAGGTTGACACCATACACACCAAGGCCGAGCCTGGACGACATCCACAGCAGCGTGGCATAGGCGGGCTCCGCAACGTCGAGTGCCTGCCACCAGCTGCGCGAGGCAACCAGCTCGCTCATATGCAGGTAGTTGTTCCAGTCCATGCCCACCTTGTGGCGCAGGCCAGTGAAGAGGACTAAGGCTACGAAGGCCGCTCCCCAGGCGAGGCGGTTCGGCGTCCTAACCGGGAACAGGATGCCGGCCAGGACAATGGCTCCGGTCAGGACGAAGTACGGCGTCATGCGCATGTCCCCGGATGCGACGACGCCGGCCCACGGTAACTCGACGCTGGGCGGATCGCGGACCAGGCGATGTCGAACATAGATGTCCGGCTGGATCCATCCAGGCTTCTTTCCATCAGCTCGGCGAGTTCTGAACTGTCCCTGGCGGTGGCGGGGTAGCGCGCCAACACGCTCGCGGTGTCGACCCAATCTGAAGCGATCATCAGCGGTAGATGTCCATCGAGGAGCAGCTCGATGACCGTGGTCGAGGCTGTTGTGACGATCCAACGGAACCGGCGGGGATGTTGCCGCCAGTCGCTCTCCGGTGGAAGGAGCTCATACCCCAGCCGTTCGGCCTCTTCCCGGAGCGCAACCTGCTCCTTTGGCGGGATGAGGGAGAAAGCGGGGTGGGGCTTCCACACTCGCGGACCGGGCGGCGCAATTTTCGCGGACGCTAGCGCGACAAGACGCAAGGCGGCGGCTTCCTCGTCCACGCCGCCCATCCGGTAGCCCGGATGCATTGGATGCGCAAGGTTAGTGAGGAGCAGGACGCCACTACCGTCGCCCGGCTCGTGTACGGGTGGGCGCGGAGCGGCGTCTACGACACAGGCACCGTATCCACCCAGATGGTCGTGCCAGGCCGCGTCGTGTCCACAGCGGAATGCGGCGACATTGGAACATCCAGTGAAGTTGATCCCAGAGCTGATGCCGTGGACCGCATGGACGGTGGTATGGCCAGCCTTCTGCTGGGCCAGTTCCAACAGGGTGGTATCAGCCGTGCCGGTATGGCCATAGACGATAGTGACGGCAGGATCCCGCTGGCGGGCCGCCCAAGCTGCGCATGCGCCGCCCAGGAAGGTCCGCCACAACATGGCGATGCGTTCACGGAAGGAGGGCAGGTAGGGAGCCTTGTCGACCAGCCCGAGCAGCGTACGGGTCATGCGGAACGCGAACGGGGTCGACGCGAGTACCGATCCCAAGGACCAAGGACGTCGCAAGGGAGGCAGATTCTGGCCGCCAAGTCTGGCCGACCATAACGCCCGCAGTGAGGTCAGGGAGTTTCGGGGGCGTCCTAGCACGAGTATGGATTCTGGGGGGGTACGGTCGATGATCGTCCCTAGGACGTGACGCGTCCGATTGCTCCACTCCCCATGTACTGCCAGGATCCAACCGGATCCGGAGCTCCGGGGGGCGGCTACCGGCACATGACGCAACGCGCTGGCGAGCAACGAGAACCAAGCTATCCCCGACGCCGCCAGAATGGACACGCGATCCAGCATCCGATAGGCGCCCGTGAAGGCAACGTGCAAGCCGCGTCCACGTAGCGCTTGTCTGGTCGCTCGGCGCGAAAGGCATGGGGCTTGGACGGAGGTATCGCCCCCCCGGACGACCACCTGTTCGGCCAGGTACTGAGCGTAGCCGATCGCGATTTCGGCTTCACCCATGCAGCACTTGCTCAGTTCCATGCGCCACGCTTCCGCAGTCTGGTCGCCAACCAGTTCCTGGTACCAAGCGAGGGCCCTCGCTCGCCCTAGCGCGGCAGCCTCAGCCGGCATCGGACAGTTGATGGCATCTACCGATCCGCGCTTCCCGACGACGCGCCAGCCGGCTGCTGAAAGACGGGCGGTCACGCAAGGCATCAGGCCATCCTTGCGATCTCGCCGAATAAAGTGTCGGCCCGCATGCGCGCGGAGGCCAAGTAGTCCGAGATTGCGGACAGTTCACCGCTCTCCCAGCCTGTCCGGCGCGCGGCCTCTATCTCCGTTCGCGACAGGCTGTCTGCGACTCGCCACGCGGCAAGTCCGGCGTCTTCAAGGAGGGCAGAGATCTTGGAGGTATTGGACGGCGTGGCGAGGAACGGCGTACCGGCCACCATCGCCAGGGTGCATGCGTGGAAGCGACCGGTCACCAGTAGCTCAAGCGCTGCCAGCCGATCAATGAACTCTCCAGGCATTGCGAGACTTGCCGTGCGTAATGCATTGCGAATCCAGAACATCCGCAAACCTGTGCGCGGATCCCGCAGGTCGCTCCGTGAAAGGCCTTCGCGGACGAAACGCCATTCATTCCGTGGCCCTGAGGCGGACTGGATTGGCAACCATTCGGCGTTGCAGCTCCGTCGCACATCGTCCAACAACAGGGTCGATCGGCGATCCACGCTGTCTGTAAAAGCGATGCCCGCCCGTTTGCCGCGTTGAGGGTGACCTCCCAGGTAGAGGCTGAGATCCGGAACAATCGTACAGGCCAGACCGGCGCCACGTATCTGAATGGCGCTTCTGCTGTCGCGCACGGCGACGAGGGAGAAATCTCGCAACATTGCGAACATCTGTTCGCCGTTGGCTTCCCAACCCGCATTGACCAAGACGGCCGGGATGCCGGCGGCCCTGGCTTTCGCCCCGGCCTCAAGGAGGATGCGCCCCGCATGACGATCGTGGTGAAGCGTTCCTTCCCCATTGACCACTACAAGCTTGGCCCGGGAGAAAGCTTCCTCCACCTCGCGCAGGCCCCTCCAGTCCACATGGACGGGCGCACTCGCCACCACGTCCATTCCATTCGCTTCCAGGAGGGCCAGTAGAGCCTCGATGACGCGGGTGCACCCATGGTGCCTGTCCGCTCGAGTGTCATTGAGGAGGATTACAGGGATCCTGGATCGCATCGTTCCGCTGGCTCCCTCGCTTTGCGGCGGCTCTTCCGCGTGTACAGGAATACGGCAAAGAGCCTCAGACGCCGTAATAGTCGCGATACCAGGCGACGAACCTGGCGATGCCCTGTTCCACCGGAACCGACGGGCGGTAGCCGACGTACTCGACCAGATCGGAAACGTCTGCTTCGGTATCAGGTACGTCTCCGGCCTGCAGGGGCAGCAGCTCCTTTACGGCCTTGCGCCCGAGGCACTGCTCAAGCAGCTCGATGTAACGCAGCAGTTCGACGGGCTGCTCATTGCCAATGTTGAAGATCCGGTAGGGAGCGACCCCGCTGCTTGCTGGGTCCGGCTCAGAACCACGCCAGTCGTGGTCCTTTCCCGGTATGCGATCCAGGGCACGGATGACTCCTTCGACGATGTCGTCGATGTAGGTGAAGCTGCGCCGGTGATGACCACTATTGAATACCCGGATGGGTTCGCCGGCGAGGATTGCCTTGGTGAACAGGAACAGTGCCATGTCCGGCCTTCCCCACGGCCCGTACACGGTGAAGAAGCGCAGGCCCGTGCAAGGTATGCCGTAGAGGTGCGCATAGCTGTGCGCCATCTGCTCATTGGCCTTCTTCGTGGCTGCGTACAAGGTCAGTGGGTGCTCGGTCGACGAGTGTTCGGAGAAGGGCATGCGTGTATTGGCGCCGTATACCGAGCTCGTCGAGGCGAAGACCAGGTGCTTTACATCGTGGCGCCTGCAACCCTCCAGCACATGCAGGAATCCGGTGACATTGCTTTGGACATAGACGTGGGGATTCTCCGCGGCATAGCGGACCCCCGCCTGGGCGGCCAGGTTAATGACCCGTTCCGGGCGGTGTTCATCAAAGACGGCCTCGATCGCGGCCCGGTCTGCAAGGTCTGCGACGACATGTGTGTAGGCAGGACTTCCAGCGAAGAGCGCGAGCCGCGCCTTTTTCAGCCCGACATCGTAGTAATCAGACAGATTGTCTACGCCAACGACTTCGCCGCCTCGCTCCAGGAGGCGCATCGCAACGTGGGAGCCGATGAAGCCGGCGGTACCAGTAACAAGGACTTTCATATGGGCAACGAACCTTCCTCGATGGTTACAACCTTCCGTCAACGGCGTTGCGGGGAAGGACGTATTTGACGTCGTAGATCGCGCAGACGTCCTTACCGTACGCACAAATTCCGTCGGCCCCCAGCTCCCGGAACCTGTCGTGGGCCACGGCAACGATAATCGCGTCGTAGACGCCCTCCCGAGGGTCGCCGGTCAAGGCCACGCCGTACTCCTCCATGGCTTCCTTTTCGTCCACCCAGGGGTCGTGTACGTCTACGTCGACCCGGTAATCCTGGAGTGCATGGACGATGTCCACCACGCGCGTGTTGCGGAAATCCGGGCAGTTCTCCTTGAACGAGAAGCCCAGTACGAGGACGCGAGCGCCCACCGGGTTGATACCTTTCCGCACCATGATCCGGATCGCCTGGGTGGCGACGTACGCCCCCATTCCGTCGTTGGTGCGCCTGCCGGCGAGGATCACCTGCGGATGGTGTCCAACCTGCTGGGCCTTGTGGGTCAGATAGTAGGGATCAACGCCGATGCAGTGGCCTCCGACCAGGCCGGGTCGGAAAGGGAGGAAGTTCCACTTCGTGCCGGCAGCTTCGAGCACTTCCAGCGTGTCGATGCCCAGCCTGTTGAACAGGATCGCCAGGTCGTTGACGAGCGCGATATTGAGGTCGCGCTGGGTGTTCTCGATCACCTTTGCGGCTTCGGCAACCTTGATGGAGCTGGCTCTGTGGGTGCCCGCCGTCACAATGCCTGCATAGAGGGAATCCACGAATTCGGCTGCCTCGGGCGTGGAACCCGAGGTGACCTTGAGGATATCGGCGACGCGGTGCTGGTGGTCGCCTGGGTTGATCCGCTCGGGGCTGTACCCGACGAAGAAGTCCTGGTTGCACTTCAGGCCCGAAGCGCGCTCAAGGGTCGGAACGCAGACTTCTTCGGTGCAACCTGGGTACACGGTTGACTCGTATATGACGACATCGCCTGGCTTCAGTACGGTTCCCAGCGCTTCGCTGGCAGCTATCAGGGGCCGCAGGTTGGGGCGTTTGGCATCGTCTATGGGCGTGGGAACCGTGACGATATAGGTATCCCGGTCGCGCAGCTCCTCCAGCGAGCTGCTGAAGCGGAGTCGTGCGGACGACGCAAGATCCGTGGCGTTGACCTCCAGCGTACGGTCGAAGCCTTGGCGAAGCTCGTCCACGCGCGCGGTGTTGATGTCATAGCCGACCGTGTCATGGGCCTTGCCGAACTCGACGGCCAGGGGCAGGCCCACATACCCGAGACCGACGATGGCAATTCGTGCTTGGCGCGGCGACCTCGTAAGCTGCATCCAGTCCCCCAAGTTGATATCAATGATCCCTCAGCCATATGAGGCCGCACAGCACCTCATGCTGCGCATTCACTATTCTGCTCTTCTGGTACGTCGCTCCACTACCCGTCGGGTTGTCGCCGAGACGGCGACTCCGGCGAGCGCCGCCGCCACTGTCATCAGGGCAGGCGTCCGTAGAGGATAGTCGGCAGCGCTATGACATAGCACTACGACCACGGCCATCCAGCTGCCCACCCATAGCCAGTCCGGACGGCCTTGTATTGAGCCTCGTGGCCTAGTCCACCACGCGCCGACCAGGAGCAGGGCGAACCAGATTAGCCCCGCTACTCCAGCCTCGAGCCACCATTGGACGTACTCGTTGTGGGCGTGGTTGAAATATTCTCCCTGGATGAGATGTCCGGGCGCGTTTGCTTCGAACCAGGGGACGAAGCTACCGATACCGGTGCCACTCGGAGACGCATCAAACGCCTGCCTCGCTGTTTCCTTGGCCACCGCAATGCGGGACTCCTCGTTGACATCCACCTTGACCCAGTTCGCGGTGACCGCCAGTAGCACGGCTCCGAGAATCCCCGCAGCCATTGCGGCCACCACACCCACTCGACGTTGCCCGGGAGCTCGCAGGCGTCTCGTCAGCCACCCGTTGCACACCGGCACGGCAACGAGTGCGGCAGAGGCGATGATGACGGCCGCCCGGGAGGCGGTCAGCGGCAGTCCCACGAGCAGGAAACAGAACAGCGCGATGCCAAGCACCTGGAATGCGGTGCCCCGGCTGGTGCCTTCCTTGTCACTCCGGCGACCGGGAAGGCCGAATATCCAGGACAGGACCAGAACCAGGGCAATGGCGATCAGGGTTCCCTGGTGGTTAGGGTTCGCAAACAGCCCATTCAAGGCTGGGCGAAACTCAGGAAACGGATTGAGCAAACTGTCCTGTGGTGCCCCCAGTTGCAGATAGCCCAGCACCAGACTCAGCACCGCCAGTCCGATGCAGACAGCCGCCAGACGCACTTGCCTGGCCCGGGGAAGCGCCAACGCAGCCAGAAAGATCGCCACGCCGGGCATGATGGCCCACAGCGCCCGCTCGGTCGCCCAAGGTGTGGAGGTAAACCCCAGGATCCATTGCGAGGCGATAAGGATCGGGACCACGGTAGCAACGACGACCGGCACCCGTGGCACCCTCGATCCGGCCGGTGTTGCCGTCATCTGCCATACCGCAAGCAGCAGTACCGGCCAAGCCAGTAATTGGGTCAGGGCATCTCCCCATCCGCGGTCCCGCGAACCGCCGCCGGTGAGACCAGCCATTACGAGCAGCAGGATTGTGAGTGCGAAGAGGCCTCGTTCGAGGCTCCACGTTCTGGCGGACTCAAGGTCCGCGGCATTCACATCCTGGGCTGTCACCATGCGAAGTGCCCGTAAGCAGTCACTTGGGTAGCGAGACCTGACAGCAGCGTCGCTGCCGCGCCAGTTGCAGCGCGGCAGCGGCGGCATGTCCGACCGCGGCCGCCAGGAAGTTGCTCAGCTCCATGGCGGATGTGACTCCCCTTCCGCTATGGACCGGATCGGTACCAGCTCAGCGGCTGACCGGCGGCACGCAGGAATTCTCCGAACCCGGAGGCGCCGCACTGACCGGCACGCAATCCGGGCCGCGTTCCTCGTCCATCGAGTTCAGGCCCGCCGCCACGACCG
>Ga0065721_10005690_pt1 | contig 18137 bp, 12 predicted proteins | sample Mesricmetagenome_FD_59108 | JGI IMG/M metagenome (GOLD analysis project Ga0065721, IMG submission 59108) | Mesophilic microbial community from rice straw/compost enrichment Sample: eDNA_1 v2 (version 2) | ecosystem: Engineered > Solid waste > Grass > Composting > Bioreactor | place: USA: Davis... | reverse complement strand
GTGTTATATACTCCAATACATATGCACATAATAATTTTGAATACGCGGTCAGGTAAAACTACCTGATTCTCTCAGGTGATTGTTCATACATTATTTGGCTGTAAGTTCTGAGTGTTACTTTGAATAATAAGGTCATGCAGGTACACTTCGAGCAATCAAACCCGGTTCAACCCTAATCAGAGAAGCCCTCATCGGCATCAGAAGCCACCTTTCTTGCAATTAATTATGCCCAAATGCCGGACTTCGTTTGACCGAGCCGGCAACACCCATGAGCAAGAGCGCCTTTTTGCATGAGCTGTCTGTGGGCATGATCGTAGGCTGGCTCCCTTAGATGAAACACTCGTCATCAACCTGGAAATACTTTCTGGAAAACATGGTGGGTAACCATTTGTTTACATTCTGAAAGGAACCTATTCAACCTGGCTGGCTTGGCCCGGCGGCTTACGTCAAAATCACAACCTCAGATACAACACGTATTGGCATAGTCGAGAGACTGACAACTTGCGATTGCAATCGGTGTGGTTCGTCGCGAAATTTATTTTAGTGATGCCTTCCATGACCTTGCGGATCGGATGCAGGTGCCTAATGGCAAACGGTAAGGTAATAGCTGATATCCGCCGTTGAAATATGAGTCAATAGAATAGGGAGTTTCATAATTAAACTCGTCACGCAGGGTCGGGCTCGGCGCAGGCCTGTGTTTATCATTCTTTAATAATATAAAGTGATAAAGGCCGATTAAGCTGTGAAGTGATTCCGAAATTAGAAGAAGTAGCATGTTGGGGTTGTGTCCATTAGGCTCTCTTACGCCGCCAATCCGACGGATTGCGTTATATGCAGAGCATACTCTTTATATAAAATGTTCCAGGGGCGAGGGATTGTGTCGCGCGTTTTTGAGTTCGGGTTCTGTGTGTTGTGAGCATTGGTGATGTCCTTCAGGTTTACTACTCGGGCTAGCGGTTGATGAGCTTCCATCATGTTGAATTCATTCACGTTTTTTCCATGCTGTAACGATTAGAATCTCCGGCCTTTTCCTGTCTATCCGCCCGATACTTATTGATTTAACAGTTCGACCCCGCCACTGCGACTGACGTTTGAACCGAAATGGTCAGATGTTAAAAATTTTTTTTTTAAAAAAATCGTCTAAAAAACGCGAAATCTGCCTCTGAAATCGAATTCGGCCTTTCTGTGATCTGGCCAAACTCCGTTGGGTCAGATGCTACCGTTGGACGTATCGGATTTTGTTTTTAGCTTGGCGACGTATTATTTTCCTAAACATTAACCTAATCTAAACCAGTATGAGGAGATTTCTACTCGCATGCTTAACGGCAACACTGGCGCTATCAATCCATGTAGCCAGTGCGCAAGAGCGAACAATCTCCGGGACAGTAACATCTGCAGAAGATGGCAGCGCCTTGCCCGGAGTAAACGTCGTCGTGAAGGGTACCACTAGAGGTACCGTTACAGACGCAAATGGCGCCTATAGTCTCGCGATCCCCGCAGACGCTCAAACCCTCTCATTTTCATTTATTGGCTTATTGACTCAGGAAGTCGCGATCCAGAATCGTCGGACTATCGATGTCAGTATGGCTTCCGATGTGAAACAGTTGACCGAAGTTGTTGTAACAGCAGGTGGTCTGACGGTACAACGTAAGGAACTTGGAAACATGGCTACGACTGTTAAGGCAGCAGACATTACCCAGGGAAAGGCCCAGAACGCTGTGGCAGGTCTTCAGGGTAAGGTTGCCGGTTTGACAGTTAGCGCGGTGAGCAGTGGTGTAAACCCTAACTATCGCGTTGTTCTCAGAGGTCAGCGATCTATTCTCGGGAACAACCAGGCTCTGCTGGTTCTCGATAATATTATCACACCAACTTCAGTGCTGGGGAACCTGAACCCTGAGGATATTGAGGATATTCAGGTGTTGAATGGAGCTGGAGCCGCAGCACTCTATGGTTCCGACGCTTCCAACGGTGCTTTGATTGTCACAACGAAGAGAGGCAGAAAAGGTACTGAGATCAAAGTGGCTCAGACAACAACGATTGAATCGGTAAGTTATCTTCCAAAGCTTCAGCGCTCTTTTGGTTCAGGAACAACGCCTGATGCTGTGCCCAGTTATACGGCATACGAAAACCAACAGTATGGTCCCCGCTTCGATGGAAGCATTCGCCCGATCGGTAAGCCTCTTGAAGACGGTTCCATCCAGGAAATACCCTATGCAGCTACGCCCTCTGATGCCCGGCACGACTTCTGGGAAACAGGTTTGATGAATCAAACGGACTTCAGCATAAATTCTGGTGACGAAAAAGGCGGTATATATGCCGCAGGTCAGTACTTCAAGCAAAACTCTACAGTGCCGTGGGATAAGTACAAGCGATATAGCTTCCGCGTCAATATAGATCGTGAGATCACAGAGAAAGTAAAGGTTGCTGTTTCCACCAACTACATCTGGAATAACTACGACATAAGCTCGGCAACAGGTACGGCATACAATGACGTGCTGATGTCTCCTGCTCAGGTGGATATCACTAAATACAAGGATTGGAGAAATGATCCTTTTGCAAACCCTAATGGATATTACAACGAATACTACGATAATCCATACTTCACCCTGGCAAATAATCGTCTGGATACCAAGAACTCCTACTTTCAGGGATCCTTGGATCTGCGTTATCAGCCGATAGAGCCTTTGACATTTATAGGCCGTTTGGGGTTGAGCACGAGAAACATTTTCGAAAAATCTACTACTGGTAAGTTTACGTTCACGGACTACACCAAATCTATTTCGGGTAGTTCAAAGACCGATATCCCGGGAGGTGTGATTGACAGGGGTGAATTCCAGAATCAGCTCGTTGGAGACTTCCTCGTTCAATACAACAAGGATATAAATGATGACTGGACATTCGACGCGGTGCTTGGAGCACAGGCGAGGGAAAATACTCAGAAATATCTTAGCGTTTCAGCAAATGGTCTTGTTATCAGCGATGTTTACAATGTGAGCAATACGCTGACCAACCTCGGTGGAAGTGAAGCTAACTTCCGTTCAACCCAGTTTGGTGTATACGGTGATTTCCGTTTTGGTTTCCGTGATTTCGCGTTTCTTCACTTCACAGGTCGAAACGACTGGAGATCTGTCCTCTCGAAAGAAAATCGCTCTTTCTTCTACCCATCTGTAGACGTATCCATCATTCTTTCGGATGCTATCGCTGCTATAGGTGATATCAGCGCTATTGATGCTTTGAAAATCCGTGGAGGTTACTCGCAGGTTGGACAGGTGAATATCGATCCGTATCAGCTTAGGACCACTTTCGCACAGGCTTATGGCTACCCTTATGCAACAGGTGGTGGTTTCTCACTTGGAAATACGCTGGTATCGCCGAATCTGGAACCCGAGATCACAACAAGTATCGAGGCCGGGTTCGATCTTGATCTGAATATTTATTCAGCAAGCATTGGGGCAACTGTTTATAAAAGTAACACCGTAGACCAGACAATCCCAGTAGAATTACCGAGCTCCAGTGGTTACAACAGGCTTCTGACCAACGTAGGAGAGGTTGAGAACAAGGGTCTTGAAGTTTACCTGCAGGCAACACCGATTGAACTTTCTTCAGGATTCAGCGTGTCATTCCGCGCGACTTATTCGCTCAACAGGAACGAAGTTATTTCGCTTTCTGACGACAGCGATCTGATGATCCTTCCAGGTGCAGTTGCAAATGCGCAGATCGTTGCGAAGGTGGGTGAACCTTTCCCACTGCTTCAGGTGACGAAGTATAATAGAACGGATGAGGGTAAAATTATCGTTGACCCTGTGACTGGTTTCCCGAGTACAAGTGGAACGTTCTACACACTCGGCCCAACAGCAAACCCTCACCAACTTGGTCTCAGCGCCGAAATCCGATACAGAAATTTCAAACTCGCGGGAACAGCGGAGTATCGCAGTGGTCACTATATCTACAACAGTATTACGACTGCGTTCGACTTCTCCGGAGCTGGTATCCGGACAGCATGGTACAACCGTGAACGTTTTGTAGTGCCGAACTCTGTTTATGCAGACCCGCTGAACGATGGTGTGTACATTGAAAATACGAATGTGACCACAGCAACTGGTGGCGCTGACTTCTGGACGGATGGTACGCGTAATACCGGAATCGGAGAGAATTATGCGAACTCAGCTGGATTCTGGAAGATCCGTGAGATTTCACTGCGTTATGATATACCGAAGTCTTTCCTTTCCAAGTCAGGTTTCATCAAGAACGCTTCTGTAAGTGTTCAGGGCCGTAACCTGTTCCTATGGACTCCCAAGACCAACCTTTACACTGACCCAGAATACAGTGCAAATGGTTCAGAAAGCAACGCTATTGGTTTTACCAATATCGGACTGACTCCTCCTGCGCGTTACGTCGGTGGTACTCTATCATTAACGTTTTAATTAACAAATGATGAAAAAAACAAGCTTAAAATATTATCTCGCATCGTTTATGATGCTCTTCGCAGCGTCGTCATGTGAAGACCAACTCGATATAAACGACAACCCCAATTCGCCGATAGCTGCTGACGTTGAACTGGTATTACCCCAGGCAATTACAGCTTCAGCTTCAGTATCAAGTCAGTTCAATTCATATGGAGGTCACTTTGGCGGCTTTATCGCAAACGCAGGTGGATTTTCTGGATTTGGCAATCTGCTGAACTACAATCTTACGCCTGGTGACTACAATAACCTTTGGACAACAACTTATCACGATCCGCTGCAGGACTTGAAGTACGTGATTACTTCAACTGAAGGCGATGATAAATATGCGTACTTCAACGCAGCTGCGAAGATCATGATGGTTGTGAATTATCAGCGCCTGGTAGATGCGTTCGGAGACATTCCGTATACCGAAGCACTCAGAGCTGACGAGGGAATCGTGGCACCCAAGTATGATGACGCCGCAACTATCTATCGCGACCTCTTCAGCAAACTTAATGAAGCGATCAGTACGATTGATAACGCTCAGTTCCCCCTTCGCCTTTCAAGGTCAACCGATCCCCTGTTTGGTTCTCACAATTCGTCTGAGCGGCCAATTGCTGACCAGATAATGGACTGGAAACGGTATGCGAATACGTTGAAACTCAGAATACTGATTCGTCTGTCGTCGAAGCCCGAGTTCGCTGCTTTTATTTCGGAAGGGTTTGCCGGACTGGACGCCAACTTCCTGACAGATGACGCGATCGTAGATCCCGGATATGAACTGAACCGTCCTAATCCGCAGTGGAATACCTGGGGGCGCACAATTGCGGGAGCTCTTTCGAACTCATCGCGTATTCCTACCACTTTCTCCTTCGCATTTTACAATGGAACGAAGCTGTCAGATCCCGGAAGAGGTGAAACTATTTATGTGAACTTCCCCACGACGCCCACCAATCAACTTGGTAACGAAGTTGGCAATCCTACAATTGTTGCGGGGGAAGTTACCTGGGCATCGAATCAGCCAGGACTTGCGGGTACTGGTGTGTTGAAAGGCCCCGCCATGGGACAACCTCTTATGCTCCTTGCCGAAGCACGATTCCTTCAGGCCGAGGCTCAACTGAAAGGCTATCTCACGGGCGACTACATCGCTACATTCTATGAAGGTGTCAAAGCGTCATTCGCTTACCTGTACAAGGACGAGGCTGAGAATCTCGTTGGTGATCCCGATGAACTTCTCCAGGAGTACATTGATGAAAATGCCAGCAAGAGACTTGTTGTGATTGAACTTGCTACATCGGAAGCTGAAAGGCTTGAAGCTATCATAACGCAAAAATATATCGCGTTGAACATGGTGAACTCCGATGAGGCCTGGAATGAATACCGGAGAACCGGCTTCCCTGCTACGATACCCGGGGGTGGGCCTGCATTCGATATTGCCTCTAGAGCTTCGAATGTACAATCCAGAGCAGACAAATTACCCACGCGTATCCTGTATCCAACGTCGGAACAATCATATAATCCGGCTAACTACATTAACGTGAATCATACGTCTGATCTGATTTTCTGGGATCCTAACTAAACCGTGACCAATCGAGAATTATGAAAAATAACATAATCAGAATATTTATAGGGTTCATTGGCCTGATGCTTGCATCGTGCCTTGATGATGATAAGGCTCCGCTCGACCCGTCTGGTAGCCACAATGTGATCGAGTTCCTTGACCCTTCCGTTCCTGTATCTCCTTCAGGGGCCATTTACCCAGCGTGGTTAACATCGTTTTCGGTTAGCCCGGAAGTTGAGTTCGAACAAACAGTAAGCTACTCGGGTCCAAATGGGAATGACCGGGATATTCAAATAGCGCTGTCTGTAGACCCTGTTGCATTGGATGAATTCAATAGCCAGATGATCCAGAGGGGACAACCAACGTATGATCTTTTACCGGAGAATCTTTATGAGATTGAAACTATGAATCTCACCATCCCAAAAGGTCAGACAAAGGTTTCCTTTAAGATCAAGGTTTTTCCGGATCAATTCGATCTGTCGAAGACTTTCGCTATTCCCGTGAGAATCGCTTCGGCATCTTCGGGCGTGATAAGCAAGAACTTCAGCGTGGCAATCCTGGCAACAGTTGTTAAGAACAAGTACGACGGCATTTATGCTGTCGAAGGTTCAATGGTCGACGTGACAAATGCTGACTTCACTGGTTATTACCCGAAGGAGATAGCGCTACAGACAGTTAATGGCAACACCGTAAAATACTACGATCACGGCGAAGATCTTGACGGCCACATTTTCTCGACCGGTGACGGTGCTTCTTACTTCGGAGGCTTCTTGGCTCAGTTCCAGTTCAATGATGCAAATCAGGTCGTTTCTGTAGTAAATGCTATGGGTCAGGGAAATAATAACCGCTCCGGCAAACTTGATCCGGCGCAGGATCCTCCTCCTGTTATGGAGTTTGAAGACGATGGAACTCCTAAATCACTGACCATTTGGTACATCATGAGACAGGATAATACCAGTACGGACCGGGTCTTCTGGAAGGAAACTTATACCTATATCGGTCCAAGAGATTAGAATATGCTAATGGCTCGCACGGGCCTTAAACATTACAATTGAAAATGAAACTTATAAATAAGATATTATTGTCACTTGCCGTTGTCGCTACCATGTTTGGTTGCGACAGCGATGACGATACGAAGGCGTCTGCTGACTTTGCGTCTATTGCATCGTCGTATGATGAAGCTTCGGGCACCGGGGTAGTTACAATTCCACTACGGAATGCCGGAGACGTGAGCAGTCTCAGTTTTACCTATGAAGGAACGGCCACTCAGGGAAGCGACTACGAAGTTGTAGGAGTGACGGCAGAGGGCCTTCAGATCCGCGTGATTGATGACAACATTCTCGAAGGTTCCGAGACCGTAAGAATTACGCTGAAATCTTCAAATGGTAAACTGTCCGGCAACGCGATCCACACATTGACAATACTCAGCAACTGCGAAGACCTGGAAGGTTTACAGCTAGCTGACTTTGCTGGTGATTTTCACGCAACGGAAAAGTATGGTCCAACTCCAGCAGCATGGTACGGCCCCTACGCACTCAAACTCGTGCAGGATGAAGACGATCCGACTATCTTCTGGCTCGACAACTTCTACGATTCTGACATAGAGGCGTATATATCCGTAGACATTGCGAATGGCACAGTCCATTTCCCGGATCAGGTCGCCGAGGAGGAAGATCTCACCGCATCTTCAGGAACTTTTGACTTCTGCACCGTAGCAGGTCATCTGACTCTCACAATTTCACTGAATTACGATGGTGGTGATTGGGAGATCGAGCTAGTGAAAGACTAGCACTTAAAAGAGGCTCATAGTTAGGTTACAAACATACTTTGAGATTAGGACAGTAAACCCCTCTGGAAACGGAGGGGTTTACCTTTTTGTACCCCTCACAACTGCCCCGACGGCCGGTTAAAGAAACTGAATTTCTGTGCGTATATTTGCCCCTTTCATTCAGTATGCTTTACATTTCCCGGAAAGAACACTTCAATGCTGCCCACAAGCTGTATAACCCGGCCTGGACGAAGGAGAAGAATGCCGAAGTGTTTGGACCCTGCGCCAACGAGAACTGGCACGGCCATAACTTCGAACTCATCGTTACTGTAAAAGGAACTCCTGACCCGGAGACTGGTTTCGTCGTCGATCTCAAAAAGCTGAGTACTTTGATCCGCGAAGAGGTTATCGAAAAACTAGACCACAAAAACCTCAACACCGACGTAGACTTCATGGCGGGGAAACTGTGCAGCTGCGAAAATCTGATTGTGGAGATCTGGCGTATCCTGGATGCCCGTATAGGAGGCATAACCCGCTTTGGGAAACTGCATAGCCTGCGGTTGTACGAAACGCCGCGCAATTACGTCGAGTATTATGGCGAATCGTGAATACAAAACCCGTAACAAGCCCCTGCAATGAAGTATTTCATCATCGCCGGTGAACGGTCCGGAGACCTTCACGCCGGCAACCTTGCACGGGCGCTAAAGAGGTTTGATCCCGACGCAACAATGCGTGGGTTCGGTGGTGAGTATATGCAAAGTGCAGGGGTAGATTTAGCCGTGCACTATCGCGATATCGCAGTTATGGGGTTTTGGGAAGTGATCACCAGTCTTCGGAAAATCTCCCGGTATCTGAATCTGTGCAAACAGGAAATCGTTGCATTTCAGCCTGATGTAATCGTACTCGTTGACTTTGGCGGCTTCAACAAACGTATCGCAGCCTGGGCGCATGAGCGTTCTATCAAGGTTTTCTACTACATCTCACCCAAGGTGTGGGCATGGAACCAGAAGCGCGCGCTGAAGCTGAAGGCTACCGTCGATAGAATGTTCGTCATCCTTCCGTTCGAAAAAACTTTCTACAGAAAGTTTGACTGGGATGTTGATTACGTTGGCAACCCTGTACTCGATGCGATTAAAAGTCATCAGCGGGACGACGGTTTTCTGCAGCGCCATAGCATTCCAACGGATGCGCCACTGGTCGCCTTATTGCCTGGAAGCCGCAAACAGGAAGTTGAAAAGGTAGCAACGGCAATGGCAGATGTCGTGAAATCCTTCCCGGGTGTGCGGTTTGCCGTAGCTACAGTAAGTAATCTTGACGAAAGCACGTATACGCCATTACACGCTCCTAACGTTATCTTTGTCCGCGAGGACACGTATAACCTGTTATCATACAGTAACGCTGCCGTTGTAACATCGGGCACAGCTACGCTGGAAACGGCGTTGCTTAAGGTTCCTCAGGTGGTCGTATATCATACCAGTGCGTTGAGCTACCTCATAGCCAAGAGCCTGATCCGTGTCCCATACATTTCCCTTGTAAACCTTATCGCCGACAAGCCGGTTGTACGGGAATTAATCCAGCACGACCTAACAACGGAAAATCTTGTCGATGAACTCACGGGGCTTTTGTCAGGTAGCAAGAGAGACAAGATGCTTCAGGAGTATGATGAAATCTACAGACTTCTGGATATTGGATCGGCATCTGAAAATGCCGCGCGGAAAATGGTGGCGTATTTGAAACCGTGACGCTATCTCATTTTCGGCAGTAGCCATAGCATCGACATTCCCAGTAGAAATGCTCCATAAAAGAGCAGCGGATTTAACGGCTGCGCCTGGGTAACCTTGTGTTTACTGATTTCTGACGCAGCGATTCTGGCTGTACCTTCAACGTTCCGCTTTTTTTGCAGTCCTGGCCATTCTTCTTGTGCATTCACAAAAAACGGGAGCAGAATCGAATCATCTGCTGAGCGGATCTCGTTCCATCCTTCGCCCGAAGGCCATATTGTTGCCTTCCACCGATTCGCGAACCGGTAATCCTCAATGACGGGAATCCGAACGGAGTCATAAAAGATTGTCGGTGGACCGGAAGATGTAAGTATTTCCAGGTGCAAAGGCTCGTCCCTGAGATAGGGCATGGAAGACAAAATGCGGATTTCGTATGACGCGTGTGCCCTTCTTGAAACCGATTCTATTATGGGTGCCCAGAGGTTAGCGTACGCCAGTGAGTCACCGCGTAACAGGAGCGGATACGATTCTCTTAACACCGTATACCCCACGCGGCCGAAGTCATGATTGTAATATCCGGCCAATACCTTTTCACGTTGTGCAAGCACCTTGTTCAATGGCTGTTTTGAGGCAAGCGCAAATCTTGTTGTATGAACAATAGTTTTCAGTCCCGATGGGCCCCTGATCTGCACAGTATCAGTCGTCAACTTTTCCACTTGCAGTTCCGGACCAAACGGGAAGGGTTCGTTACCCTTACCCGTCACCAGAATACCCATTCCATCGCGAACGCCGGATTCGAGCGCCGTCAACTCTGATTTCGAAAGTGTTTTCAGGACATCAGGTGTTGTTACCACGACGTCAAAATTTTTCAGCATTTCACGCGTGATGGCTTTTTGCAGTGCGCTATTGCTATTTATATACTCATAGCGGAAGACGTTCCTTGAAAGACGATAACGAATGGTGATTGCATGATCGCGGGAGAGGAAATTTTTCAGGTAACTATGTTCAAAAGTCGGGTAGTCCTGAAGCATTAGTATAGAAAGTCTTGATGGCTCCTGAACGTTAATCCCGAGTCTATAGGCTTTCGTATCCTGGCCTGCTCGCTCAGTGAGCGTTAATGTCAGCGGGCCGGACGTTTTTGGCTTGAATTGAAATGCGACTGATTGAACACCATCTTCAACGTTGAGGGAGTCCGCTATTCCGCCGGTGCCGTCAATCCGCAACAGGGTGGGTTTGGCGGCAGCGTATACACCTGTTAATGCGTTCAGACGGTTTGATTTTATCGTGGGAGCGACCTCCAGGGTGAGGAAACCGGACCCATGCGACGCCGGAATGAATACGAAAGTTTGACCTTCGAGAAGGTCCATCGCGTGGGGCGGCAGCCCTTCTCCTGTGATCACGTCAATTGCTTCAACGTCACGTAACTCGTGCCACGATGATAAGGGCGTGACATCTTTCGATCGCGTTATTCTGACTCCTGGCGCAGTATATATTTTTGCTCCACGATGCTCCTGGATCAGACTGTCCACAATTGCAGCGTTATAGTTTTGGGTTACGAGCACGGACACTGAACTCTTTATCGACCGCAGCGCAGGACGAAGAAGTATGCCCATCAGGCCAAACGTTGCCAGAAGTACTGCTGCAATTTTCAGCGCTTCGGGTTTGCGTGCCCATAACTCCTTCCACACCAACATGCCGACAGCGATCGCGACAAGCAGCCACGATACTGTTATAGAAACGACGGGATTGAATGTTAACGAGTCGATCATCTCCTGCCCAGGTTTTGGAGGAACACTGAATCAGTCGCGTGCAATGCTGACTTGCGGGAAACAACTTGTTCTGGTTTATTCGGAAGGATCCCCGCTATCGATTCGATTACCTTTTTCAAATCAGATTTCGAAACGTGCTCTTCCGTCGTATTCGTAATTCGTTGAAGTATGGAAAGCGTTTCGAGATGCTGACCCGGCGAAGAGAGGGCAACCGCGGCGATTTTTTCTCCGGCTTGCTTCAAGACTTCACGTTCGTCGCTGGAAAGACGAATCTGTTCCGAATTGATTTTCTTTTCTATGAATGTCAGTGCGTCAGAAAGAATGCTGAATTCGTCCTTCTTAGTGGAAGAATATTTGTCTGTGGAACTTCGGACTTCATCGAGCTCCCCGGTCAGTCGTTTCTCCTCCTTTAATGGTGGCGCATCGAATCCTGTTCGGTGTACGTATATGCGGGAATCGTTGCTTATTTCTTTCAGCAGCTTCAGCGCCTGATATTGATACGGAAGAGATTTCGCCGGGTCTGAGAGCCGCAAATGTAACTCTGCATCCCACATGATGGTTAAAGTGGCNTTTAGCTTTGCACGAATGGANTGCGTGAAGAAGGTGGCTTCCTCAGGATCGTCATGGCGGTGAACGAANGCATCGAGCGGATCCTTTGTTTCGTTCTCGTCATNCGCATGATGATGCTTGTCGGGAACCAGATTGTGCTCGTTCTCGCTGTCGTGAACATGACCGAATTTTTTGGCAACATCGTCATCGTCGTCCTGGTCATGATCGTCATGTTCGTGTTCCGTATCTTCGTGTACAATTCCAGTTTCGAATTCTTCACCAAGGAACTGTCCGTATCGCAAACGCAGGATTTTTTGGTCATGCGCCAGTTCATTGCTGCGCGAAGCAAATTCCTTTTTTGAGATGGACGACTTTTCTTTAATCAGTTTTTCGGAATCGATAATAATCTGGCGCTGGCTTCTGAAGTACTCGGGCATAAGATCCACCCCGAGGCTGCCGTCGAAGGCTCCTTCTATCCGAGCCGTATCTTTTATCGTAACAAAGTATGTTTCCGTACGGGCGTAGTTTCTTTCGGGGACGCGGTTGTCAAAGGCGATGACGTAAAAATAAAGTTCATCCCCTGGATCGAGACCAAGCTGGGTAAGATTGAGCGTTCGGGATGCTCTGATCGTTTTTCCCTTGATGTTATCCGGCGTATCAAAGCGTAACTTCTCTTCCCGAAACTTGACCGATTCTCCGCTTCCCTTTGCGACTGTTGCCACGAGGTAGCTTTCAGTGAGTCCATAATCATCCTGAAGTATCGCCGATACCGGAATCTTTGGCGTGCCACCAAATTCGATTTCATTGAATTGCTTCAAATCAACAGTCTCTATTTTTGGTGGTCGATCCGGGATCACTTCAATTGCGTAATAGTCGGAAGTGATCAGAGAATCTTGATCCGTTACCCAGAAAATCCGATAATATGAAGACGCCGACAAGGCCTTTGAGGCACTCATCTTGATGCCCGGACGAAGGCGCATAGTGTCAGCGTTGGGGGATACGATTCCTGCATCTTTAACGTTACGTGTAAATCCAATCCTCCATGTAACGGTACTGCCCTCGGGAATCGATAGATTAGGTTCATTGACGACTCTTCCAGGTATATTAGTATATCGTGGAGGATCGACTGCAACTTCAACAGATTCTATACCTGCCGGAAGGGAAACGGATGCAGTGGCCACCTCGCCGGAAGAGGCCGACGCGTGTGCCGGTGAAACAGGAGCCTGCAAATGAACCACCAGTACGCAAGCTGCCAGTGAAACGAGACAAAACGTCAATGCACGGCCTACCTTGTTAGGGAAGCGGACTGATCTATATAAGGAATCGAGGGATCCGTTTATTTTTTCGTATTGAAATTTTTGCAGGCCATGCAATGTGGTGGGCTCCACAAGTAGCAGGTCCGTGCTGTTTTCCAGGCCAGGGTAGGTGGCGTCCAGGTAGCGCGCGATTGCAGCGAAGTTCAGTTTATGAAGATTGCGCGAAAACCATTGTACTACAAATGCAGCCGTAAAAATGACAATGACAACTGCAATTTGAACCGCTGAACTCATCCCGGTAAGGTGGAGTATAGCATACGCAAATGCAGTGACACTGACAGACCAGCAAACGATCTCTCCAATACGCAGCACGAGCAATTGCTGCATCAACTTTCGAAGGTGATATTTAATGTTTGTGGTCTTCATTGGTTTCGCCTCCTTGAAAGGTATCGCTCAAAACAAAAGATCACGACAAACAGAACCGGGATCCACGATGAACCCGCCGTTGCCGGATCAGCCGCTTTTTTGCTTACGATGGGATCGGCGTCTTTGCTCCAGAGCATAGCATCAGGCATGATACGTTCATCAGGAAGGCTGTCGACCAGTGATACATCCTCTGCCAACAGGACGTCAGCCAGTTCGATCATGAATTTTTCATTCATCACGCCATCAGGAGTCAGCCGCCGACTGATCACAAAAGATGTACTGGTTTTATTATCAAGGCTGATCAACTTTGTCCAATCACCATCACCTTCTGCATCCATTGTAAATGTTCGTTCTATACGTTTTGGCGGTGTGCCTAAGTTGAAGTGCCAGTCCGCGACATCGTGTTGGTCATCTGGATTTACCCGGATGTCAAACGAGGCGCCGGCGACTTGTTCTATACTCTTAAGTACAGCGAAAAGTACATCTTTATCGTAACTAAACGATTCATCAAAATAGATGTGGATTTGCTGAGCATCTGATTCGCTGACGGTGCTGCTGACGTGATCGAGCTCGGTAACGAAATCATCTGATCGAACGTTCAGACCACCAACCTTGGCAGAATGAATTCCACCCGTTGACGGAAGAGCAATCCATTTCACGTGGGCAGGAAGTGATACCCGCTTACCTTTGAAGTTAGCGGCATACTGATTGGTAAGGATAACTGCCTCTTCGATATTGCTTCTCTCCAAAGCCGTGACCAGCGACCAATAGCTTAGACGTTGGGCTGAATCTGCTTTTTCCGGGAAGAATGGCGAGAAGGAGCGAAGCTGATAACCAGCACGACTGAGAGAATCGCGGATGGCAATGGCGCGATTATTTTGCTCCAAACCTGGTTCAATCAAAATCCACTTTTCACGTTGAGAAGATCTGATCGTAACACCTGCAAGAAAAAAAACGAGCAATGCAATCAACAGGCATCTCAAAAGCAGTAGGGCGACTTCGTTTAACTTGATACTTCTGAATTTTGAAGTGCTGGTCTCTGAAAGAAATCGCGTGCTTCCCATGGGGATCACTTTTCCTTCCTTGCGACTTAAAAGATGTATCGCAATGGGGACAAGCATTCCCAGCAATGCCCATAGCCAGGCCGGATTCAGAAACTGGATCATCACAGCAGCCTTGACCTTATGTTTAAGAAACGTCGGAGAACATCCGAGGGATACTCGGGCATCCTTGCTTCGTGATAAAAGATATCCATCTCAAGAAGGGCAGCTTTCGTTTCCTGTATCCATGCCGAGAACTTCTCGCGGTAGGAATCGCGCACCTTGTCTGCATCCGCCTGGAACGTTGTGCCGTTCTCCAGATCGCGGAATGTGAAGCTTCCTGAAATGTCCAATTCAGACTCGACGGTTCCGGTTACATGAAACACGACGACCTCGTTTCGGCGTGTCTTAAGCCGGCGCAGGAACGTCAGGATATCTCCGTCCTGATCGTAGAGGTCCGAGATAACGATAATGAGTTCCTTTCTGTGATGATCGAAGAGGTGCTCTATTTCCTGATTTCCTTTCCATTGTCCGGAGGGTTGGGCCTCAATCAGGGCATGGAGAAATCGCATGAAATGCTGATGGGCGAAATGTGGCTGGAGGTGTGTGAGTTTATCGCGGTTTATGATTGACAGTCCTATGGCGTCGCCTTGTTGCCGTGCAAGAAGGCCAATAGCTGCCGCCAGAACTTTCGAGTAAGCAAATTTTGAGACGCTGTCTTCGGCGTATGCCATGGAGTTCGAACCATCAATGAACAACTTTACCGTGATGTTAGTCTCAATTTCCGCCTGTTTAATGAAGTATCGCTCAGACCGTGCATACATCTTCCAGTCGAGCTGACGCAGGTCGTCACCGGGCTCATAATTGCGGTATTGACTAAATTCCTGGCCGATACCAACGGTATGGCTACGGTTGCTTCCCGACATAAAACCTTCTACGATAACACGCGCAATCAATTCCATCCCCTGAAGAGAGGATAACAACCCCGGTGTGAGCAGCGTTTTTATGCGGTTGTCCATCGTCAGGTTATGGATTCGGATTTAAGATTTTGCTTCATCACCTCAATCAGGTGCTTGGTGATGTCGTCGGAAGTTATGCCTTCAGCTTCTGCCTTGAAGTTAAGGAGGATCCGATGCCGGAGAACCGGAAAAGCAACGGCGCTGATATCATCAATCGTTGCAGCATAACGCCCTGCGATCAGCGCACGAGCCTTGGCCGTAAGAATCATGGCCTGCCCTGCACGTGGTCCTGCACCCCACCGCACCCAGTCGCGAACATATTTGTGTTCCGTATCCTTTGGGCGCGTAGCCCGAACGATATTGCTCACAAACCGGATGAGGTCGTCGCTGATATGAACCTCCTTGACAAAGTTTTGCGCCTGAAGAATCGTTTGTCCGTCCANTACCTTGTTAATGTGGGCGCGGTGCGTACCTGTAGTATTGCGGAGAATTTCGGTTTCGGCTTCNGCTGTCGGATAGTCAATTTTGATGAACAACAGAAANCGGTCAAGCTGNGCCTCGGGCAGCGGGAAGGTGCCAGCCTGCTCAATAGGGTTTTGCGTCGCAAGGATGAAAAACGGTGCGTCAAGCGGATACGTTACCCCTCCATACGTAACCTTGAATTCCTGCATTGCCTCCAGTAGGGCGGACTGTGTTTTTGGAGAGGTCCTGTTGATTTCGTCGGCAAGGATGATGTTCGCGAAAATCGGTCCTTTGTTGAATTTGAAGAATCGTTTGCCGGTGGAGTGATCTTCTTCAAGTATTTCCGTTCCCACAATGTCTGACGGCATGAGGTCTGGTGTGAACTGTATCCGGCGAAAGCGGAGTTCGATAGCTTCAGCCAATGTGCGAATCATCAGGGTCTTTGCAAGGCCGGGTACGCCTTCAAGCAAGGCGTGCCCTCCGGCAAGAAATGTTATCAGCAATTGGTCGACCGCCGTTTCCTGTCCGACGATGACTTTCTGAATCTCCTTTTTCAGCTGCTGCAGGCGCGATATAATCTGATCTACTTCGTTGTTCATGATGAGTTGTTGCGTATTATCTCGTCAAGGCGTACAGAACGATGTTCACACCAAAACGCGTGTTGTCAATTTTGTAGAACCGCTTGTTGCGAAAGTCATAATCCCATTCGCATCCGTAGTCCTTGTTGCTGTAGAGCACACCGATGCGTCCGTTGACTTGAATCGCTTTCAGATAGTCGTGAACCAGGTCATCGCCCCATCCGTTGAGTTCTTGTGAAGTGGTCGGCGGCCCGTCGAACGTGAAGAATACCGAGTACAATTTATGATTGTTCGGAATCTTCGACAGGGCATTTGCTCCAAAGATTTTCTCCATCTGAACTTCGAACGACTTTGCAAAAAGGCCGTCGATGTCGTGGTTGCAGTCGTCGACAAATACGAAGCCACCGTTACGGACATACTTCTCGAAGTTAGTCGCTTCAGCGGATGTAAACTCAACGAGTTTGTGGCCACTGAGGTAACAGAAAGGACATCGGAAAATTTCCTCACTACTCAGCGGAATGATATTTTCGTTTGTGTCTACCGGAAGTGTTGTGTATTCAATTAGTGAGTTCAGCAGGTTCGACGGCATGCGCTGGTCCACGTCCCAGTCGCCGGACTCGTACTGTAATCTTGTAAAGAAAAACCGTTCGCTACTCACCACTTCGTTTTTCACTGTTTGCGTAGAAACAAAATAATCCCTCTCAGAGAAAGGGATTATTTTTTAATAGCATAATTAATGGATTAAACGGCGTCAGACAAGCTGGTAAATGTGAAGTCACGAATCTTCATATACGGGATCAGGTCTCCGTCGATCCTCACCTGTTTTCCAAGGGTTTCGAGGTTGTTGAGCATAATGACCGGACTTTCATTGAAACGGAAATTCTTCACGGGGTGCTTGATCTTGCCATTTTCAATGTAGAAAGTTCCGTCGCGTGTAAGTCCTGTATAGAGCAATGTTTGAGGATCAACACTACGGATATACCACAGGCGAGTCACCAGCACGCCTTTTTTGGTGCTTTTGATAAGATCTTCAAGCGACGCTGATCCACCTTCCATGATTATATTCCCCGGGAACGGCACAGGTTCAACATTCTTCAGGGATGCCCAATATCTGTCGTAGAAGAGATTCTTGACAACGCCCTCGCGGATGATGTCGAGCTTTTTTCTCGCCTGTCCGTCCTGAGTCCAAGGCGAAGCAGGTACTTCAGCATTGAAGGGATCCGTGTAAACGTTCACACGTTCATCAATGATCTTTTCATTCAATTTTGTGCCGCCACCCTTCTTTGAAAGGAAGCTCCGGCCTTCATCCGCCTGACGGGCTCCCATATTACGGAACATATTACTTAGAAGGTCAGAGGCCGCGGCAGGCTCAAGGATCACCGTGTATTTACCGGGTTCGATTGCCTTGGCATTGCGGCTTTGTAACGCCTTATCGATGGCAATTTTTGACGCTTCTGATGTGTCGAGTTTAGAAACATCGTTAAAATCACGTGTTACCCATCCCGATCCGGTTTCGTCGTTGGAACGCATCGTTACCGTAAAGTTCACCTCTGTGCTCTGATTGTATGCAAAGAGACCTTTGCTGTTCATCATCGCGCCGAAA
>Ga0065721_10050745_pt1 | contig 18139 bp, 16 predicted proteins | sample Mesricmetagenome_FD_59108 | JGI IMG/M metagenome (GOLD analysis project Ga0065721, IMG submission 59108) | Mesophilic microbial community from rice straw/compost enrichment Sample: eDNA_1 v2 (version 2) | ecosystem: Engineered > Solid waste > Grass > Composting > Bioreactor | place: USA: Davis... | reverse complement strand
CGCGGCCCGTGCCGAGCCGCGCCTCGCGCCGCCGCGACCAGCCGGCGACCTGCCACAGCACCACCGCGGCGACGAGGCCGGCGGGAACGAACCAGGCGACGCTCTCCTGGCCGCGGCCGAGCACCACCATCGCCGCCGCCAGCGGGCCGAGGGCGTGGCCGACGTTGCCGCCGACCTGAAACAGCGACTGGGCGAGGCCGTGGCGCCCGCCCGAGGCGTGGCGCGCCATCCGCGAAGCGTCCGGGTGGAAGATCGCCGAGCCGATGCCGACCAGCGTCGAGGCCGCCAGCAGAAACGCGAAGCTGCCGGCGAAGGCGAGGAGAAGCACGCCGGCCACCGTGAAGCCCATGCCGATCGCCAGCACGTAGGGCTGCGGCCGCCGATCGGTGGCCAGTCCGATCAGCGGTTGCAGCAGCGATGCGGTGACCTGATAGGCGAGCGTCAGCAGCCCGATCTGCGCGAAGTCGAGCGCGTAGCTCGCCTTCAGCAACGGGTAGATCGCCATCATCAGCGCCTGCATCATGTCGTTGACGAGATGGCAGAAGGCGAGCGCGCCGATCACGGCGAAGGCGGTTTCGCTCTCCGGCCGGGCGAGCGGCGCGCCGGCGGTGGTCTCTGACATGATCGATGCTCCGCACGGAAGGACGGCGGCCGGGCGGGAGGCTGGTCCCGCCGCCGGCCGCACGCCGGACAGGATGACCGAAAAACGGTCAGGTCACCATATCAATCGACTCGACGCAGCGACCGCAATCATCCGCGACGTCGCAGGTGCCATGCACCGGGCGCGGAGCGGGAGGGCGGCCGACCCGCACCCCGACCGCCCGCGGCCGCGGTCAGTGGCCGTCGAAGCTCACCAGCGTGCGCACCGGCACGCCCAGCACCTCGAGTTTCTTCGCCCCGCCGAGGTCGGGCAGGTCGATGATGAAGCAGGCGGCGACGATCTCGGCGCCGAGCTGGCGGATCAGTTCGACCGCCGCGGTCGCGGTGCCGCCGGTGGCGATGAGGTCGTCGACGAGCAGGACGCGCTCACCCGGCAGGATGGCGTCGCGGTGCATCTCGATCTCGTCGAGCCCGTATTCCAGCGAATAGGCGACGCGCACGGTCTCGTGCGGCAGCTTGCCCCGCTTGCGGATCGGCACGAAGCCAGCCGAGAGCTGGTGGGCGACGGCGCCGCCGATGATGAAGCCGCGGGCCTCGATGCCGGCGACCTTTTCCACCTTGGCGCCCGCGAAGGGCTGGACCAGTTCGTCGATCGCCCGGCGAAAGGCCTTCGGCGCGCCGAGCAGGGTGGTGATGTCGCGAAAGAGGATGCCGGGCTTGGGATAGTCCGGGATCGTCCTGATCGCCTCGTCCAGCTTCATCGCCGCCTCGCCGTCGCAAACCCCGGGGTGCCGGGGCGACCCCGGCCCCGACCGTCTGCGTATAGGCGCCGGCCCGGCGCCGCGCAATGGCGACCTGCGCCCGCGGCCGGTCTCCGGGTGCCTCGTCCGGACGTGCCGTGGACAGCCTCGCCCGTGGATGGCGAGCGGACCGGCGTGATCGGGAAGTCTACCGATGGAAAAAGCGCGGATTTCCTGCTATCAGCGGCGCCGTTGCGGTGTGGACGGCTTGCGAACGGTCCGTCGTCAACCGAGAATTGCGTCGGTCGAATCGTCGTCATCGGAGAACCTGCCCGTCTGCACCGCGTTGCAGACGAAAGCCGGCGCGGTCGCGATCCCGAAATTTGCCGCAGTGAGGAGGACCACTGCACCATGCCGCTCTTCAGGCAGGACCCATCGGCATGATCGCCGCCGAGATCGACATGCACCCGCTCGAGCGGGAACTTTACGCTCTCGTCCGGGCGGACGACCGCATTTTCCGTTTTCTCGAGGAAGGCTCGCTCGACGGGATCTGGTACGCCGATCTGGAATCGCCCGGCGCCGAATGGATGAGCCCGCGCTACAAGCGACTGCTCGGCTACGAACCGCACGAGGTGCCCGACAGCACCGGCTGGTGGCAGTCGCAGATGCATCCCGACGATCTCGTCCGCTCGCAGGAGAATTTCCGGCGTCACCGCGACGACCCGAAGCACCCCTACGACCAGATCGTGCGCTACCGGCACCGTGACGGTTCCACCGTCTGGGTCCGCTGCCGCGGCATCATCATCCGCGACGACCACGGCCGGCCGGTGCGCATGCTCGGCGCCCACACCGACGTCACCGAACTGAAGCGGGCCGAGACCCTCGCCAGCGCCAACGCCGAACTCGCCAACCGCAACGAGGCTCTGCGCCGCTTCGCCAGCATCGTCTCCCACGACCTGCAGACGCCGATGCGCCACGTCAGCATCTATTCCGGGCTGCTGCGCGAGGCGCTGGGCGACGAGTTGCCGGCGGAGGCGGCCGACTTCATCCGGGTCATCGAGCGCGGCGCCGTGCAGATGCGACGCATGGTGCAGAGCCTGCACGACTTCTCCCGCCTCGCCTATGCCGACGTCCGCGGCGACGACGTCGACCTCGCCGAGGCGGTCGCCGACGCGCTGGCGCTCCTGGAACTGCAGATCGCCGAGGCCGGAGCCACGGTGACGGTCGGCCGCCTGCCGACGGTGCGCGGCGACCGCACGCTGCTGACCCGCGTCTTCCAGAATCTCGTCAGCAACGCCATCAAGTACCGCGGACCCGAGCCCCTGCACGTCGGGATCGCCGGCGAACAGGTCGGCGAACAGGCGCTCGTCTCGGTGACGGACAACGGCATCGGCATCGATCCGCGCCAGTCGGAGATCATCTTCGAGATGTTCCGCCGGCTCCATTCCAACGAGAAGACCTACGACGGCCTCGGCGTCGGCCTCGCCATCAGCCGCCAGATCGTCGACAGTCACGGCGGCCGGATCTGGCTCGACACCGGCCACCACGGCGGCAGCCGCTTCTGCTTCCTCCTGCCGCGAACCAAGGCCGAATTCGAGCGCGCCCGCGGCGCCTGATCGCGGAAGGCCGGCCACCCCGGCCCCCGCCGTCTTCCCGCACCGGTGGACGCCGGGCGATGGCATCGCCCATCGCCCTCAGCCCTTCGCCAGGATGCGCCCTGCGACCGCGTCGAGTTTCGCGACGAGGTCCGGATCGCGCATTTCCGGCGCGGTCATCACCGCATATTCGAGGGCGGTGTCCGAGCCGATCGGACAGGGCGGATGCTCGCGCGGGATCGTGCGGGCGAGCCGGGCGACGAGGCCCTGGGCGCGGTCGCGGTTCTCGTGCAGCACGCGGATGATCTGGGTGATGTCGACCGAGCCGTGGTCGGGGTGCCAGCTGTCGTAGTCCGTCACCATGGCGACGGTCGCGTAGCAGAGCTCGGCCTCGCGGGCGAGCTTGGCCTCGGGCATGTTGGTCATGCCGATGACGTCGCAGCCCCACTGGCGGTAGAGCCGGCTTTCGGCGAGCGAGGAGAACTGCGGCCCCTCCATGACGAGATAGGTGCCGCCGCGGACGTGGCGGATGCCCTCGGCCCGAGCCGCCGCCTCCACGGCGTCGACCAGCAGCGGGCTGACCGGATCGGCCACCGAGACGTGCGCGACGAAGCCTGTCTCGTAGAAGCTCTTCTCGCGGGCGAAGGTGCGGTCGACGAACTGGTCGACGAGGACGAAGGTGCCCGGCGAAAGCTCTTCCTTGAGCGATCCCACCGCCGAGATGGAGACGAGATCGGTGACGCCGGCCCGCTTCAGCACGTCGATGTTGGCGCGGAAGTTGATCTCCGACGGCGGCACCCGGTGCCCGCGGCCGTGGCGGGGCAGGAAGACGACGGTGAGCCCGTCGATCGTGCCGATCCTGAGCGCGTCGGACGGGCGCCCCCACGGACTGTCGATCGCGACCCACTCGGCGTCTTCCAGCCCCGGCAGGTCGTAGATCCCCGATCCCCCGACGATTCCGAGCACGGTCTTCGTCATCGCGTCCCTTCCCCTGGCTTGCGCACGCCGTCCGTGCCCGCCGAACAGAGCACAGCCGGAAAGGCTCGAAAAGCACCCCCTCCGCCGCGCCGCGAGAAAAACGACGACCCGCCGCGCAAGACGAAAAAACCCCGCACTCCGGCGGGAGTGCGGGGCCGTTTCGGGAGCGGGCCGGCTGACGAAGCGGAGCCGGCCGGGCGCCGTGATCAGTGGGCGGCGGCCCAGACCCGGCGCTTGGTCAGGTAGAGCAGAACCGAGAACACCGCGAGGAAGATCATGACCTTGAAGCCCATCGACTTGCGGGCGACGAGATGGGGCTCGGCCGCCCACATCATGAAGGCCGAGACGTCCTTCGAATACTGGTCCACGGTCTGCGGCGTGCCGTCGGTGTACTCGACCTGGTCGGGCGACAGCGGCGGCGGCATCTTCAGCGACATGCCGGCGATGAAATAGGGGTTGTAATAGGTCCCCTCCGGCACCTCGACGCCTTCCGGCGGCTCCTCGTAGCCGGTCAGAAGGGCGTGGACGTAGTCGACGCCCTGCTCCTGGTAGGGCAGGAACATGTCGAAGACGAACCAGGGGAAGCCGCGCTCGACGGCGCGGGCCTTGGCCAGCAGCGACAGGTCCGGCGGCACCGCGCCGCCCATCGACGCCGCCGCGGCGGCGTCGTTCGGGAAGGGCGGCGGGAAGTGATCGGACGGCAGCGCCGGCCGCTGGAACATGTCGCCCGCCTCGTCCGGGTCGGCGTTGGTGACCTCGTATTCGGCGGCGATCGTCTTGACCTGGTCTTCGGTGAAGCCGGGGCCGTCCTCCGAGGCGAGGGTGCGGAAGGCGACGCGCGAGAGGCCGTGACAGGCCGCGCAGACCTCGCGGTAGACCTTGAAGCCGCGCTGCAGCTGCGCCTGGTCGTACTTGCCGAACACGCCGGCGAAGCTCCAGTCGACATAGGCCGGCTTCTTCAGCGGATAGTGGACCGTGTGGCCCTCACCGCCCTCTTCGGCCGCCGAGGCGCCGGCGATCGCGCCGAACACCACCGCGGAGGCGAAGGCGAGGCGGATGATCGTGGATTTCATGATCGAACCTTTCATCATCCGTCCTCAATGCCCCTCGGAGACCGACTTGACGCCGACCTGCATGCCCGTGCGCTTCTGCTTGGCGAGCACGTCGTCGGCGATCGACGCCGGCAGCGGCTTCGGCGTCTCGATGAAGCCGAGGACCGGGAGGATCACCAGGAAGTGGATGAAGTAGTAGGCGGTCAGCAGCTGCGAGGCGACGACGTAGCCGCCTTCGGCCGGGCGCGAGCCGAGGTAGCCGAGGCCGACGGCGCAGGCCGCGAAGATCCAGAAGAAGATCTTGTAGAGCGGCCGGTAGGTCGCCGAGCGGACCTTGGAGGTGTCGAGCCAGGGCAGGAACACCAGCACCGCGATGGCGCCGAACATCAGCAGCACGCCGCCGAGCTTGTCCGGAACAGCCCTCAGGATCGCGTAGAACGGCAGGAAGTACCATTCGGGCACGATGTGCGCCGGCGTCGCCAGCGGGTTCGCCGGAATGTAGTTGTCCGGATGACCCATGAAATTCGGCTGATAGAACAGGAACCAGGCGAAGACCAGCAGGAACACCGACATGCCGAGCATGTCCTTCAGCGTCGCATAGGGCGTGAAGGGAACGGTATCCTTCGGCGTCTTGGCGTCGATGCCGGCCGGGTTGTTCTGGCCGACCACGTGCAGGGCCCAGATGTGCAGGACGACGACGCCCGCGATCATGAAGGGCAGCAGGTAGTGCAGCGAGAAGAAGCGGTTGAGCGTCGGGTTGTCGACGGCGAAGCCGCCCCAGAGCCATGTCACGATCGGCTCGCCGACGAAGGGTAGCGCCGAGAACAGGTTGGTGATGACGGTGGCGCCCCAGAAGCTCATCTGGCCCCACGGAAGCACGTAGCCCATGAAGGCGGTGGCCATCATCAGCAGGAAGATCACCACACCGAGGATCCACAGCACTTCGCGCGGTTCCTTGTAGGAGCCGTAGTAGAGGCCGCGGAAGATGTGGATGTAGACCGCGATGAAGAACATCGACGCGCCGTTGGCGTGCATGTAGCGCAGCAGCCAGCCGTAGTTGACGTCGCGCATGATGCCTTCGACCGACGAGAAGGCGAGGTCGACGTGGGGCGTGTAGTGCATCACCAGCACGATGCCGGTGACGATCTGAACCACGAGCATCAGCGACAGGATCGCGCCGAAGGTCCACCAGTAGTTGAGATTGCGCGGCGTCGGATAGGAGACGGCCGTGTCGTGCATGAGGCGGATGATCGGCAAGCGGCGCTCGAGCCACTTCTCCGCACCCGTCCTGGGCTCGTAGGTCGAATGACCGGACATGAATGAAACCTCCTGACCCGACGCGCTCAGCCGATCTTGATCTTCGTGTCGGACACGAAGCTGTAGACCGGGATATGCAGATTTTCCGGTGCGGGGCCTTTGCGGATGCGGCCGGCCGTATCGTAATGCGACCCGTGGCACGGGCAGAACCAGCCGCCGAAATCGCCCTGCTGGCCGAGCGGGATGCAGCCGAGGTGCGTGCAGACGCCGACCATGACGAGCAGCTTCTCGTTGCCCTCGGCGGCGCGGTTGGCGTCGGAGGCGTCGGCGTCGGCCGCAAGGTTGGCGTTGCGGGCGTTGGCGTCCGGCAGCGAGGCGACCGGCACCGACTTGGCGCTCTCGACCTCCTGGTCGGTGCGGTTGCGGATGAAGATCGGCTTGCCGCGCCACTTGGCGGTGATCGACTGGCCCTCGGCGATGGCGCTGACGTCGACCTCGATCGAGGCGAGCGCGAGGGTCGAGGCGTCAGGGTTCATCTGGTCGATGAACGGCCAGATCGCGGCGGCGGTGCCCACGGCGCCGACCGCGGCGGTGGCGAGGAAGAGAATGTCGCGGCGTGTCGGTTCAGCCGTATCGTGCGTCGCAGCCAAGTCCTGGCTCCTTTCGAACTCTCAAAATCCCTTGGCGCCGCACCGCGCCGTGCGCGACGGCGTCTGGCGACCGGTATCCGGGGAGCCGACGGCGGCAGGACGGCGGCTCTGGCAAGCCGCTCCGGGAACCGGACGACGTCGGGCCGGATCGTGTTCGGCGAGGAGCACGCGCGCCAGCTTCGCAGCTGCAGCATCGCCCTCCCCGGCCGGGGCGAAAAAGCCCGCGTTTTCGCAGCCTTCTCCGCCGGATCGGCGCTGTTCTTGCACCGTTTCGCCAGGTTGTCCAGACTGTGGGCGCGGAGCGACGACGATGCGGGCGCCACCTTAGGCGATCACGCTGCGGCGCGACAATCGTCTGTTTTGCGTAATTCAAAAGAATTCCGGCCGATGTTGCACTTGTGTCCGGGCCGGTCCGCTCGCGGAGGAAAAGCGCCTATTCCGCGGCGTGACGATCGCCCTCGTCCTCGGCGAGGAATCCGCCGGTCTGCCGGGCCCAGAGCCGGGCATAGAGACCGCCGTGGGCGAGGAGGTCGTCGTGGGTTCCGACCTCGACGATTCGCCCCTCGTCCATCACCACCAGCCGGTCCATCCGGGCGATGGTGGAGAGGCGGTGGGCGATGGCGATGACGGTGCGCCCCTCCATCAGCCGGTCGAGGCTCTGCTGGATCGCCGCCTCGACCTCGGAATCGAGGGCGGAGGTCGCCTCGTCGAGCACCAGGATCGGGGCGTTCTTGAGCAGCACCCGGGCGATGGCGATGCGCTGGCGCTGGCCGCCCGAGAGCTTCACCCCGCGCTCGCCGGTGTGGGCGTCGTAGCCCCGGCGGCCGCGGGCGTCGACGAGGCCGGCGATGAAGCCGTCGGCCTCGGCCAGCCGCGCCGCCTCGATCATCTCCTCCTCGCCGGCGCCGGGGCGGCCGTAGGTGAGGTTGGCGCGGATCGAGCGGTGCAGCAGCGAGGTGTCCTGGGTGACGAGGCCGATCGCGTCCCTGAGACTGTCCTGCCGCACCGCCGAGACGTCCTGCCCGTCGATGGTGATGCGGCCGCCGGCGAGGTCGTGGAAGCGCAGCAGCAGGCTGACGAGGGTCGACTTGCCCGCGCCCGAGGGGCCGACGAGGCCGATCTTCTCGCCGGGCGCAACGGTAAGATCGATCCCCTCGATCGCGCCGGCGTCGCGACCGTAGTGGAAGCGGACGTTCTCGAAGCGGATCGCACCGGCGCTCACCGCCAGCGCCGGCGCGCCCGGCCGGTCGACCACCTGATGCGGCACGATCAGCGTTTCGAGCGTGTTGTCGAGCGTCCCGATCGCCTCGTAGAGGTCGGAGAGGTTGCCCATCGTCATCTGCGACAGCGCATGCACCCGCGACAGCATCGCCACCGCCCCGGCGATGGCGCCGGCGGTGATCGCTCCCGCCTGCCAGTAGTGGAAGGCCATCAGCGTCACAGAGGCCATCAGCGCGCCGTTCAGCAGCCACAGCGTCAGCGACATGCCGGTGCTGAGGCGCAGCTGCTCGTAGGAGCGGTCGAGGCCGCTGCGCATGGCGTCGAGGATATAGTCGTCGTCGCGGTCGAGGCCGGAGAACAGCTTGACGGTCTGGTGGTTGGTGTAGCTGTCGACGAGCCGCCCGTTGGTGACCGACATCGCCTCGGCGAGCTGGTGGGCGTTCCTGCGCTTCTTCGGCAGCACCCGGCGCAGGAAGATCGCATAGGCGCCGAGCCAGGCGATCACCGGCAGCATCAGCGCCGGCTCGGCGCTCGCCAGCACGATGCCGGTGCCGAGCACGTAGATCGCCACCGACCAGACCTGGTCGGTCGCCATCCGCGTGATCGTGCGGAAGGCGTTGCCGGCCTGGGCGACCTTGGCGGCGATGCGTCCGGCGAAGTCGTTCTGGAAGAAGCCGATCGAATGGCGCGAAACGTAGGCGTGAATGCGCCAGCGCACCAGCGTGCCGACCGATCCGCCGAAGGCCTGGTTGCGGAAGAGAAGCTGCAGCGTGCCGAGCAGCGGCCGGCCGACCAGCAGCAGCGCGACGAAGCCGGCGATCTCCCAGAAATGGGCGGCGAAGAGGTCGGCCCGGTTCTCCGGGATCGCGAGATCGACGAGGCGGCCGACGTACCAGAGGATGAAGACCTCGACGATCGAGGCCGCCGCCGAGAACAGCGCCAGCCCGGCCACCACTGGCCAGATCTCGGCCATCATCGACAGGATGAACCCGCCGAGCCCCCGCCCCGGCACGATCTTCGCCCGACCGGCCGGCGGCCGGAACGGATCGATCAGGGATTCGAACAGGGAATAGAGGCGGTTCATCGAGCCTCATGTAGCACGCGCGGGCGGCGATGCCAGGGCGGGCGGCGGGATCAAGGGGAACGCAGGACCTGAATGCCGCCCACGTCCTTCCTCCAACGATAAATCTCCGCCTTCGGATCCATCGTCACTTGAAGACGGTCGGCATCGAGCCACACGACCTGGAGGGCATCGCGACCGCGAACGGCCACGGCCGGCCGCGGATGGTCGGGGTCGAATTCCTCGCCCGCCGAAAGAATGGCGACGTTGGAGTTGAAAGGCACCGTGGCGTTGCCTCGGACCTCGTAGAGAACGGCAACATGCGCGCGACCGGGCGCTTCCACCGTTCGGAGCACGACCACTTCCGCGGAAAGGAACGACGAGACGCTGAAGTAGATCAAAGCGGCGAATAGGACCAGGATCAAGAGAGTCGGCACGGCACAGAACCAGAGGATCTGGCGACCGATGCGGACATTCTGTTCGACCTCTTTCATCGCCGCCTTCCCGACAGGATTTGCGCCAACGGTACACGGCAGGCCGTGCTCATCGATCTCTCGTCCGCCCTTCGAGCACGACCGTAGCGTACCGGATAGGGAGGGGATGCGGTGGATATGACCGAGAAATCCGACTTTTCAAAGCGAGCCGCCAGTTCGGGGGTTCACGCATTCTCCGCGAGCTCCCCCTTCTCCCCTCGCGGGAGAAGGGGCCCGAAGGGCGGATGAGGGGGAGCGTCACCCATCGACGCTTCCCAGAAAACTCCGTGTCGTACCCTCGAATCACAATTGATCGACCATGGCTTCTTTCTAAACCGATCAAACCCCAAAGATGAGATGTTTCCCTTCGTCGTTGATCTTCATCAAGGCACTCGACGAACGACGGCGCCTGTCGCCGCTTCATTCGCATGTCTCCCATGATCACTGCGCATGTTCAAAATTTCTATTCGACCGTTCAAAAAATTTGCTGCAATGCAAACCGTTTTAAAGAGTTTTAAACGTTTTAGTTTCGAGGTCGAACTATTTCCAGCTTTCGCCGTGCAGCGTATGGTCATTTCCAACGAACGACGTCCGCAGTCGAGACCGGGTTTTCCCGAAAGGTCTCCTACAGCGGAGGCGGAAGGTGCGAAGACGGCCTCGTGGGGCTTCCCGTATTTCCTTCCGCATTCGTCCGGACCATCGGTGAGGAAATCGAGAGTCATCCCGGTTTCTTCTTTCAGACCATACGGGAAGCGTGAAGACGGCCGAGAAATGATCGGCACCGCTTCCAACGACGAGGAGATGAAGACATGATCGCCCGCAACACCATCGCCGCCCTGATCGCCACCGCCGCCCTCATCGGCACCGCCGGTGCCTACGCCTACGCCGCGGCCGGCTCCGACGCCGCCGCCGGTGTGCGCTACGCCGCCGGCGCCGGCTTCCACGAAGTGGTCGGCCAGACCCACGCGGTCGGCACCTTCCAGACCGCCGGCGACGCCTGCGCCATGACCATGGTGGTCGGCGCCGCCAACGTCGACGACGTCATCGCCGCCCCGGCCCGGGTCGAGTTCGCGCTGCCGGCCGGCGGCGAGGCCGCGGTCAAGACCCAGGACGGCGCCGCCCTCACCTTCGCCTGCACCGAGAACGCCGGTGCGGTGACGATCGCCAAGTCCCTCCCCGGCGCGATCTGACCGGCGCGGGCGTTCGGGCCGGATCCCTCCCCCCGCTCGTCCCTCCCGCCCGCATCCCGAACGATCGCACGGTGCCACGAGGCCGCGGTTCTCCCCCGCGGCCTCGTCTCTTTTGTCAGGGGCACCGCGGGCGAATCCCTCACTCCGCCGCCGCACTCTCCTCCTCGTCCGTGACGAATCCGCCGGTCTGCCGGGCCCAGAGCCGGGCGTAGAGGCCGCCGCGCTCGAGCAGTTCCTGGTGGGTGCCGGTCTCGACGATGCGGCCCTTGTCCATGATGACGAGGCGGTCCATCCGGGCGATGGTGGAAAGCCGGTGGGCGATGGCGATCACCGTCTTGCCCTCCATCAGCCGTTCCAGACTCTGCTGGATCGCCGCCTCGACCTCGGAATCGAGCGCTGAGGTCGCCTCGTCGAGGACGAGGATCGGCGCGTTCTTCAGCAGCACCCGGGCGATGGCGATGCGCTGGCGCTGGCCGCCGGAGAGTTTGACGCCGCGCTCGCCGGTGTGGGCGTCGTAGCCCCTGCGGCCCCGGGCGTCGGAGAGGTCCGGGATGAAGGCGTCGGCCTCGGCCATCCGTGCCGCCTCGATCATCTCCGCGTCGGTGGCGTCGGGCCGGCCGTATTTGATGTTGGCGCGGATCGAGCGGTGCAGCAGCGAGGTGTCCTGCGTCACCACCGCGATCGCCGAGCGCAGCGTCTCCTGCTGCACGGTGGAAATGTCCTGTCCGTCGATCAGGATCCGTCCGCCCTCCAGATCGTAGAAGCGCAGCAGCAGGTTGACGAGCGTCGACTTGCCGGCGCCCGAGGGGCCGACGAGGCCGATCTTCTCGCCCGGCTTCACCGTCAGCGTCACGTCCTCCACGGCGCCCTTGTCGCGGCCGTAGTGGAACCGGACGTGCTCGAAGCGGATCTCGCTGGCCGAGATGGCGAGCGGTTTCGCCGCCGGCGCGTCGACCACCTGATGGGCGCGCGAGATCGTCGTGATGCCGTCCTGCACGGTGCCGACGTTCTCGAAGATGCCGGTTATCTCCCACATGATCCAGCCGGACATGTTGACGACGCGGATGACGAGGCCGGAGACGAGGGCGATGGCGCCGACGGTGATCGCCCCGGCGCTCCACAGCCACACCGCGACCGTGCCGACCGAGAGCAGCAGCACCGAGTTGAGGATGTTGACCGTGATCGTCATCTTCGAGATCGCGCGCATCTGGTCGTGGAAGACGGCGGTGTGCTCGGTCAGCGCGTCGCGGGCGTAGTCGTCCTCGCGGTCGGTATGGGCGAAGAGCTTGACCGTCGGCATGTTGGTGTAGCTGTCGACGATGCGGCCCGACAGCATCGAGCGCGCTTCCGACATCTCGGCCGATTTGCGCGCCACCTTCGGCACGAAATAGGTGAGCGCGACGACGTAGAGCGCCACCCAGGCCATCAGCGGCAGGGCGAGCCGGACGTCGGCTTCGAGGAACAGCACCACGGCGCTGAAGGTGTAGATCGTGACGAACCAGACGGCGTCGGCGGCCTCGGTGAGCGAGCCGCGCAGCGACGGGCCGGTCTGGATGATGCGGTTGGCGACGCGGCCGGCGAAATCGTTGGCGAAGAAGGCGATCGACTGGCGCAGAACCCAGCGGTGGTTCTGCCAGCGGATCAGGTTGGTGAAGCCCGGCGCGATCGCCTGATGGCGCATCAGGTCGTGGAACAGGCTCGCCAGCGGCCGCGCGACGATGATCACCGCCGCCATCCACAGGAAGTCGTCGCCGTGGTCGGCCCAGAGCCGGTCCGGCGTCGTCACCCGGAGGATGTCGACGACCTCGCCGATATAGCGGAACAGCGAGACCTCGATCAGCGCCACGACGAGGCCGGTGGCCATCAGCGCGACGTAGACCGGCCAGACCTGGGCGAGGAAGGTCCAGTAGAAGGCGAGAAGCCCCTCGGGCGGGCGACGCTCCTCGTAGGGCTTGAAGGGATCGATCAGCTTTTCGAACCAGCGGAACATGACGTCAGTCCTCGGCACCCGCCGCGCGGGACGCCGTGAATCTCGAAGAGCCCGCGGCCGGGGCGAGAACAGCCGGGGAGGCCGGCGCCGCATGGGTGAGAGGTTGCGTCTGGAGCCCGGAACGGGGCCCGGCGGGAGTGTCCGCGTCGCGGCGGACGTCACCGGTGGTCGAGGCACGATGGCCTCGACGATCCCTGCCGGAAAATCTTGTCGTCGTTGCGGCGCGCGGCCGGACCGGCTGTGGCGGCGGGTAACCCGTCCGCCCGGAACCGGGTCGCCAGCTATACGCCGCCGGGGCGGCGATGGAAAGTCCGCCTTGCCGGATCGCGGCGATCCGCGACCGTTCCGCCGAACCGACGAGCGTGCGCCCGGCTGCGGAGGCTCGGACCACGCGGCACGCTTAAGGTCGGAATCAGCCGCAGATCGCGCCGGTGATCTTGCGGTCGGCGCCGACGACGAGGTTGAGCCGGCGGGCCTTGAAGGTCGCGGCGTTGACCTCGCCGGGCTTGACGATCCGCACCTCCGACGCCCCGGACGCCTGCTGCGCCTCGAGCACGACGCTCTGCGAATTCGGCTTGCCGACGACCTTGGCCGCCGCCGCGGCCCCGCAGTTGCCGGCCGGCAGCGCACCCGGCCCCGGCTGCGCCTGCTGGGCCGGCGGCTGCGAGGGCTGCTGCGGGGCGCCCTGCTGGACCGGCGGTCGCTGGCCGCCCGGCGCCGGCCTCTGTTCCGGACCGCCCGGATAGGCGGAGGAGGGCGACGGCGAGGTCAGCGGCGGCAGGGTCGAGCGGATCTGTCCGGCGCCGGCCGGGCCGGCCGGATCGCCCGGACGCGAAAAGCCACCGGGCGGCGGCACGTAGCCGCCGTCGGACGGCGCGAAGATGCCGGCCTGCGGCAGCCGGGCGATGCGCCGCTGCGCCTCCTCCTGCTCGCGCCGCTCGGCTTCTGCCCGCGCCATCGCCGCCCGGCGCTCGGCCTCGTACTGCTCGCGCTGGTAGTCTGGAAGGCCCGGCGCCGGATAGACGGTGGCCGGGCTGCCGTAGATCCCCTGCCGCGCCAGCGCGGCCCGGGCCTCCGGACTGCCGGCCTCCGGCACCGGAGCCGGCGGCAACCGGTCGGGATAGGCCGGATAGGCGGAATAGCCGCCCCCGCCGCCGACGCAGGCGGAGAGCAGCAGCGCAGCGGCGACGCCGACGCCCGCTCCAAACGAGTTCCTCACCTGCCGCATGCTGTCTACCACTCGCCTCTCGCCCTGCCGGTCGCCGAAGCCCCTATCGACCAGCCTGCACATGAACCGAAGATTAACGGTTTTCACCGCCCGTTGCACCCGCGAACCCGCTTGCCACCCGCAGCAGGCGCCGAGACCGCCCCCGAGCTCCCCGATGCCCGATCTCGCGCTCTACCAGCCCGACATTCCCCAGAACACCGGAACGCTGCTGCGCCTCGCCGCCTGCCTCGGCACGCCGGTGCACATCGTCGAACCGGCGGGCTTCGACGCCTCGGACCGGGCGATGAGAAGGGCCGGAATGGACTATCTCGGCCGGGTCGAGCTGACCCGCCACCGCGATTGGGACGCCTTCGTCGCGACGATTCGCGGCCATGGCCGCCGCCTCGTGCTCGCCACCACCCGCGCCGCGCTGCCCTACACCGAATTCGGCTTCGCCCCCTCCGACGTCGTCCTGCTCGGCCGCGAGAGTGCCGGGGTGCCCGCTCACGTCCACGAGGTCGCCGACGCCCGCGTCACCATTCCGATGCGCGAGGGCCTGCGCTCGATCAACGTCGCCCTCGCCGGCGCCATAATCCTCGGCGAGGCCCTGCGCCAGACCGGCGATTTCCCCGCGCCGCCCGTCCTCGCCTGACCGGCGGCGTCTCGACCGAGAACGGCAACCCGGTCATGGCTCGCGCGGATGCTCGTGGCCGCACAGACCGTGATCGGCAAGGGCCTGCAACACATAGCATTCGCCCGCCGTCTCGCCGTGACAACCGCCGGCGATCCGTTCCAGTTCCGCCTCGAGCCGCTCGAGCCGGGCGATCCGCTCGCGGACCTCGGCGAGGTGGGCCGCGGCGATGGCGTCGGCGTCGGCGCAGGGCGTCTGCGGATGGGCGGAGAGCCGCAGCAACGCGCGGATCGCCTCGAGCGAAAAGCCGAGGTCGCGGGCGTGGCGGATGAAAGCGAGCCGGTCGAGGTCGGCCCGGCCGTACCGGCGTTGGCCGCCCTCGGTGCGCTCCGGCGCCGCGATCAGGCCCAACTCTTCGTAGTAGCGGATGGTCGGCACCTTCACGCCGGTTCGTCGCGCCATCTCTCCGATCGAAAACATCCCAAACCCTCTTGAAGCTCTAGTCACTATAGCATTTAGGTTGCTGGGCGAGCCCTTCAACACCTGAACGGAAGGTCACGCCATGAGCGCGCACTGCGGCCACCACCACGCCCCCTTCGACGGCCTCTCCGACGACTACCGCCGCCGGCTCTGGATCGTCGTCGCCCTCAACGCCGGCATGTTCGTCGTCGAGATGATCTCCGGCCAGCTGGCGGGATCGCAGGCCCTGATGGCCGACGCCCTCGACTTCTTCGCCGACGCCGCCACCTACGGCCTGTCGATCTGGGTGATCGGCCGCAGCGTCCGCATCCGCGCCGGCGCCGCCCTCGTCAAGGGCGTCAGCCTGTTCCTCATGGGCCTCTTCGTCGCCGCCTCGACGCTCTGGCGCGTCTTCGGCGACGGCGTGCCGGAGGCCGAGGTGATGGGCGTCGTCGGCTTGATGGCGCTCGCCGCCAACGTCGCCAGCGTGCTGATCCTCGTGCGCTACAAGGACGGTGACGCCAACGTCCGCTCGGTCTGGCTCTGCTCGCGCAACGACGCCGTCGGCAACGTCGCGGTCATGGTCGCCGCCCTCGGCGTCTGGGGCTCCGGCACACCGTGGCCGGACCTCCTCGTCGCCGCAATCATGGCCGGCCTGTTCCTGACCTCGGCCAGCGAGATCCTGCGGCGAGGCGTCGCCGAATGGCGCAGCGCGGGCGCGGACGATCATCGGCACGAGGCCGCGGTCGACGGCGGGGAAGCGCAGGGGGCGGAGCACCCGTCCTGCCGCGGCGGGCACGCGCAGGGGGAAAAGCACCATCCGGCGGGATGAGTGCCGGTCGCCGGCCTTCCGAGAAACGGCGGCCTCACCTCCCCACATTCGTCCGAAAAGTCGTCATCCCGGCCTTGAGCCGGGATCCAGCGGACGGCAGGGGCGAACCTCGCGGCTCTTCCCCTTCCCTCTCGTCTCCGCCCCCCCTTCCGCGCGGCCCCCCCGACGTCCCGATCGGCCATTCCCTCGCGGACGGCTGGATCCCGGCTCGGAGGCCGGGATGACGACGACGGAGAGGATGGACGACGCGGCATCGCGGAGAGGGCGCGTGCGACAGGGGGACGACCCCGCGACCACGCCCCGGTTTCCTCGCCGGCCTCACCTGCGCTAGAACCCGTCCGACCCGGCCGCGTCCTGGCGCGCGGCGAGACGAGAAGGCCATCCGGTGACCGACGCACGCCACTCCGACATCCCGCTTCCCGCCGACATCGAGGACAAGAAGGCCCGGGCCGCCGCCTGGTTCTCCGACCTGCGCGACCGCATCTGCGCCGCCTTCGAGGACCTGGAGGACCGGCTCGAAGGCTCGGCGGCGGCGCCCGGACGCTTCGAGCGCACCCCGTGGCAGCGCACCGATCACAGCGGCGCCCCGGGCGGCGGCGGTGTCATGTCGATGATGAAGGGACGGGTGTTCGAGAAGGTCGGCGTTCACGTCTCCACCGTCCACGGCGAGTTCGCACCCGAGTTCCGCGGCCAGATCCCCGGCGCCGACGAGGACCCGCGCTTCTGGGCCGGCGGCATCTCGCTGATCGCCCACCTCTGGAACCCCAACGTTCCCGCGGTCCACATGAACACCCGCATGGTGGTGACGTCGAAGCAGTGGTTCGGCGGCGGCGCCGACCTGACGCCGGTGCTGGACCGCCGCCGCACCCAGGAGGACGCCGACACCCGCGCCTTCCACGCGGCGATGAAAGCGGCCTGCGACGGCCACGCGCCGGCGGACTACGACCGCTTCAAGGCCTGGTGCGACGACTACTTCTTCCTCAAGCACCGCGGCGAGATGCGCGGCGTCGGCGGCATCTTCTACGACTATCTCAACTCGGGTGACTGGGACGCCGACTTCGCCTTCACCCGCTCGGTCGGCCTTAGCTTCCTCGACGTCTACCCGCGCCTCGTCGCCGCCAACATGGCGACGCCGTGGACCGAGGCCGACCGCGAGGAACAGCTGGTCCGGCGCGGCCGCTACGTCGAGTTCAACCTGCTCTACGACCGCGGCACCATCTTCGGCCTCAGGACCGGGGGCAACATCGCCTCGATCCTCTCCTCGATGCCGCCGGTGGCGAAGTGGCCTTGAGGAGGCGAGGGAAAATCTTTTTCGATCAAGGAATTGCGGAGAGAACCGGAATCTCCCCGCAATCCCCTTGAATCACAGTCTCAGCCGCACCGGACCTCGACCACCTGACCGCGATAGGTCGTGATCGTCAGCCGATCGCGGCGGAAGTCCTGGGTCACCGCGTCGCCGTGGCGCACGACGCGGACCACGCGGGCGCCCGAAAGGTCCTGCGCGGCGCGGTAGGTCGCCTGATTGGCGCGATCGCCGAGGATGCGCCGGGCCGGGCCGTCGCGGCACACCATCCCCTGGGGCGGACGGTCGGGACGACCTGCGCCGGGACCGGGCCAGGGGCCGGGGCCGGGTCCCGGGCCGGGCGGAAGCGGCCGGTAGACCGGACCGCGCGGCGGTTGGTCGACGGTGACGTTACAGCCGGCGAGGGCGATGCTGGCGCCGATGATCGCGATGAGCGCTCTTGTTCTCATGGGACGGAACCTCGTTTCAGGCGACGGACTCGGTGACAATTCCCGTCGTATCTCCTTTGTTGCATGAAATCGGCGCGAAGAAACGGCGGGCGCGACCGCCGAGGCGGCCTTCGCCCGCCGGACGCCGGCGATGAATCGGAATCGGAGGATGAACCACCATCCGCCGAAGCGGAATCGGAGCATGAGGACGGCTCCGGCGAAGCGGATTCTAAGGGTGAGGAATCTCGGGAACGACGTTAAAGTCGGAAGAAATCCATTTCTCCTCCAATGACTTGAGGAGAGATCCCAAAGCGGGGCCGGCCGCGTGTCCCCGCTCGGCGAGGTCGCGGCCGCCGATCGGGAAGACCGGGGCGACCCAACCGTCGGCGAGGGCGACCATGGCCGGATCCGGCGCGATGCCGTCGATCACGGCGGCGAGCCTCAAGGCGGCGCCGGCGAGCGCGTTGCCATGG
>Ga0065721_10006241_pt1 | contig 18140 bp, 28 predicted proteins | sample Mesricmetagenome_FD_59108 | JGI IMG/M metagenome (GOLD analysis project Ga0065721, IMG submission 59108) | Mesophilic microbial community from rice straw/compost enrichment Sample: eDNA_1 v2 (version 2) | ecosystem: Engineered > Solid waste > Grass > Composting > Bioreactor | place: USA: Davis... | reverse complement strand
TGATTGGTCTGATCCGTATTTGCATTGTATTTCTCACTATCTTATTCTTCTTATTTCTAATTTGACCTTGCCCTGCCATCCAACCATTCCACCATTGTTCTTTTACTTGGTGTCCATTCCCCTTTTGATTCCGCTCTTCTGGTTTGCCCTTGGTTTCAATGTTTTCGCTGCAACAAAATGTACAGGACTCGTCCTTGCTCTCCTCTTTCTCGTCTGCCCACACAATAGATGGCCCGTGCCTCCAGCCCAATACATAGTGTGAATGAGTCTTGTCTGTGAATCTAACTCATAGCTGGGGTAAATACCTTGCAAGTTATAGTGAAGACTGCAAAGGTGAATTGCGGAGCACGCGTCCTGTCAAATCATGATCACGGTTGGTACTTTAGGCAGGGAGTTAAGTTGTTCTCCGACTGCCATCCCTCCGCCCTCAACCAGAACGATACTACAATGACAGCTCCAGCACAGCAAAGCGTGAGCCCTGCTCTCCTCGATCACCAGCAACTTTTTTGGACGCGCCTGTTCGACAATGCAGGCTCTTATTTCAGAAATTTAAAGCTACATCCCGCTGGAATCCCAAAGTCATCATCTGGGACCATGCACAGAGAAATTGCACTCAGCATTTTCTCGAGAGCCAACAACAAGTGGCCACACTCGAGACCTACTCAAGGACATGGCGCGTTGCGCAGGCAACAGCTGGGGGAGTAAATCTTTAGATGAGGATGTAGAAGAGGACGAGGACGATGAGAGGAGGGGTCGAGGCGAACCCTCGTGTCCGTAGGGCGGTTTCAGTGACCTGAAGACGAGGAATCTGAACTATCCTACACTACAGTCTGGAAGGAGTGTAGGTGTCGTCTCGGGAGTGTCCCAAGGGCCGCTCTGAGGGCCGTGCGGGGCATTCCTCAGGGGGGCAGATGCAGAGAACTCGTTTGTGTTTTCGTCTGGGCGACGGTTAGAAATATATTACCATTGCATCGGTTTCGTATTTGGAGACCCCCTGAACGTTAGGGTATAATGATTCATGAATCTATGCTCAATAGATATGGCACTGTAAATTGATAGAATGGGACGAGATTTAGCAAGCCTTCTGCCAGGTTCAGGTATACGTCGCCTGAAGACGTCCAACAATGTAATCCCCGGCCTTGATCGGAGGGTACTTGGGCTCGCCGCAATTGGGCAAGCAAGAAACTTGGGCAGTGAAGTTCGGGTTGCAAAAAAATGCGATGGACTGGCGGCGGGGGGTCTCCTTTTCAGTGTCACTGATCGCAACCCCGGGAGGAGCCACAACGCGATGCAACGTGGACTTGAGAACGTCGTTGCTCCACCGGGACAACAGGTCTCCGACGTTGATTACAATCGTGCCGGGCTGTTCATCGGATTTTAATAGCGGGACAAAGTGTATGGAACGATGGGTAGCTTACAATTGGCGTGGCCTTGACCCAGGTTTCACCGCTCTGAACTTCCAAACCGCCAACCTTGAGGAACGATGAAGATGAGAAAGGGGAAATCTAACCAAAGCAAGACTATAACATACCGAATCTTGGAAGAGGAGGGTGAGGGTTCCATAATCTGCTTGTCATTAGTGCTTGCACAGATAGAGACCTCATTGACAGCGAACCGGAATGAGCCCCCGCACGCGCCGTTCCATCTTTTTCGAGAAGCTTTGACTTGATGGGTGGGTACGAGAGCAGGCGTAGATTATGATCCTGGGCATCAACCTGGGAGAAGCTTGTTGGTTTGCAGCGAAGGTTGCCTACACACTCGGCGCACCAGCTTGTCGAAGTAATTCTCTTCGAGTTTCAGACCCAATGCGATCGATTGTAGCACCACTGTGTGGAGGTCGTGGCATGTCTGTGAAACAGATACTCGTCGGTAAATGCTCCACCCGACCTGATGAGAACACGGGGGATACCCGCGGTCCTTGGGCATCATCTCCTTGTTGAGCTGCGCCAGGGCTGGTAGATACCATGCCCACTCGGCTACGATCTGATGCCCAAAGGGCTGCCATTCTTGGGAGGCAAGTGGACATACCTGAAAGAAGCTAAGCATGTCTGCTTTGAAACCCGGAACGTCGTTCTCCCGGGGCCATTGGTTCTTCCACACAGAGTCCCATTCGCGTCCAATTTCCATGGTCTCCTTGTAGTCAGGAGCCTTCTCCCGGAGAGCTGCGATCTCGTTGGGGTCGTTGGATTGGGTAACACGCTCGCGTCCAACCTTTACGTATCCGCGGTTGGAACTAGTAGCTCGTGGTCAGACCAATGCAGCGGGATGACGAATAGCTCTTCGGGAAATGAACGTACCGAGGGTCCTCCCATGCCAATTTGTCCTATTAGGGCCTAAGTTCTCGCACATGACGAGAAGATCGCATTTCTGACCTTGATTTCGTTAGGTAGGCTAAAGAATTCGGCGCTCTACATCGGGATCAGAACATGGAATAGACGAAGTGTGAAATAAGGGGCTGGTTACCTTCTGGAAAACCCGGTCAACGGTGGCTAGGAAAGGCAATCAAAGGTATAAGAAAAGCAAACCAGGTGGCGGATGATGGTCGAAACTCACCCTGGGGGATCCCGTGGTTAGTGAGATAAACAAACCCGCTCTCCTTGAAAGCGGAAACAATATCTGTGGCGGTTTGCTGCTTTTCAGCATCCGACTTGGCATTTCTGTACTTGCTGAAGTTGATGACTGGGATTGAAAACGGCTTCCCATCGCCAGCAGCGGTGGCGAAGGAGCGCGCAAAGCCTTTGGAAACCACTAATGCGCGGAAGAACATGGTGGCGGAGCGAGAGAGGGCAGTGGTCCAACAACCTGCCAGACCGTGATGGCGGAAACTGATGTGATGGGATCGGCAGAGAGGAACGGTGCTTCAGCCTTGTTTGCCTACTACCATTCAACCAGTATGGCGTGCCACAGTGCATCAGACTCACAAACACACCGGCGGCGACAACGCTCGTTGAGCTCTCCTTGAGGCATCCAGTACCTCTGCTTTTGTATTGTCACTCTTTGGATGCACCCCTGGCGCTTTGCTAATCGAAGCAACGGAATTGGATCAACATGCGACACAACAGGACCTCCTTTCTAATGACATTTAAGGGCCATGGCGATCGTTTGAGGTGTTCTTCACCCATCTTCACCCTCATGGCTCCTCCGCTTCGAAAGAACTTTGCTACCACCAGGTTCGCGTCCAAGGTCATCTTGGGATCCATAGAGACATTTCTCAACCATTCCAGTGCCCCCCACACATCGACTTACTCATTCCATGGGTCGAATTCCAGTCACTCCAGGGACAATGGGTAAGCCGGGTCTCGAAATTGGTGCTCCCAGTTCCCACCTGTCGTCTTGCTCATTGACGGTATCAGGGCTCGAGGACGAACGTATCATATGCCGAACTATGCGACCAGGTCCACTAAATCTCTTGGGACTTAAAGCATCTGACTGACCGCTCTGTTACTAGCTACGCGAACGAGAAGTCCAATTTAATCACCATCCACTTAGAGGACGATCGTGGTGCAAACCGCACAATCCTGATCCTCGCCCTCCTCTTTCTTGGTCTGCCGATCCTCCTCTGCTCCGCGAAGCCCTGGCAAATGATCCAGGAAGCCGCAAATCCTTCATTTTCTACCATGGTACCCTTTGCCCCGGAACCGCCTCAAGACGCCACTGCTTCCTCTGGGCCATGCTCACCAACTTCCCCAGAAAGCTGTGACCAAGACCAGAAACCCTTGGTGGAGCCTGTCCCGAGCCCAAGCTGGATGAAGGGGGCTTACTGGGACAAACCCGTTCTATCTGAAGGATGCACCGCCTACGGCACTCGCGAGCACACTGCTCGTCTATGGGGCCTACCCTTCTACGTCAATTGGAAAAACGCCTGCCAGCAAACAGACTTGGACATTCCTGGCCAGTCTTACGGGAAACCGGACTATTGTGAGACCCAGGTGAGCACGCAGTTGCTGCGATAGGCCTCAAGCGTACCACGTTGCATAACTGATGATCGTCACGCCATCCAGTGGCCTTTCGGCGGTGTAGTTGGACATTGGAAGGTGAAAGATGAAAGCCACTGCTCACCCCAGTGGGCTAAATTTGAAGATAAGGCAAGTCTTTCTCTCTCGCACCCACAGCATGTGCTGAAACCAGGGTCAGGGTTGCATCCGAAAAGGCCTCAGGGTAAGCGACAATGTGGCATGCTGTTGAGCGAGTATGGCCTCACAACCCCTTAGCTCTTCCAGTCGCGTTTGCGGGATGTCGCTGACTCCACTGATTGGGAAATCCTCTGCACCAGCGCACCAGCGAGCATCAAGGGTGTTGTGTATCAGCGTCCCAACGCCTGTGAACACAGAGTAAGATTGTCTGGTCATGGCTAAGCTTCCTTCCTCATCCTTCACTTAGGGCTGGTACTCTGGTGTCTATGGTAGATGGGAGGTCACCGATGCAAGATGCTGAACGATGTGCTCGGCCTGGCCTAACGATGCTGCCACTATTATTTATCTAACAATTTATGCTACAAATTGCTTTCCATACACTCATGTGGATGTTGTGACCGGGGATCTGAGACGCCTGAAGACTGACATCATGGTGACCCCACCGTCTGATCCCCACCTAGACTCCGTTAAAAAATGCACAGTTCGAGAAAAAGATGTGGACGTACTCTCCAGCTGCTACTTCAGCACAGCACCTCTCGAATTCCTCCGTGTTGGACACCTCATCCCACTTCTCGATCACGTAGTCCTTTCAATGCTATCAGCCTATTGAACGGTTGCGGAGAGCGGAAATATACCTCGACCATTGTGTGCAATTCATCCCAAGTATAACTGGCGAGAAGCATTGCAAAACATGATTCAGGTGTCAGGGTGGACATGATATGCTCCAGCGAGAGTGCGGCAAGATTCCTCATCGAATAACGATGCGCGACTTGATACATGGCAAGTGCAGACGCTGGAGGAGGTGTTGGGGTGGGATGCGGATGCGGGTCAGGAGACGACCTGGGGACTCGCGGGGTGACGGGGTAGTGGGAGCCAGCCGAGTATCCCGTCGTTCCTACCGCAATAGGCATGGTCTTGGGACGCGCAGACGATGATGGAGCACCTGATGAGCCCGTGACGGATGCATTGGCCGCAGGTCTTCTAGGGGTAGATGCTGGTTGCCTTGAAGTCCCAGCGGTCGCCCCTGTGTGGACAGAGGTCTTTGTCGCAGTAGTCCTTATGCTAGGGAGTTGAGCACGGTTACCTGACGCTGCTGGTGACGCTGAGGTTTCTGGCTCGATGGATTGGTGACTTTCAGATCGGCTCCCTCCGTTAAGAGTTGCGCTTTCTCCGCTTGCAGCGCTTCGGCCGTCAACCGAGCTGTCTTCGAAAGGACCAGATTTGTGGAAAGTCTTCCAATCCCATTCTCCTTCATGCGAGCGAAGCCATTTGGTGCTCCATCCCGCTCCAACGCCTTCCACAGCTGCCCTGGGGTCGTCTTCTTGCTTGAACAAGAGCCAGTTCGCATAGCAGTATTTCAGGAGCCAATAAATAGTCTCAAAATCCGCCTCCTCCACAATGATGTTGTGGATTTTTCTTTCGTTGTGCAGAAGGGTGTTGTTCTCTGAGAAAGCAGAGTTCAACATGGTGGCGAAGTATTCCGAGCGGCGGATGAGGATGTCAGAGTGGGCATAGATAGTTCGCTTACGCGCGGTGATGTATGAAGACATCGAATGTTGAGCTGTTGTAGAAGCCGAAGACTGTCGAGACAGAGACGAGGTGGAGGATGTCAAATCGCTCGATGCCTCGGGGTGTAAGCGTTCCAGGCAGATGAAACGAACGTCCCCAGTGTCTAAACCGAATTTCAGGCCTTCGAAGAACGATGTAAGGAAGGTGAACGCACAAGGATTGTCGAGGGAGGCTTCCAACCCGTCTAAAAGGTCCTTAGGCACATAGCATACCGCGGGTTGTTGGGGGATGGTAGGACCGCTTGGAGAATGTATTTGAACGCAAATGACGAAAGAGTTAGTCTCGCGAATCCGATCATTCCCCAGCAATTCAGTCAAACTCGGCAAGGGACACTCTAAAGGGGAACCTTAGCACTAGGAGAACTCAGACGTTGGCAGTGAAAACTCACCCCATACTTCGCTTTCTCTTCGAAAGACCCAATCATGCTGCCAAAATTCCCACACCCACTCAGGGCGGGATCCCCTTGAACCCGCTGCTTCGTCCGTGGACTTAATGGCAGCCAGCATAGTGGCAGAGGACTCAAAGTCGCCATGCGCATAATCCATGATAAGCGATGTGATATACAGCGACAACGACGCCCGCGAGTTGTCGTCTGGTGGCGGGGTCAAAGCGATTTCGAGCTTGAACTTGTTGTCGCCGAGCATGGGAGACTGCTTAAGGACCTCGAAGTCATCGGCGGTGGGTGGTGTTGTGTCGTCACTAGGTTGCAGACCATCGACGAAGTCTCTTAGCTTGGTCACGTCTTTGACGATCCATTCGAAACCCTGTCCACGAGAACAGGGCAGGCCGTTAGGGGGGCACGCGACAAGGCGAGGCAGAAAGACGCACTGTCAACGACCATTGCCTTGTAGTCTCGCCCTGAAAGCGATTCATAGAGGGCGCAAGCAGGGTCTGTGCCCCCACTCTTGGAGTGCCGCTTCGTGAAGTGTGTGTGGACTGGGAAAGAGACAAAACCGACCGGTGGTCGTGATGGCTGCTGGCCAACGGGTTATGAGTCGACTGCGAAGGGGAGCTTGCCACTGATGGAGAGCTACGCTGGACGTATGTACCAGGTGCCCAGGGCCAGTGAGGGCGTGCTATCTGCGGAGCACTTCGTGGAGAAGCTGGTGTTGCAGCCGAACGCGTGGGTCTAGACATAGAGGGGAGGTTCAAGGTTGCGGACCCTGTGATCGTGATTGTGTTGGGTTTGGCGATCCATTTTCGTTCCCCAATAGAGAATTGACAGATAATACATATGGTACTCCAGCACATAGATAGTATTGCTACAAGTAGATCAGGCTCGACACCTAGTAGGTCTCCCAGTGGAAATCGGGCAAAACACCTCGCATCACCTCCCAGTGGTGGCCACCTTGTTGTGCTTGTAATGGTCCAAGCTTATTGTCGCCGTCGTTGAGAATCTGGTCTGGAGAGTCGCTGCGAATGACATTCAGGTCGATCTCTCGAGAGTCAAGACTCGACAGGACATGTCGGCGAAGGTAAGACCCCAGGTAGTCTGAGTTGCGCGGCTGGCGGAAGGTAAGGCGCGTCTTTGAGGGCGAGCAGAACAACACCTAGGGATAACTTGTTAGATCATGTTGCAGGAGGCACCAGTGAAGACAAACCATGTTCAAGAACTCAGAATCGTATTTATCCTTGGGGAGCTCTTGGAAGAGGTCATGGAAACCTCGACACTGTCCGAAGGCATCCACAAGTGTATTGACGACCAGGGATGACGCTTCTGACTTCACCAGCCCAGCGAAATTCTACAATTGGATGGATCAGTCTTCGATTGACACAGCAAGCTCGAGCAGGGAACTACGGACAACGACAACGACAGCTTCTTCGTCAATGATTGACTTTAATGCAGTCCAGAACTGCTTCGTGAAGAGGTCAGCGGGCACCCCTCCTCCAGAGAAGAGATCGTGGATGACGATGTCGAACTTCTTGTTGGTTGTGCCTTCGGAAAGGGCGCGGGCGTGTTGGAACACCCAACGACGGGCATCTTGGATATGGACATTTCCTTCGCCGGGATCGGGGAGGCCGAAGTAGGTCCTTGCTGCATCGTACACAGCCGGGTCCAGCTCAACAATGGTAGTATTGATGCCATGACGGATGAGAGCGCCCGTCGAGATGCCTGTTCCAAGACCACTTTCAGAAGAAACATGAGCACTTCTGCAGTCCATAGCCACAAGGCCACTTACATGACCAATGCACTTTCCCATGAGCCAGCCTTCCCTTTGGCGGTGCTATCAACCAATCGAGCTGCCTCTTGAAGGGTGAAGGCGCTATATATAGAATCTCCAAGGTAAGTGCCGAAAGAGTCTTTCAAGGGCTCTTGGCCTGGAAGTACGGCGACTTTCTCGTACGTCCATACTCCACCGAGAAGGGAGTGGGAGGCTCTCAGATAGCGAGCAGAAGATAGGACATCTGTTGCTCCCTGTGTATCACCGGACTGAGGGGACTGCCATTCAGCGACAGTAATGAGGCCAGTGACAGATTGGACTGCCGAAAGGATCTTCAGCGGTTCCGTAGGGTGAGAATAAGGCTCCAGCAAGGGGTGAGGGAGGACCGGGTTCTTTAAATAAGGGTAAGCCACCGTCCAGAGACCGGTGAACGCGGCGAGGGCGGTGAGACGATAGGCTGTGGAGAGGACCGGGTTTGAAGCCGTCTCTTTGGTAGATTCCTTCTGTTCTGCAGGAGCCTCGGACTTGCGCTTGGGAGCAGGCTTCTTCGCTGCCTTCTTGGGCTTGCTCGACAAGAAGGCCAAGGGGCTTGGGACGCTCAAGATGAACGCTGCATAATACAGCCCAGCAAGCCCGAGGAACTTGAAACTGTTAGTTAATGCGGGGCGCTGGATAAATCTAAGTGACTGACGATCTGGCTTTCAGAAACTTGACGCAGTGGCTTCAAGAGGTACCAGAATTCGCTTGCTAATCCTTTGGCAACGAAAAAGATGACCGCGGTTCGGGTAGCCCTATAAACAACGGGGGCATTATTTGAAGTGTTGGAAATAGAAGCGATTCCGTCGCGAGGTGCCGTCTGAGAATGTGTTCAGCCCCTGTGGTCCCCACAGAGAGAGAGAGAGAGAGATGGAAAGGGACCTACCGCATCCAATGCTCGCATGACAGGGCCTGACATGGCAAACACAATCGGAAGGGCAACCGCGGCATGCGTCTTCAAGACCCCGAAGAGAGAGTTGTGTTCTCGTCCCGTGAAGACCGCGACCCAGTATGTTGCATTTGGGGCAATAGTGAGTGCTACTCCAGCAACAAGCCAGTTGATCCATGGCTTGAAGTGGAGAGGATTGATAGCCGCCAGCATTGCGCCCGCGACGACAAACTTGTTGAGGTGCTGTTGAACGGGACCCAATCCATAGAGAGGGGTTAAGGCGCGCTCATAGGTGAAGATGAAGAGGGAAATAGGCGCCAGAACCAGAAGGACGTAGGCATTTTTGGCGAGGGTGACAAGGGGCTTGTCCTCGCTCTCGCCGGCCATGGTGATGGTATGAAGGAGGAGTGGAGAGAGGTGGGCGTTACACGGAACGCATAAAAGCAGGGAAGATGAGTTGTCATGGGTTTTGTTACACGGTAATCCCGAAGTGATGTGCGTGGCATTACGCGCTTTCGCGCGATACAGCCACCAATCGGCGATACTTAGGCTCAGAATCCGTGTCAAATTCGTTATCCCTCCCATCAACTCATTGAGATAGAGTAACAAAAGGTAAACCTTGCATAAAGGTCTGGTTCACACCAATGCCCAGTGCCATCATGAATCGATCAATTCTTGGTACTACACTAATGTTGCAGCCGAAAGTTGGATGAGTAATTTTCGCAATCGCTCTGCTTCCTCCTTCACCAAAGTTGCATTTCGTTCTAAGGTAATCGCCTCAGTCAACGATGGCAACGTTGTAGCACCGTAGCCTGTATGCAAGTTAGCAAATTGTGGGCAGCAGGGTAGCGAGGTATTTACCAAGCCACTTTCCAGGAGCAACACCCAGATGTCTGAACCATTCTCTGTCCTTAATACCATCTTTGGAGATGAAGCCACGTTCGAAGGCAATCAGCCTGTTGTTTACAGTTTGAATCCTTCGTGCGANTGCNTTCAACTTGCCAAACGTTTTCCAGGAGTCCACTCTCGCCCTGTTGANCCTACCGTCGAAGCATGCCCGATAANTGCCCGAGGATGCAGCGGCTAAGGCTTGATGNTATGCCGCATGGTCATCCATTTGTGCAAAGAGGCCGAGCGGTTTGCGTGCCTCTTGGGACTGGCTCTCCTCCTCATCAAGTCTCATCTTCCCGGATACCAAACGTTGCTGAAGGCCATGCAGTTGTCGTTGCTTGCAGGTCAAGGAAATCTGCTCAAGTTGGGCCTGTACATTCTCCTTCTCCCGATCGAGCTTGAGAGACGCCTGGTGAAGGATCTCAATGGTGGCGCGCAGTTCAGTGAATGAGACGTTTATAGAGGCCTGAACTGCTAGATTCTCAACCCTGTTGGGCTGGGTGAGAGTTACAATCGTGAAGATGAGCATTGTCAGAGCTTACCGATCCAGATACCTCATCAACTCTGACGTATAGTGCGTGGTATTGAAAGGTAGAACAACCGAGTCAGATATACGCAGAGCCTGAAGCCCGAAGTGCTTCGCTATGGCCACCTATGATCTGGTTATTGTTGAGGGCACAACACAGGGCGAACGACCTACATGACGATGGAAGCCTGGGTCGCCGTATAGCTCCTGCCATCGTTGCGAATCGAAGACAGAGTGGTAATGGTAGACTGGGTCATGGAATGTGGATCTGAAGCCGCCGTTTGTGCTTGGCACGCCGATGCGTTGAAGGAAGACGGTAAAATCACTTCCTGACCCAAGTGCATTCACCCCAATGGCGTCTACGGAGGCCGCTTCCACGCTTTCCATTGCCAATCGATGGACGCTAATTGGCGCAACTTGCTGTCCGAACAGGTTTCCGTCGTCGTTCCTGGCGTCCCATAACGTTCTATTCAATTCGGTTGGATGGGGCAATTCCTCTGCCACTTGCTTGACAAGATGGGCAAGTAATGGAGACGCTCCATATGATAACCTCGACCCAAACGCAGAAGAATCTTGAGTTGGGGAATTAGCAATGACGGGGATTGGCAATCGGCTCGAAAATATTTACCAAGGTTGAGGTAGGCAACCACATGTTGGTTGATCCACTTGGTGAAATCCTCTCCCCATTCCGTGCTTCCAACAAGTCCGTACTCTTCAGCATCCCAGCTGGCGATGAGAATGGTGCGAAGTGGTTTCCAACCTCTAGCAAGGAGGGCACCAAAGCCACGTATGACCTCGTGGAGAGACGCGGTTCCGCTGCTTGGATCGGTTGCACCTAGCACCCATGCTACAAGGATTGGTTACACTGAGCGGTGACGTCAGGGTAAGACTGGACTTACCATCACGGTGGTTCCCAAGAACAACGACCTCGCTCGGGATATGACCCGGAATCACGGCCATAACGTTCCAGATTGGAGTGACACTTGTCTTTGCTGTTGTCCGATGAGAGCATATCCTCGCGTAACAGAGGAACGTCGACCTACCATTATTAATGAGCCTGATTTTCTTCCCTTGCAAAGGATCCCCTGGCGTCAAGGTCCTCAGCAGCGCACAAGCATTTTCCCATGATATGGGTAAACTTGGTATGTCTGGTACATTCTTAGGTGAGGTACGCGTGCTGTTGCGGTAGGATGGGTATCCTGGGGTCGTGGGGTCACCAGGGTACATGCTCACAAACTGGACGCCACCCCGTTGAACAGAGGTGGGGTTGCGAGCGGGGCCTCGAGGGTAACTACAATGGTCAATGGCTGAGGTATGGGCGTTATCGACTACTCACGGCGCATAACCGTTGGCTTCTGTCACCGTCCCGTCGTCCTTGACGTCGGAGAATATTAAGACGCCGATGGCCCCCAGCTCTTGAGCTCGCTTGACTTTTAACCCTCGGAAATTGTAACCATTTCGACACAGCACGATTGTCCCATTCAAGGAAATGCCTCGTTCCTCGAGAGAGTCAAATTCCTGTAAGAAACGGATGTCAGGGCCCATGAAAGGGGCGCTCGCTTGACACCTGAGAACATACCTGCTTTGTGCAATATCCTCCATCGAGACCAGGCCCAACGACGTCGCCAGGATGACTGTGGCCATGGAAAGTCGGTATCGCATCGCTATGTTTAGCGACATCTGGATCAGACTTGTCATCAGCGCGCTCTCTGAGATCCAGTTCGACTTCAACATGTCCCGCATCATCTTGAATGAGAATCTGGCGATCAAGTGGAACACTCAGGATAGGGAAGTACGTGTCGATCCATGCTCGCGGCTCATGGGAGTAAGGGATAGAGAAAACAGACTCCCGTGATTCGTGAGAGCCTGCTTCGAATATAGGTTCGTGTTCTGGGGGAGTGATGTGCAGTTCGCGTTGCAGGTGGTTGAGAAATTGCTTGGCGGTAACCAAATCTTGCGAGGAACCGGCAAGATGGGGTCTCGTCGCATACAGTCGAGATGCCTGTAAAGCATGTCGTTCTTCTGGTATCGAACTACGGGAAGTGAGCACATGGAGTCTGGTCATATGGGAAGCAGAAATACTTGCAGAAATACGCGTTCAGCTGACTTGCCTGACAACGTCGAGAGGATGGAGCGATTCCGAGGATGGATATTTGGTCTTGAACATTGGGAAACGTGATAGCAAAGGCCAAGTATTAGGAAGATACCAATGACGCAAAGCCTTTGATTGGGTCGACGCTCGGATGTGCTTCGACTGCCAAAAGCCGTTGGCGTCTTCATGGAATTTTAGAATGAGTGACTGGAAGAGGTGTGACGTCTTCAATCCTGCCGGCGTCTGTGGNGCCATCAAAAGGATCAGGGGCTCAGCNGCTCGCGCCTTCTGTCNTCTTATAAAGCCTGNACTGCGTTTCCGCCCAAACTTGGACCTGCCACCCTCCACTTTACCAATGGTGGGCCTCAAGTCTGCAGACTACTCTCCCATTCCTGCGCCGGTCACCGGTGCCCTGACGCAGCCCAAGTCACGTCCATGGCAGAAGTATCTGGCCTTTGTCGCCACTGCACTGCTTCTGGTGTATGCAGTCGGTCCTCCGCATCGTCCCGGCTCTAGACCTCCCAGGTTGACACCGAAGGAGGCAGAGAACCTTTTCTTGTGAGTAACTCTGAGTATCCCTTCAGAAATCCACTCTCATAGGTCATATAGAACTTTACCAAACGCTGAACATGCCTTAGAGGTATCTCGAAGGCTCGCGACCCACCCGCACGTCGCTGGATATCCAGAGGACTTTCAAGACGCGAAAGATATTCTCAAATTCTTCCAAGAGGAACTTGGAGCTCACTCTCACCACGAACCCATCTTCAAAGCTGGTTCTCACCGATCTCGTCATGCGATCTTCAGTCTGACGGGCCCATCCATTTTGCCCAGACACCCAACGGCCTGGGTCGACACCTATTTCCCGGTTCTCAACAAACCCATTAATTCTAGCCTTGAGCAGATAGACGAGAACGGGAAGGTGATCCACACCGCAAACCTTTGGGAAGAAGGTGATCCATTGGATCCTGAAGCGTGGAAATATAGGGATGCCATCCCTGCCTTCCACGGCTTCAGCTTCAGCGGGGAAGCAACAGGGGAGTTTGTCTATGCGAACTATGGGAGACAAGAAGTCAGTTATTCAGATCCCTTGTGACCATGCTCTGACTTTTCACTTGTCCCTTAGGACTACGCTGACCTTCTGGCGAAAGGGGTTGACTTCAGCGGAAAAATAGTCATCGTCCGCTATGGTGGCATCTTCCGTGGTCTCAAGGTATGTCTTAGATGCTTACCTATAACTCTTCTCTGCTGAGGCGTATCCCTTCTTGAAGATTTATGGTGCACAACAACTGGGGGCTGCAGGAGTGCTCATCTACTCTGACCCTCGCGACGACGGATATGTGACTGAAGAGAATGGATACTTGCCTTATCCTCGCGGTCCCGCCCATAACCCATCAGCGGTTCAGCGTGGAAGTGCTCAATACCTTTCCATGTACCCCGGAGACCCTACTACCCCAGGTTACCCCGCATACGAAGACGCCGAACGTCAAGAGGGAGTTAATATTCCCAAGATCCCGAGCCTGCCCATTTCGTGGAAGACGGTTCAGGCGTTCTTGCCTGAAATCAGAGATGGTAAAGAAACTGGATTATATCCTTCGCTGAACGGCAAGGTCAGCAAGACGCGACTCAAGCTTGTCAATAATAGTGCGTCTTTTCTTTAATGCATTTCTTTAAATGCTGACCACGGGATTGCAGTGGATACCAAGGTGACGCCAATTTGGAATACGATGGCAGCAATCCCGGGTCACATCCGAGATGAGGTTGTTCTCATTGGATGCCACCGCGATGGTACGCCTCTTGCACCCCCGAACCAACCATATCTCCCTGACGACGTTCTAAAATCCAGCATGGGTCATGGGTGCTGCTGATCCCACTAGTGGCACAGTGAGCCTGCTCGAGATTGTTCGTGGCCTGGGCACCCTTCTGAAGAAGGGGTGGAGACCACTTCGCACCAGTGAGTATCGCCGAGTTGTTTTCACAGACTTGCGCACATTTTGATCACCGGACACCAGTTTTAATCGCAAGCTGGGATGGCGAAGAGGTAGGCTGATATCTGTGCCTAAGCATTTGGTGTCTCGCTCACACCCTGCAGTATGGTCTTGTTGGCAGCACTGAGTTCGGCGAAGACTTCCCCAGGTGGATCGAAAANCATGTTGTGTCCTACCTCAATGTCGATGTTTCTGTGTCTGGATCNCGATGGAACGTGGCTGCCTCGCCATCTTTGGTCGATCTCATTCAGCGAAGTGCGGAGGACGTTCCTCACCCCACTCAACCCAATCGCACCCTGTGGGACGCCCGCCTGGACGCTGGGCCATTCTTTGGCAATCTGACAGGGGGGAAAGAACCTGCTCTCCATACGGAGGGTGCGTTCCTCACCGAAGCTCCGGAATCTGACATCAAGCCCCTGGGATCTGGAAGCGACTACACTGTCTTTTTGCAAAGGCTCGGGGTTGGTTATTTTATTGCTGCCGCTTAGCTTGTTCTACGTCTAACCTGTTGCATAGATTGCGAGCGCAGACCAAGGTTTTGGCTTCACGTCCAGTGACGCCGTCTATCACTATCACTCCATNTACGACAGTCAGCACTGGCAAGAGGTCTATGGTGACCCCACNTTTGAGCGTCATGTACGACTCCANATTCTTTNTATCTCNCAGAGCGCTGGTTTAATGGTCAATCCTGCAGGTTGCAGTAGCCAAACACCTTGGACTCCTTGCTCTAAGACTTGCCGATTCCATCATCCTTCCTTTGAACACCACAAGGTATTCCCATGAGCTTGACAAATACCTTGACCAGTATGCCCTCTTCCCTCTTGTCGCACCCTGCACTCGCTCACAGTCATCGTTAACTGCAGTGTCGAAAAATTGGCTAACGACAACCTGGAACAATTCGAATCTCTCGACTTCGAGGGTCTCAGGGAGTCAATCAAAGCTCTCCAACGATCCAGCGAGAAACTGGACTGGGAAAAAACCAAAGCGGAGAAGAAGCTTCGAAAACTCTTCAAAAAGCTCCCACGACATGAACCCGCTCCTCCTCCTGACAATGCCTCCTCCTTCCCCCATGCATGCAAGATCAAATCATTCTGCCATATTCGTGACGCCATTTCAACGTTCCAGGCGTCCTTATACTCTATCTTCGCACCCACACAGCCTCTTGAGAACCTGAGAGCCGACGTTTTGACCCACCACGAAATTCTGGCCTCCGTCGCAAACTGGGAACACAAGGATGCCACTCACCCTCCTCCTCGACACTTCCCTGTCAAGAAGCTCATTAAGGCTGTCAGGAGGGTTCAGCGCGCTAACCAGAAATTGCGCTCCTTTGAACGGGGCTTCATCTCAGAGGACGGTATTAAGGACCGGGAGTGGTACAGGCACCTAGGCGTTGCTCCTGGCAAATGGTTGGGGTATGGCGCAACCACCCTGCCCGCTCTCACCGAGGCAATCACCATCGAAAGAAACACCACTCAAGCTGTATACGAAGTCGAGCGGCTCATCCATCTCATCGACGATCTGGCAGAGAAGCTGGCACCTTAATGTGTGGCAGAACGTTACAGGATAATCTTTAGTCTGTGCAGGTTAAAGGAACCTGCATCAAGTATGTGATTTAATTAGCTGAATATACATAGGAAAGCGCCCATATACTCCGACGAAGTGAAGTGAGAATGACGAGATGCAGTCCCCAAAAGAACGAACACGGCGTGAAACAGAAAGTCAATAAAATAGATGGAAATGCAAGGAGAACCAAAGATGGGAGCAACGATGAGAACGCCGAGTGTCAGACATCGTTTCTGAGCTGGTTCCAGACAGTCTCATGTTCCGAAATGCAGTGCTGAACAAGGACATCGTCGGGAGCACCAACGTAAGGCAAAGGAGCATCGGCCTTGAGTCCTCGCTGATGTCGAGATCTTCGAAAAAGAATTCAGTAACGGCTCAAGAGGTATCATATCACTGGCAGGACCTACACGCAGAGGTGACATATTCGTTCATTGCCATTCGTCTTAAACAACTGCAAAAGACAATCCGAGATCAGGCGCAGACCATCAGGCCCAACAGGGACATCTTCTTCGTCATCTTCGTCGTCCCCGCCATTGTCAGCCTGAGCAGGGACCTGAGACGTCGCGGGGTTCAAAGGATCGAGTGATGTATTAGTGCCAATGACATTCTGACACTGACTCACGCTCTCTTCCCCTACGCGCATTTTCTTTCGACTATCGTCTGGGACGAAACCGCCCTCGAAGATGACGGAAGGCCGTTTAGACGATATGCCACCCGAATGTTGCGTTGTCGCTTCAACACTCATATCTAGGGAAGTGTTCCCATCGACGGTTGTTGCAGCCGAAGAGGGAAGGGGAGTTGTGTAGTAATCGTTTGGGAGGCCCATTGAATCGAATCCTCTAGGATGAAGCCCGGGTTCAATAGGTGGTAATGATTGCTGAGGGGAGACTTGCATCGTTGAGGGTGTCGATAACGGTCGCTGAGTAGGTGGTTGGGAGACTGCAACCTGGGGAAACTGTTGTGGGGGCATGGTTTGCGGTCTGGCAGACGCTGCGCTGTTCGGCTGCGAAGTACTCGACGATGCTGGGATGACCAAGCCTTGATGGTTTGAGGGATATCGTAGCGTATTGACTATTGCTGGGCTGTTTGCGTTGACTGATACGCTGACTGGTGGCTGGAAGGCTACATATCCTCCAGAGAAAGGCTGAGCTGTTGCCCCAAGCTAAAGCAACGTTTAGTTTCCAAGTAAATGACACAGGGAGATGCTTACATTTACATTTGTGAAAACAGCAGGGTTTGAGGGTGGTCTCTCGGGAGGCTAAGAAATGTATGAGATGGGGAATGATCCAGAGCGGTGAAGCAACTCACTGGTAACATTGTTCGTATCTGTTGTTGCTGAGCAACTTGATAGTAAGGAGCTGGAACAAGACCGAAGCTAGTGTTTCCTATGGCATGATGAGATGGATATGCTCATTCATTGAAAATAACGGGCTTACCGAGATGAGGTGACGAATGGGGTGATTGACGAGTTGTTGAATGACCCTGCAGACCTGAGGCAGCTGGATGATCCAGACTAGAGTGGACTATACCGGATGTCAGTGGGTGGCCACCCGATGAGATCGCGTTCGTCTGAAATGCTGAAGAAGCACCCTGTACAGGGTAGCCAGGGGGCAACATTCCATGCGTGTGGCTTTGCGGGGGTGTGACGCCATTTGGGAGAAGTTGGTGTTGGGGGGTCGTGGGGTTAGGCGCGGATGCTCGCCTCTGGTGCTGCTGTTTCAGAATCTGAACTTGCTGAAGCTGCTGAGATGACATCTGATTATTTGCGTTTGGTGGGACCCCGTTCATTTGAAGCCCACGAGCGGTTTTCGATGCCTCATACTGCTTTCTGTATTCCGGGCATGTCCTGCAATGTGCCATTAAAGGGAGTGTTATCGCCTCGGTGTGCTTTTGTTTCGCCTCGAGCTGTCTGCTGAAGTCAACGAGATTGTTGTGCCTTTTGATAGCGTCATTTCTCTCAGCTTCGACCTTCTGGATGATTGCACGCAGAGACTTGATTTCATTGTGCATGTTCATGGTGCGTGCCATGTCGGGTTGGCTGCTTTGCGCTTGAACTTGCCATTGTGTGACTTGCTCGAGGAGTCTCCGGTTCTCTTCGAAGAGATCGCGTTTTTCCTTATCCAATTCGTCGATGCGCTTCTGCATTTCTTCCATGCGCTTCCGCATGTCCTGAAATCCAACATCTGCCTCGCTCCCGTTGGCCGGATTGGACAAGATCTCGATGAGAGCCTTTGGAGGGTCATCTGTACCCGGGGTTTGATTTGAGAACGCGTTTTGAGGAGGTGTTGAAACGG
>Ga0065721_10050743_pt1 | contig 18146 bp, 16 predicted proteins | sample Mesricmetagenome_FD_59108 | JGI IMG/M metagenome (GOLD analysis project Ga0065721, IMG submission 59108) | Mesophilic microbial community from rice straw/compost enrichment Sample: eDNA_1 v2 (version 2) | ecosystem: Engineered > Solid waste > Grass > Composting > Bioreactor | place: USA: Davis... | reverse complement strand
GTCGTGAAGGTCAGGCGTCCGGCGCGGACATTGGCGGCGACGAGGTCGGCAAGGCCGGGCTCGAAGATCGGGATGGCGCCGCGGTTGAGGGCCTCGATCTTGGCCGGGTCGTTGTCGACGCAGCACACGTCGTGGCCGAAATCGGCAAAGCATGCCCCCGATACCAGCCCGACATACCCTGACCCTATCATCGCTATCCGCATCGGGAGATCCCATTTTGTCCAGCGGCCCGGTTTAAGGGTGTGGAGGCTTGGCCGCAAGCACCCCTGAAAAGGCCCGGGTCAGGCCCTCCAATCCCCCTCTTCGGACGACGTGAAGGCGTTTTGAAACAAGGATTCCTTTGACATCCGGGCGGGTCGCGGACAAAACACCGCGGTTCAAAACGGGGCCATTCATGGACAATCCTATTCTCGTCGAGGTTACGCGGGGGCAAGTGGTCGAATCGTGGCATCGGGGCAGCGTGGCTGTCGTCGATGCGGAGGGCAGCACCGTCCTGGCGCTCGGCGACGTGGAGCGGCGCGTCTTCCCGCGCTCGGCCGTGAAGGCCCTCCAGGCCCTGCCGCTCGTGGAAAGCGGAATCGCTGACAAATACGGCCTGACCGACGAGGAGATCGCGCTCGCCTGCGCGTCCCATTCCGGCGAGCCCGCCCACGTGGCGGCGGCCGCTTCCATGCTGGCCAAGGCCGGGCAGGGCGAGCCCTGTCTGGAATGCGGCGTGCACTGGCCCCTGGGCGAGGCAGCCGCCCGGGCTCTGGCCGCCGAGGGCGGGCAGCCGACGCAACTGCACAACAACTGCTCGGGCAAGCATGCCGGGTTCATCTGCCTGGCCTGCGGGATGGGGGATGATCCGAAGGGCTACGTGAAGGCGCAGCACCCGGTCCAGCAGGCCGTGCGCAGCGCCCTCGAGGACCTGACCGGCGCCTCCCATACGGAGGACGTGAGCGGCATCGACGGCTGCTCCATCCCCACCTACGCGATTCCGCTGCCGGCCCTCGCGTTCGGCTTCGCCAAGTTCGGGGCGGGTGTCGGCATATCGCCAGGCTGCAAGTCGGCCGCCGAGCGGATCCGCAAGGCGGTCGCGCGGCACCCCTTCATGGTCGCCGGCACGGGGCGGTTCGACACCCGGCTCATGGAAGTCCTGCGCGAGCGCGCCTTCGTCAAGGTCGGGGCCGAGGGCGTCTATTGCGCGGCCTTCCCGGAGCTCGGCTACGGCATCGCCCTGAAGGCGGATGACGGCGCCGGCCGGGCGGCCGAAGCCATGATGGCCGCCCTCATCCTGCGCTTCCTCAAGCTCGACGACACCGAGCGCGCCACGGTCGAGGCCCTGGCCCAGCCCGTCCTGAAGAACTGGAACGGCATCGAGGTGGGCTGCATCCGCGTGACGCGGGACCTCCTGGGCTGAACGTCATAGGAGAAACGGCGGCACTTGCCTTCTTTCGCCCAGAAGGAGATTGCGCCACCGCCGTCATTCCGGGACGGCCCCTTGGGCCGGGCCCGGAACCCATAAACGCTGACAAAACGGGGTAAGACGCAGCGGCAGCCGTTGTGCCAAATTCTCAAACGCTGGTGTTTATGGGGTTCCCCGCTGCGCGTGGCCCTTCGGGTCGGGCTCGCCTGCGGCGCCCTGGAATGACGGGGAGGGCGCCTCTTGCTCCGGGGAGGTAATCGGTGGCGCACCGAGCCTCCGGCCTGATCAGATCCCCAGAAGCCCGACGATCTCATCCGCCCCGGCCGTCGGTGAGAGGTGGCCTGCGGCGATCTGCCGTTCGATTTCGGGGACGCGTCGGCGCAAGGCGGGGTCGTGGGTCAGCCGGTCGTGCAGGCGCTCGTGGACGAGGGCCCACATCCATTTCGTGTCCTGTTCCCGCCGTCGCGCGGCGAGTTCCCCGGTTGCCTCCAGGCGTCTGCGGTGGTCGAGCACCTTGTCCCAGAGGGCGTCCAATCCCTGTCCGGTCAGTCCGGACACCGTCAGGACGGGCGGGACCCAGGTGGCGGAGGCGGGGGTCAGGATGCGCAGGGCGGCCCGGTACTCGGCCGCGGCGGCCTTCGCGCGCGCCTCCGCATCGTCCGCCTTGTTGACGGCAATCATGTCCGCGAGCTCGAGAATGCCCTTCTTGATGCCCTGCAGCTCGTCCCCGGCGCCCGGCAGCATGAGCACGAGGAAGAAGTCGGTCAGGTCCGCCACCGCCGTCTCCGACTGACCGACGCCCACCGTCTCGACGAGAATCACGTCGAAGCCCGCTGCCTCGCAGAGCAGCATCGTCTCCCGGGTCTTGGCCGCGACGCCCCCGAGGGTGCCGGAGGACGGGGAGGGGCGGATGAACGCGTTGGGATCGACGGCGAGCCGCGCCATGCGGGTCTTGTCGCCCAGAATGGCGCCGCCCGTGCGGGTGGAGCTGGGATCGACTGCGAGCACCGCCACCTTGTGGCCGCGCCCCGTGAGCAGGCTGCCGAGGGAATCGATGGCCGTGGACTTGCCGACGCCCGGAACGCCCGTGATGCCGACCCGCACGGCCCGGCCCGTGCGCGGCATCAGCGCCTGGAGCAGGTTCCGCGCGGCAGCCCGGTGATCGGGGCGGCGGGATTCCATCAGCGTGATGGCGCGCGCCAGCGCCGCCCGGTCGCCACGCGCGACCGCCTCCGCCGTGACCCGATTCTTCTGTGGCATGCCCCCGGTCATGGACGAGGCTTAGCGCGTTTTCAGGCAAAGGGGGATTCGGTTTCGGCGCTTTTCGTCAGAGCACCGGATCCATGCCGATCCGTCCCCAGCCGGGGAGCTTGATCGCCGGTCGGCGTAGGTCGAGGCCGGCGACGAGGCCGAGCAGGTCGACCTCAATTCCTTCCACCCAGCCGACCGAGAAACCCACATAGCCACCCAGCGAGACCTGGAATCCCGTGCGGCTCGGCGTCAGGCCGACGATGTCGCGAAAGGGCTGCCAGTCCTTGCCCAGAGCGGTCGGCGGCAGGGCGGCGCCCAGTTCCGGCACGGAGCGCATCACATGCGCCACGAAGGTGTTGGAGTTCGGTCCCGGCCAGGCGTTGTAGTCGCCCGCTCTGCCGTAAGGGTATGTCGTGACCGCCTGCCGGATCTGCGGGATCAGCCGCGCGGCGGCCTCGCCTTCCATGAACAGGATGGGCTGCGGCGGATTGCCGAACCAGCGCCCGTCCGCCACCCAGCCGTTGGTGCGCACCGGGCTGCCCCAGCCGACCTTGTCGAAGCGCGTATAGCGGCCGGCGCCTTCCTCCTTCACGACGATCCAAGTGTGATGGGCGAAGATGCCGCGCCAGCGCCCGACGCGGGCTGCATAGACCGCCACGATGGCCTGGGGCGCAGCTGAGGGCTGCGGCAGGAGCTGCGCGCTCGACCAGTCCGCATCGCGCCAGGTCGGGGCCACGTCGTCGCGCATCGCCCACCAGACCGCATGGGCGCCGAGGGGGAAGAGGAAGAGGCCAAGAATGACGAGGAGCGCGCGGGCGAGCGGTATCATTGTTGCGAGGATAAGCGCGCGAGCACATGCCTTCAAGACGGGCCGTGCCCGTCGCCGGTCACCAATCGTTTACCATAGTGCGGAAGTCCTGCGGGCCCGATCCGGCGCCGCCTTGCCCTCGCCATCATCCCCGGCAAAACAGCCGTGCCGGATTCCCCGTCCTCCGTCGATCGCGTCGATTCCATGTTCCCACGCCTTGCCCGCCTTTCCGCCATCGGTCTCGTCGGTTTCGTCCTCTCGGGCTGTATCGGCGGCGAATCCGCCCTGACGAGCGCGCCACCGGCGCCCAGGCCCGGGCTCGTGGGCGATCCGCGTCTCCTGATTGCGACCACGCGTCTGCCGGTCGGCGATCCGATCCAGAAACCCTGGTTCAGCAGCGAGCGCTCGGCGGACCTGATCTTCGCCGAGGCGCGCCTGACGCCTCCGAGCCGCTCGCTCATCGGCCGGGGCGGGTGGAACATCGCGTCCGTCGACGGCGTGACCCGCACGAACGCCGCGTCTTCTTTCGCGCAGGCGGCCCTGGGGCGCGATCTGCTGCTCTACATCCACGGCTACCGCGAAAGCTTCGAGACTGCCGCCACTTCGACCATCCAGCTCTCGGAGGGCATCAAGTTCTCGGGCGTGACGGGCCTCTTCACCTGGCCATCCGCCGGCTCGACCCTGAGCTATGTGGCCGACCGGGAGGCCGCTATGTGGTCGCGCGATCCGTTGGAGGATCTGCTCGCCGCCATCGCCAAGACGCCGAGCGGCGGGCGCGTTCACATCGTGGCGCACAGCATGGGAACCCTGCTGACCCTGGAGGCCCTGCGCATGCTGCGCACCGATGCGGGCCCGAGCGCCATGGAGCGGATCGGCGCCATCGTGCTGGCGGCTCCCGACATCGACATCGACCTCTTCGCCCGCAGCATCGAGCGCCTGGGCCCGGACGCGAAGAAGATCACGGTCATCAGCTCCACCAACGACCGGGCGCTCGCCGTTTCGAGCCGCCTCGCGGGCGGCATCATCCGGGCCGGCGCGGCGGATCGCGAGCGTCTGGAGGCGCTCGGCGTCCGCGTCGCCGATGCGTCCGAGTTCGGCGGCGGCATCATCAACCACGACCTGTTCCTGTCGAACCGTGAGGTGGAGCAGGTGGTCAAGCGCGCCATCGAGCGCGAGCGCATGTAGCGCCGGAAAAGAACGGTATCGTCGTTCCGGGTATTGCCCGGAACGACGCGCTCGTCGCGTCACGCGGCCTGCTTCAGCAGCCCCTCGGCCTGCATGGCCTCGCGCACGGCCGGGCGGGCCGCGATCCGCTCGAGATAGGCGCGCAGGCGCGGGAACGGCCCGAGATCGACGTTGAGCATGTGTGACCAGTTCAGAATCGTGAACGCATAGGCGTCCGCCACCGTGAATCCATCCCCCGCGAGATAGGGGCTCGCACCGAGCCGCTCTTCCATGTGGCCGAAGCGCAGGGCGAGCTTCGCGTGGACCGCCTTCTTGGTCGGCTCTGCCGTATCCGAATGCCAGAGCCAGGGGCTGAAGCTCTTGTGCAGCTCGGTGGCGACGAAGTTCAGCCATTCCAGGACGCGGTAGCGCCCCATGGTCCCGGCGGCCGGCAGGAGGTCGCTTCGCCCGGCCCGCTCGGCCAGCCATTGCAGGATGACGGCCGCTTCCGTCAGCACCTCGCCGTTATCCAGCGCGAGGGCCGGCACGGCGTTCTTCGGGTTGATCGTGGCGAGGTCCGCGCCGGTGTCGGTCCGGTGCCTGGCGAGATCGACCTTCGCGAGGTCGAGCGGGATGTCGGCCTCGCGGGCCACGATGTGTACCGCGAGGGAGCAGGCGCCGGGCGCATAATAGAGCTTCATGATGGGGTCCTTTCCGAGAATGCCGCCGCAGCGGCGACCAGAAAAGGAATAGGTCTTGCCGTGACGCATATCCATCTGTGTCTTTGACAGTGCTGCTTGCGACATCGCAAGCGCGGCGCTAGGCTGCCGCCATGGATGACTGGAACGACCTGCGCCTTGTCCTCGCCATTGCCCGCAGCGGCAGCCTGACCGGCGCCGCGAAGGATCTCGGGGTCAACCATTCCACGGCCTTCCGGCGGCTGGGAGCCCTGGAGGGCACGCTCGGGGTGCGTCTGTTCGAGCGCCTCCCGGGCGGGATCTATGCGCCGACGCAGGCGGGCGAGCGGATGGCCGCGGCCGCGGAGCGGATCGAGACCGAGACGGCCGCCCTCGACCGGGAGATCGTCGGCCGGGACCGCAGTCTCAGCGGCCGCCTGCGCGTCACGTCCTCGGAGACGCTCGCGTTCCGGGTTCTCACGGCGCAGATCGCCCGCTTCCGGGCGCTTCATCCCGGGATCCTGGTGGAACTCGTCATCGACAACCGCATCCTCAGCCTGTCCCGGCGCGAGGCGGATGTGGCGCTGCGCGTCAACCGTCCGCGGGAAGGGGACCTTCACGGACGCAAGATCTCGGATATCGCCTGGACGGCATACGGCTCAAGGGCTCTCCTGGCGCAGGCGGAGCCGACCGACGGGCTCGCGGCTCTCGCGACCTTCCCGGTCGTCGGCTGGGAGGAGGGCACGACCGGCATCAACGCCGCCGACTGGCTGGCCGAGCACGTGCCGGCGCAGGCCTTCGCCTATCGGACCAACAGCATCGTCAACCAGCTCGTGGCCGCCAGGGCGGGCATCGGCGTCGCGGTCCTGCCCTGCTATCTCGGCGACAGGGAGCCGGATCTGGTCCGTCTCGTGCCGGAGCCGATTCCGGAGCTCACCCGGGAATTATGGATCGTCACCCATGCGGACCTGCGCCGCACGGCCCGCGTGCGCGCCTTCTTCGAGGTGGTGGGAGAGGGCCTTGTGGCCGAGCGTCCCCTCCTGACGGGCCTCTCGCCCGCCTCCTGACGAAAAGCGGAGGCGCCCGGCCTTTGGTTCCCGGAGCGAACCGGCTACAAGGCCTGTGACAGCTTTCGCACGGGACGCTTGCCATGGACGACCTGACTCTCGCGGCCGAATTCCCCACGCCCTCCCGCGAGCAGTGGCTCAGGCTGGTCGAGGGTGTGCTGAAGGGGGCGGATTTCGAGAAGAAACTCGTCTCCCGGACCTATGAGGGCCTCGGTATCCAGCCCCTCTATCCCAAGGCCGAAGGGACATCTCCCATCGTCCGGGCCGAGGCGGCGCCCTGGCGGATCACCCAGCGGGTGGACCACCCGGATCTCGCGGCCGCCAACGCCCTTGCGCTGGCGGACCTGGAAGGCGGCGCGGATTCCCTCGCGCTCGTCACGCGCAAGGCGCCCGCGGCCCGCGGCTTCGGCCTCGCGGCCGAGACCGTGGACGACCTGGACCGGGCACTCTCCGGCGTGATGCTCGACCTGATCCATGTCCGCCTCGATGCCGGCGGGCGCGGGCGGATCGTGGCGGGCCATTTCGCCACCCTGGCGGAGCGGCGCGGCCATGCCCTTTCGCAGATCTCCGCCGATCTCGGCCTCGATCCTATCGGCGCCATGGCGGCGATGGGCATCCTCTCGGCGCCCTGGCCCGTCGTGGCCGGACGGCTCGGCGAGACCCTGGCCGACCTGACGGAACGCGGTTTCGCCGGGCGGGCTGCGCTCGCCGATGGACGCCCCTATCACGGGGCGGGCGCCAGCGAGGCGCAGGAGCTGGCCGCCGTGCTGGCAACAGGCGTCGCCTATCTGCGCGCCCTGGAGCAGTACGGCCATTCCCTTGAGGCAGCGCGGGACACTCTCTCGTTTCTCCTGGTGGCGGATGCGGACGAGTTTCTGACCATCGCCAAGTTCCGGGCCCTGCGCCGGCTCTGGGCCCGCGTGGAGCAGGTGGCGGGCCTCGCGCCGAAGCCGATCCGTCTCCATGCGGAGACCGCCTGGCGCATGACGACCCGGCGGGACCCCTGGGTCAACATGCTGCGCGGGACCATCGCGGCCTTCTCGGCCGGGATCGGCGGAGCAGATGCGGTCACGGTCCTGCCCTTCACGGCAGCTTTGGGCCTGCCCGACGCCTTCGCCCGGCGGATCGCCCGCAATACGCAGCTGATCCTGCTCCATGAATCGAACCTCTGGCGCGTGACCGATCCGGCCGGCGGGGCAGGGGGCTTCGAGGCCCTGACGGAGGCGCTCTGCGAAAAGGCCTGGTCGGCCTTCCAGGAGATCGAGCGCGACGGCGGCATCGTCGAGAGCCTCATGCGCGGGACGCTGCAGGCGCGGATCGCCGAGACGCAGGCCGGACGCGCGCGCGCCGTGGCGACAAGGCGCGAGCCGATCACCGGCACGAGCGAGTTCCCGAATCTGGGCGAGGCGCCGGTCGAGGTTCTCCTCCCGTCGCCCCTGTGGGAGGGAACGCAGGCCGGGCAGGGGAATGCGGCGCCCCCCGAGGCGGTCCATGTCTCGGCGCTTCCCAGCCTCCGCGATGCCGAGCCCTTCGAGCGCCTGCGCGACCGCTCGGATGCGTACCTTGCCAGGTCAGGATCGCGCCCAAAAGTGTTCCTGGCCAATCTCGGCCCGCTGGCGACCTTCACGGCCCGTGCGACTTTCGCCAAGAATTTCTTCGAAGCCGGAGGAATAGAAGCCATCTCCAATGATGGTTTTGCGAGTTCGGAGGAGTTAGTCGAGGCAGCATCCGCCAGTAAAGCCCAGCTTGTCTGCATCTGTTCTTCGGACGAAATCTATAAAGAGCAGGCTTTTCGTGCCGCCAGTGCCTTGCGGGCCGCCGGCATGGGTCCCATCTACCTGGCTGGCCGCCCGGGAGAGTTGGAACAGAGCCTGCGGGAGGCCGGGGTCACCGATTTCATTTATGTGGGATGCGACGTTCTGGGGCTCCTGAGCCGGGCCCTCGACCACGCGGGAGCCTGAAGCCCGGCTGTGCGCATCCCCTCTTTTGAGAGGAGCGCTCATGATCGCCGCCCGTCGTCTTGCCGCTGCCCTGTGTCTTGCTGCCCTCCCGGCCGGTGCCGTCATGGCCGCGTCCGGTTCTTCCGTCCATAACGGCACGTGGAGCGTGCAGATGGTCACGGATTCGGGGCTCTGCGAACGCAGCTACAATTATTCCATCGCCATCGAGGACGGCGCCGTGCGCTACCTCCTGGCTCCCGGCGACTCGCCCACCACCGTGAAGGGCGAAGTTAGGCCCAACGGATCGGTCGATCTCGACATCTACCGGAGCATCGCCAAGGTGGATGCAGTCGGCCGGCTGAGCGGCACCTCCGGCGCCGGAACCTGGAAGCTGAACATGCTCGGCTGCACCGGCCGCTGGAGCGCCCAGAAACGCTCGAGCACCATCGCGGGCTGAGGCGCCTCTGAGCGGAACTCCGGACGAAACCCTCCGTTGACCGGGCAGGCCATTCGTCTGCCCGGGAGGGTTCCATGGCACGGGCCTGCCTCCGGTTTTCCCCGATCGGCGCATTCCTGATCGGCGCGTCCCTGGCCGGGCTCGCCCCTGTCACACCGGCGCAGGCCCAGACCCGCACCTTCGACGGCACGTGGAGCGTCGAGGTCGTGACCGAGCAGGGTGCCTGCGACCGCGCCTATCGCTACCTCGTCGTGATCGAGAACGGCCGCGCCCGCTACGGCGGCCCGGAGAATTTCGCCGTCACCGGCCAGGTCCGCCGCAACGGCGAGGTCTCGGGCAGCATCGCGCGCGGCCAGGACCGCGCGGCCGTCAGGGGCCGCCTGGCCGGAAGCCGCGGCACCGGAACCTGGACGGCCTCGGGCAGCCGCGCCTGCTCGGGCACGTGGAACGCAGAGAGGCGAGGTTAGGCTTCCCTGCTCCTCAGACCTTTTAAGGGTGGCCCTGCCTCGGCCGGGCGACTAAAATCGTCCGAGATGTTTGCGCTTCGCGCCGATCAGAGCTGCATGGCACCATGACCCGCATCCCGGACTTTTCGAGCGTTTCCTGGGCCGATCCGCCCATGCCGGCCCGTCCCGGCAATCCGAAGGCGGAGCCCTGGGTCACGCCGGAGGGGATTGCCGTCAAGGCGGCCTACGGAGAGGCGGACCGGGCGGGGATCGACTTTCTCGACACCTATCCGGGCATCGCGCCGTATCTTCGTGGTCCTTATCCGACCATGTACGTCAACCAGCCCTGGACCGTGCGCCAATATGCGGGCTTCTCCACGGCCGAGGATTCCAACGCCTTCTACCGGCGCAACCTCGCGGCCGGCCAGAAGGGGCTCTCGGTCGCGTTCGACCTCGCGACCCACCGCGGCTACGATTCCGACCATCCGCGGGTGGCGGGCGACGTGGGCATGGCAGGTGTCGCCATCGACTCGATCTACGACATGCGCACGCTCTTCGCCGGCATCCCGCTCGATCGGATGAGCGTGTCGATGACCATGAACGGCGCGGTGCTGCCCGTGCTCGCGCTCTACATCGTGGCAGCCGAGGAGCAGGGCGTGCCGGCCGAGAAGCTTTCGGGCACGATCCAGAACGACATCCTCAAAGAGTTCATGGTGCGCAACACCTACATCTACCCGCCGAAAGGGTCGATGCGCATCATCTCGGACATCTTTGCTTATACGTCGGCGCATATGCCGAAGTTCAACTCCATCTCGATCTCCGGCTACCATATGCAGGAGGCAGGCGCGACGCAGGACCTCGAGCTCGCCTATACGCTCGCCGACGGGGTCGAATACATCCGCGCCGGCTTGGCGGCGGGCCTGACCATCGACCGGTTCGCGCCGCGCCTGTCGTTCTTCTGGGCCATCGGCATGAACTTCTTCATGGAAGTGGCCAAGATGCGCGCCGCCCGCCTCCTGTGGGCGAAGCTCGTGCGGCGGTTCGATCCGCAGAGCGAGAAATCCCTGGCGCTTCGCACGCATTCGCAGACCTCCGGCTGGTCGCTGACCGCGCAGGACGTGTTCAACAACGTGGCGCGCACCTGCATCGAGGCCATGGCGGCGACGCAGGGGCATACCCAGTCGCTCCACACCAACGCCCTCGACGAGGCCCTGGCGCTTCCCACCGATTTCTCGGCGCGGATCGCCCGCAACACCCAGCTCTTCCTCCAGCAGGAAAGTGGCACGACGCGGATCATCGACCCGTGGGGCGGCTCGTACTATGTCGAGCGCCTGACGCAGGAACTCGCCGAAAAGGCCTGGAGCCACATCCAGGAGGTGGAGGCCCTCGGCGGCATGGCGAAGGCCATCGAGGCGGGCATTCCCAAGCTCAAGATCGAGGAGGCGGCCGCGCGGACCCAGGCGCGCATCGATTCCGGCCACCAGATCATCGTCGGCGTCAACGCCTTCCGTCCGACGGACGAGGCCTCCATCGAAATCCTGAAGGTGGACAACGCCGCCGTGCGCGCGAGCCAGATCGAGAAGCTCAGGCGACTGAAGGGCGAGCGCGTTCAGGCGGATGTCGATGCTGCTCTCGACGCCCTCTCCAAGGGCGCTTCAACGGGCGAAGGCAACCTCCTCGACCTTGCCGTTCAGGCCGCGCGCGCCAAGGCGACGGTGGGCGAGATTTCCGACGCTCTGGAGCGGGTCTGGGGCCGTCACCGGGCCGAGATCAAGGCGATCTCCGGCGTCTATAAGCGGGAGGTCGGGATGGAATCACCCATGGTCGAGAAGGTCCGCCGGCTCGTGGAGGAGTTCGAGGAGAACGACGGCCGCCGTCCGCGCATCCTGGTGGCTAAGATGGGCCAGGACGGGCACGACCGCGGCCAGAAGGTCATCGCGTCCGCCTTCGCGGATCTCGGCTTCGACGTGGATATCGGCCCGCTCTTCGCCACGCCGTCCGAGGCCGCCCGCCAGGCGGTGGAGAACGACGTGCATATCGTGGGCGTCTCGTCGCTGGCGGCCGGCCACCTGACCCTGGTGCCGGAGCTGAAGGCCGAACTGGCGAAATACGGGCGCGAGGACATCATGATCGTGGTCGGCGGCGTGATCCCGCCGCAGGATTTCGACACCCTCCTCAAGGCTGGCGCCTCGGCCATCTTCCCGCCTGGAACCGTCATCGCCGCCGCGGCCGTGGACCTCATCGGCGAGCTCAACAGCCGGCTGGGCTACGGATCGAAGGAAGCGGCGGAGTAGTTCGGAGTATCTCCCTCCGAACCCGCCTGCTCGCGCGCAAGATGAGCGACCATCGCAACGAGCTTCTCTATGACGATCCCGACCTGGCGCAGTTCTACGATGCGGCCAATCGATGGGACGCGGATTTCGACTATTGCGCATCCCTCGCCGAGAACGCGGAATCGGTCCTCGATCTCGGCTGCGGGACCGGCGAATTCGCAAGCGCTCTTGCCGGGTCCGCGAAGATCAAGAGGATCGTGGGTGTCGACCCCGCGGCCGCCATGCTCGACATCGCGCGAAAGCGGCCGGGAGGGGACAAGGTCACCTGGGTCCAGGGCGATGCGCGCTCCGTTCGCCTCGGCGCACGTTTCGATCTCGTCGTTCTGACCGGACATGCGTTCCAGGTCTTCCTGGAGACCGGGGACCAGCAAGCGGTTCTTGCGACGATTGCGGCCCACCTCAAGCAGGGCGGGCGCTTCATCTTCGACAGCCGCAATCCCGCATCCGGCATCAAGGAAAACCGGACGCGGCATGACGCCGTGCGCCGCTTCGACCACCCTCGACTCGGCGAGGTCGAAGCGTGGAATGTCTCGTCCTACGACCCCCAGACCCAGATCCTGACCTACGAGAACGGCTATCGCATTCTCCGCACCGGTCAGGATTATTCAGGATCGGCCCGGATCCGCTACACGTCGCAGGAGGAGCTGGCGGACCTGATCAGGTCCGCCGGGCTCGTGGTCGAACGATGGCTCGGTGACTGGCAGGGCAACCCTTACCATTCCGGCGCGAAGGAGATCATCCCGCTCGGCCGTCTCGCGTGAAATCTCCTGAAGATTGCCGTCCGGTTAGGACTGGCTCGCCCTCAGCCCCACGGTCGCAATGCCGGCGCCGATCAGCAGGCTCCCGCCGATTTTATTGACGATCCCCATGGCACGCGGATTGCGCACCGCGTTGCGTGCTCGGGAGGCGATGAGCGCGTACGTGAACGCATTGGCGAAGGCGAGCACCAGGAAGGTCGCGGCGAAGATGCCGACCTGCGGGAAGAGATCGGCCTTGGGGTCGATGAACTGGGGCAGGAAGGCCACGAAGAACGTGATGCCCTTCGGGTTGAGCGCCGTCACGAGCCAGGCATGGCTCAGCATCTTCAGCGAGGAGGCCGCGTCGGTCCGTGGCTTGGCGTCGAGCGCGCCTCCGGCCCGCCAGAGCTTGATGCCGAGCCAGACCAGATAGGCCGCGCCCGCCCATTTCAGGAGCGTGAACAGCGTCGCCGAAGCGGCCAGGAGTGCACCGAGGCCGAGGAGCGAGAAGGTCATGGCCGTGAAGTCGCCGAGTGCGACGCCGATGGCCATGGGCAACGCGGTGCGCCAGCCCTGGCCGAGGGCATAGGAGACCACGAGCAAGATCGTCGGCCCCGGGATCACGAGCAGGACGGTAGATGCGGCCGCAAAGGCAAGCCAGGTTTCGAAGCTCATGTCGGTCCCCTCTAGTCCGTCAGGGGATAGAGCCACAGGCGCGGGGCCGTGTCGAGGGAGGGGCCTCGCTACCATGCGACAAGGCTCTTGCGACCTCGGCACGATGAGTGATGCCGAGGCCGGAGCGGAGCCGTAAAGCGTCAGACGAACTGCGACAGGCCCGGGACCGCGCCCACGATGGGGCCCATCACGTCCTCGCCGGCCTTCTCACGGCCATAGGCGAAGAGCTCCCGGCCGAGGGGCTGCATCTGGCCCATGGAGACGCCGGCCCCCATCAGCTGGCCGCCCAGCGCCATCACGCCGCCGCCCATGGCGCCCACCATGCCCATGAGGCCGCCGCCACCGCCGTTTCCGGCCTGGGCGATGGCCTCCTCGGCGCCCGGAAGGGCCGCGATGAGCTGGTTGACCTCATTCGCGGGGCCTTCCTTCTTGAGGAAGGCCAGGATGAGCCCGATCGCCTTGCGGGCGACGGAGGCCTCCAGGCCCGTTTTTTCGGTGACGCGGGCGATGAGCTCTTCCATGAGATTCTCCTTGGGGAAACGTGGTGCGGATAATTCGCGCTGGACGGTTCCGAAATCAAGGCGGACGGCAGTGGAAAGCCGGGGAGGGATTTTCTAGACTGGGGAGGCATTTGGAGGACCGCGATGCTGCAGGACGGCAAGATCTTCATCGGACGGAGCACCAAGCCGGAATATCTCGATCTGGCGCTCGCCAACCGCCACGGCCTGATCACCGGCGCGACCGGGACCGGAAAGACCGTGTCGCTGCAGGTGCTGGCCGAAGGGTTCTCGCAGGCGGGCGTCCCGGTCTTCGCCTCCGACATCAAGGGGGACCTCTCGGGCATCGGCGCCGAGGGCACGGCCAAGGACGCTTTCGTGAAGCGCGCGACGGAAATCGGCATCGACTACAAGGCCGACCGGTTCCAGGTGGTGTTCTGGGATCTGTTCGGCGAGCAGGGCCACCGGGTGCGCGCGACCGTGTCCGAGATGGGCCCGCTCCTCCTCTCGCGCCTCCTCGACCTCAACGACACGCAGGAGGGCGTGCTCAATATCGCGTTCCGCATTGCCGACGAGCAGGGCCTCCTGCTCCTCGACCTGAAGGACCTGCGCGCACTGCTCCAGCTCATCGCCGACAATGCGCAGGAGCTGACTACCACCTACGGCAACGTCTCGAAGGCCACCATCGGCACCATCCAGCGCCAGCTCCTCGTGCTGGAGAACCAGAAGGGCGACGAGTTCCTCGGCGAGCCCGCCCTCGACATCAAGGACCTGATGCGGACCGACCGGGATGGGCGCGGCATCGTCAACATCCTGGCGGCCGACAAGCTGATGGCCAATCCGCGCCTTTACGCCACCTTCCTGCTGTGGCTCATGTCGGAGCTGTTCGAGGAGCTGCCGGAGGTGGGCGATCTCGACCAGCCCAAGCTCGTGTTCTTCTTCGACGAGGCGCATCTTCTGTTCAGCGATGCGCCCAAACCCCTGATCGAGACCGTGGAACGGGTCGTGCGCCTCATCCGCTCGAAGGGCGTCGGCGTCTATTTCGTGACGCAGAACCCGGCCGATGTGCCTGAGACCGTCCTGGCTCAGCTCGGCAACCGGGTGCAGCATGCGCTTCGCGCCTATACGCCCCGGGAGCAGAAGGCCGTGCGCGTGGCGGCGCAGACCTTCCGCCAGAACCCGGCCTTCGATACCGAGAAGGCGATCACGGAACTCGGCGTCGGCGAGGCCCTGGTCTCGACCCTCGAGGGCAAGGGCACACCCTCCATGGTGGAGCGCACGCTGATCGCCCCGCCCATGGCGCAGGTGGGCCCCATGGACCCGTCGGAGCGCCAGCAGATCATCGCGTCGAGCGTCCTGCGCGGAAAGTACGAGCAATCGGTTGATTCCGAATCCGCCTACGAGATGCTGGCGAAACGGGCCGAAAAGGCGGCCGCGGACGCCCAGGCGGCGCAGCAGGGCGAGGGCGGCATCCTCGACATGCTCGGCAGCCTGTTCGGCACCACGGGCCAGCGCAAGGGCACGATGACGGTCGCCCAGCGCGTCACCCGCGAGGTGACCCGCACGGTCGTCAACCAGACGGTCGGCAGCCTCGCGGCCGAGATCGGCAAGTCCATCGGCGGCCGCCAGGGCAGCTCCATCGGCCGCGCCATCGTGCGCGGCACGCTGGGCGGATTGCTGCGGCGGTAGATGCCTTCTCACCGTCATTCCGGGGCGCCGCAGGCGAGCCCGGAACCCATAAATACAAGCATTGCAGAACAAGGCATTGCGAGAACCGCTGTGCTTTATCCTGCATCGTCAGCGGTTATGGGTTTCCCGCTGCGCGGGCCCTTCGGGTCGGGCTCGCACCTAAAGGTGCGTCCCGGAATGACGGTGTAGGCACGCGCGTTCCCTGAAGGACGGCCAGGATACTCCCCCTTGCCGCCCCCGTCTGATCGGAGCACCTTGTCGCGGCTCTCGATTCGTTCAACGCAGCGGAAAGCCATGTCACAGCTCGACCAAGTCCTCGCCAAGATCGACACCGACCTCGATTCGTCCCTGGAACGCCTGTTCCAGTGGGTGGCGATCCCGTCCATCTCGACCGATCCGGCGTACAAGGACAATTGCCGCAAGGCCGGGCAGTGGCTGGTGGAGGAGCTGAAGGGCCTCGGCGTCGAGGCTTCCTTGCGCGAGACCGGCGGCCATCCGGCGGTGGTCGGCCATGCCAAGGGCTCCAAGAAGCCGCATGTGCTGTTCTACGGCCATTACGACGTGCAGCCCGTCGATCCGCTCGATCTCTGGGAGCGGCCGCCCTTCGAGCCGCGCATGATCACGCTGCCCGACGGCCGCAAGGCCATCAGCGCCCGCGGCGCATCGGACGACAAGGGCCAGGTACTGACCTTCGTGGAGGCCTGCCGCGCCTGGAAGGCCGTAACCGGCTCACTGCCCATCGACATCACGTTCCTGGTCGAGGGCGCCGAGGAGGACGGCTCGAAGTTCCTGCCGGAGTTCATCGAGGCCAACAAGGACGAGCTGAAGGCCGATGTGGCGCTCGTCTGCGACACCGGCATGTGGGACCAGAACACCCCGGCCATCACGTCCTCCCTGCGCGGCATGGTCTACGAGGAGGTGATCGTGCGCTGCGCGGACCGGGACCTCCATTCCGGCTCCTTCGGCGGCGCGGCGCAGAACCCGATTCACGTCCTGTCCCGGATCATCGCGGCGATCCACGACCAGAACGGCCGCATCACCATCAAGGATTTCTATGACGGCGTGCACGAGACGCCGACCCAGGTGCTGGAGCAGTGGAAGAAGCTCAATCTCACCGAGGAGGAGTTCCTCGGCCAGGTGGGCCTCAAGCACTCGGCCGGCGAGAAGGGCCGCCTGCTGCTCGAGCAGATCCAGTCGCGTCCCACCTGCGACGTGAACGGCATCATCGGCGGCTATACGGGCGAGGGCACCAAGACCGTGATCGCCGCGGAGGCCCGGGCCAAGATCTCCTTCCGCCTCGTGGGCGACCAGGATCCGGCGAAGATCTCGGCCAATTTCGAGGCTTTCGTGCGTGAGCGCATCCCGGCCGATTGCTCCGTGGAGTTCATCCACCACAAGGGCTCGCGCGCCCTCGCGCTGCCGCACGATTTCCCGGCGCTCACGGCCGCGAAGGGCGCCCTCCACGACGAATGGGGCGTCGATCCCGTCGTCATCGGCATGGGCGGCTCGATCCCGGTCGGTGGCGATTTCAAGCGCACGCTCGGCCTCGACACCCTCTTCGTCGGCTACGGCCTCGACGACGACCGCATTCATTCGCCGAACGAGAAGTACGACCTCAAGAGCTTCCACAAGGGCACACGCTCCTGGGCGCGGATTCTCGCGGCCCTGGCGAAGTAGGGGGGCGGGATGGGGCTTCATCATTGAGTCATGGCCGGGACAGGCCCGGTTATGACAAGCGGGTGATGAGACGCGACGTGTTTCCCTCCCCCTTGTGGGGAGGGTCAGGGTGGGGGTGGCGGCTCTGAACTGAATCCAGGCTGGCGCTCACACCCCCACCTCCAACTCCTCCCCACAAGGGGGAGGAGAGTATGTTGGCGTCTCCCCGTCATTCCGGGGCCGCGCAGCGGAGCCCGGAACCCATAATCGCTGACGGCGCAGGTTAGAACGCAACGGTTATCGCAGCTCTTCATTCTGAGGCGCTGGTGGTTATGGGTTCCGGGCGCAGCGCTCTGCGCTGTCCCGGAAAGACAATGAGGCGGCCCTTACAACAGCTCCTTCAGCGACCCCACCACCGCGCGGGGCGCAAGCGTTTCGTATTCGTCCGGCAGGCCGGCGCGGTTGATCCAGATCGTGCGGAAGCCGGAGGCCGTTGCGCCGGCGATGTCCCAGCGGTTGGACGAGACGAACGCCACCTCGTCGGCCGCGACCGACAGGGCCGTGAGCGCGATGTCGTAGGCGCGCGGATGGGTCTTGAAGACCTGTGCGGCGTCGACGGAAAGCACCGCGTCGAGGCTCCCGGCGAGTCCCGCCGACGTTACTGCGGCCTCCAGCATGGCCGGATCGCCGTTGGAGAGGATCCCTGTGCGCAGGCCCTGCGCCCTCAGCGCCGCGAGGGTGGGGCCGGCATCTCCATAGGCGTCGAGGGTGCGGTAGGCCTCCAGCAGGGCGGGCCGCAGGCGGCGATCCACATCGGGAAACCGCGCAAACGCATAATCGAGCGCCCGCTCGGTGAGCGTCCAGAACGGCTCGTAGCGTCTGGCAAGCGACAGGACCCAGGAATATTCGAGCTGTTTTCCCCGCCATAATTCCGAGAACCGGCCCGCGTCGGGGCCGATGGCGGCCGCATGGCGCGCGACGGCAGAATGCACGTCGAACAGGGTGCCGTAGGCGTCGAAGACGACTGCCCTGACGCCCGACAGGAGGGGACCGGAGGAAGCCATGGCGAAGCTTGGCACCCCGGGCCCGGTCTGGCAACGGGCGAACGGATCAGGACCGTTCATGCGATCCATCACAAGTCTTTATGCCGGGAAGTCCGGCCTGACGATTGACGCTGGGGCGGGGAGGGGATTCGATGGGGCAGCAACACTGACCTTGAAGGATGACGACAGTGGCCTGGTATTCGCAGACATGGAACTGGTTCAACGGCGCTTGGCATGAGGGCAACCCGCCCCTGATCGGACCCCGGTCCCATGTTTCCTGGCTCGGCTCGTCGGTCTT
>Ga0065721_10050744_pt1 | contig 18147 bp, 15 predicted proteins | sample Mesricmetagenome_FD_59108 | JGI IMG/M metagenome (GOLD analysis project Ga0065721, IMG submission 59108) | Mesophilic microbial community from rice straw/compost enrichment Sample: eDNA_1 v2 (version 2) | ecosystem: Engineered > Solid waste > Grass > Composting > Bioreactor | place: USA: Davis... | reverse complement strand
GGCGCCAGGGCCGATATCGAACAGCGGCTCGACCCGCACCCACGGCGCCAGCATGACCGTGAGCCGGCCGTAGTGCTCCGAGCCCGGCGCCGCCGCCATGCGGTCGACCACTTCTTTTTGCAGCATGAAGTGCATGTCGAGAATGCGCTCGCGCTGTTCGATCAGATGAAACAGCAGCGGCGTGGAGATGTTATAGGGCAGGTTGCCGACCAGCCTGAGCCGCTCGCCTTCATATATATGACCGAACGTGAACTGCAGGACATCGGCGGAATGGATGTGCAGCCGCGGATCGTTCCGGGTGATTTCCTGCAGATGGCGGATCGCATCGCGGTCGATCTCGACCGCGTGCAATTCGTTCAGGCCGGCCAGCAACGGGACCGTGAGCGCGCCCAGGCCCGGCCCGATCTCGACCATGCGATCCTGGGGCTCAGGCGCGATCGCGGCGACGATTCGCCCGATCACGCCCGGGTCATGCAGGAAATGCTGGCCGAATCGTTTGCGCGGTTGGTGCATGGGTCATTCGCAGTGCCATCTGCATCGCCGCGGCCAGGCTGCTGGCGTCGGCCTTGCCGGTGCCTGCCAGCGCCAGCGCGGTGCCGTGATCGACGGAGGTGCGCACGATGGGCAGGCCGAGCGTGATGTTCACACAATCGCCGAAGCCGGCATATTTGATCACCGGCAGGCCTTGATCATGAAACATCGCCAGCACGGCGTCGGCTTGCTGGAGCATGTGGGGGGTGAAAGCTGTATCGGCCGGCGCCGGCCCGATGAGCTGCAATCCTGCGGCGCGCAGGCGCTGCAGCGTCGGCTCGATCACTTCGATTTCTTCGCGGCCCAGATGGCCCGACTCACCGGCATGGGGATTCAAACCACACACCAGAATGCGCGGCTGCGCGAGGTCGAAGCGAGTGCGCAGATCGTGGTCGAGAATGCGAATGACGCGGGTCAGCGTCTCTTCGGTGATCGCCGCGCTCACTTCGAGCAGCGGCAGATGCGTGGTGGCCAACGCGACCCGCAAGGTCTCGGTCGCCAGCATCATGACCGGATAGGAACCGCCGGTGCGCTCGGCCAGATATTCAGTGTGTCCCGAAAACGGCACGCCCGCGTCGTTGATGACGCTTTTCTGCACGGGCGCCGTGACCATCCCATCGAACTCGCCGGTGAGACAGCCCTGAGCGGCAGCGTCGAGCAGATTGAGCACGTAACGCGCATTGGCAACGTTCAGCTTGCCAGGCTCGACGGCCGTCGCGGTTGGAACATGTAACACGCGCAACGTGCCGGGCTGATGAGCTGGCACGACGGTGCTGCTGACGTAGGGCACCAGTCGGATGCTGCCGAGTCGGAGTTGCTGTGCGCGCTGCTTCAGCAGCTCGATATCGGCGGCAACGACCACGTCGCAGGGCCAGTCGCGCGCGGCGATGGCGAGACAGAGATCGGGCCCGATGCCGGCCGGCTCGCCCGAAGTAACGATCAACCGCGGTATGCGCGTGCGGGCCGGCGCAACCTTCTGCGGGACTGCCGCGCCTGCGCTCCCTGGGTCGTGCGACCTTCCGGTCACATCCTGTATTCCACGAACGCTTCGTCGCGCAGGCGACGCAGCCACAGCTCGGTTTCTTCCTCGGCCTTGGCTTCACGCAATTCGGCGAACGCGCGCTGACGGCGCAGGTCGTCGGTCGAATCGTGCTGACGGCGACCGAGCAGCTGCACGATGTGCCAGCCGTACTGGGTCTTGAACGGCTTGGAGATCTCGTTTTCGCTCAACGCGTCGAGCTGTTTCTCGAACTCGGGCACGAAGCTGCCGGGACCGGCCCAGCCCAGGTCGCCGCCGTCGGCAGCCGAGCCCGGATCCTGCGACGTCACGGCGGCGATCGCGGCGAAATCTTCCTTGCCGTCGATCACGCGGGTGCGAATGTTGTTCAGCTTCTGCTCGACCGTCTGGTCGTCCTCCAGCTCGTTGGTCCGGAGCAGGATGTGACGGGCGTGCACCTGCGCCACCACCGCCTGCTGTACGCCGCCACGCACTTCATTCAAACGGAAAAGATGAAAACCGCTGGGGGTGCGGATGGGCTCCGAGGTCTGGCCGGGTTTCATCTTGGCGATGTTGTCGGCAAGGATGGAGGGCAGCTGGGTGCCGCGACGCCAGCCGAGCGAACCGCCTTCGATGTTGGTGCTGCTGTCGGAGTAGGTGACCGCGAGCTGCGCGAAGTCCTCGCCGCTGTTGGCCTTCTCGAACACTTCCTTGGCGCGTTTCTCGCGCGCTTCGATCTGTTCGGGCGACGCGCTCACCGGCACCGAGATCAGAATGTGCGAAACGTTGTATTCGGCATTCTTGTCGGGCGCGGCCTGCTGACGGGCCATGAATTGCTCCAGCTCGCGCGGCGACACGTTGATGCGGGCGATCACGTCGCGCTGGCGGAGCAGCTGCAGAGTCATCTGCCGACGGATCTCATCGCGGAACGTGCGGTAGTCGATGCCTTGCTGCGCGAGGGCCTGGGGCAGATCGGCGAAGCCGATGTTGTTGCGCTTGGCCACGTCGTCGAGCGCACCGTTGAGCATTTCGTCCGACACCTGCAGGCCGAGCTTGTTGGCCCGCTGCATCTGGATCTCCTCGACGACCAGGCGCTCGAGAATCTGCTGGCGCAGGACGTTGCGCGGCGGCAGCTCGGTATTTTGCTGACGCAGACGCGCGGTGATCTCTTCGGTCTGCTCCTCGAGCTGTGAGCTCAGGACCACGCCGTCGTTGACCACGGCGGCAATGCGATCCAGCAGCACGCCGCTGCTGGAGAGCTCGCGAGTCTGGGCCAGGGCGCCACCGGCCACGCCGAGCAGGCTCAGGCCAAGCAGACAGCCACGGATCGCGCTAGTAACTTTGGAGGTAGGGCGGAGCAGTTTCATGCGTAACCAGGGTTGGGCCACTGGGGCGGCCTCTGAAGCGAGGCGTCATTCATCCTTGGGAGGATCGATGGAGTATCCCCGAATCGACCGTTCCAGAAAAGTATTCGCGCCCACTCCGACATTCGACAGACCGTTAAGTTCAAGCTGGAACAGCACGCTGGTGTCCAGGTCGCCGCTGCGATCGCTCACGTAACGCCGCGCCACTACACGGAATCGCCAGCAGCAGGACCGATATTCCAGACCGGCGAACTGGTCGATCACGCCCTTTTCGTCGACCCCGATGCCGGTGGGCGGCTGGTTCGGATTCACCGGGACGGTGTCGATGGCGTTGTCCTCCAGCGAATACACCATGCGGGCATAGACGCTCCATTGCTTGCTGACCGGCCAGGCGACCGAGCCGTCGACCTGTTCGAGCCGGTTGCGCCGGAAGCGGTAGCCGAGATTCACGACGCGGTCGTAGCTGGGCCGGTATTGCAGCTGCAGCTGGCCGCGCTCGGAGCGGGTCTCGCTCGGATCCCACTGAATGGCGCCACGGATGTTCCAATTGCCGTACGCGCGCAGATCCAGCTCCGCCACGATGTCGGAGGTGTTGGAGCTGTTCGGCACTTCGCCCGGCAGGGTCACGCGCGGCGGCTCGAAGTAATACGCCTGACCGATGGTCGCGGCGATGTATTGCTCGCCGGTGTCGGCATCCAGCCAGCGCGAAGTGAAGCCGATCGCCAGCTGGTTCGCATCGCCCAGCCGGTCCGCGCCGACATAACGATTGGTGCGGAACAGCTGCACCAGGTTCAGATCGGCCACTTCGGTGTCGAACACCGGCAGGTCGTTCTGATTGCGATAGGGAACATACAAATACATGAAGCGCGGCTCGATGGTGCTCAGCCGCTGGTTGCGCGAGCCGAACAAGCGCTCAAACACCATGCCGCCATCGACACTCAGGATCGGCGCCGAGCGCGTGAACGTGTCTTCGCCGCTGGGGGTGGTGCCGTCGCTCAGGTTGTAGCGCGTGTAGCGCCAGCTCGCCGAGGGCTCGAGATACAGACCCGCGCCTCGCAGCGGCATGCGGATCTCGGGCGCGAAGTCGGTACGCCAGCCGGTGGTCAGGCCCTCGACGTTGTGCCGGAAATTGACCAGCTCGAAATCCATGCCGTAGGTGAGACCGAACGGCTGATCGGGAAAATTCGCGCTCACCGCCAGCTGCGGCAGCATGGTGTACGGGCGATCGGCCGGCGCGATCGGCAGCCGGTTCTGGGTGGCGAAGTCGATGGTCTGGAAGTTCTGCGCGTTCAGGATGGCCAGCCAGCGATCGTCCAGGTAGGTGAGGTGGGCGGAGCGGTTCAGATACGTGACGCTGGTGCCCTCGGGGCCCATGCCGAAGTCCTCGAACCATTGATCGTCGCTGGCGTTGGCGGCATCGATGTTCAGGCGCAGCCGGCGGGTGAGATCCGACTGATCGACGAAGTGCACCAGGCTGCGATCGGTGCCGAATTCACGATCGTCGGGCAGATACTGCACATCCAGCTGGCCCAGGCCGGCGCGATTCAGATAACGAAACTCGGTATCCAGCTTCGGGCCGCGCTTGCTGAAGTAGGTCGGAGTGAAGGTCGCGTCGTAATTCTCGGCGATGTTCCAATACCACGGCACCGACAGCGAATAGCCGCTGCGCGAGGAGGTGCCGATGGTCGGAAACAGAAAGCCCGACTTGCGCTCGTTGCCCACCGGAAAGGAAATGAACGGCGTGTAGAGCAGCGGCACGCCCTTGAAGTCCAGCCGCACACCGCGGCCTATGCCGATGCCCGCCTGCTGGCTGATGTCGATATCGGATGCGGTCAGCATCCAATCTTCGTTGCCGAGCGGACAGGTCGTGTACTGGACGTTGTCGAGCGACAGCTTGCCTTCGGCACTCGCCCGGATACGATCGGCCGCGCCGCGTGCATTACGGTCCGCGAGCTCGAACTGAGCGCCCTCGAACACCGCACTGCCTCGACGATCGATGCGCGCGCTTTCGCCTCGCACCGTCAGCTGGCCGTCGCTGTACTCGACACCCTCCTCGACGTCGAAGCTTTCGTCGCGAGGATCGTAGGTGGCGTCGCGGGTCTGGATGCGCCGCTCGCCCTGGCGGATCTCGACCTTGCCGGTGAGTTTGAGCTCGCCGTCGCGTGTGCCTTCGGCGCCGTCGGCTTCGAACTCGATCTCTTCGGGCGGCGGCGCCGGCGGCCTGGCCTGGCGGCGCTGCCGGGTTGCCGAGGTGCTGGCTTCGGTATTCGGCGCCGGGCACTTGGGGGCCTGATTCTCGGCCGCCGTCTCTGCCGCCTTTGCAGGGTCCGCCTCGCGCTCGGCAGCGAATGCCGTACCTGAGCACGACGCTGCAGCCAGCACTGCCGCGATTGCGATTGAAAGGCTTGTTAGGGGTGTCGCAGTTCGGTGCATCGGGTCGCGATTATAATGAGCGCCGTTCTTCGCTGGCCGTCTATTTACAGTCCACCCTCTTTTTTGGAGCAGCGATCCGCGTGTCGTCACTTTCACACGATGGTTCTTCAGCACCCGACTTACGGCTGCAACAGCTCGAGCACTGGCTCGCCGGACTGTTCGGCGCACGCGATTTCGTGGTGACGACGGCGTCCGCCGACGCGAGCTTCCGTCGCTATTTCCGCGTTTCGCGCCAGGGCCAGACCTGGATTGCCATGGACGCGCCGCCCGGCAAGGAGGACATGGGCCCTTACATTCGCGTCTCGGCCATGCTGGTGGACGTTGGGGTCAACGCGCCGCGGGTGCTGCATCGTGATGAGACCCAGGGCTTCCTGCTGAACACCGATCTGGGCTCGCGAACCTATCTGAACGAGCTGGATGCGGGCGGCGATGCCGAGCGGCTGTATCGCGAGGCGATCGATGCGCTGGTCGCCATTCAAGCGCGGGCCGGGCAACACGCCGCGCAGCTGCCGCCGTACGACGACGCGCTCCTGCGTCGTGAGATGGGGCTGTTTCCCGAATGGTTCTGCGGCAAGCATCTCGGTCTGCAGTTGAGCGAAGCCGAGGTTGCCGGCATCGCCGCGACCTTCGATACGTTGGCCGCCGAAGCCCTGCGGCAGCCGCGAGTGTTCGTTCATCGCGACTATCACTCGCGCAATCTCATGCTCACCGACGGCGTGAGCCACGAACGAGGCGGGCACGGCCCCAATCCCGGCATTCTGGATTTCCAGGATGCGGTGCTCGGGCCGGTCACCTACGACCTGGTGTCGCTGTTACGCGATTCGTATGTGCAGTGGCCGCTCGAGCGGGTGCATGCGTGGATCGAATATTTCCGGCAGACCGCGCAGCGTAGCGGGGTCGACGTCGGCGCCAACCCTGCGCAGTTCCAGCGTTGGTTCGATCTGATGGGCGTGCAGCGTCAGCTCAAGGTGCTCGGCATCTTCGCGCGCCTGTATCACCGCGACGGCAAGTCGGGTTATTTGAAGGACCTGCCGCGCACGCTGAGTTATGTCCGCCAGGTGATCGGGAACTACAGCGATCTGGACTTCCTCGCGGGGTTCATCGAACGGCGCATCGTGCCGGCAATGGCGAAGCTCTAGGACACTCTCATGCGCGCGATGATTCTCGCGGCCGGACGGGGTGAGCGCATGCGTCCGCTCACCGACCGCACGCCCAAGCCGCTGCTGACCGTGGCCGGCAAACCGATGATCCAGTATCACATCGAGGCGCTGGCCGCCGCGGGGATGCGCGAGATCGTCATCAACCTTGCGTGGCTGGGATCGCAGATCCGCGCGGCACTCGGCGATGGCTCGCAATTCGGCGTGCACATTCATTACAGCGACGAAGGCGACGCCGCTCTGGAAACCGGCGGGGGAGTGTTCAAGGCGCTGTCCTTGCTCGCGGGCCCGTCAGGCACCGATCCGTTCGTGGTCGTCAGCGGCGATGTGTGGACCGAGTATCCGCTCGGCGATGTCGCGAACAAACTCGCGGCGGGCGACATGGCCCACTTCGTGGTCGTGCCGAATCCGGAGTTTCACGAGCGCGGCGATTTCGGCCTGGAAGGCGGGCGGCTCACCGACAGTGGCGAGCGCTACACGTACGCGAACATCGGCGTGCTACGGCCAGAGTTCTTCGCCGGTTGCGAGCCTGGAAAGTTTCCGCTCGCGCCCCTGATGTTCGCCTGGATCCGCAGGAATCGGGTGAGTGGCGAGTTGTTTCGCGGCGTGTGGCACAACGTCGGCACGCCTCAGCAGCTGCAGCAGATCGATCAGGACGCGTCGGCCCAGCGTCGCAGCAGGTTGTGATAGATGCCGGTGAGCTGCACCACGCTCGGATGATCCGGCGCGTCGCCGCCGAGCCGCTGAATGGCGAGATCGAGATCGAACAGCAAGGTGCGCTCGCCATCATCGCGCACCATGCTCTGAATCCAGAAGAACGACGCGAGCCGTGCGCCCCGCGTCACCGGCTGCACCCGATGCAGGCTGGTGGAAGGGTAGAGCACCAGGTCGCCGGCCGGCAGCTTCACGCTGTGCGAGCCGTAGGTGTCGTCGATCATCAGTTCGCCGCCGTCATACTCGGACGGTGACGCAAGAAACAACGTCGCGGAGATGTCGGTGCGCACACGATGTGGAGTGTTGCGCACCTGTCGGATGGCGTTGTCCACGTGATTCCCGAAGGACTGGCCGCCGGCATAGCGATTGAACAGAGGCGGAAAGATCTTCAGCGGCAGGGCGCCGGCGAGGAACAGCGGATTGCGCTCCAGCGCCGAGAGAATCATCTGGCCGAGCTGACGCGCAACCGGCGAGTCCTCGGGCAACTGGGCATTGTCTTTGGCTTTGGCCGATTGATGACCGGCGGTGACGCGGCCGTCGATCCAGTCGGCGGCATCGAGCTGGCGACGACATTCGGCGACCTGCTCGGCGGTGAGGACGTTCGGAACGTGGAGCAGCATAAGCCGTGAAGGGTGGCCGATGAGGGCCGCCGGCACAAGGCCGACGGCCCTCGAAGCTCAGAAGCTGATGAAGGCGGTGAGCTGCGCCGAGCGGCCCGCGCCCGGCACATAGTGACCGCCGCCAAACCGGTCGACGTATTTCTCGTCACCCAGGTTGAGCACATTCAGCCGCAGCGACAGCACGTCGTTGACGGTGTAGCTCGCCATCAGATCCACCAGCGTGACGCCATCGACCACCAGCTCGCCGAGCGTCGCGTTGCGCGAGCGAACCATGTCGTCGATGTACTGCACGCCCAGACCAACCGTGAGGCCGAACGGCAGGACATAGGTGGTCCACGCATTGGCGGAGACTTCCGGCACCAGCGGCAGCTCCTGGCCCTGCTCGAGCGCGTTCCGGGAGATCTTGTACTCCGCATCGAGGAAGCTCGCGCCGGCGAACACCGACCACGCATCGGTGATCATGCCCGAGGCGGACAGCTCCAGACCCTCGATGCGCTGCTCGCCATCGAGGATGAACGGATCGGTGTTGAGATTGCGCGTGCGCAGATTGGTCTTCTCGGTGCGGAACACCGCGCCGTTCAACGCGAGCCGTCGATTGAAGAGCTCCCATTTCACGCCGGCTTCCAGATTGGAGCTTTCCTCGGGCGGCAGATTCACGTTGTTCGCGGAGGTGTTCGAGCTGCTCAGGCCCGAGCCGGCGGTGCCCGCGTCCACGGTCGGGTCGAAACCGGTGCCGTAGGCGAGATACAGCGTGCCGTCCTCGATGGGCTTGAACGTGACCGCGCCCTGATAGGTGATCTCCTCATCCGAGCGCGACAGCGATTCGGTCACGGCGCGGGTGGTGAAGTTGCGCAGCTCATAATCGACATCCACGTCATCACGGCGCACACCCGCCGTGATCGACCACTGGTCGGTGAGCTTGATCGTGTCGACGACGTACACGGCAATGCTCTTGATCTCGGTCTGCGAGGGGTTGCCGTTGTTGATCGGCATGGGGCCGTTCGGCCGCAGGCTCGGATTGGGATGAAAGAAGTCGGGGATCTGCGGCTGATTGGCGGTCTGCGCGCTGTTGCGGCCTTCGGTTTTCTCGCGCGCCAGTTCCAGACCGGTCACCAGGGTATGTTCGATCGCGCCGGTGCTGAACTCGATGCTCACGTCGGTGAGATTGGTGAGGTTCTCGGTGTTCATGTCGCGACGTTGCAGCTGGCGATTGGGCGGACGCGGCGCCGTGATGGCGGAGGAGCGATCGCTGTCCAGATAGCGCAACACGTTGCGTGCCGTGACGTTGCTGCTGAAGTCGTGCTCGAGCTGCAGCGTGCCGCTCTTGATCGTCACGTCTTCGTAGTCGTAATTCTTCAGGCCGTAGAAGTTGCTCTGGTCGACGGCCGGCGTCGCTTCATAGGCGCCGGTCGGATAGCTCACGCCATTCTGCGTGACCGTGCCCCAGGGCAGGCCGTAATCGGGAACGTTGTCCTCTTCGACATACAGCGCGCTGGCGGTGAAGCGCGTGGCGGTGCCGAGGCCGAGCGCGAACGACGGCGCGATGCCCCAGCGCTTGTTCTCCACCACGTCGCGGTTCGACACTTCAGCGTCGTGGTACAGCGCGTTCAGGCGGAACGCCATGCTGTCGCCGAGACCGAGATTGATGTCGCTGGTGACCCGCTTGAAATCGTCGCTGCCGTAGCCGAGCGAATACTCCTGGGAGTCGCCCTGATGCGGCGTCTTCGAGACTTGATTGATGGCGCCGGTGGTGGCGCTGCGGCCAGCCATGGTGCCATTGGGGCCCTTGATGACTTCGACCTGCTGCAAGTTGAACGAGTCGCGCGTGTAGCTGCCGGCATCGCGCACGCCGTCGATGAACAGGCTGTTGCGCGCGCTGGAGCCGCGCATCGAGAAGTTCTGATCGCCCGGCAAGCCGCCGCCACCTTCGCCGGCCTGGAAGGTGATGCCCGGCGAGTTGCGCAGGACATCGCGCAGGGTGGTCGCGGCCCGATCGCGGATCACCGTCTGCGGGATCACCTGAATGGTCTGCGGCGTGTCGAGCAGCGGCTGCGAATACTTGGGCGAGGAGGCGACCTCGGTCTTCACGGAGTCTTCGTCCGCTTTCACCGAAATCTTCGGCAGCAGCTGTTGCGGCCTGCTCTCCTGGGCATGCAGCTGCGGGGCTGCGGATTGCAGGACAGTGAAGATGGCGGCCGCGAGGGTGCAGCGGCGCCCGGACATCGAGTCGCGCATGGCGAGAGGTCTCCCTTTTAAAGAATGCTGTTGACGTCTGGCTGGCGGACACGGCGCGGAACGGCGCGGTGCTGGCGGGCTGCGTTTTGTGGGCGAACTTTAGGTGAGAAGGGTTCTCATTTGCAACCGAGGATGTACCAGGGCATGATCGCGGTGCTGGTCCTTCGATCCCCTTGATGAGCAACTTTCGAGCGCGAGAAGCCTGCCGTGTTCGCTGAAGATCATTCGCGACGCCTGTGTGTCGCCGCCACCATCGTCGCCGTGCATGCGATCGGCCTCTATGTGGCAGTCACGTTCGCGCCGCAGATCCGGCTCGCTGTTGCGGAAGTGCCGCTGACGGCCACTTTCATCTCCCAGCCTGAACCCACGCCGCGCACCGAGCTCCCGCAGGTCAGCGTGGTAACGCCGCAACCGATCGCGCAGATGCCCGAGCTGCCGCTGATCGAGCTTCCGACCGAGGCGCCGCCCTCGACTCGAGCGATCACCGTTCCGGTGCAGGCGGCACCGCCGCCAGCTCCGCAGGCCATCGACCGCAGTACCCCGAAGCTGGTGTCGACGGTTGAATATGTCCGTGAGCCTTCACCCCGATATCCACCTCAGTCACGACGCCTGCGAGAGCAGGGAGTGGTGGTGTTACGAGTGCTGATCGATGAGCAGGGCGCGGCGTGCAGTATCGAAATAGAAACGTCCAGCGGCCACTCGCGACTCGACGATGCGGCCCGCGAAGCCGTAGCGCGTGCGGCCTTCCGGCCCTACGTGGAAGACGGCGAGCCACGGCGCGCGCTGGTGCTGATCCCCATCGAATTCGCTTTAAATCGCGGCTCGGCGTAACTATTCGTTGCGCACGCTGTCTGTAAATGTTGTTCTTGACGGCGAATGTGACAGCGGCCGCGTCCGTTCATGATCGAGTGGAACAATCGACTACGGTAATCGTTGCCAATCTGTCGAGTGCCGTCCGAAACTGTATGCACAGCGGTGCTGCAACGGCTTCGGCAGCTGGCACGTGAATGGTGCGCGGGGGATTTGGGAGCGCGTTTCTTATCAGCAAAGTTAGTTTACAGGTAGGTAGATTCTGTTTCGGAGTGCTTGCCTTCCTCGCAGAAACTTTATACCTTGCCCGCCGTTTCTGCGGTCTGTAGGACAAAGCGTCAATACGGAATTTACGGACTTCATTCCGGCCATCCCGGAAGGGGACGCGCACGCGAAGGCCGGTAGAAACGGGGGTTGTATGCCGAATGAGCATACGCATCGAACGACCACTAACGGTTGCGCACTAACTATGCGGGGTTGAGCCTTGAGCCCCGTGTCTTATTTTTGTTGAGCTGCAAAGCATGCCCTACGCACCAGCCACGGACAGTTCGTTTTTCACCCGCCGCGGTCTCGTCCTCGCGATCATCATTGGATTGCATATCGGGATGTTCTGGCTGCTGAACTCCGGTCTGTCCCACCAGATCATCGACGTGGTGCTCGGCCCGATCGAGACCCGCATGATCGAAGAGGCGCCGAAGCAGGACGAGCCGCCGCCGCCGCCGCCGCCGAAGATCGAAACGCCGCCGCCGTTCGTACCGCCGCCGGAGATCGACATCGCGATCACGCCGGACGCGCCGCCGACCAACGCGATCCAGCAGACCACCAACGTCAGGCCGACGGCGCCGCCGCCGGTAGCCGCGCCCGCGCCGGCTCCGGTCCAGCGCACCGCGCCGAAGTCCGATTCGCGCCGTCCGCTGACGCAGCCCGAATATCCACCTTCTTCGCGCCGAGCTGGCGAGGCGGGCACGGTCATCCTCGAGGTCTATGTGCTCGAGAACGGCCGCGTCGGCGAAGCCAGAGTGAAGCAGTCGAGCGGTTTCCCCCGCCTGGACGAAGCGGCGGTGCGCGAAGTGAAGCGGTCCTGGCGCCTGGTGCCCGGTACCGAGAATGGCAAACCGGTTCCGATGTGGGGGCAGTTCGCCGTCACATTCAAACTCACGGACTGAGGCGCGGGAAACGCGTGACATAAGGGCCCGCTACGAGCGGGCCCGGTAGACGGCAAGACTCCACCCACTGATTCAGGTCATTGATTTAATCGTAGAGGACATCGTTCCATGGCTCCGAACACCGAAAACGTCGAAAACCCCTTCGGCCTAAAAGCACTCTGGGAGCAGGGTGGGGTCGTCGCGCACGGCACGTTGATCATCATGGTGATCCTGTCGCTTGCCTCCTGGTACATCATTCTCACCAAGGCATGGGACCAGCGCCGTCTGCTCAAGCAATACAAGGATGTCGAGAAGGGCTTCTGGACCGCCGGCAACATCCGTGACGGCGCCGCCAAGCTCACCGGCAAGGACAACGCGTTCCGCATGATGGTGGAAGACGGCCTGCGCGCCGCCCAGCATCACGAAGGCCGCCTGACCGACCAGATCCCGCTGCACGAGTGGATCACCGCGTCGCTGTACCGCACGGTCGACTCCATCTCCAAGCGTCTGAACACCGGCCTGTCGATTCTGGCCACCACCGGCTCGACCGCTCCGTTCGTCGGTCTGTTCGGTACGGTGTGGGGTATCTACAACGCGCTGATTCAGATCTCCCTCGCCGGTCAGGCGTCGCTCGACAAGACCGCCGGCCCGATCGGTGAAGCGCTGATCATGACCGCCATCGGTCTGTTCGTCGCCGTGCCGGCCGTGTGGGGCTACAACTGGCTCCTGGGCCGCAACAAGGACATCATCGAGAAGCTGCGATACTTCGCCTCGGACCTGCACGCCTACCTGGTGAGCGGCGCCCGCGTCGAATCCGGTCCGCTGCCGGCCGCTGCTGGCCGCGCTCCGGCCGCTGCTCCTGCCGCTGCGGTCACCCGCAAGTAATGCGAACGGCCCCGGGCGCCTGATTGCTCGACAATCCGGAACCGGGGCCTTTCTTTATCGGAGCATGTTGTTATGAGTTCATTTGAAGGCATGTTTGCTCCGCCTGCGTCGGATGGCGACGACAAGGCCATGTCCGAGATCAACACGACGCCGCTGGTCGACGTCATGTTGGTGCTGCTGATCGTGTTCATGATCACCATCCCGGTGATCACGCATACCGTCCCGGTGGAGTTGCCCAAGGTCCGTAACGAGGCGACCAAGACCGCGCCGGAAAACATCACCATCGCGGTGAACAAAGACGGCCAGATCTTCTGGAGCCAGACCCTGATGCCGGACACGACCGCGCTGCTCGAGCGCCTGAAGGCTGCAGCCGTGCAGAATCCGCAGCCGGAAGTGCACGTCCGTGCCGACCAGGCGACTCGCTACGAGTACGTGGGCCGGGTCATTCTGACCGCGCAACGCGCCGGCATTCAGAAAGTCGGATTCATCACCGAGCCGGGCGCGAACTCGCGCTAGTCCCGCGCTACGACAGAAGAGGTATTTGCCATGGCAATGAGTGTAGGCGGCGGCGGTGCAGACGAACCCATGATGGACATCAACACGACGCCGTTGATCGACGTCATGTTGGTGCTGCTGATCATGTTCATCATCACCCTGCCGGTGATGACGCACGCGGTGAAGCTGGACATGCCCCAGTCCAAGAGCAATCCGCCCCCGACCGAAGTGGTTCAGGAGCCGATCCGGATCGATATCGATTGGGACGGCAGCGTGGTGTGGAACGGCTCGCTGGTGCAGCTGGATCAGCTGGAAGGCTACTTCCGCGCTGAAGCGGCCAAGAACCCGCAGCCCGAGCTGCACGTGCGTCCGGAGCGCCGCGCGAATTACGATACGGTGGCCAAGGTGCTGGCATTGGCCCAGCGCAATGGCATGCAGCGCATCGGCTTCGTCGGCAACGAGCAGTTCCTGGGCGAATAATTGAAAAAACCCGGGATCGTTCAGCCGGGGTTCAGCCCGGCCGAGCGATGCCGTCGAATTGAGCTTCAGGTGGCGGCGGGCGTCGAAACAATCCCCGCCGCCGACCGTTGTAGTCGACGACTCACACATTTCGATAGCTTTACGGCCGCAAGGATGCGGTGGTCAGCGAATTTATGGCCGGGACCGAGGTCATAAAGACGAATGGTTGCAGCACCATGTCGAACGATTGAACGAATGAGTGCTGTGGGTCGATTCGCGCCCTTTTGTTATAGATCGGGAAACCATATGACTCGAGTACGAAGTATTGCCGTTGCGATTTCTCTGGCCTTGGGAGCCGTGGTTCCCGCGGTGACCTTGCTGGCTCCCACGGCGCAGGCCGCCGAGCAGCAGAACAAGATCACCACCAAGGCCGTCGCCGTGCCGCTCAAGGCCGCCCAGGAGGCGATGCAGAAGAAGCAGTGGGACACCGCGCTCGCCGAGATCAAGAAGGCCGCCGCGGTCGAGAAGAAGACCCCGTTCGAGGCCTACCAGATCGATGAATTCATGGGCTTCGTGCTGATCCAGCAGAAGAAGTTCGGCGAAGCCGCGCCGGTGTTCGAGCGCATGCTGAACTCCGGGCTGATGCCGGCCGACCAGGTGGACGACCGCACCAAGACCGTCGCCCAGCTGTACTTCCAGATGAAGGATTACGGCAAGGCCGCGCAGTGGTCCAAGAAGTGGCTGGACAAGCACCCCAACACCGAGGACATGGGCATCCTGCTGGGTCAGTCGCAGTATCTGCTGAACGACTACAAGAACGCCGCCGAGACCATGAAGAAAGTGGTCAACAATGCCGAGAAGGCCGGCCGCAAGCCCGACGAGAACTGGATCCAGATCGTCATGAGCTCCTACTTCAAGATGGAGCCGCAGGACAAGAACGGCATCGGCGAAGCGCTCAAGACGATGGTCCGTTACTATCCGAAACCCGAATATTGGGAAAACCTGCTCGACATCTATCGCCGCAAGGAGAGCGGTGACCGCATCGCGCTCGGCTACTACCGCCTGATGAACGACGTGGGCATCCTGAAGGACAAGGGCGACTACGTCGAAATGGCCCAGCTCTCGATCGATGCCGGCGTCCCGGGCGAAGCCCAGGCTGCCATGCAGAAGGGCATGGACACCGGCGTGCTGAAGGTCGCCGACAAGACCGAGCAGGGTCGTTATGACCGCCTGATGGCCAGCGCCACCAAGCAGTCCGATCTGGACAAGAAGACGCTGGCTCAGCAGCAGGCCGAAGCGGACAAGGCCGGCACGGGCCAGGTGCTGGTCGGTCTGGGCCAGGCGTACCTGAGCTATGGCGAAGTCGACAAGGCCATTGCCGCGCTCGAGAAGGGCATCGCCAAGGGCGGCGTGACCGATCCCGACGAGGCCCAGATCAGCCTCGGCCGGGCGTACCTGAAGAAGGGTCAGAAGGAACAGGCTCGCGAGGCCTTCAAGAAGGCCGGCGGCAAGTTCAAGGACCTGGGCGAGCTGTGGGTCATCCGCACCCAGAGCGCCTGAGCTGACCGCTGAGGTAATGCAAAAGGCCCGGCCAAAAGCCGGGCCTTTTCATTTTCAGCTAGAATTCGGGCCGCGAGCCCCCATCTCGCGTCCGTGAGCGAGCCCGAAGTGAGCGAATTCAAAGGCATCCCCATCGTCCGCAGCGGCGACAAGTACCGCACGCCGCAGGGCTTCAATGCGATCAAGGACGGCATCAAGGCGTCCTCCCAGGCCGCTCCCATCGAGTTCGGCCGCAAGCCGACCTGGCTGCGCGCCCCGATGCCGGCCGGCCGGGCCTTCGACGCCGTCAAGAGCACGGTCAAGGAGCACCGGCTCGCGACCGTCTGCGAAGAAGCCAAGTGCCCGAACATCGGCGAGTGCTGGAATGCCGGCACCGCCACCATCATGCTCATGGGCGCCGTTTGCACGCGCACCTGCCGTTTCTGCTCGGTCGATACCGGCAACCCGCACGGCTGGCTGGATGCCGAAGAGCCGGCCAACAGCGCCCGCACCGTGCAGCTGATGAAGCTCAAGTACGTGGTGCTGACCTCGGTCAATCGCGACGATCTGCCGGATGGCGGCGCGGGCCACTTCGCGGCGTGCGTGCGGGAGATCAAACGTCTCAATCCGAACACCGCCGTGGAAGCGTTGACGCCGGATTTCCAGGGCGTGCTGGCCGATGTCGAAACCGTGGTCGCGAGCGGTCTCGAAGTGTTCGCACAGAACGTCGAGACCGTGCGTCGTCTCACTCATCCGGTGCGTGATCCGCGCGCCAGCTACGAACAGACCCTGGCGGTGCTCGGGCACGCCAAGCGCTTCCGTCCCGACGTGCTCACCAAGACGAGCCTGATGCTCGGCCTCGGCGAGACCGACGAAGAGATCGCGACCGCAATGGACGACATGCGCGCGGTCGGCGTCGACATTCTCACGCTGGGCCAATATCTGCGCCCGACCCCGAACCATCTCGCCATCGAGCGCTGGGTCACGCCCGCCGAGTTCGAGCGCTATCGCGAGTGGGCGCTGGCGAAAGGCTTCCTCGAATGCGTGTCCGGTCCGCTGGTGCGATCCAGCTATCGCGCGGAGCGTGCATTGGAAAGAAACAATGCGGGGCTGAAGCCGGCCGTTGGCAGCTAGTGGTTGCGGCTCTTGCCTGCAGTGATGCCTTCGTCCAGCGCTGTGTCCCTTCCAGACCAATCTTCAACGCCTGACGCCCAGCCAGTCATCCGCTGGCTGGGCCGCGTCGAGTACGAGCCCACCTGGCGGGCCATGCAAACGTTCACCAACGAGCGCAACGCCAGCACGCCCGACGAGATCTGGTTTCTCGAACATCCTCCGGTATTCACGCTCGGCATGAATGCCGCGCCGGAGCATCTGCTCGCGCCCGGCGATATTCCCGTCGTGCAGATCGATCGCGGCGGACAGGTGACGTATCACGGGCCGGGACAGCTGGTCGTCTATCCCTTGCTCGATGTGAGAAGAGCGGGGCTCGGCGTGCGGCAAATGGTGATGGCACTGGAGAATGCGATCATCGATCTGCTCGCATCGTGGAACATCGCGGCAGTCGCGAAACGCGAGGCGCCCGGTGTGTATGTCAACGGACGCAAAGTTGCCAGCATCGGGCTGCGGATCCGCCGCGGCAGCAGCTATCATGGCCTGGCGTTCAACGTTGCGATGGATCTGCAGCCGTTCCAGCGCATCAATCCCTGCGGCTATCGTGGCCTGGAAGTCACGGATCTGCGCTCGCTGGGCGTGAACGCAAGTGTGCAGGAAGTTGCGGATGCACTGGCGCCGCGACTGCTTGCATCGTTGCAGCTGACGCCGAGCGTCGGCTAGCGAGCCAACATGCGAAGGTTCCGTCATGCGAGCAGTCGTCCTCAGCAGCTATGGGCCGCCTCCTGATCTTTCCGTAAAAGAGATTGCCGCGCCGGCATTGCAGCCCGGGCACGTTCGTCTCCGCGTGCACGCAGTGGGTTTCGGATTTCCCGACGCGCTGATGGTCGCGGGCAAATATCAGGTCAAACCGGAAGTGCCGTACACCCCCGGCACTGAAGTCGCCGGAGTCATCACCGAAGTTGCCGCCGATGTCACCGATCTCGAGCCGGGCGCGAGAGTGCTGGCGATGGTCGGGCAGGGCGGGCTGGCTGAAGAATGCATCGCGCCTTCACATGCACTCATTCCATTGCCTGCGTCGATGAGCATGGCCGCGGCGGCGGGCTTTCTCGTCAACTACGGCACCACGTATCACGCACTCGTGCAGCGAGCAAACATCCAGCCGGGAGAAACATTGCTGGTGTTGGGCGCGGCGGGCGGCGTGGGCCTGACGGCGATCGAAATCGGCAAGGCGTTGGGTGCTCGGGTGCTGGCGGCGGCGAGCACGCCGGAGAAGCTGGAGCTGGCGAAGCGTCATGGCGCGGACGCGGTATTCAACTACACGCAGGATACGATCAAGGCGAAAGTAATGGAGTTCACGGACAACCGGGGCATCGACGTCGCGTACGACCCGGTGGGTGCGGACTTCGCCGAGCAGGTGGTGCGCTCGATGGCCTGGAACGGCCGTTATCTGGTGATCGGCTTCGCCGGGGGCAGGATTCCGTCGATCCCGATGAATCTGCCGCTGCTCAAAGGCTGCTCGCTCGTGGGGGTCTTCTGGGGCGCCCACACGCGCAAGGAGCCGGCGCTGCACGCGTCCAATCTGAAAGCGCTGTTCGATCTGTTCGAGAGCGGCAAGATCGAGCCGCACGTCACGGAACTGCAGGGGCTGGG